>Ga0209811_10000111_pt1 | contig 35632 bp, 36 predicted proteins | sample Coa_R1_6_FD_187161 | JGI IMG/M metagenome (GOLD analysis project Ga0209811, IMG submission 187161) | Surface soil microbial communities from Centralia Pennsylvania, which are recovering from an underground coalmine fire. - Coalmine... | ecosystem: Environmental > Terrestrial > Soil >... | reverse complement strand
GATGGTGGGATGCGAATTCCTGAGAAGCGTGGGCAGCGGGGCGACGTATCGGACAATATCGAATGCAACGGCACGATGAAGTGCTTAGCGTAGATGAGTCAACGACGCGCCAAGCAGCCACCACCTCTAGCACCATCCAGGCGTGGCACATCGAATCTTCAAGAGTTGCTTCGAGAATTGGCATTCGTGCTTCTTCCGCGAGGCATGACTCCAAAGACGTTCGGCGAGCTTTCAAGATCTGCGTTTGTGCAAGCTGCAGCTGACAGATCGAGGCTGCGAAACGGTCGAATAAACCACTCAAGAGTTGCGGCGCAGACGGGCCTAACACGCGCGGACGTCAAAAGACTCCTCAACCGCGACATGTCTGCTGAGCCATTTGTTTCCCCTGAAACCCCTGTAGAGAAAGTCATCAACGGCTGGCGTTGCGATCCACAATTCTCCAATGGTCGCGGTAGCCCTCGCCTCTTAACTATTGCCGGTAAGCGACCGTCGTTCAGTGCGTTAGCTAGGAAGTATGCAGGGGACGTCCCGCACCGGGCAGTTCTCGACGAGTTGAGGCGCATGAAGGCGGTGCTAACAAGTGTAGAGCACGTTCAACTGCGGGCGCAGGCGCAACTGCGTATCAGACACAGCTTCGGTTTTCTGTCGCCCGTCATGCCGGTGTTGATCGATGGACTCAGAATCGCTTCCGAGAACCTGAGACCTGATCCGTCGACCTCCATTCAGCGACTTCTAATTCCCATCAATACAGACGTTGATTTAGCCTTCGTGCGAGAACGGTGCAGATCAACAGCGAAAGCCATGCTCGACGGACTCGCTTACTCCTTAGATGTCCAAGGAAAGTTAAAGAAGCGGAAGCGCGGTGCTTCGTACTCCTACGCCGTAACGATTCTGCTGACTGAGAGTCGAACGAAAAAAGTCCCGCAATTACCTCCAAACTCTGGCGCGAAGGGACGAAAATGACGACTAGCCTATCGAAGCGATTGGAACTGGACTACTCAAACGTCCTCGTGGCGATCTTTGAGCTAATGCTTCGTGCAGGGATCCAGACGAAAGACCTCGAAAGTGCATGCTCGACCTCCTTAAGCCGAGCGGAGGCGCGATCGCGGCTAGGAAGAGGAGAGGAATCAGGCGGTCTGGTAACGGCTGCCTTAGTTTTGGATGCCTGGCATCGTGATCACCGCTACTTGAACAAGCAAGCGATGCCGAAAGCCGTTCCGCTGCTTGGGCCGGCGCCGAGCGTTGAAGCGATTGTGCGTGCGCAGCGGCAGTATAGGAACGCCGCAGATATTGCCCGCCGTCTCAAGGCTCTGCGCCTTGTTGTTCCAAGCGGAAGGCGTCGTTACAAGCCGACTAGCGATGTCGCTGTGATATCTGCTCAAGACCCGCTAGTGCTGCAACACGCTGCTCGCGCGCTATCCACTTTGCTGGAGACTGTAGGACAAAATGTAAGCAACAGACGAAACCTGGCGCCGCTGATCGAGCGCGTTGCAGAGGTCCCTGATCTTCCGCGCAAGCACGTAGCGGCGTTTCAAAAATTTACGCAGATGCAGGGGAAGACATTCTTGAGAACTATTAACGACTGGCTTGAATCGAGGCGTGCACGAAGGTCGGCAGTCAAGAGTCTTGCTGGAACAGTACGAGCGGGCGTACACACGTATGCGTACGTGGCGCCGAAACGGCGAGATGCGTAGCCTGAGCCTTGATTAGATCGACCTATGATTTCACCAATTCCTCGCGTAGGGCCTTGCGGAGTATCTTCCCCACGTTAGTTTTTGGGAGTTCGGACCGGAAGTAGACATGCTTCGGTAGCTTGTAGCCGACGAGTGACTTACGGCAATGCTCAATCACGTCCTTTTCCGTGAGCTTTGGGTCCTTACGTACGACGAAAAGCGCTACAACTTCCCCGGAGCGCTCATCGGGTTCCGCAACTGCAGCGGCCTCCAGAACGCCGGGATGAGTGACCGCTACCGATTCAACCTCGTTGGGGTAAACGTTGAAGCCTGAAACGAGGATCATGTCCTTCTTGCGATCCTCTATGTACACAAAGCCCTTAGCGTCCATGCGGCCGACGTCACCAGTTCTGAGCCAGCCATCGGGCAACATGACCTTGGCAGTTTCGTCTGGACGGTTCCAATAGCCCTTCATCACTTGGGGACCGCGCACGCAAATCTCGCCGACTTCCCCGATTTGCAGGCTGTCGCCGGCGTCGTTTTTGATCGCGATATCGGTGGAGGAGATCGGCAGCCCGATCGAACCGTTGAACTCAGCGTCGGGGGGATTTATGCAAGCGGCGGGGGAGGTCTCCGTCAGACCCCATGCTTGCGTGAGTCTATTACCGGTAGCTGCCTTCCAACGTTGCGCTACGGTGGCTTGTACCGCCATACCGCCGCCCAAAGTGATCTTTAGCCCGCTGAAGTCGATGGTGTCGAAACCGGGGGCGTTAAGCAGAGCATTGAAGAGAGTGTTGACGCCGCTGATGTAGTTGCAAGGGTGCCGCCGCATCTCCTTAATCATCGCGGGCAGGTCGCGCGGATTAATGATGAGGACGTTCGTCCATCCCAGACGGGCGAACATCATGCAATTTCCGGACAGCGCAAATATGTGGTAGAGCGGGATCGCTGTAATAAGGACACCGCCCTCCCGGAAGTCCTTACCTATCCAGGCTTCGGCCTGCAGCACATTTGTGCTTACGTTGCCGTGCGACAGCATCGCGCCCTTGGCGACGCCTGTCGTACCGCCGGTGTATTGGAGGAAGGCCAGGTCTTCGCCACCGACGTCGACGGGCGTCAGCGTCAAGCTCTGTCCAGCGTCGACGGCGCTCTTCAGTGTAATTGCGTCGGGAATGTCCCACGTCGGCACCTGCTTGCGCACCCGGCGGACGACGAAGTTAACCAGCAGCGATTTGGGGAATGACAGAAACTCCCCGACTGAGCTCACGAGTACCCGCCTGATCTTCGTGCGCGCCAGTACCTTCTGAACGATATGCGCGAAGTTCTCCAGCACGAGAATCACCGTGGCGCCCGAATCACTTAGTTGATACTCCAGTTCAGGAGCGGTGTAGAGCGGGTTGGTGTTGACTACGGTCAGGCCTGCGCGCAGCGCGCCGAACATTGCTATCGGGTACTGCAGCGTATTGGGCAGCATGATCGCCATGCGATCGCCCTTCCTGAATCCCTCGCGCTGCAGCCACGCGGCGAACGCCCGGCTGAGCTCATCGACCTCGCGGTAGGTGAGCTGCGCGCCCATCTGGATGAAGGCGACGCGGTCAGCGTGCTCCGCGCAGGTCTTTTCGATCAGTTCTTTCAGCGAGCGCAACTGGCCCGGGTCAATCTCGGCCGGCACCCCCGGTGGGTAGGATTGCAGCCAGATTCTGTCCATCAGCATGCCCCGTTCTATGGCTTTTTCTTGAGGAGGGGTTCCAGGTAGGGCCAAAGTGTCTCGAGCACCTGCGGCTCACCGCGGGCATTTGGATGCACGCCGTCCTCCTGCATGCGTGAGGGGTCCTGGGCGACGTTCTGCAGGATGAAGGGCACCAGCGGCACATGATATTGCTTCGCCAGCGCGGGGAACATGCCGGCGAATTCCTCCGTGTAGCGCGGTCCGTAGTTCGGCGGCATGCGGATGCCCACGAGCAGCAGTTGTGCGCCGGCCTGCTGCGACAGGCGAATCATCTGGCCGAGGTTGTCGCGCGTGGTGGTGAGCGGCAGGCCGCGCAGGCCGTCGTTACCCCCGAGCTCGAGCACAACAATGCCCGGGCGGTGCAGCTGCAGGGCCCGTGGCAGGCGTTGCAGGCCGCCGCTCGTGGTTTCGCCGCTGACGCTGGCGTTGATGATCTCGTACCCGTACTCTTGAGCCTGAAGTCGCTGTGTGAGCAGCGCGACCCAACCCTGCTCTGGCCGGATTCCGTAGGCGGCACTCAGACTGTCGCCGAATACAAGGATGGTGCGGTCCGAGGCCACCGCGTTCTGGAGCGCAATGAACAGCAGTCCCATGCCGAGCGCCCAGGCGCCGGTGATTCGCAACAGTGTTCTCAAAGCTGAAAACCTCAGCAAGCAGGTTAGCAGCCCGGAAGGTTCGCTGACCATTGTCGATGATGTTTCACTCGACATCGCCGCCGGCGAGTCAGTCGCAGTTACCGGCCCATCCGGTGCCGGCAAATCCACACTGCTCGCCCTGCTGGCAGGGCTTGACCTGCCGACGCGCGGGCGGGTGCTCCTGGCGGGCAAAGATCTGACAAAACTTGACGAGGACGGTCGGGCGCGCCTGCGGGCGCAGCGGGTCGGCTTCGTATTCCAGTCCTTCCACCTGCTGCCCGCGCTGACAGCGCTTGAGAACGTCATGCTGCCGCTGGAGCTCGCCGGCCGCGCCGATGCGCGGCTCACCGCCATGCAGACGCTTGCAGGCGTGGGATTGCAGGGACGCACCGGGCACTACCCGCGGCAGCTCTCCGGTGGCGAGCAGCAGCGCGTGGCGATTGCGCGCGCGTTCGTGACACGGCCGGCAGTCCTGTTTGCGGACGAACCCACGGGCAACCTTGATACGGGCACCGGCAGGCGGGTCGGGGAGCTGCTGTTCGAGCTCAACGCCAACGCGCACACCACGCTCGTGCTGGTCACACACGACCGCGAACTCGCGGACCGCTGCGCGCGGGTAGTGCGCATGGAAGGCGGTCGCGCGCTGTGAGGGTAGTTCCGCTGGCCCTGCGCACGCTCGCGCGCGAATGGCGTTCCGGGGAGCTGGGCGTGCTGTTGCTGGCGCTCACCGTGGCCGTGGCGGCACTCACGGGCGTCGGCTTCCTGGTGAGTCGGATCAGCGCCGCGGTGGCGTTGCAGGCAAGCGAGGTACTGGCCGCGGATATTCGCCTCGGGTCGCCGCAGCCCCTCAGCGACGCCTATCTTGAGGAGGCAGCGCGCCGCGGTGTACGAACCACCCGCAGCACCTCACTGCTGTCGGTGGTGTTCAACGGCGATGCGAGCCAGCTCACCAATATCGCCGCCGTTACCGCCGGCTATCCTCTGCGTGGGCGGCTGCTGGTGGCCACCGCGCCCTTCGCGCCCGGCACCGCGGCCGCTGGCATCCCGGCCCCCGGGGAAGTCTGGCCGGATTCACGGCTGCTCGCCGCCATCGGCGCGCAACTGGGCTCACAGCTCGCTATCGGCGCCGCCACGCTGCGCGTCAGCCGCGTGCTCATCGCCCGCCCCGACCAGGGCAGCACCTTCGCCGAGCTGGCGCCGAGCCTGCTCATGAATGCGGCGGATCTGACGGCCACGCAGCTGATCCAGCCCGGCAGCCGCGTGAGCCACGCGGAACTGTTCGCGGGCGAGCGTACCCGGATCGAGCCCTTCAAGACCTGGCTCATCGCCCACAAGAGGCCCGGGGAGCGGCTGCGCGACATCACCGAGGCCAGCCCGCAGGTGCGCAACGCCGTCGACCGCGCGGGACGCTTCCTGAGTCTCGCGAGCCTGGTGAGCGTGCTGCTGTGCGCGATCGCGGTCGCCATGGCGGCGCGTCGCTACGTGCACCGGCACCTGGACACGGTGGCGCTGCTGAAGACGCTCGGCGCCACGCGCGGTTTCACGCTCGCGCTCACCGTCCTGCAGCTGCTCATCCTGGCGCTGCTCGCGGCCCTGGCCGGCTCCGCGCTCGGCTATCTCGCGCAGGAGTGGCTGCTGCGCACGATACGCGGGCTGCTCGCCGTCACGGATCTGCCGGCGGCCAATCTTGCGCCGCTGGCGATCGGCTTCATCACGGCCGTGGCACTGCTGGCGGGATTTGCGCTGCCGCCGCTCCTGCAGCTGGCGCGCGTGCCGGCGCTGCGCGTGCTGCGCCGGGACGTCGGGCCGCCCCCGCCCCTGGTGCTGCTCGCCTTTGGTCCCGCCGTGGCAGTGGTGCTGCTGCTGATCTACGCGGTGGTGCGCGAGTTGAAGCTCTTCCTGTGGTTCAGTGCCGGGCTGGCCGCCTTCGTGGTGGTGTTGACGCTCGCCGGACTGCTGCTGGTGTATCTCGCGGGCCGCCTGCGTGGCAGCGTCGGGGTGGCGTGGCGCTTCGGGGTGGCGAACCTGAGCCGCCGCCGCGCCGAGAGCGTCGTGCAGCTGGTGGCCTTTGGCAGCGGCATCATGGTGCTGTTGCTGCTCGGCATCCTGCGCGGCGACCTGAACGGCGACTGGCAGCGCACGCTGCCGCCGAACCTGCCGAATTATTTCTTCGTGAACATCCCGCCCGCGCAGCGGGCTGAGTTCGTGCAATTCCTCGAGACCCAGGGGGCGCGCACCACCAAGGTGCTGCCGATCATCCGCGGCCGCCTGACCTCGATCAACGGCAAGCCGGTGGAGGACCCCAAGACCGGTCGCGCGAGCGAAGAAAGCTTCGCCACCCGCGAGCAGAACCTCACCTGGTCCTCGGACCTGGGCGCCGACAACCGCGTTATCGCCGGTCACTGGTGGACACCGCAGGACACCGGCCAGCCGCTGGTCTCGCTCGCGAGTGAGTTTCAGGAGTCCCTCGGGGTGAAGGTGGGCGACCATCTCACCTTCGACATTGCCGGTGAGGACCTGCAGGTGACTGTCGCCAGCATCCGCAAGGTGAAATGGGACACCTTCCAGCCGAACTTCTTCATCGTGTTCGCCCCCGGGGTGCTCGAGAAGGTGGCAGGCACCTATATGACGAGCGCGTATTTCACCCCGGCCGCGGGCAGCTCGCTTGCGCAGCTGGCACATCGCTTCCCGAGTGTCTCCATCTTCGACATTGATGAACTGCTCACCCAGGTCCGCAGCGTGCTCGACCGCGCGGCGCTCGCCGTGCAGAGCGTGTTCGTCTTTACGCTCTTCGCAGGTCTGACGGTGTTGCTGGCGGCGGTGCAATCCAGCCGCGACGAGCGCCGCTACGAGAGCGCAATGCTGCGCACGCTCGGCGCGAGCCGCACCACCGTCGTGCAGGGCGTGCTCGCGGAGTTCACCACGCTCGGGGCGCTCGCCGGCTTCATGGCGGCGATCGGGGCATCCATCGCGGCCTACTTCCTCACCACGCGCTGGCTCGACCTGCGCTACAGCTTCGAGGTGCTGCCGTGGGTGGAGGGAATCGTGGGCGGGGCGCTGCTCGTGGCGCTCGGGGGATGGCTCGCCACGCGCCGCGTGGTGAACCAGCCGCCGCTCACGACGCTGCGCGCGTGAGGGCGGAGCCCGCCCTGCCGCAGGGGGTACTCAGCGCGTTATGCCGATGGTGATCCAGGAGTCCGGTTCCGGATCGCCGCGCCAGTTGAGCCCTTCGATGGTCAGCTGGTAGTTGCCGGGCCCCAGCGCGGTGCTGTTGAGCGCAATGCGCAGGTGACCGTTGGAATCCTTCACCAGGTTGGTGATGACGCCGACGCGGCCCTGGTCGATGCGATCGATCGTGACGCGAAAGATGTGATACGGCGAACGCGACTCGTCGATCTTGAAGTCCGCCAGCTGCGCACCACCGGCACCGATGGTGATGGCCGGGGAATTGGAGGCTCCCGAGCGGTTTGGCAGCAGACGGATCTCACGCGTGCTGGTGGCCGGATCGAGCGCCTGCTCGGTCGCCTGCTTCTGCAGCTGCGCGATCTTGTGACTCTTGGAGGCGCTCGCGCCGGTGAGGATGGAGAGCGCGACGCCGAGCACCAGTACGGCCGCGGCCAGCGCGATGGTGACCTGCGGCTTCTGCCACGCCGGTCGCGGCGCTTCCTGCCAGGGTTCCGGCTTGCCGCTCGCCTCGAGCAATCGCAGCCCCGCATTGACGCGCTCCGGGAGCCCGATCTCATCGAGGATCTCCGGATGACGATGCACGAACTGTTCGAATTCGGTGGCGCCCTTGAGTGGCAACCGCCCGGACAGATAACGCTCGACGACCTGGTTGCGCGCGATGAAGTCCCGGTCCATCGGCGCGGCCGGGGCAGCGACGGCGGCGGTGGGGGGAGCGGATGCGGTCTTGGCCGGTGCGACCTTGGGCGCGGCGGTGCTCGCCGGAGCCGCGGGCGCCGGCTTTGGTTTCGGCGCGGCAGAGGCGGCGGCTCGGGCGTTAGTCCAGGCGGCAAGTCCCTCCGCGGGTGCCGGAGCGGGAGCCGGAGCCGGAGCGGGAGCCGGAGTCGCAGCCGCCGCGGGAACCGCGGCGCGTTTCTCCGCGCTCTTAGCGACGGGCGGCGCCGGACGGGCGGTCGGGACATTCGCCGGCGGTGCCTTCGCTGCGCTGCTCTCCCCCGAGCGCTTGCTCGCCGCCGCAAGTTTGTTCGCGGCCGACTTGGTCGCCGCCGCGGTGAGGGAAGCAGTGCGGATGATCGGTACGCGCTCATCGCGCGGCGGGTCCTTAGCAGCTGCGGGTGAGGATGCGGCGGCCGCGGCGGGCGGCGGCGTCGCGGGTTTCGCGACCGGCGGCGGCGGAGGTGAGGTCAGCAGTTCCTCGACGACGGCCGGGTCTTCGAGGACGAGTTCGAGCTCGGCCGGGGGCACGACCGGCGCAGCGGCGGCGACCGGCGGGGCCGGCATCACGGTGCTGCCGGGTTCCAGCACCAGCATCGCCGCGTCGATCAGGGTGATGCCCGTCTGCGCAGGGTCTTTCGGGGGCGCAGCGCCCGTCGCCCCGGCTGCGGCCGGCAGCGGGGCCGGTGCGGCGGCAGGCGGCGCCTTTGCGCGCTGTGCGGCTGCATCCAGGGGCTCCTCGACGGGCAGGTCGGGGAGTGGTTCAAGAGGCGAGCGGGACGCGGCTTCCATAGGTGGACATATCTAAGCAACCGCGGGCCGAGACCGCGCCGCGATGGCTCACATATCAACGCGTTGTTAACCCGGTTCGTGACGCAGTTCACACTTGCGATTCCCTTCCCGCGGGAGCGGAGCTGCGTCACGGCATCGGCAAGTTCCCCGTGCCCGGCGGCAGCCCGGGTCCGCGGGCTGCGGCCGGTTTCTGTCTTGCCGGCGGCCGAGTCGGCGCCGGTCGGGCAGCGGGGAGCGCGGCGTTAGTTCGAGGAGCCGCTCAGGAAGTATTCGACCTTGTCGCGGTAGGTGCGCGAGAGCTTCAGCTCGTGGCCACCCTCGAGGGTCAGGAAGTACTCGCCATTCATGTGCGCCCGCAGGCTCTTGACCAGGCGCAGGTTGACGATGGTCGAGCGGTGCACGCGCTGGAACAGCTTGGGATCCAGGATCTCCTCGAGCTCCTTCATGGTGCCGCGCAGGATGTGAGTGTCGCCGCCGGCGTGGATGCACATGTAATCCCCGGCCGCGTCGATCCACTGGATCGAGGCCACCGGCACGCGCACCGTCTCGCGCCCCTGGCGGATCGGCAGCACCTCGGGGCGCCGGCCCTCGATCGCCTTGCGGCCGTGCTCGAGGACCTCGTCGAGGATCAGTTCGCCGCAGCCGGTGATCTCGGCGATGATCTGCATGAGACGGTCGCGCTGGTCGGCGGCGGTCTTGGCACGCACGTGCTCGCATACGCGCGTGAGGGCCGCCTGGAAGCGCACGTCATCGATCGGCTTCAGCAGGTAGTCCACCGCGCGCGCCTCGAACGCCTGGATGGCGTACTGGTCGTAGGCGGTGACGAACACCACCACCGGCAGGGACTCCTGCGGCAGGTGGGTCAGCACCTCAAAGCCCGACATGCCCGGCATCTGGATGTCGAGGAACACCAGGTCCGGCTTGTATTGCTGGATGGCCGCGAGCGCTTCGCGGCCGTTGGCGCACTGGGCCACGATCTCGAATTCGGGCGCTCCGCGCAGGCGCAGCTCGACCCCGCGGCGCGACAGCACCTCGTCATCGACGATGAGCGTGCGGATCTTCACGCGTGCGCTCCCCGCGCCAGGTCCGATGGGAAGGTCGGGCGCGGCCTGGCAGGCTCGCTGCCGCCTTCGGCGATCTCCAGCGGCAGCGCCATGTCCACGCGCAGCCCCGGGTGGCAATTGGAGACGGTGAAGCGGCGGTTCTCGCCGTAGAGCACCGCGAGACGCTCGCTGGTGTTGTGCAGGCCGACGCCGCGGCGTTCGTTCCCGGTGGTGGAGTTCTCCCGCAGCCCCGGCCCGTCATCGAGCACGCAGAGCTCCAGCCAGCCCTCGCGGATGCGGCCCTCGATGCGCACCAGGCCGCCCTGCTCGCGTGCCGAGACCGCGTACTTGAGTGAGTTCTCCAGCAGCGGCTGCAGCAGCAGGCTCGGCACCAGGGCATTCATGGCCGCCTCCTCCACCGCGTACTCCAGGCGCAGCCGCTCGGCGAAGCGCAGCCGCTCGGTGCCGAGGTACAACTCGAGCGCATCCAGTTCCTGGCGCAACGTGACCTTCTTCATGGGGTCCTGATCCAGCGTGTAGCGCAGGAATTCTGACAGCCGCGTCACCGCATGGTTCGCCTTGCGGTTCTGGTTGTCGAGAATCAGGGTCGAGATGGCGTTCAGCGTGTTGAACAGGAAGTGCGGGTTGAGCTGGTAGCGCAGCATCTTCAGTTGCGCTTCCTGGGCGAGCGCGACCGCCTTGAGCAGCGCCTCCTCCTGCTTGCGCTGCGACTCGTAGATCTTGATGCCGAAGTACAGCACGCTCCAGCACAGCAGCAGGTAGGTCGTGGACAGCGCACCGCCGAACAACTCGAACAGGGCATGCGCCTCCCAGTCCGGCTTCACGAAGATCTTGTAAGAGAGGTTGATAACGACGCGCAGCGCCAGCGCGGTGATGTAGCAGGTGGCGAGCACCCCCAGGATCATGGTGCGCGGCGGCCGGTTCCACAGGTGCCGGTAGATGTAGCGCATCGGCATCGAGAGCACGAAGCCGGCCAGGGCGGACACTGCGATGACACGCGCGTAGCTGGCGGGCTTGTCGTACAGCAGTGCGCCGAAGTACTGCGTGATCCCGTAGGCCGCCCAGCCGGCCGCGTGCAGGCCCCAGAAGAGCACGCCGCGGTTGGTGCGGAACTGTTCCAGCGTTGGGATTTTCATGGCAGGCCGGAAGCTTAGGCCATCCGCGAGCCGGAAAGCCGCCCCTGACAGCCTCCTGGGCGGCTCGGTTCGTCGCACGACGGACCGAAGCCGGCACGTACGGCCGGCTGCGCCCTCAAGCGCTTGATTTAGAAAGGTTAAATTATGTCGGCATCGCCATCGCCGAGATCCCCGTGGGATCCGGCGAGCTGGCGAGGGAGTCGAGCGGCTGCGGGCGCGCCAGCGCCTGCCCCTGGGCGAAGTCGCAGCCGATCGCGGTCAGCCACTGCAGTGCGGCCTGCGAGTCGACCTTCTTGGCCGCGCAGTGGATGCCGAGCACCTTGGCCGCCTGCACGGTGGCTACCACCATCGCCTGGCTGAGCTTGTCCTTGAGTGCGGAGGAGCTCAGCTTCGAATCGATCTTCACCAGGCGCAGCGCCTTGGAGCGCAGCAGCGGCAGCACCTGGGAGTCGAAGGAGAAGTCATCGATCACCACCCAGGCGCCGACCTTGTCGCACTGGGTGATGAAGCGCTCGACCTGCGCACGGCGCTGCGTGCACAGCGCCTCGGCGATCTCAAAGCCAATCGTGTCGGCGGCGATGCCGTGGCTGTTGAGCGTCGCGGCCATCTTCTGCGCAAAGCGCTCGTCCTCGAGCGTCGCGATCGACAGGTTGACGGTGAAGCTCGTGGGCTGGGAGTTCCAGGCGGCGCGATGGGCGGCGAGCCAGCCGAGCAGCCGCTGCAGCACGAGCGCGTCGAAGGCCGCCGGGTCGCGCTGCTGTGAGGAGGTGCGGGCGGTCACCTGGAAGCGGCGCGACTGGCCGCCGGCGCGCAGCTTGATGAACGGCAGCAGCTCGAGCATGAGGTTCGGGTCGCTGGCGACGGGAGCCATCGCCGTGCTGAGCGGTGCTGCGGGCGCCGCTGCCGGTGCAGGCGCGGCCGCGGCGGGTAGCACCGCCGGGATCGGCCGCGGCGCCGGGGCGCTGGCGCGCCCGACCGGGGCCGGGGCGGGTGCCCGCGGCGCGGCGGGTGCGGGGAGCGGTGCCGGCGTGCGCACCGCGCCGCGGGCCGCGGGGCCCTTCGGCAGCGCTGGCTCGAAATCCAGATCCAGCATGTCCGGGGCGTCCGCGGAGGCGCTGGGCGCGCCGTCGAACTCAAGCTCCTCGGGCTCAGCGGCGGCGATCGCAGGCATGGCGGGGATTTCCTGGCGTGGCGCGGGTGCCACGGCCTCGGCAGTCACGTCGAACTCCAGGATGTGATCGATCTCCTGGGGACTGATGATCGGGGCGGCCGGCGGGGCAGCAGCCGCTGCGACCGGGGCAGCGGCGGGCGCCACCGGGGCGCCACGGGCCGCGGGCGGCACGAGGTCCTCGGCAGCTTGGGGTTCATCGGCAAGCTGCAGCATCGGCAGCCGCGCGGTGTTGCCCGAGGCGCGCCGCTCACTCGGCTTCAGCAGCACCGCGAGGCGCTGCATGATCGCGCGCACCGGCGCGGCCGTCATGCGCTCGAGCGTGTCATCGCTCACGGACTTGCGGTCGGCGAGGATCATGGCGATGCCGACCGGCTCGCCGTTCGGGGCACGCACCGGGAGGAACAGCGCGAGGCGGCCATCCTCGAGACCCGTCTCGTGGCACGGGAGCGAGGTGTCCGCACTGAGCAGTGCGAGCGCCTCGGTCACCATGCTGTGCTCGTCGGGGCCGAGGGCGCCTTCGCTCAGCCACAGCACGTTGGCCTCGTGATCACACAGCGAGATCGACTGCAGCCGCCGTGTCGGCAGCACTTCGCGCAGCTGCTGGCCGAGCGATTCGACCGTCAGCGGTGCGCTCGCAACGGCGGACGGCGCCGCAGGCGCTATGGTCGGAGGGGTCGCGTTACGCTTGGCCGCAGACTTAAAAAACAAGTGATTTCCCCGCCCTGAAGTTGATGCACGGACGCGAGCTCCGTCCGCCTTCCAGCAGAAGAGTGACAGTGCGCCGTCCGTGGCGCCGTGAAATCCCTCGCGTTCTGTTCGCAAAAAGGCGACAGCAGGCTGCCGCCATTTGTCATATTTGACTACAGCTTGCGGCCGCCGCCGATGAAGTCAGCCTTGCCCAGATCCACGCCGTTGTGACGCAGGATGTTGTAGGCGGTCGTGACGTGGAAGAACACGTTCGGGATCACCCAGGTCTGCAGGAAGTCCAGGCCCTTGAACTCGAGCGTGCGCTCGCCGGCGGGCACCTTGATGTCGCGGGTTTCGGAGCCTTCGAACGCGCTCGCCGGAATGCTCTTGATGTAATCGATGGTGCGCGCCAGGCGCGCGCGCAGCTGCTCGATCGTCGTCTCGTTGTCCTCAAAGCGCGGCGGCTCCTGCCCGGCCAGGCGCGCGAGGGAATTCTTTGCGATGTCGCCGGCGATCTGGATCTGGCGCGTGAGCGGCAGCATGTCGGGCGCCAGGCGCGCACTCAGCAGCACCGCGGGATCGAACTTGCGGCTGGCGGCATTCGCCTCGCCCTTCTGCAGCAGCCAGGAGAGATTGCCGAGGATGTTGGTGATCAGATCCGCCGAGACCGCGTGCATCGAGACTTTCATGAGATTCCTTCGCTTGGGATGAAACGGGTGGGGCGCCGATTCTAGTCCCGGGGGGTCTGGCGCGTCTGCCTCTCGGGTGAAACAATGTCCGCCCGCGAAATGGGGGATTGAGGTTGCCATGAACCTGATCTGGACCCCGGCTCAGCTGGCGATGCTTGCCAAAGTGGTGGATCTGAATGGCTTCTCGGCGGCCGCGCGCGCCCTCGGCGTGCCGAAGGCTGCGGTCAGCCGCGCCGTGGCCGACCTGGAAAGAGCCCTCGGCGTGCGCGTCCTGGAACGCACCACGCGCCGCGTGGCACTCACCGCGGCGGGGCGCCTGGTGTATCCGCATGCCCGGCGCGTGGGCGAGGAAGCCGACGCGGCGCGCACGGCGATCACGCGACTGCACGCGCCGGAAGGGCGCCCGCTGCGCGTGGCGGCGGATCCGACCTACGGACGCGTGCTGCTCTCGCCGCTGGTGCCGCGCTTCCTCGAGGCCTTCGCGCACGTGCCGCTCGAGGTGGCACTGGACGCCCACCAGCTGGCCGAGGGCACCTGGGATGTCGCGATCCGCACCCGGCCGCCGGCGGATGCCAGCCTCACGCAGCGCCTGCTGGGCGCGCCGCCGGCGCTGCTGTGTGCGACCCCGGCCTACCTGCAGCAGCGCGGTGAGCCCGAGCGCCCGGATGAGCTGCGCAGCCACGATCTGCTGACGCCCGATGCCGCGGAACTGCCCGAGTTCAGGCTCTACCTCTCGCGCGGCACCCAGCGCGCGGAAGTGCCCCTGACGCCGAAGCTCGCCGTCGATGACCCGGCGGTGCTGCATGCGGCGACCGCCGCGGGCCTGGGGATCGGATTGCTGCCGGAGTTCCTGTGTCGCCAGGGGCTCGCGACCGGCAGGCTGAAATGCGTGCTGCCGGGCTGGGCGGTGCCCCCCGCGTCCGCGCTTTACGCCGTGTACCCGGCGGCGCTGGAGTCCGACCCGCGGGCGCAGCAGTTCGTCGACTTCCTCGCGGCGAACATCGTACCGGCGCTGGCCCTGCCCGCGAGCCGTGCCGCGGCTGCCCGGGCGGCGGAGGCCGCCGCGCACTAAGGGGCGTTCCGCCCTTTTACATTCCCCGGGATAAGAGCCTCCGGAAGGTTACCGGCGGGTAGGTTTTCGGCGGACCGGCTAAACTGGTGGTCCGCCCAGGCGTCGACCCGGCGCTGCGGCGGCCCGCAGCAGAGAGGAACCGATCATGTACCGCGCGCCCCTTCGTGAAATGCGTTTCGTGCTCGAGGAGCTCCTCGGCTGCGGGCGCCTGGGCGCCTCGGCCACCTTTCCGGACTATTCGGATGAACTCGCCCGCTCGGTGCTCGAGGAGGCGGCCCGCTTCGCCGAGACGGTGCTCGAGCCGCTGAACCGCAGCGGCGACACCCAGGGCGCGCGCTGGACCCCGGACGGCGTCGTGACCGCGCCCGGATTTCGCGACGCCTATGCACAGTTCGTGGCGGGCGGCTGGCCGGCGCTGGGCGCGGATGCCGCGTTCGGCGGGCAGCCGGTGCCGCGGGTGCTGGTGAGTGCGGTCGGGGAATTCTGGGGTTCCGCCAACCTTGCCTTCAAGCTCGGCCCGATGCTCACGCACGGGGCGGTGCACGCGCTGGAGCTGTGTGGCTCCCCGGCACAAAAGCAGATGTACCTGCCGAAGATGGTGAGCGGTGAGTGGACCGGCACCATGGTGCTGACCGAGCCACAGGCCGGCTCGGATCTTGGCCAGGTGCGCACCCGGGCCGCGCCCGAGGGTGATCATTATCGGCTCTCGGGCCAGAAGATCTTCATCACCTGGGGCGATCACGACCTCACCGCCAATACCATCCACATGGTGCTCGGCCGCCTCGACGGCGCGCCCCCCGGCGTCAAGGGCATCTCGCTGTTCATCGTGCCGAAGTTCGTGGTCGGCCCCGATGGTTCCCTCGGGGAGCGCAACGAGGTGCGCTGCCTGTCGATCGAACGCAAGCTCGGCATCCACGCGAGTCCCACCTGCGTACTCGCCTTCGGTGAGCGCGACGGCGCCATCGCGCACCTCGTGGGGCAACCCGGACGCGGTCTCGAATACATGTTCATCATGATGAACAGCGCACGCCTGTCGGTGGGGAGCGAGGGGTATGCGGTCGGCGAGCGCGCCTTCCAGCGTGCCGCGGAGTGGGCCCGCACGCGCGTGCAGGGCAAGCCGCCGGTGGCGGCCGTACAGGGTCCGGTGCCGATCATCAACCATCCGGACGTGAAGCGGATGCTGCTGCGGATGAAGGCACAGACCGAGGCCGCGCGCGCGCTCACGCTCTACACCGCCTCGCAGTTCGACTTCGCCGAGCACAGCGGCGACGCCCACGAACGCGCCGCCGCGCAGGCACGCGCCGAACTGCTCACGCCCATCGTCAAGGGATGGTGCACCGAGACCGGCAACGAGGTCGCCGCCATCGGCGTGCAGGTCCACGGCGGCATGGGCTTCATCGAGGAAACCGGGGCGGCGCAGTACGTCCGCGACGTGCGCATCACGACGATCTACGAGGGCACGACCGGCATCCAGTCAAACGACCTCATCGGCCGCAAGCTCGGCCGCGACCGCGGCGCGACGATGCAGGCGCTGCTCGTGGCCATGGAAACCGAGCTCAAGGGACTGGCCATCCAGGACCCGGAGGTCGAGGCCACGCGGCGCGCCGCGCTCGAGGCGGTGGGCCAGCTCGGCGCGGCCACCCAGGCGCTGCTCAGGTCGCTGGCGACGCGCCCCGATGTCGGCATGGCGGTCTCGGTGCCGTACCTGAAACTGTGCGGCTACGTCACGGGCGGCTGGCTGCTGGCGAAGTCCGCCGCGATCGCCGCCGCCCAGGTGACCGGGGCGGAGCGCGAGTTCTACGCCGCCAAGATCCGCACGGCCCGCTTCTATGCCGCGCAGGTGCTGCCGCAGGCGGCAGCGCTGGCGCGCGTGGTCCAGGAAGGCGGCGCGAGCGTGATCGAGACGGACGCGGCGCTGATCTGAAACGCGGCGCCCGCGGGCACTCTCCCCGCGCACGTGCGAACATCGGCCTCCCACGACCCGCGCGCCGGGAGCTTGGCCATGAACCGACGTGAGCTGCTCGCCGCAGGAGTAACGCTGATGGGCACCGCCACACTCACCCGTGCGGCGCAGCCGCCCGGCGCCGACGCCGCGGCGATCCTGCGCAAGATTCCCTCCAGCGGCGAGGAGCTGCCGATCATCGGGCTTGGCACCTCCGGGCCCTTCGAGGTGGACGCCTCGGAGGAAAAGCGCGCTCCCCTGCGCGAGGTGCTGGCGGCGTTCTTTGCCGCCGGCGGCCGCCTCATCGACACCTCGCCCATGTACTCCAGCGCCGAAGGGGTGCTCGGGGATCTGCTGACGCTGCAGATGCATGAGCGCGCCTTTCTCGCCACCAAGGTGTGGACGCGCGGCGAGCGTTCCGGCATCGAGCAGATGACGCACTCGGCGCAGCTGCTGAAGAGCCAGCGCCTGGATCTGATCCAGGTGCACAACCTCCTGGATCTCGAGACGCAGCTGAAGACCCTGCGGGCCTGGAAAGAGGCGGGCCGCGTGCGCTACCTCGGCGTGACGCACTACACGGTGGGCGCGCACGCGGAACTCGCGCGCCTGCTGGAGCGCGAGAAGCTCGATTTCGTGCAGTTCAACTACTCCCCGCTCACGCGCGACGCCGAGAAGCGCCTGCTGCCGCTGGCCGCCGAGCGCGGCGTGGCGGTGCTGGTCAACCGCCCGTTCGAGGACGGCGCGCTCTTTGCGCGGGTGCGCGGCAAGGCGCTGCCGGCGTGGGCCCCGGACTTCGATGCGGCGAGCTGGGGACAGCTGGCGCTGAAGTTCATTGCCTCGCAGCCCGCGGTGACCTGCATCATCCCGGCGACCGGCAAGCTCGCGCACCTCAACGACAACCTCGCCGGCGGCCGCGGACGCCTGCCCGACGCCAGGCAGCGCGAGGCGATCGCGCAGCTGTTCGCTTAGCGCGCTGCGCGCTCCGGCCGAGTTATTTCTCCGGCGTGTCGGCGGGCGGGCGCTTGGAGGTCGGCTCGTCGATTTTGCCCATGGCCGCCAGCACCAGCAGCGCGAATATCAGTCCGATGAGCGCGGCGGCGATCTGCCCGAGTCCCGCCGCGGCACTCGCGCCTGCGGTCAGCCAGATGCCGGCCGCGGTAGTCAGGCCGCGGATCTCGTGCTCGCTGGTCAGCTTCAGGATCGCCCCACCGCCGAGAAAGCCGATGCCGGTGATGATGCCCTGCACGATGCGCGACAGGTCGGTGTTGGCCAGTCCGGCATCGCTCGCCGCCACCAGCACCAGCGCGGTCCCGAGGGCCACGAGCATGTGCGTGCGCACGCCCGCGGCCTTGTGCGCCACGTGGCGCTGCAGGCCGATGCCGGCGCCGATGATGAGCGCGACGGTGAGGCGCCCGAGAATGCGCACCAGGTGCGTGAGATCGGGTATGGAGCGCGTCAGCTCGGTCATCACGGTGCTCAAGCGGCTCTCCTCGTGCTAGCCGCGCCCGCGCGCGGTGCCGCGTCGCGCTGCGGGTAAGCGCAGTTTCAGGTGCGGCGGTTCGTTCAGATTTTGCAGAAACAGGCGCCGCTGTTCCGCTGTGAGTGCGCCCCAGTCCACCTTCTGGGCGTGGCTGCGCCGCAGCTGCCGGTCGCTGACCTGCACCGAGGCACGGCTGTGGCTGTGCCAGGTGCCGGGCAGTCGCCGCGTGTGCCCCCTGCGCAGCACGTCGGCCACCGCGGCGGCCACCAGGGGATCGCGCGTCAGCTCGCTGTGCGCCACGCGCGCGTAGGCCGTGCGGGCACCGGCGAGTGTGGCGCTCGCGGTAGGCACGGTGCCGTCGCCGTGGCGCGTGAGCGTGTACACGAAATCATCGCGGCGCCGCGCGACGGCCGTGACCGTCTCCTGGCCGACGCCGGCAATGACGGTGTAGCGCTCGTCCGCGGCGGCCAGCTGGGCGCGCAGCAGGCGCGCGGCCCGCAGCAGCTCGGGGCGCGGCTGTGGGCCGCACGCCGGCCATTGCGCCGTCTCAAACAGATCGAGGCGGCTGCCGCAGTCCCCCCACGGCAGCAGCTCGTACAGGCTCGGGAAGGAACTGAACACCTGCGCCGTCAGGTGCTCGGCGGAGGCCCCGGCCGCGATGCGCGCCACCTTGCGCACCACCGCGTAGGTGCCGCGCAGCGCCTGCACGGCGGCGAACGAACCGCAGTTGGGGGTCCCGAGCAGCACCACGCGCTCGACCACGGAGGTGCCTGGCAAGGCGAGGGCGATGCGCGCGAGCAGCCCGCCCATGCTGTGCGCCACCACCGCCACGCGCGCGCCCGCGGCCGCGCGCAGCCGCTGCGCGAGTGCGGCGCCGAGCTGCGCGACCGGCAGCCGCCAGTCGTAGTCGTGAAACTCGACCGCGAAGCCCTGCGCGCGCAGGTACAGCTTCAGGCGCAGATGCGAGAACAACACCACCCCCAGCGAGACGATCGGCGCCGTTGCCGGCAGGCGCAGGTTCGCGAGGCGCCCCACCTGAATGTCGATCGGGTCCACCCACAGCACGTCGTGCGGCAGCGGCGGTGGCCGCTTGAGCCCCAGCTGCGAACCCATGATCCCGGGGACCAGCACCACCTGCAGCGGCTGCGCCATGGCGCGCTCGGCGCGCCGCGCCAGCGCGGCGAGCGTGGCGTATTCGCGCGGACCGAAGTAGGCGGTGAGTTCCGGGCGATGCGCGCCGCTCGCCAGCCAGCGCTCGATCTCCGCGGCGCTCCACGCAAAGCGGTCGTAGGGCGTGACGTGGTCGAGCGGGTTGCCGTTGGCAGTCACGCGGTGCGGTTGGAGCATCCGGCGGCTCACTCCTGCGTCAGCGGGCGCACGTGCGCCGTGACCGCCAGCGTGCCGCCGTCCTTGAGCAGCAGCTCCAGCGGCACCGCATCGCCGGCCGCCAGTGCGCGCGTGAGCCGGTGCAGCATCACGTGCAGCCCGCCGGGCGCGAAGCGCAGCGTCTGTCCCGGCGCGAGGATGAGCTGCGCGCTCGCGCGCATGGTCGATTGCGTACCCACCAGCTGCGTCTCGTGGATCATCGCCGCCTGTGCCAGCGGTGAGCGCGCGCCGACGATGGTGACCGCCACGGGGCCGTTGTTGCGCACGGTGAGGTACACGGCCGCCACCTCGGTGCCCGGCGTCGCACGCATCCAGGCGTCCGTGACGGCGAGCATCGGCGCCGCGGCGCTGGCGAGCGCGGCGCGCAGTGCGAGCAGACCGACAGCAAGGTACGCGGCGGAAATTCTCAAGCGGGCGTCCGATGCACGCAGTGTCAGCGCCGCGCAATTATGCCAGACGCCTCGCGCAGCGACCGACTATGATGCGCCCAACCCCGCAACGTACACATGAGCAGCCGCATCTCCCGCACGGAACTTCTCGCGCTGCTGGCACTGTTCGGCGGCGCGCTGGCGATCGGCAGTTCCGGGATCTTCGTGCGCCTGTCACAGACCGGTCCCACCGCCACCGCCTTCTGGCGCGGCGCACTGGCGCTGCCGTTGCTCGCGGTGTGGGCGTGGCTCGAGCGGCGCGGCGCGAGCGCACCGCGCGCCACGCTGCGTGAGCCGCTGTTCATCTGGGCCGGGGTGTTCTTCGCCGGCGACCTGCTGTTGTGGCACTGGTCGCTGCTGCTGACGTCGATCGCCGCCGCCACCCTGGAGGCGAACTGTGCGCCGCTGCTCGTGACACTGCTGGCGTGGCTGCTGTGGAAGGAGCGGCCGCGCCCGGCGTTCCTGTTCGCCATCGCGCTCGCCTTCGGCGGCATGCTGCTGATCCTCGCGCCCAAGCTCGGCGGCGGCAGCCACGCGCTGCTGGGCGATGCGCTCGGCCTCGGCACGGCGTGCTTCTACGCAGCCTACTTCCTCGTGGTGGCGCGCCTGCGCACCCGTTACGGCACCGGCATCGTCATGCTCACCAGCACCGCGGTGTTCACGCTGATCCTGCTGCCGCTGGCACTGACGCAAAGATTCCTCCCCCTAACGCCGCACGGCTGGTGGCTGCTCGCCGGCTGCGCGATCTCCGCGCAGGTGCTGGGACAGAGTCTGATCGCCTACGCGCTCGCACACCTGCCCGCGACCTTCAGCGCCGTGGGCCTGTTCACGCAGGTGGTCGCCGCGGCCGCGTACGCGTGGCTGCTGCTCGGTGAGCAGCTGTTGCCGGTGCAGATGCTCGGCGGCGCGGTGGTGCTGCTGGCGATCGGCTTCGCGCTCGCGGCGCGGCGCACCGCGGCGCTCACCGAGGATCAGGTGCTGCGCGCGTCGCTGCAGCCGAGCATGCCGCGCCAGAGCGAGTCGCGCTAACGTTCGTGCCAGCAGCCTTGGTGCCCGGGCAACGCCGCCGCCGCCACGCTCACTGTGCGTGCTCGCTGATGACCCGGCACAAGGCATCGATGGCCCCGCGGCGCGCGCTACTCTTGCGCCACAGCGCCCCCACCTGTCGGACCGGGGCCGGCTTGGCGAAGGGCCGCAGCACCAGGCCGCGCGCGTTGCGGTAGGCGCCGCGCCCGGCCAGCTCCGGTAGCAGGGTGATGCCCGCGCCGCTTGCCACCATCTGCCGCAGCGTCTCCAGGCTCGTGGCGCGGAAGTCCTGCTGCTCGTGCACACCGGCGCGGCTGCACACCTCCAGTGCCTGGTCGCGCAGGCAATGGCCTTCTTCGAGCAGCAGCAGCTTCTCGCCCTTGAGGTCCGCCACGCGCACGCTGTGCCGGGCGGCGAGCGGGTGGTGCTCGGGCAGCGCGACACTGAAGGCCTCGCGGTACAGCTCACGCGCTTCCAGGCCCGCGGTGTCGACCGGCAGCGCGAGGATGCCCACGTCGAGCTCCCCGGCGTGCAGCTTCTGCAGCATCGGCGCGGTCTGGTATTCGTACAGGTGCAGCTCCAGTCGCGGCAGCGCCTTGCGCACCGCGGGCGCCACGCGCGGCAGCAGGTAGGGGCCGATGGTGGGCAGCAGCGCCACGCGCAGCCTGCCGGCGAGGGGGTCGTGCTGGCTGCGCGCCAGGGTTACCACCTCGTCCGTGGCCTCCAGGATGCGCCGCGCCCGCGCGACGATCGCCTCGCCCGCGGCGGTGAGGGACACGTTGTTCGGGGCGCGCTCGATCAGCTGCACCCCCAGGCTCTGCTCCAGCTTCTTCAGCTGCGAGGAGAGCGTGGGCTGGCTCACAAAGCAGCGCGCCGCGGCGCGCCCAAAGTGCCGCTGATCGGCCACGGCCACGAGATAGCGCAGATCCTTCAGCTTCAGGTCCATGGCGTCAATATACGCGATCTATCGATATCATCAAATCAATCGATTGGAAGAATAGCCTTCGTCCCCGCACCATGCGCGGCGTAACCCAGTTAAGGAGTCAGTAAATGGCAGGCGTAGGTCATCGTTTCCCCGAGTTCGCCCTGACGGGAGTCGTTTCCAGCGACCCGCAGAAGGCGTTCCAGCCCTTCACCCATGAGAGCTTCCCCGGCAAGTGGAAGGTGGTGTTCTTCTGGCCGAAGGACTTCACCTTTGTGTGCCCGACGGAAATCGCCGCGTTCGGCAAGCTCGAGAAGGAATTCCGCGCCCGCGATGCGCAGCTGCTCGGTGCCAGCATCGACAACGAATTCGTGCACCTGGCGTGGCGGCGGGATAAGGAGGAGCTGCGCCACCTGCCGTTCCCGATGCTGTCGGACCTCAAGCGCGAACTCTCGGGCGCGCTCGGAATCCTCGATCCGGAAGCCGGTGTCGCGCAGCGCGCGACCTTCATCGTCGACCCGCAGGGGATAATCCGCTTCGTCTACGTCACCGACCTGAACGTCGGCCGCAGCCCCGAGGAAGTGCTGCGCGTGCTCGATGCGCTGCAGACCGATGAGCTGTGCCCCTGCAACTGGCAGAAGGGTGACGACACCCTGAAGGCGGCCTGATGCAAACCCTGGACAGTATCCGCGAGGCGCTGCCCGGCTACGCGCGCGATCTCGCGCTGAACCTCGGCTCGGTGCTGACGGTGGCCGGTGCGCCGGGACTCAGCGAACGGCAGATCTGGGCGGTGGCGCTGGCCTCGGCCGTGGCTTCGGGAAACGCGGCGTTCAGCCGCGGCGTGCAGACGCTGGCCGCGCCGCACCTGGATGCCGCGCACGTGAGCGCGGCGCACGCGGCGGCGGCCGTGATGGCGATGAACAACGTCTACTACCGCTTCCTGCACCTGGTGCAGGATGAGGAGTACGCGAAGCTGCCGGCACGGCTGCGCATGAGCGTCATCGGCAACCCGGGCATCGCCAAGGCCGACTTCGAGCTGCTGGCGCTCGCGGTGTCGGCCATCAACGGCTGTGGCAGCTGTGTGGCCGCGCACGAGCGGCAGCTGCGCGCGCATGGATTCGCGCGCGAGGCGGTGCAGAGCGCGGTGCGCATCGGCGCCACCGTGCACGCGGTGGCGCGGGTGCTCGCCTCGGTCAGCGGTGAGAGCGCCACAGAGGCGGAGGCGCGCGCGGCGTAGCGGCGCTCAAGGCGGCTGGTGCGCCGGCATCCTAGCCGAGCGCATACAGCTGCCCGTCCCAGCTGCCAAAGTAGACCGTGTCGCCGTCGATGACGGGCGAGGAGAGCACCGCGCCCACGCTCAGCATGCGATCCACGCCGATGACCATGTCATCGTAGAAGAAGTCGGTGAAGGCCGCCTCGTAGTTCGGCGAGCCGTCGGCCTTGCTCAGGGCGGCGGCGTTCCTCTGCGCGCCGTCGGTGGCGAAGGTCCACGCGGTCTTGTGCGCCTGGAGGTCGATGGCGATCAGCTTGCCGGCGTGCGAGCCGATGTAGAGCGTGTTGCCGCTGAGGGCCGGAGAGGAAAAGAACGGCCAGTGATCGAACGTCAGGGCGAAGCGCGGAGCGCCGGTCCTGGCATCCACCGCATGCACGGTCGCGGTGTCGGAGGTGGCAAAGTACAGCGTCCCGCCGCGCACCACCGGGGAGCTGATCACCCAGGAGCCCTTGTTGTCGAAGGCCCAGCGCTGGGCGCCGCTGGCGGCATCCAGGGCGTACAGGTGCGAGTCCCGGCAGCCGAAGTACACCAGGCCCTCGGCCACCACGGCCGAGGACTGGATGCCCACCTGGTTGTTGATCTTGGGGTCTTCCCCGGTCTTGAAGCGCCAGCGCTGCCTGCCGCTGGCCGCATCGAGCGCGTAGAAATAGCTGTCCCAGCTGCCTACGTACACCGTGCCCTGCGCGACCGCCGGCGAGGCATGCACGACGTTGTCGGTGTGGAACTTCCAGCGCAGCGTTCCCGAACCGGCCTCAAGCGCGTACACGTTACCGTCGCCGCTGCCGAAGTAGACCGTGTTCGCCTGCACCGCCGGGGAGGACAGGAACAGGTCGAACGGGTCGGGCATGACTTCCGCGGCCGGTTGCGCCCCGTGCAGGTGCCGGCCACTGAAGCGGCGCTCGCCCTGGGTGGCGAACTTCCAGCGCAGGCTGCCGCTCGCGGCATCGAGCGCATAGAGGTTGCCGTCGAAGCTGCCGATGTAGAGCGTCCCGCCGGCCACCGCGGGCGAGGCGCTCACGCGTCCGCCGGTGGCGAACTTCCAGCGCAGCGCGCCGGTGCGCTCATCGAGGGCGTAGACGTTGTGATCGCCGCTGCCAAAGTAAACGACGCCGCCGCTCACGGCGGGGCTCGAGACGATGGCAGCGCCGGCCCGGAACTTCCATTTCACGCCGTGCAGCACCGGCACGCCCGCCCCCGCATACAGGCCCCCGTGGCGCGCATCGGCACGGAACTGGACCGGCTCGGCCGCCAGCGCCGCCGACAGCAATGGCAGCAGCAGCAGGGCACCCGGCCATCTCATGGGCGTTCTCCCGCAAGGCGCCCGTGACGGGCCGCGCGAGGGATCATAGGGGCGGCGCCGGGTGATCCGGAGTCGCTCTGCCGCCCGGAAGGGGCGCCCCGGCGTGGGCGCGCGGGCAGCGGGTGCGGGCTCAGGTCTTGGCGGCGAGCGCGCGGCTCATCAGGGACAGCGCCTGCTCGAGCATCCGCGCCGGATCCACGCCGTGATGCTCGAGGACCCCCCGCCGGGCGACGGCCAGCTGGATCACGCCCTGGGCGAAGCCCCACATGGTGGTGGCCGTGACCATGGCGGGGCCGAGGTCGGAACGGATGGAGCCGTCACGTATCCCGGCGGTGATCATGCTGACGATGTGCGCCCCCAGGGCGTCGCCGACCGCGTTGCAGGCGAGCTCGTTCTCGGGGGCATTCTCGGTGTTCACCTCGCGCAGCGAACAGCGCGCCATGATGTCGAAATAGACCGGGGAATCCTTCGAGAACTGCACGTAGGCGCGACTCATCGCAATGACCTGGTCGAGGCCGCGGGGGTTGCTGGCCACGGCCACCCCGAACTGCTGGCGCAGCGCGGACAGTCCGCGCTCGCAGATGCCGTACATGAGGTCGATCTTGTCCTTGAAATACACGTACAGCAGCGCGCGCGACAGGCGCGCGCGGCGCGCGACCAGGTCCATGGTCAGCTCGTCCCAGCCGCCGTCGGCGATGACCGCCTCGGCGGCGTCCAGGATCTCGGCCCGGCGACGCTCCTTCTCCTCTTGGCGGCGTTCGGCGATGTAATTCATGATGTTTAATTGAGGTTAGCCCACGAGAAACGCGGTGCATATAAGACGGAGTGCCTATAGATCGATCGCGGTCGCGCTGCTTGGGTCGCTACTGTGGCTGGCCCACCCGGCCCGGGGCGCGGCGCCGCGGGGGGTCACCGACGACTCGGGACGCGAGATACGGGTGCCCGAAGCGCCGCTGCGCATCGTGAGCCTGGCGCCCGGGGCGACCGAGATGCTGTTCGCGGCCGGCGCCGGCGGCCAGGTCATCGCGACGGTGGAGTACTCGGACGAGCCGGCGGCGGCGCGCCGCGTGCCGCGCATCGGGGACGTCGCGGCGGTCGACATGGAACGCCTGGTGGCGCTGCGCCCGGACGTCGTGGTGCTGTGGGCGGCCGGCGGCAATCCCGCGCAGCGCGAGAAGATCCTCTCGCTGCACATTCCGATCTACGAGCAACAGGTGATGCGCCTGGCCGATATCCCGCCCGCGGTACGGCGCCTGGGGGCGCTCGCCGGCACCGCCGCCGTCGCGGATCGCGCGGCGCAGCAGCTGCAGGCGCGTCTCGCGGCGCTCACCGCCACCTACGGCGCGCCCACCGGCAGGCGCCCGAGCGTGCTGCTGCAGGTCTGGAATCGCCCGATCTACACCGTCGGCGGGCGGCACCTGATGAGCGATGCGCTGCAGCTGTGCGGCACGCGCAACGTGTTCGCCGACCTGCCTGAGGCCGGCCCGGTGGTCGACACCGAAGCGGTTATCGCGCGCGACCCGGACATCATCGTGGCCGCAGCGCCCGCCGGCGAGGGGGCTGCCTGGGTGGCCGACTGGAAGCGGCTGAAGAGCCTGGCCGCCGTGCGCAACGGGCGGGTGGTCGACTTCGAGGATCAGGCGCTCAGTCGCCTGGGGCCGAGCGTGATCGATGCAACCGAGGCGCTGTGCCGCACGCTCGCGCGCGTCAGTCACGGAAATTATTGAACTGCAGCGCGACGTCCAGTTTCGCGCCGCGCAGCAGCGCCATCGCCTGCTGCAGGTCATCACGCTGCTTGCCCGTGATGCGCACCTTGTCGCCCTGCAGGCTCGCCTGCACCTTGAGCCTGGAATCCTTGACGAGGCGCGTGATCTTCTTGCCGGTTTCCTGGTCGATGCCATGCTTGAGTATCACTTCCTGCTGCGCCGCGGAGAGATTGGTCTGCGGCTCCTTGATGTCCAGACACACGAGATCGATGCCGCGCTTGGACAGCCGCAGCTTCAGGATCTCCAGCATCTGCTTGAGCTGGAAGTCCACCTGCGCGTGCAGCGTGACGGTGAATTCCTTCAAGTCGAAGCGCGCCCCGGTGTCCTTGAAGTCGAAGCGCTGCGCGAGCTCGCGGTTCGCCTGATCGAGCGCGTTGGCCACCTCGTGGGCATTGAGTTCGGAGACGGTGTCGAAGGAGGGCATGGGTGCTCAGCGGTGCCTGCGGGGCGGCTTCTTCACGGGCCTGGAGGCGAGCTTGCGCCGGTGAGTGCGCGTGAGGTTCATGAAGCGCGGCGTGGGCCCGACGTCTTCAAACACCGGGTCACCCTGCTCATCGGTCGAGATCACCTGCTGGCCGGCAACGTAGGGCATCGCGGCCGCCAGCTCCTGCAGCGCCGCACCCAGGAGCTCCGTGATCAGCTGTTCCGCCGTGCGTCCCGGGAACATCTCCGCGAGCGCGCTCAGGCGCGCGGCGTCCTCGACCGGCAGGCGCACGGCGTAAGCTTTGGCGGTGCGCGGCGCGGCCGCGCCGGCGCGCCAGCTCTCGAGTAGTTCCTTGAAGCCCACACGGCAATTCTAACGGAAAGGTCGCAGCCGCCGAGGTTCGCTTTGCGACCTGTGCCTGCCCGGTAGCATGATGCGCTGATGCCGGCGGCCACTCTGCTCAAGGACGGCGCACTGCGCGTATACGACTACCGCTGCCGCGCCGGGCCCGCGGACCGGCCCTTCGCCGAAGCGCACGGCAGTTACTCCGTCTCCTACGTGCGCCGCGGCAGCTTTGGCTACCGCACGCGCGGCCACGCCTACGAACTCGTGCCCGGCTCCTTCATGGTGGGGCGCCCCGGGGACGAGTTCATGTGTAGCCACGAGCACCACGCGCACGGCGATGAATGCCTCTCCTATCACTTTGATGAGGGCCTGCTGGACGCACTCGGTCTGCCCTGCCGTGTCTGGGCGAGCGGGGCCCTGCCGGTGCTGCCGCGGCTGGCGCTGCTGGGGGAGCGCGCGCAGGCCGCCGCCGAGGGTGGCAGCGATCTCGGCCTCGATGAGGCGGGCACGCTGCTGGCAGCGGCGGTGCTCCGGGGTGACCTGCAGCCGTTCAGCGCCGCGCTGCGGGTGACGGCGCGGGACCGCCGCCGCGCGGTGCGCGTGGCGCTGTGGCTCGAGGCGCACTGCAGCGAGCCGATCCACCTGCAGCGCGTGGCGCGCGAGAGTGGCGTGAGCGCCTTTCACTTCCTGCGCCTCTTTGCACGGGTCACCGGTGTCACGCCGCATCAGTACCTGGTGCGCGCCCGGCTGCGGCAGGCGGCGCGCCTGCTGGCGCAGGGCTCGGGGCCGATCGGTGCGATCGCCTACGAGGTCGGCTTCGGGGACCTTTCCAACTTCGTGCGCACCTTCGGGCGTGCGGCGGGCGTCTCGCCGCGCGCATTCCGACGCGCCAGCCAGCAGCATCGCAAGATTCTCCAAGATCGCCTCGGCGTCCCGGCCGTAGGGTGAACAGGAGGGCGGGCGATGGGCGCCCGCTGCGATGCAGGAGATTGCCATGTATGACCATCTGGGACTTAGGGTTAAGGATCTCGAGGCGAGCGTGCGTTTCTACGCCGCGGCGCTCAGAGAGCTTGGCCATGAACTCGTAACGCACGACAAATCCAGCGCGGGCCTGGGGTCCGGCAGCTCGACCGGCCTGTGGCTGTCGGCGGATGAGGCCACGCATACCCCGCTGCACCTGGCCTTCAGCGCCAGGAGTCGTTCGGCGGTCGATGCCTTTTATCGCGCGGGCCTCAAAGCCCAGGGCCGCGACAATGGCGCCCCGGGCCTCCGCGAGGACTACAGCCCGACCTACTACGCGGCCTTCCTCCTCGACCCCGACGGGAACAACGTGGAAGCCGTGTGTCAGAAGTAACCCGGGGCTCCTTGACGGCCCAAGCGTGGCACGGCGATACTCCGGCGCTATGTCACAGCACGTCCCCGGCCTTGCGCGTCTTTGGTGGTGGCGCCCGTCATAACGGAGTGGGCTGACGGTTAGCTGTTTCTCGCGAATTTAGGATCCAACGAAACCAGAACCCATCTCCGGATGATCCCGGGGATGGGTTTTTTGTTGCCTTGATGAAACTGGAGCTGCTCGGTTGCAAGCGCTTTTTGACATTGCCGGAGACCTCGACACGCCCGTTTCGGCGTTCATGAAGCTGGCCGCGTTCGCGCCGCGCTTCCTGCTCGAGAGCGTGGAGGGCGGGGAACGGCTCGGACGCTATTCCTTCATCGGCTTTGGCGATGATGCCCTGGAGGTGCGACTCGATGGCAGCGGCTTCAGCGTCGGTGCGCAGCGGCAAGCGCTGCCGGGCAGTGGCGCCGAGCTGCTCGCCGCCTTGCGCGCCGCCCTCGCCGCGGCTCCCAAGAGCGAGCCGGAGATCTCCGGGGTGCCGCTGGCCGGCGGTCTGGTCGGCTACGCCGCCTACGACGTGGTGCGCTACTTCGAGCGCCTGCCGCTGCGCGCCGGGCGTGCCAGCGACGTGCCCGCACTGCACTACGTGGCGCCGCGCTCGCTGCTGGTATTCGATCATCTGACGCGCGGCATCGCGCTGGTGCATGCCGGCTCGGAAGAGGAGCGCCGCTCGCTGCGCCGCGAAGTGATCCGTGCCCTGCGCGGGGCGCTGCCGAACGGGCAGCGGCGCGGGCGTTACTCAACGCCGGTACCCGCCTACACGCGCGCCGATTACATGGCGGGAGTGAAGCGCACGCAGGAGCACATCGCCGCCGGCGACGTCTACCAGCTGGTGCTCGCCAGCCGCTTCTCGGGCCGCCATGACTTGGATCCCTTCCAGGCCTACCGGGCGCTGCGGCTGATTAACCCCTCTCCTTATATGTACTACTGCGCACTCGGAGAGGTGGCGGTCGTCGGCTCCTCCCCCGAGGCGCTGGTGAAGCTGAACGGGCGGCAGGCGCAGCTGCGGCCGCTCGCCGGCACGCGGGCGCGGGCGGCGGACCCGGCGGTCGATGCCGCGCGTGAGGCGGACCTGCTGGCGGATCCGAAGGAAAACGCCGAGCACGTGATGCTGGTGGACCTGGCCCGCAACGATCTCGGGCGGGTGGCGCGGGCCGGCAGCGTGCGGGTGGAACCGTACCGCTCGATCGAGCGCTACAGCCACGTCATGCACATGGTCAGTGGCGTGCGCGGGGAGCTGGCCGCCGCGCGCGACGCCTTCGATCTGTTCGCCGCGGCGTTCCCGGCCGGGACCCTGGTGGGGGCGCCCAAGGTGCGCGCCATGCAGATCATCGATGAGCTCGAGCCCGTCAGCCGCGGTTTGTATGGCGGCACGGTGGGCTATTTCGGCGCGCACGGGGACATGGACCACGCCATCACCATCCGCACGCTGGTATTCCGCGGCGATGAGTACAGCTTCCAGGCGGGCGCGGGCATCGTGGCCGACAGCGTGCCCGAGACTGAACATGAAGAAGTGCTGGCCAAGAGCGGCGCCATGGCGCGGGCGCTGGAGCTGGCACAGGAGGGGATGTGAAAGCCCGCTTGCTCCTGATCGACAACTACGACTCCTTCACCTACAACCTGGTGCAGGCCTTCCTGGTACTGGGAGCGCAGGTGAGCGTGTTTCGCAACGATGAACTCACCCCGCAGCAGGCGCGCGCGCTGGCGCCCTCGCACCTGTGCATTTCGCCCGGCCCGGGCACGCCCTACGATGCCGGCGTGTCGATGGACATGATCCGCGAGTTCGCCGGCAGGATCCCGGTGCTCGGCGTGTGCCTCGGACACCAGTCGATCGTGGAAGTCTTCGGCGGCAAGGTGGTGCGCGCGCAGCGCCTGATGCATGGCAAGACCTCTCCGGTCGAGCATGACGGGCGCACGCTGTTTGCCGGCCTGCCGCTGCCGTGCGAAGTCGGGCGCTACCACTCCCTGATCGCCGCACCGGCGCACATGCCGGCCGTGCTCGAGGTGAGCGCGCGCACGCCGGAAGGGGAAATCATGGGGGTGCGGCACCGGTCGCTGCTGGTCGAGGGCGTGCAGTTTCATCCGGAGAGCATCCTCACGCCCGACGGCCCGCAGCTGCTCGGCAACTTCCTCGCGTTCAGTGCCGGTGAACGCACCGCTGCCGATGCAGCCGGAGCCGCCCGTGCCGCGACCGCGTGAGCTTCTCGGCCAGCTGCTGGAACGGCGCGATCTCACGCAGGATCAGGCGGGCGAGCTGCTCGAGCTGCTGAGCGCGCCCGAGCTGCCGGCGGCGATGGGCGGCGCGCTGCTCGCGGCGCTGGCCAGCAAGGGGCTGGTGGCGGCGGAAGTGCGCGGCTTCGCGCTGGCGATGCGCCGCCTGGCGCGCCGCCCTGACATTCCGCCCGGGCTGCGCGCCATCGACGTCGTCGGCACCGGCGGGGATGCCTCGGGCAGTCTCAACATCTCCACCGGCACGGCGCTGCTGACGGCCGCCTGCGGGGTGCCGGTGGTGAAACACGGCAACCGCTCGATCTCCAGCCGCTGCGGCAGCGCCGACGTGCTCGAGCTGCTCGGCCTGCCGGTACCGCTGGATGCGCAGGCCGCGGCACGCTGCCTGGCGGCCACCAACTTCACGTTCCTTTTCGCGCCCTACTACCACGCCGCCACCGGGGCGATCGCACCGATCCGCGCCGCGCTCGGCGTGCGCACGGTGTTCAACATCCTGGGTCCGCTGGTCAATCCGGCGCAGCCACCGCTGCATCTGGTGGGCGCCTACAGCCTGGAGGTCGCGCGCCTCATCGCCGACACCTTCTCGGGCCTGCCCATCGAGCGCACCTTCGTCGTGCACGGCGCCGGCGGCTGGGATGAGCCCACGCCCATCGGCCCCTTCACGCTCTTCGACGTGCACCCCGGGCAGGTGGCGGCCGGCATGCGCTCGCCGGCCGACTACGGGCTGCCCCAGTGCAGCGCCGCGGATCTCGCCGGTGGGGACGCGACGCACAACGCCCGGGCGCTGAAGGCGGTCCTCTGCGGGGAGGACCGCGGCGCGCACCGCGACTGCCTGCTGCTCGGTACCGCGCTGGCGCTGGAGGTCGCCGGCGAGGTCAAGCTGCCGCGCGAGGGTATCGCGCGGGCCGCGGCGGCGATCGACAGCGGTGCGGCACGGCGGCTGCTCGAGGCCCTCGAGCGCGCCGGCGCGCCGGCGCGGCAGGAGTTCAGCGCGTGAGCGGCTTCCTCGAGCAGATGGCGCTGAGCAGCCGCGCGCGCGCCGCGGCCGCACGTCGCAGCTGCTCCTTCGCGCAGCTGAGCGCGGCGGCGCAGGCGGCACCGGCGCCGCCGCCGCTGCGGCTCGACCCTTCCGGCTTTGACCTGATCGCGGAACTGAAGCTGCGTTCACCGGCCGCCGGGCAGCTGCGCACCCCCGGCGAGGATGTGGGTGCGCGCGTCGGCGCCTACGCGCGCGCAGGGGCCGCCGCGGTCTCAGTGCTCACCGAGCCCAGCCGCTTCGACGGGGAGCTCGCGCATCTTAGCGCCGCGGCGAGTGCGCTGAGGCCGCTGGGTGTGCCGGCGATGCGCAAGGACTTCCTGGTGGATCCCTACCAGGTGCTCGAGGCACGGCGCGCCGGCGCCGGCGGCGTACTGCTCATTCTGCGCATGCTGCCGCGCGCCGAGACCGCCGCCCTCATCGAGACCGCCCGCGCGCACGGCCTGTTCGTGCTGCTGGAGGCTTTCGACGCGGACGACATAGCCCTCATGCACCAGCTGGTGGAGAGCTATGCCGGCGGCGCGCAGCTGCTGGGCGGCGTCAACTGCCGCGACCTGAGCACGCTCGAGGTCGTGCCGGCGCGCCTGCTTGAGCTGGCGCCGCTGCTGCCGGCGCAGATCCCGCGCGTCGCCGAGAGCGGCGTGGCGAGCGCGGCCGACGCGCGGGCGGTGGCGGCTGCGGGCTATGCGCTGGCGCTCGTCGGCAGCGCGCTCATGCAGGGCGATGATCCGCAGAGGCTCGCCGCGGCACTGCTCGCGGCCGCTCGGGCAGCGGTGCCCTAGATGTGGATCAAGATCTGTGGCCTGACGAGTGCGGCGGCCGTGGCTACGGCGCTGGAGCTGCAGGTGGACGCGCTGGGGTTCGTGTTCAGCGCCTCGGTGCGTCAGCTGAGTTGCGAGCGCGCGCTCGAGCTTGCCCAGGTGGCCCGCGGCCGCGCACGCTGCGTGGCCGTGACGCGTCATCCCACGCAGCCGCTCGTGGATGAGATCCTGCGGGTGTTCGCCCCCGACGTGCTGCAGAGCGATCTTGCCGACCTTGAGGCGCTGCAGCTGCCGAGGGCGCTCGAACTGCTGCCCGTGGTGCGCGATGTCGCTGCGGCACCCCCGCGCCCGCCGGCGCGCCTGCTGTTCGAGGGGGCACACAGCGGCGCCGGCCTGACCAGCGACTGGAGCGCGGCCGCCGCACTGGCGCCACGGACGCAGCTCATACTCGCCGGGGGCCTCAGGCCCGACAACGTGGCCGCGGCCATCGCCGCGGTGCGGCCCTTCGGTGTCGATGTCTCAAGCGGCGTGGAAGAGCGGCCGGGACTGAAGAGTCCCGCCACGATGGCGAAGTTTGTGCATGCCGCGCGCGCCGCCGCGGCGGCGCACCCGAGGCTTACGGAGGACACGCGATGAATGCAGTGGTTGCCCCCGCCGATGCCGGCCGGCTACTGGCCGAGCTGATCGCCGGCAAGTACCCGGACGCGCACGGGCGCTTCGGCCCCTTCGGCGGACGCTATGTGCCCGAGACTCTCATCCCGGCGCTCGAGCGCCTGGCGCGCGGCGTGCGCGAGCACCTGCACTCGCGGGAATTCCAGAGCGAGCTCGGCGGGCAGCTCAACAGCTGGGTCGGCCGTCCGACGGCACTCACGTTCGCCGAGCGGCTCTCGGCGCGCTGGGGGGCGCAGATCTGGCTGAAGCGCGAGGACCTGGCGCATACCGGCGCCCACAAGATCAACAACGCCGTCGGGCAGGCGCTGCTCGCCAGGCGCCTCGGCGCGCAACGCATCGTCGCCGAGACCGGCGCCGGGCAGCACGGGGTCGCGAGCGCCGCCGCCTGCGCGCGCCTCGGACTGCCGTGCACGGTGTACATGGGGGCCGTCGACATGGAGCGGCAGGCGCCCAACGTCGGCCGCATGCGCCTGCTCGGTGCCCGGGTCGTGGCGGTCACCTCCGGGGATCGCACGCTGCGCGCCGCCATCGATGAGGCGCTGCGCGACTGGGTGGCCGATCCCACCGACACCTATTACCTCATCGGCTCGGCGATCGGGCCGCATCCGTACCCCTACCTGGTGCGCGAACTGCAGGCAGTCATAGGACGCGAAGCGCGTGAGCAGATCCTCGCCGCGACCGGCGCCCTGCCGGATGCCCTCATCGCCTGCGTCGGCGGCGGTTCCAACTCCATCGGCACCTTCCACGCGTTCCTCCCGGATGCGGACGTCGAGATCATCGGCGTGGAGGCGGGTGGTCGCGGCGCCGGGCTCGGCGACAATGCCGCGACCGTCGCTTACGGGCGTCCCGGGGTGCTGCACGGCACCTATTCCATGCTGCTGCAGGATCCGGACGGCCAGATCCAGGAGACGCACTCGGTGTCGGCCGGCCTCGACTACCCGAGCGTGGGACCCGAGCACGCGCTGCTCGCCCGCATCGGTCGCGTGCGCTACACCACCGCCAGTGACGAGGAGGCGCTCGCGGCCGTGCGCACCCTGAGCGAATGCGAGGGGATACTGCCGGCCATCGAGAGTGCCCACGCGCTCGCCGGCGCGCAGCGCTGGGCGCAGGCCCATCCCGGGGGCACCATACTCGTCGGCCTCTCCGGGCGCGGCGACAAGGACATGCCGACGCTGCAGCAGACGCTGCTCAAGACCGCGCAGCCATGAAGCCGCGGGATCGCATCAGTGCGAGCCTGCGGGCCGCCGCCTCAGGGGGCGAACCGGCGCTCGTGGCCTATCTCACCGCCGGCTTTCCGCAGCGCGCGCAGTTCCGCGAGCACGTGCGCGCGCTCGCCGCCGCGGCCGATGTGGTTGAAGTCGGCGTGCCGTTCACCGATCCGATGGCCGACGGCGTGACCATCCAGCGGGCGAGCGTCGCGGCACTCGCGCAGGGGGTGACGTTGCGCTGGATCCTGGACGAGATCGAGGCGCTCGGGGAACTGCGCGCGCCGCTGCTGCTCATGAGCTACCTCAATCCGCTCTTGGCGTTCGGCGTCACGGCGCTGGCCGAGCGTGCGCGCCGCGCCGGGGTGGCCGGGTTCATCGTGCCGGACCTGCCGCTGGATGAGAGCAGCGAGCTGCGCGAGGCGCTGGATACGCAGGGGCTGGCGCTGGTGCAGATGGTCACTCCGGTCACCGAGCCCGCGCGCCTGCGGCAGCTGTGCCAGGGCAGCCAGGGCTTCGTGTATGCCGTCACCATGACCGGCACCACCGGCAAGAACGTGGCGGTGCCCGAGGAGGTGCTGCGCTACCTGGACCGGGTGCGCACGCTCTCGGCCGTGCCGGTGTGCGCCGGCTTCGGCATCCGCAGCCGCGAGCAGGTCGCGCGCCTGCGCGCCCACGTCGACGGGGTGGTCGTCGGCTCCGCGCTCGTGGAAGTGCTGGAACGCGGCGAGGATCCGGGGGCGTGGCTGGGCGCGCTGCGGGGCCGCTAGCGTGTGAAAATCCTGACCATCGCATCGCGCTTCCGGGGACCGCCGCAGTCAGCCAACGGCGGCTACTTCGCCGGCGCCGTCGCGATGCTCGCCGCGCGCACCGTGAGCGTGCGGCTGCTGAAGCCCCCGCCGCTGGAGACCGGATTCACGGTCGCAGAGGCTCCCGACGGCGCGCTGCAGGTGCTGCACGGGCAGGAGCTGGTGGGCGCCGCCATCCCGGCGGCGCTGGAACTGCAGCCGCCGCGCGCGCCGCACTACCTGGAGGCCGTGGAAGCCTCGCGCCGCTACGCCGGTTTCGCGTATCACCGCTTTCCGGGGTGCTTTGTCTGCGGCACGCTGCGTGCCCGCGGCGACGGCCTGCGCATCTTCGCCGGTTCCATCCCGGAGCTCGGCGTGGTGGCGGCGCCCTGGGTGCCGGACCCCTCGCTCGAGGGCGCCGACGGCAAGGTACGCCCGGAATTCATGTCCGCAGCGCTCGACTGCCCCGGTTACTACGCGGTGGCGCCGGATGACACCATGCTGCTGCTCGCCGAGTTCACCGCGCACGTCGACCGCCTGGTGCACGTCGGGGAGGCCTGCACGCTCATCGGCTGGCAACTGGGCGTGAGCGGCCGCAAGCGCGAGGCGGGCACGGCCATTTTCGATGGCAAGGGCGAGCTGTGCGGTCGCGCCCGCGCGCTGTGGATCGAGCCGCGCCAGGGGGGCTGAGATCAAGCGTATCGGTGGTTC
>Ga0209811_10000109_pt1 | contig 36677 bp, 39 predicted proteins | sample Coa_R1_6_FD_187161 | JGI IMG/M metagenome (GOLD analysis project Ga0209811, IMG submission 187161) | Surface soil microbial communities from Centralia Pennsylvania, which are recovering from an underground coalmine fire. - Coalmine... | ecosystem: Environmental > Terrestrial > Soil >... | reverse complement strand
CGCAATACATAATCACTTCCGGCTTAAGACCGTGTTTGCGAAGGCTGTTCAAGTAGCTCTCGCCGATTCCCGGTCCGCGCGGCGCTCGTCTGATGATCAGGCCTATGCGCCGGGAAAGTTTGCCGTCGAATCGGCCCGGGCGCGCCAGCGGATGACCGTCGTCTCCTCCCTCACGGCCGAGGACCTGGACCCGACCCGACTCAAGGCCCGTGGCGCGATGATGCTGCGCGACTACCTTGCGTATGCCGCGTCCGGCGGAGCCGCCCCGGCCGCGGCGGCCGCACCGGTCGGTGCCGACGGGTCGGCTGGGTCGTCCGCCGGGGTAGTCATGGCCGAGTTCGCCCGCCGGCTCCGGGAGGCAGGGCTGGTCGTCCACGAGGGCTACGGCTCCTCGGGGCACCGGATCGACCTGGCCGTCGAGGATCCCGGTCACCGCGGACACCTGGCCCTGGCGGTCGAAGGCGACGGCCCGGCATACGCCGCCCTCACGACGACCCGGGACCGGGACCGGCTCCGGCCCGAGCAGCTGGCCCGGCTGGGCTGGCGACCGATGCGGGTGTGGACGACCGGCCTGTTCCGGGACCCGGCGCGCGATGTGGCGCGGATCGTGTCGGCGGTCCAGTCCCCGGCCGCCCCCGAGCCACGCCCGCAACCGGCAGCCGAGGTGCCGTCAGAGACCAGCGAGGCGCACGACACCGACCGAGGCGCGGACGATGGCGACTGAGCCCGACGACGACGCGACGGACCCGGACGCCGACACCGAGGCGGCCGTCGACCTGCCGGTGACGGCGCCTCGGGTGCGTCCGGAGCAGACCCGGGACGACACCGACGCCGGCTGGGGGGAGCGCCGTGACGAGAGCGGCCACGACCGCTGGCTCCGGGAGCAGCGTCCCCCGCACTGGGAGTAGCCGGGGCACCACGAACGTCACTGCGCCCCGGCGCTGGTCGCGACCGCCGGCGCAGACATCGCGACACCCCTGGTCCGCCCTTGCGCCGTCGCGCAGGAACGACCTGGGCGCTCATGACGAAGGGCGGCCTCCCGGTGGGGAGACCGCCCTTCGCGGTGCTGCTGAGCTGCTGGTCCGTGCTGGTTGGATCAGGCGCGGGTGCGAAGCGCGTCCCGGATCTCGGTGAGCAGCACGACGGACTGGTCGGGAGCCTCCTCCTCGGCCGGGCCGGCGGTACGGGCCTGGTAGGCCTCGTAGGGCTTGACGATGAAGAAGTACACGACGAAGGCCAAGATCAGGAACGCGACGAGCGCCGTCAGGAACGGGCCCACCGACTGCAGGCCGCCGGGCTTGAACGCGTCGAAGTTGGGCGAACCCCCTGCCTTGGCGAGGAGCTCGATGACGATCTTGGTGAATGCGGTCACCACGGTGGCGAAGGCGCTACCGATGATGAAGGCGACGGCAAGCTCAACGAGGTTGCCTCGCATGACGAAGTCCTTGAAGCCCTTCATGAGGGTCAATCCTTTACTGTTCAGGTTCTCTGACGGAGTACTGCGACACAGGACGGTACCGGTGGAAACGCTTCCGCAGTGGGACCGGCACCCCCAATAATCAGTAAACGAGCGGTCGATTCGTCCGTTACGGAGGTCAGTGCGCCGCAAATGTGACGCCAGTCACAGGTCCTGACGGGTCCATGCCACCGAAGACCGCGGCTGCCTGGACGCTGCTCACGGCGAGCACGACCCGGGTCGATTCCTGGCCGCTCCCGATCGGGTCGGACCCGATGCGGTCGACGGCGAGGACCAGTGCGTCCCGGACCACCGGGTCCGCACGGCCCGGCAGGAACCCGTCGACCCGCACACCGGGGCGGACCACGGCCGTCGACGCAGCGGACGCGGCCAGTGGAAGCGCCACCGTGCCGTCGGGAAGGCCGGCCAGGAGCGCGGTGCCGACGAGTCGTCCGTCGGTCAGGATCTCGCCCGGTCCGACCGGGCCGGCCACTGACCGGCCGACGAGCGCGGCCGGGTTGTCGCGCGAGCCACCGGGCGCCAGGTCGACGGGGTAGGACCGGGTGGCCAGGTCGCCGGGGGTGAGGACCGCACCGGCAGCCAGCCGGTGGCTGGCGACGACGACCTGCCGCGTGGGTGGCGTCGCGGCAGCCGGTCGGAGCAGGCCGATGGCACCGGACACGGCCGCCGCGGCGAGGCCGGCCGCAGCCCAGCGCCGGGCCACCCGGCGACGCCAGGCCGCCCGTCGCCCACCGGCGGGCCCGAAGGCACGCGACAGCCGCCCGGACCCGCCCGCCCCCGACGCCGTCCCGTCCCCGCGGGTCATGCGACACCCCGACTGCTCATCGACCCCACTCCACCCGTCAGGCGTCCGGCAGCTCGAAGGGCAGCTGCTGGCCGTCGAGCGCGCGTCGGCAGGCGCACACCGCTGTGTCGTCGGGCTCCGGGTCGGGGAGCCGAGCGATGGCCGATCGCAGCAGGCCCTTGAGCCCCTCGATGTTGGCGGCGAACACCGCCAGGACCTCCTCATGGCTCACGGCCTCCTGCCCGTCGACGCCGGCGTCATGGTCGGTGACGAGGGCGACGGACGTGAAGCACATGGCCAGCTCGCGGGCGAGCACCGCCTCCGGCATGGCCGTCATGCCGACGATCGTGCCTCCGGCTGCCCGGTGCCAGACCGACTCGGCCCGGGTCGAGAAGCGTGGCCCGTTGATGACGACGAGCGTGCCGTGGTCGACGACCTCGCGACCGGCGGCTGCCGCTGCGGCAGCCACCGATGCCCGGCCCCGGGCACAGTAGGGGTCGGCGAAGCCCACGTGCACCGCCGCCCCCTCCACGCCGTAGACCGTCTGGGCACGCCCCCAGGTGCGGTCGATGAGCTGGTCGGGCAGGACGACGGTGCCGGGGCCGTGCGCGGGGACCAACGACCCGACGGCACACGGCGCCACGATCTGCCGGACCCCGACCGAGCGCAGCGCCCACAGGTTGGCCCGGTAGTTGACCCGGTGTGGCGGGAACCGGTGCCCCTGCCCATGCCTGGCGATGAACGCGACCTGCCGCCCGTCGACGGAGCCGACGACGACGTCATCGCTCGGCGGGCCGAACGGGGTCTGCATCGGCACCGGCTCGGCCTCGTCGAGGAAGCTGTAGAACCCGGATCCGCCGATCACTCCGATGGCTGCGCGTGCACTCATGACGCCACCTTAGGGACGCCCGTATGCCGCGCGCCGGCCTCAGCCGGAAGTTGTGGACGACGCCGAAGAGGCTGCAGGGGTTGTGGACGACGAACCTGACGAGCTCGACCCGGACGAGGACGACCCGGAGCCCGATCCGGAGCCCGATCCGGAGGAGCCCGAAGAGGATCCCGACCCGGACGAGCTCGACCCTCCCGAGTCGCCGGACCCTCCAGACCCACCGTTGGACGACGACCCGTTCGACGAGCCGGCCGCGGGCTTCTTCCCCGACTGGCGTGAGTCGGTGCGATAGAAGCCGCCGCCCTTGAAGACGACGCCGACCGCGTTGAAGATCTTGCGCAGGCGACCGCCGCACTCGGGGCACACGGTCAGCGAGTCCTCGCTGAACGGCTGGACGATCTCGAAGGTGTGGTCGCAGTCGGTGCACGCGTAGGCGTACGTGGGCACGGGTTCCTCCCGGGACGGACGGTGTTGCCGAGTACGGAGTATATGGAACCGATCAGGACCAGCCGGCCAGCCGCCCATGGCGGGAGACGGCGCGCACCCTGCGCTCGGCCACGTCCCGGACCGTGCTCGTCGACACGATGAGCAGCTCGTCACCGTGCCGGAGGACGGTCTGCGGCTGTGGCACGAACCCGGCGCCGTCGCGCACGACGAGGGTGACGTTGGCACCCTCGGGCAACCGCAGCTCGAAGACCCGGACCCCACCCATCAGCGACGTCGGCCCGACCGACACGTGCAGGAGGTCGGCGCCGAGCTCCTCCAGTGGGGTCGCCTCGACGTCCAGGCCCTTGGTCGTGTGGCCCTCGGCGACGCCGAGCCGGTGCGCCACCCACGGCAGGGTCGGCCCCTGGATGAAGGTGAAGACGACGACGAGCACGAACACGAAGTCGAAGATCCAGTCCACGCCCGGTGTGCCCATGGTCAGCGGAACCGTCGCCAGGACGACCGGGACCGCCCCGCGCAGCCCGGCCCAGGAGAGGAACGCCTGGGTGCGCCACGGCATACGGAACGGGGTGAGGGAGACGAAGACCGACAGCGGCCGGGCGAGCAGGAGCAGGACCGACCCGACGACGAGGGCGGGGACGAATTGGGCGCCGAACCCGCTCGGCGAGGCGAGCAGTCCGAGCAGCACGAACAACCCGATCTGGGCCAGCCAGCCGAGCGCCGCGGAGAAGCCGTGGACTGCGGACTGGTGCGGCAGGCGCATGTTGCCCAGGACCAGCCCGGCCAGGTAGGTCGCGATGAAGCCCGACGTGTGCAGGCTCCCGGCCACGGCATACGCGAGCACGGTGACGGCGATGACGGCGATCGAGAACAGGCCCGAGGCGTTGCTGGCCAGACGGCGCAGGATGGCCCCGCCGAGCCAGCCGATCCCCAGGCCGATGACTGCCCCACCGGCGAGCTCCCCGGCCGCGTGGAGCAGGAGCACCCACCACGGATGAGCGTGCCCGGGGTCGGCCGCGTTGCCGGCGAGGGCGATGACGAGGATGACGACCGGGGCGTCGTTGAACCCGGCCTCGGCCTCGAGCATCCCGCTGACCCGGCGTGGCAGCGGCACCCGCCGGAGCACGGAGAACACGGCCGCGGCATCGGTCGAGGAGAGGATCGCCCCGAGCAGGAGCGCGACGGTCCAGGACAGGTTGAGGACGAACCGGGCCGCGACGGCGACGACGAACACCGAGACGACGACGCCGACGGTGGACAGGACGAGGGCGGGAGCCACCGATCGCCGGATGCCGCGCCAGGAGGTCGTGAGGCCGCCCTCGGCGAGGATCAGGACGAGGGCCGAGTAGCCGAGGACCTGGGTGAGCTCGCTGTTGTCGAACTGGATCTTGCCGAGGCCGGACTCGCCGAGCACCACCCCGATGAGCAGGTAGATGAGCAGTGACGGCAGGCCCGAACGCACCGACAGCCGCACCGCCCCGACGGCGATGAGCAGGACGGCGCTCCCGACGAGGAGGACTCGGGTGAGGTCGCCCGTCGAGAACCCTGCCGCGGCAAGGAAGGCGTGGGGTCCGGCCACGTCGAGTCCTCTCTCCTTCGGATGGTGTCCTAGTCTCGCAGGGTGCCTCGCTCCGCTGTTGTCACCCGGGTCGCCGTGGCGATCCTCGCGGTGGCGGTGGTGGCGGTGGCGGTCGTGGGGTTCGCCGCATGGTCCCTCGTGGGCCGGTCCGAGCCGAAGGTCTCGGGGGCGGCGACCCTGCCCGGCCTGAGTGCGCAGGTCAAGGTCGTCCGCAACGGCAAGGGCGTCCCCGACGTCTATGCCGACACGACCCAGGACCTCTTCATGGCCCAGGGTTACGTCGCCGCCCAGGACCGGTTCTTCCAGATGGACCTGCGCCGTCACATCACGGCGGGCCGGCTCTCGGAGCTGGTCGGTTCCGCCGGTGTCGACACTGACAAGGTCATCCGGACCATGGGTTGGCGCCGGGTGGCCGAGCAGGAGCTGCCGACCCTGGACTCCGCGACCCGCCAGTACCTCCAGGCGTATGCCGCGGGGGTCAACGCGTGGATCCACAGCCGCAGCTCGACCTCCGCGATGGCCCTGGAGTACGCCGTCCTCGGCCACACCTACCCGGACTACACCGTGGAGGACTGGACCCCGCTGGACTCCCTCACCTGGCTCAAGGCGATGGCGTGGGACCTGCGCAGCGACTACGACGACGAGATCACCCGGGCCCGGCTGGCCGGCCGGATGACCCTCAAGCAGATCGCCGAGATCTACCCGCCCTACCCCTATGCGCAGCACCAGCCGATCCTCGGGGCGGGTGACTGGCCGCCCGCGGTGACACCGTCGGCCGGCAGCGCCCTGCCACGGGCCCTCACCACGACCGAGGCGGTCCGACCCAGCGCGGTCCCGGCGACCGCCTCCTCGGTGAGCGGGCCGGGAACCCAGGATGCGTATGCCGGAGTGCAGGCGGCGCTGGAGGCCGTCCCGGAGCTTCTCGGGCGGGGGGACGGCATCGGTTCCAACTCCTTCGTCGTCGCCGGTTCACGGACGAGTACCGGCAAACCCCTCCTCGCCAACGACCCGCACCTCGCCACTGGCATCCCCAGCATCTGGACCCAGGTCGGCCTGCACTGCCGCACCGTGTCGGAGGCCTGCCCGTTCGACGTGTCCGGCTTCACCTTTGCGGGGATGCCCGGCGTCGTCGTCGGTCACAACCAGTCGATCGCCTGGGGCCTGACCAACCTCGCCCCGGACGTGAGCGACTTCTATCTGGAGCAGGTCCAGGGCGACACGACCCTGCGGGACGGCAGCTGGGTACCCCTGCAGGTGCGCCAGGAGACGATCAAGGTCGCCGGCGGTGCCGACCGCACGATCACGGTCCGGAGCACCGCCCACGGGCCTGTGCTGTCCGACGTCATCTCCGGTGTGCGGTCCGCCGGCGACTCGGCCCCGGTGACCGGGGGAGACAGCTCTGCCTCGTATGCCGTGTCGCTGGCCTGGACCGGCCTGACCCCGGCAAAGACGGCCGACGCGCTGTTCGCCCTCGACCGGGCGCGGAGCTTCACCGACTTCCGGGCAGCGGCCAAGGACTTCGCCGTGCCCTCGCAGAACCTCGTCTACGCCGACACCGCCGGGCACATCGGCTACCAGGCTCCTGGGCTGGTCCCGGTCCGGGCCTCGGCCTTCGTCGGCTCGCCGCCCGGCTACTGGCCGGCTCCCGGCTGGTCCTCCAGCTATGACTGGAAGGGCTGGGTGCCCTTCGACCAGCTGCCCTGGGTCGAGGACCCGCAGAACGGCTTCCTCGTCACCGCCAACCAGGCCGTCACCCAGAACGCCGTGCCGTTCCTCACGAGTGAGTGGGACTACGGCTTCCGGTCCCAGCGGATCCGCGACCTGCTGGTCGGCGGGACCAAGGTGACCCCGGAGGCCATGGCCGACATCCAGACGGACGACCGCAACACCTTCGCTCCGACGCTCGTCAAGGCTCTGCTCGGGGTCAGCCTCAAGGACGATCCCTTCACCCGCGAGGGTCAGGATCTGCTGCGTCACTGGGACTACTCGACGCCTGCCGACGGCTCCGGCAGCAGTGCCGCGGCGGCCTACTTCAACGCCGTCTGGTCCAACCTGCTCCGCCTCACCTACGACGACGAGCTCCCACCGGACGCCCAGGCGACCGGGGGCAGCCAGTGGATGGAGGCGATGACGGTCATGCTCGGCAACCCGCGCAGCGCCTGGTGGGACAACAAGTCGACGCCCGGCGTGACCGAGGGCAAGGACGAGATCTTGCGCCAGGCCCTGGTCGCCGCTCGGTTGGACCTCACCAAGAAGCTCGGCAAGGACCCGAGCGAGTGGCAGTGGGGCAAGCTGCACCAGCTCGACCTGGAGCACCCGGTGCTGGGCGGTGACACCGTCCCGGGCCCGGTCCGCTGGGTCTTCAACCACGGCGGGATCGAGCTGCCCGGGGGCTCGGCGATCGTCGACGCCAACGGGTGGAACGCGGCCAAGGGGTATGCCGTCACGTCGGCGCCGTCGATGCGGATGGTCGTCGACCTGGGCCGGCTGGACGACTCGACCTGGGTCAACCAGACCGGCCAGTCCGGCCAGCCGTTCTCCGACCACTACGACGACCAGCTGGGGGCTTGGGCCAAGGGTCAGCAGCTGCCGTGGGCTTTCACGTCGGCAGCGGTCGATGCGGCCTCCTCCGACGTCCTGACGCTCCGCCCCAGCGGTACGTCCTGACCGTCAGCCGGCCACCCGGCATACGCCCTCGGCCGTGAGTACCCACCCCACCGGCAGGTCGTGAGCCTCGCGGGGGAGGGTCGGCAGGCCGTACTCGCCCGGGTGGAGCAGGCAGATGACGTCGATGTCGCTGCGACCTCGGGGGAGGGCCTTGTCGTAGCACCCGCCGCCCTGGCCGAGCCGGGTCCCGGTCGGGTCGACGGCCAGCCCCGGGACGAACGCCAGATCCGCGTCGTGGATGGCGTCCTTGCCGAGCGGGGTGCGACCCTCGTCGGCGGCGTCCTGCCAGTCCAGGTCCAGGTCGGCGAGGGTGATCGGCCAGAGGACCCGTATGCCGTCTGCCTGCAGGGCCGCGGTCAGGGCCGCCGTCCGTGGCTCGGCCGCACGGGACTCATAGAGGGTGACCGTGCTGCCCGGGCCGAGCCCCCGCTCCTGCGCCGCGGCCAGGCCGTATCGGGCGAGGGCCTCGGCATCGGCGGCCAGGTCACGGGCGGCAGCGATCTCGCGGCGTCTGGCGCGCAGCGCCGACCGCACCTCGGCCTTGGGAGTACCAGTCACCTGAGTCATCGTAGGCTCACGACCATGAGCGACTCAGGTCTGCAGGCAGCGACGACCAGGATGCGCGACCGGGGGATCGACGAGAGTGCCATCCGGGTGTTCGGGCACTACTACCGCGAGCTCGAGGCGGGCACCACCGGCACCATCCCCGAGGCCAGCATCGAGCCACTGGGGTCGACGCCGGCGCTGTCGGACCTCACGGCGACCGAGGCCGAGCGGGCCACCGCCCTGTCGCACACGGTCGTCATCAAGCTCAACGGCGGCCTCGGGACGAGCATGGGGCTGTCCGGCCCCAAGACCGCGCTCGAGGTCCGTGACGGGCTGACCTTCCTCGACATCATCGTGCGCCAGGTCCTGGCCCTCCGCCGGGCACACGGGGTGGACCTCCCGCTCGTCCTCATGGACTCGTTCCGCACCCGCGAGGAGTCGCTCGGTGCGCTCGCGGCATACGACGAGCTGCCGGTGGGCGACCTCCCCCTCGACTTCCTCCAGAACGCCGAGCCCAAGCTGACCGCCGACGGTCTGGACCCTGTCGACTGGCCCGACGACCCGACCCTGGAGTGGTGCCCGCCCGGCCATGGCGACATCTACGTCGCGCTGGCCAGCAGCGGACTGTTGGATGCCTTGCGCAGCAAGGGTTTTCGCTATGCGTTCCTCTCCAACTCCGACAACCTCGGAGCGACCTGTGAGCCGGAGATCCCGGCCTGGATGGCCCGCGAGGGCATCCCCTACGTCGCCGAGGTCTGCCCCCGCACCATCAACGACCGCAAGGGCGGGCACCTCGCGCGCCGAAGGGCGGACGGCCGGATCGTCCTGCGCGACAGCGCGATGGTGGTGCCGGGGGAGGAGCACTTCTTCGCCGACAACGAGCGGCACCGTGTGTTCCACGCCAACAACCTGTGGGTCGACCTCGACGTCCTCGATGCCGTGCTCACGGCTCGCGACGGTGTTCTCGGCCTGCCGATCATCGTCAACCGCAAAACCGTCGACCCGTCGCGCAAGGACTCCACGAAGGTCATCCAGATCGAGTCGGCCATGGGTGCGGCGATCGAGACGTTCGAGGGCTCCCAGGCCCTGCTCGTCCCGCGGAGCCGGTTCCGTCCGGTGAAGACGACCAACGAGCTGCTCCTCCTGCGCTCGGACCTCTTCGACATCGACGCGGCCTACGACATCGTCCCGACCGGGTCCGGCCCCGAGCCGCTCGTCGACCTCGACGGGCACTACACGCTCATCGACGACTTCGACACGCGGTTTCCCCGAGGCGTGCCGTCGCTCGCCGCTGCGACGTCGTTCCGGGTGACCGGCGACGTCACCTTCGGTGCCGATGTCGTGTGCGCGGGCGACGTCGTCGTCTCGGCCGCCGAGGACGGGGCCGCGTTCGTCGAGGACGGTGCCCGGCTGACGGGAACCGCTACCGTCTGAGGGTGCGTTCCTTCATCGAGCACCGCGACCACATCCTCGCGGACCTCTCTCCCCTTCCCGCGCGGCGTGTTCCGGTCGCCGAGTCGTTGGGGCTGGTGCTCGCCGAGGACGTCGTCGCCCGTGTCGACCTCCCGGGCTTCGACAACTCGGCGATGGACGGGTATGCCGTGCGGTCCGCTGATCTTGTTGGTGCATCGGCCGATTCGCCGGTCGTCCTCCCGGTCGACGGCGACATCGCGGCGGGTGACACCACGCGGCACTCGCTCGCGGCCGGTCGCGTGATGCGGATCATGACCGGTGCCCCCATGCCTGACGGGGCCGACGCGATCGTGCCGGTGGAGGCGTCAGACGGCAGCGCCGTGACGGTGTCGCTGATGCTCGCGCCTGAGGCTGGCCGCCACATCCGGCCACGCGGCGAGGATGTCCGCCTGGGCACGGTCGTCCTGCGGGCCGGTCAGCGGATCGGCCCCGGCCACCTCGCGCTGGCCGCGGCCGCGAACGTCGCAGAGGTGTCGGTCCACCCGCGTCCGCGGGTGGCGGTGTACTCGACGGGCAACGAGCTGCAGACCGTCGGGTCCGAGCTCGCCTTCGGCCAGATCGTCGACTCCAACGGGGCGATGCTCGCCGCGCTGGTGCGTGCTGCCGACGCCGAGCTGGTCACGATCGGCCACCTGGACGACGACCCTTCGGCCGTGCGGGCGCTGCTCGAGCCCATTCCGGGGTCGCCGGACCTGCTGCTCACGGCCGGTGGGGTGTCGATGGGTGCCTATGACACGGTCAAGGAGGTCCTGAGCGAGGGGGGAGTGGACTTCGTGAAGGTCGCCATGCGACCCGGTATGCCGCAGGGCTCGGGCCGGATCGGACCGGCCCGGACGCCGATCATCACCCTGCCGGGGAACCCGGTGTCCTCGCTCGTGTCGTTCCAGGTCTTCGTCCTTCCGGCGCTCCGTCGGCTGGCCGGCCTCGACCCGCTGGCCGACGGCGCCTTCGAGGGTGTGGCAGCCGTCGACTGGCCCTCGATCCCGGGCCGGGTCGACTTCACCCGGGTCCTCGTCGGACCGGACGGGCTCCGACCGAGCGGCGGTCAGGGGTCGCACCAGCTCGGCGCCCTGGCCGACGCGACAGCCGTTGCGGTGGTCCCGGCCACCGACGACCACGTGGTCGCGGGTCAGGTACTCACCTGTCTCCCGCTGCTTGGCACGCTGGGCGCATGAACGACGCCCCCCGGCTGACCCACGTCCGGGCCGACGGGTCGGCACACATGGTCGACGTGTCCGCGAAGGCTGTGACCGCGCGGGAGGCGAGCGCCGCCGGCCGGGTTCTCGTCTCGCCGGCCGTGATCGAGGCGCTGCGCGGCGACGGCGTCCCGAAGGGCGACGCGCTCGGCGTGGCTCGGGTCGCCGGCATCCAGGCGGTCAAGAAGACGCCCGACCTCATCCCGCTGGCCCACCCGATCGCGGTCCATGGCGTGACCGTCGACCTCGTGGTCACCGACGAGGCGGTCGAGATCACCGCCACGGTGCGGACCGCCGACCGGACGGGCATCGAGATGGAGGCTCTCACGGCCGTCGCGGTGGCCGCCCTCACCGTGGTGGACATGGTCAAGGCGGTGGACAAGCACTCCCGGATCACCGACATCCGGGTCACCGCCAAGTCCGGCGGCCGCTCCGGCGACTGGCGCGAGCCGTGAGTGCGGGGGAGAGCCGCGCGACCGGCATACGGGCTGCGGTCGTCACCTGCTCGACCCGGGCAGCGGCCGGCGTCTATCCGGACCGCGGCGGTGAGCTCGTCGTGGCGACCCTCCGCGGCTGGGGTGTCGACGTGGCGGACGCCACGGTCGTACCCGACGGACCGGAGGTCCGCGTCGCGCTCGAGGCGGCCCTGGCCACCGGGCCCGACCTGCTGCTCACGACCGGCGGGACCGGTCTCACACCGACCGACGGGACCCCGGAGGCGACCGCCCCCCTGCTCGACAGGTTGGTGCCGGGGATCGCCGAGGCGATCCGCGCCCAGGGCGTCGGGGCCGGCGTCCCGACCGCGATGCTCTCCCGTGGCGTGTCCGGGTTGGCCGGTCGGACGCTCGTGGTCAACCTTCCCGGCTCGACCGGTGGAGTCCGGGATGCCCTCGCCGTGCTCGAGCCGGTGGTGGCGCATGCCGTCTCCCAGATCCGCGGCGGCGACCACTGATGGGGCACCGGTGATGTTCCGGCGGCGGACCGGTGCGCACTGGCCAGTACGCCTCACGGCGACGACCCCGCGCGGTGAAGGCATCGTGCTGCGGCCGTTGACCGCTCGCGACGAGTCCGAGTTCGTCGAGGTGCGCCGCACCAACGCCCAGTGGTTGTCACCTTGGGACGCGACCAACCCGGTGCCCGGCGGCGGGGTACGAACGTTCGCCGCCATGCTCCGGTCCTTCGACGAGGAGGCGGCGATCGGTCGGCAGCTGCCGCTCGTCATCGAGGTCGATGGTCGGCTCGCCGGGCAGGTCAACCTGAGCAACATCACCCTCGGTTCGTTCCGCAGCGGGTCGGCCGGCTACTGGATCTCCCGCGAGTACGCCGGGCGCGGCATCATGCCCACCTCTCTCGCGGCCGTCGCCGACCACGCCTTCACCACTCTGGGGCTGCACCGGATCGAGGTCAACATCCGGCCCGAGAACGCCGCGAGCCTCGCGGTGGTCCGCAAGCTGGGCCTGCGCCCGGAGGGGGTCCGCAAGCGGATGCTGCACATCGACGGCGCCTGGCGCGACCACGAGTCGTTCGCCGTGACGGTCGAGGAGCTGAACGGTGGGACGCTGCGGGATCGGCTGGATCACCCACAACACCAGTCACATTGACGACACACCGTCCCACGTCCGCCGCCTTGCCGACACCGCACCGTAACTTCGGAGCGTGGCGCCCAACGGACTCATCTTCCTTGTCGTTGTGGCGATCTGGGCTGCCTATTTCGTCCAGTACTGGATCCGTCGGCGCGACCATCTCGCCACGGCACGGTCGATGGACCGCTTCTCGGAGTCGATGCGGGTGCTCGCCCGACGCAGTCCCCTCCCGCAGTCCTCGCTCGAGACCCCGGCGGCCCGCTCGTATGCCGTGAGCCCGGGTCGCTCGATGCGTCCCCAGGTCCTCGTCAAGCGAGCCGATGTGACCACCTCGACCTCCATCATGGCCAACCATGTTGCTGGCGGGGCGGATTCGTCGGTCTCCGGGGCTGGGCCGTCGCCGCGACCTGTCTCGGCCGGTCGCCCGGCATACGACTCCTCGTCGGTCTCGGCGGACCGCACAACGCGCCCCGCGTCGTCGAGTGGCCGTCCGTCCCGGGTCCCGCGTCGGATCCGCGGCCTCGTCCTGCTCGGCCAGCTGGTCGCCTTCCTTGCCGTCACGGTCCTGGCGTTCGTCGGTGCCGTGGTCTGGTGGGCTCCACTCCTCGCGGTCGTGGCGATCGGCTGTGCGGTCGTCTGGGTCGGTGAAGGGGTCCGTGCCGAGCGCGCCACCCGAACGACCCACGGCCGCAACGCTGCTCGCCGTCCGGTCCGGGCCCGGTCGGTGCCGGCCCGATCGGCGCCGCGACGGGCGCCGCGACGCGCTCAGCCTGATCTTCCTTCAGCTGTTGCCGGTGAGGATGCTCCGCCGGTCGAGGTAGGTGCCGATCCTGAGCTCGAGGTGGCCGCAGCGGAGAGGCTCGAGCCCTACGGCTTCGAGGACCCGACTCCGGCGACCTCGCCGGCCGCTGTTTCGGCCGGCACCTCGCCGGCTGCGGTGCTCGTCGACGAGGACGACATCCCGCTCACCTGGGACCCTCGCCCGGTGCCGCGCCCGACGTACACGATGAAGGCCCGGGCGGACCGGCCACTGCCACCGCCGGCCGACGTCACCCCGACGCCCGTCGGTGTCGACGAGGACGACGACGTGCGCGCCGTCGAGCCGCAGCGCCACACCGGCTGACTCCGAGCGGCTGAAACGGGGCCCCTGCTCGCTCCCAGCGCGGCCCGCGACGTCTGGGGACCTGCTCCCGCGTGCCGTTTATCGCGTGTGCGCGTGAGTCACCGGATAGCTCACGCGTACACGGGACAAAACGTGGGTTGCGGCTGCCAGCCGAGGTCGCCGGCCCACGACACCGTCCCGCGAGGTGGCTCGACGCCGCCGGCTCACCAGCTGCCGCGTGCCCGGCATAAGGAAGATCAGCTCAGGTCGTGTGCGACCGCTTCGGCGTGGACGGTCGCCCGCTCGCCGTCGGTGTCCTGGTCGGACGGCGGCGGGACAGGATCGGGGGCGAGTGCGCCGCCGTCCTCCGGGTCCGGGGTCGGCTCGCCGGGCCTGTCGAGCAGGTGGTGGCCCACCGCGTTGGCCACCGCGGCGAAGGGGACCGCGACGAGCGCGCCGACGATGCCCGCGGTGATGACGCCGATCGCGATGGCCAGGATGACCGACAGGGGATGCACGCGTACCGCCCGGCCGAGGAGGAACGGCTGGAGCACGTGCGACTCGATCTGCTGCACGAGGATGACCACGGCCAGCATGACGAGCGCCCACCCGGGGCCCCGGGCCACGAGGGCGAGCAGGACGGCGACGGTGCCGGAGAGGGCGGCGCCGATGACGGGCACGAACGCTCCGATGAAGACGAGCAGGCCGATGGCCAGCACGAGCGGGACCCGCAGAACAGCCGCGCCGATCGAGATCCCCAGCGCGTCGGTCGCCGCCACGATGACGGTCGCCTTGGTGAAGGCCGAGAGCTGACCCCAGGCGATCTCGCCGGAGGAGGCAAGCCGGTCGCGGGCGTTGCGGGGGAAGAGGCAGACCACCCAGGCCCAGATCCGCTCGCCCTCGTAGAGGAAGAAGTAGAGGGCGAAGAGGGAGATGAAGAGGCCGGCGAGGACGTGGGTGGCGGTGGTTCCGGCCTGGGCGGCAGTGTTGGTGATGCTGCCGCCGCTCTGGATCTGCTTCTTGAGCTGGTCGAAGTAGCTGGCGAACTGGTCGTCGGTGAGGTTGAACGTCGACAGGATCCACTGCCGGACCTGGCTGAGGCCCTCGGTGACCTGGTCGGTGAGCTGCTGGTAGCTGCTGGAGAACTGGGTTCCGATGATCGTGAAGGCACCTGCGATGACCGCCAGCGTCCCCAGCACGGTCACGCCCGCCGCCGCGCCCCGGGGGACGTGACGGGCCATCGCGCGGGTGACCGGCCACAGCAGCGCGGCGAGGAGCAGGGCCACGAACAGCGGGATGAAGACCTCGCTGAGGTGCGCGACGATCTTGGCCAGGGCGAACAGGGCGGCGCCGATGAGGAGCAGCCGAAGGGACCACTCACTTGCCGCCCGTACGGGTTTGGGGACGGTGCTGACCTGCGCCATGGAGCTCCTCGGGTTGGGAGGGGACTGATTTGGAGCCTACGTCGCCGACGCGTGTGCCACCTGTCCGGTATGCCGTTGATCTGCGGTTTTCCCTCCGGGCAGGGTCCGGTGTTATCGTTTCGGCTGCACTCGGGGCTGTGGCGCAGTTGGTAGCGCGTCTCGTTCGCAATGAGAAGGCCCGGGGTTCGAATCCCCGCAGCTCCACCCGACGGAGGCGGTCCGGTCGCTCGGCGACCGGACCGCCTTTCTACGTGAACACGGACAGGTGAGGTTCCCTGCCGGCGCCGCGCATCAGGCGCGGGTCGCCTGCTCGTACTCGGTATCGGTGACGTGGTCGCCCCACGTGGCGTCGTCGTCCTCCCACATGGCGAGGTGGGTCATGAACCGGTCGTGGACTGCGCCGTGCCAGTGCTCCTCGCCGGGAGGGGTGTGGACCGTGTCGCCGGGCCTCATCACGATGACCTTCTCGCGGGTGGCGACCACACCGACTCCCTCGGTGACCTGAAGCATCTGGCCCAGACTGTGGCTGTGCCAGGCCGTTCGTGCGCAGGGCGCGAAACGGACCGTGTTCACCCGGAGTCGCGAGTCGCCCTCGCCCCGCGCGACCACGTCGAACCACACGCTTCCGGTGAAGAGCTCGGCGGGACCCGCGGTCGTGGCCTGCTTGCTCAGGAGCTCCATGTCTTGTCCTGCTTTCGGGTTGGCTCGGCGACGGTCCAGCTGGCGAGCAGGCTGAGTGCCTCGGCAGCTGGGGAGTCCGGCGGGGCGGTGTAGACGTTGAGTCGTTGACCTTCGTCACCGGGCAGGTCGAGTGCCTCGAAGTCCAGGGTGAGGTCACCGACGAGCGGGTGGTGAAGTCGCTTCGTGCCTGTCCGGTGGTAGCGCACGTCGTGGGCAGACCACCGTTGTCGAAACGGTTCGCTGCGGGTCGAGAGCTCACCGATGAGGTCTTGCAGGTTCTTGTCGTACGGGTCGCGGCCCGCTTCGGCGCGGAGGAAGGCGACGGCGTCGTCCTGGACGGTCTCGAAGTCGAGATAGAACTCGCGGGCATGCGGGCTGAGAAACACGAAGCGTGCGCTGTTGGGCTCTTCGGACTGTTGGTAGAGGGGGCTGTACAAGGCCCGTCCGAGGTCGTTGGCAGCGAGGATGTCGAAGCGTCCGTTACGCAAGAACGCGGGCATCGGCATCAGGTCGAGCATCCGCAGGATGGTCGGACGCACCCGCTTCCTGGTGGGGTTGCGCCGGACCGGCCTGCGGGTTGCCACGGTCTGGACCAGGCTGAACAGGTGGTCGCGCTCGGCTTCGTCGAGCTGAAGTGCATGGACCAGGCCGTCGAGGACACCCTCGGAGACCGAGCCGACCTGGCCGCGTTCCAGGCGGGTGTAGTACTCGACACTGATCCCTGCCAGCAGGGCGACCTCCTCGCGGCGCAGGCCGGTCACCCGGCGGTTGGCGGCGCCGTACACCGCAAGCCCGGCCCGCTCGGGCGTGATCCTTGCCCGCCGCGTGGTCAGGAAGTCAGCGATGTCGTCCTTGGGGTGCACCACCCCAATCTAGGGACGGCGCTCCCTGCGCGGGAGACCCTCCCGGTACCCCCAACGGCTACCGGTTGGACCGTTGCCGATGGCGGTCGTCCCTCGATGCTCTTGACGCTCGCGGCGGATCTGTGTAGACATACTCCTAACATTTCAGTTAGGAGCGTAGATAAGTGTCTGTGCGAGCTGCCGAGGCGGTGGGCCGCCGCACGACCGGGTCGGCGGTCTCGGTGAGGATCCAGGGGCTGTCGTGCTACTACGAGCGGACGCATGCGGTCCGGGGGATCGACCTGGCCGTCGAGCCGGGTGAGTTCTTCACCTTGCTCGGGCCCAGTGGATGCGGCAAGTCCACGACGCTGCGGGCCGTTGCCGGCTTTCAACGCCCGGCGGCGGGCACGATCCACTTCGGCGACCAGGATGTGACTGCGCTCCCGCCCAACCGCCGACCGACCAACTACGTCTTCCAGAACTACGCCCTGTTCCCGCACATGACCGTGCAGGACAACGTGGAGTACGGTCTTCGCCGCCAGCGGGTCGGCGCTGCGGAGCGCGCCAGGCGCGCTCAGGAGGAGCTGGACCGCGTCGGAATGTCAGAGCTGGCCGCCCGGCGGCCGGGTCAGCTCTCGGGTGGGCAGCAGCAGCGCGTCGCATTGGCGCGTGCGCTGGTCAACCGACCTCAGGTGCTGTTGTTGGACGAACCGCTCTCCGCCCTGGACTTCCAGCTGCGCCGACAGCTGCGTGAGCAGCTCAAGAGCATCCAGCGCGAAGTGGGCACGACGTCGATCTTCGTCACCCATGACCAGGACGAGGCGCTGAGCATGTCCGACCGGATCGGAGTCATGAATGCCGGGCGCATCGAGCAGACCGGCACGCCCGAGGACATCTACCTGCATCCCTCCACGCTCTTCGTCGCCCGCTTCGTCGGCAGTGCGAATCTGCTCCCGGGGGAGGTCGTCGCCGTGGGCGATGGACACCGAACCGTCCGGCTCGACCTCGGGGCCACTTGCTCGGTGCCCAGCGACCAGGGTCGGGTCGGTCAGCGGTGCCATGTCATGGTGCGACCCACCGAGCTGCTGGTGGTCCCCACCGGCACGACGAGCGGGTTCACGATCACCGCGACGCTGATCTCCGCGACCTACGTCGGCGACCACTACGAGGTCGGCTTCCGTCATGCCTCCGGTGTCGAGCTGACCGCCCAGCTGCCCACCCTCAACGGCGCGTCCGGCCACGAGGCGTCCGCGGTCGACCTGACGTGGGACCAGGTCTCCACGTCCGCAGCCCATCTGATCGTCGAACCGGATCACTTCCAAACCACGACCCCGGACGACTCGCGTCCGGTGGCCAACAGAAAGAGAACGTAATGCCAGAAGACAAGAGCGCCCCCACGGCTCCGTCCGCTCCGGGAAAGTCCGGCGTCCAGGTCATCAAGATCGACTCGCCGGACATCGTGTGGGAGGACTACGGCGACCTGCCCGGTGACCGGACACCGGGCAACCCGATGGGCCGGCACGCTCAGGTGTACACCTCCCCCGACGGCAAGGTCACGGTGGGCCTGTGGACGCGTGACGCCGACTTCGGTGACCTGCTGGGTGGCGGTCAGTCCTTTGACTTCGTCATCGACGGTGACGTGACGGTCACCGATGCCGACGGCGTCGCGCACAACGCGACCTCGGGTGACCTTCTCATCTACTCGAACAAGGACAGCGGCACCTGGGAGCAGCCGGGGCCGATCAAGAAGATCTTCATCCACGTCCGGGACTGACGACACAGCAGTTACCCACTGAGCCGGCGGCCGCCCCACGTCATCGAAACGGAGAGTCATGTCCACTTTCAACCAGCCCAGGTCCCGACGTACGTTCCTTCGGCAGATGGGTCTCGGGGCCGCCGCACTCGGCGTCGGGGTCAGCGTCGCCGGATGTTCGTCGAAGGGGTCCACCACCGCCAAGACAGGCGGTCTCGGCGCCTCCTCGCCCGTCACAGGAACCGTGAGATGGGCCGCGAACTCCGGCGAGATCGACCCCAAGGACGTCAAGAGGTTCGAGGCGGCAGCCGGCGTGACGCTCGACTACCGCGAGGTGATTGCCGATGCCGACCAGTTCTTCGCCAGCGTCAAGCCGCAGCTCACGGCCGGACTCTCGATCGGCTACGACCTGATCTGTCTCAGCAGCCAGTACGTCTCGGTGTATGCCGAGCACGACTGGCTGATCAAGCCCGACAGCTCGGCCTTGCCCAACGTCACCAAGAACCTTCTGCCACAGCTGAGCTCGGTTGCCCACCGGGACATCGCCATCCCCTACGACTACGCACCCCTGGGGCTGGCCTACAGCAAGAAGGACTTCCCGAGTGGACTTCACTCGTGGGGAGACCTCCTCTCCAAAGCCGCCCATGGCAAGGTCGGCCTCTACTCGACGCCGATTCCGAACGTGGCGGCGTGGGGGCTGTACCTGAAGTCCCAGGGCAAGATCGACCATGCCCCGGCGGAGATGACGATCGAGGAGGCCCTCGAGGTGGTGGCCTTCCTGAAGCCGTACATCCGCAGCGGCCAGCTGCTGACGACCCAGGGTGAGAATGCCGTTCAGAAGCTCGCGAGCGGGGACCTCTTCGCAGCCGTGGCACCTCCGGTCAACGTCGCCGAGGTCGACCCGGTCACCGTGGGCTTCGCCGTTCCGACCGAGGGGGCACCGGCATACGTCGACCGCCTTGCGATCCCCAAGGGGGCGGCGAACCCGCGGGCCGCAGAGGCGCTGATCGACTGGTGGTTCCAGCCGGAGAACGCTGCCAGCTTCTGCAAGTACACCCTGCAGTACCCCTACGCGCGGGGCGTCAAGGACGTGTTGGCCAAGACCGACCCCAAGCTCGCGGACAACCCGATCATCTTCCCCGGCGAGGACGTCCTGAACCGCCTTTTCCCGTACCCGCCCCCTTGGTCCGACAACGAGCGTGCCAGCCTGTCCCGGGCATGGACGGCCGTGATCAGTGGCTGATGGACGAGCAAGAAGGGGCCGACCTCGGCGTCTGTCGCCCCTCCTGCTCGTGGCCCCGGCGGCGATCTGGTTGGTCGTCTTCTTCCTCGCGCCGCTGGTGCAGGTCGTTCGGCTGTCGTTCAGCGCCGACGAGTTCGGCCTGACCGCGAAGGGCTGGTCGCTGGGCAGCTACACGGCTGCTCTCGGGGCCTTCCTGCCGAATCTGGCGAACTCGCTGACGATCGGACTGCTCGCCACGACGGTGGCCTTTCTGGTCGGGGTGCCGCTGGCATACGGCATCTCCTTCTACGGAGGGCGGCGGCGAGCACTTCTCCTCTTTCTGGCCGTGGCGCCCTTCCTGACCAGCTATCTGGTTCGAGTGATCTCGTGGCAGACGCTCCTCGGTGCCAGTGGACCGGTGTTGGGCCCGTTGAAGTCGCTCGGTCTCGTGGGCGACAGGTTCGTGGTGATGGGCACCTCGTTCTCGGTGGTGGCCGGGCTCTCCTACCAGCTCATCCCATTCGTCATCCTCCCGTCGTATGCCGCGTTCCAGCGGGTCGATCGCGACCTGTGCGCCGCTGCCGCGGACCTGTACTCCGGCCGATGGGGGGCGCGTGGGGCCGTGCTCGGGTCGGTCCTGGGGCTGGCCGTCGGGATGCTGGCGGTCTACACCCTGAGCGGCCGACGGCTCGACCTCTCTCCGACAGCTGCCCTGGCCCTGCTCGCCTTTGCCATGGTGGGGGCCCTGGTGGCCGCGTCGGTGACCGAGAGCTTCCTCCACGTGGTCCTCCCGTTGAGCGTCCCCGGCCTGACCGCTGCGGGGGTGCTCACCTTCATCCCGGCGCTGGGTGACTACGTCAACGCCGCCCTCCTCGGCAACGTTCGGACGCAGATGCTGGGAAACGTGATCCAGACCAAGTTCCTCACCGAGCTCGACTACGCCGGGGCGGCCGCCCTGTCCTCGCTTCTCCTCGCGATCACCCTCGCCATCTTGGGTCTCTACCTGCATCGCCTGCGCGGGACCGCGGTGTTGGACCTTGTCTAGGCGAGCTCCCGCAGAGGGCCTGGCCGTCCGCCTGTATGCCGCACTGGCCATCCTGCTGATGTTCGCGCCGGTCCTGGTGATGATCAGGTACTCGCTCAACGACTCCGGCACACGCTTCAACTACGTGCTCCACCGGTTCTCGGTGGACGCGTGGATGCATCCGCTCGACGTCCCGCAGCTCGGCCTCGCCATCCGCAACAGCCTGACCGTGGCGGTGATCGCCTCACTGCTGGCGGTGCTCCTGGGGACACCGTTCGGATATGCCCTCGGTCGGTATCGCTTCCGGGGCAAGTCGATGGCCTCGAGTCTCACCTTCCTCCCGCTGGCCACGCCCGAGATCGTGATGGGTGCTGGGCTGCTCACCGTCTCCGTGGCGTCGGCGAGCACGGCACCCTTCAAGACGCTGCTCCCGGAGGGGCTGCTCTACCCCCTCGGCATGGTCACCGTCGTGATCGCCCACGCCACACTGGGACTCAGCTTCGTCATCATCAACGTGCGGGCCCGCGTCGACCGGGAGACACTCGTCCTGGAGGAGGCGGCCAAGGACCTGGGAGCGATCGCGCCCACGGTGTTCCGCACGATCTGGCTTCCCGCGCTGTGGCCGGGCGTGGTCTCCGGGGGCCTGCTGGTGTTCGCCATCTCCCTCGACGACTTCGTGCTCACCAACTTCACCGCGGGCTCGACCGTGATGTTCCCGACGTGGGCCTACGGACTGCTCCGGCGCGAGCTCCCGCCCCAGGTGGACGTCGTCGGAGTCATGATGTTCGCCGTCTCACTGGTGGCCGTCATCGCGGCGGGCGCTCTCGGACGACGTCGTGGCGTCCGGTGACGGGGCCCACCGAGGTGTGGTCAAATACTAAAGTGTCAGTGCGGGTATCAGGAGGGCGTCAGGTGGCCGCTTCGAAAGGACCCACCGAAGTCGTTCCTTCGCGCCGTGGCCTGAGCGCCAGGGACACGGCATACGAGGTCCTGCGCGATCGGATCATCTCGTTGGACATCGCTCCCGGCGTGCCGCTGGACGAGTCCGTTCTCTCCCGTGAGCTGGGCCTGGGGCTAACCCCGATCAGGGACGCCATCAAGCGGCTGGCGCTGGAGCACCTGGCCGTGGTCCATCCCCGCCGAGGTACGTTCGCCACCGAGGTGAACCTGGGGGACGAACGCTGGTTGAGCGAGGCCCGCCTCGCGCTCGAAGGACTCGCCGCAGAGCTCGCGGCCTCCCGGGCGACGACCGCCGACCGTGAGGAGCTGATGCGGCACGCCGACGCGCTCGGGCGTGAGCACACCGCGACCGGCGTGAACGAGCACGACGCGTCCTTCCACCGCGCGCTGTACCGAGCCGCACACAACCCGTTCATCGAGGTGACCCTCAACCAGTATCTGAACCTGAGCCTCCGACTCTGGTACTACTGCCAGGCGGGCACCGGACGGACCCACGAACCCGACAAGCTGCCGGTGGCGGTCGTCGCAGCCATCCTCGAGATGGACGGCAAGCGGGCCCGCGCCCACATCGAGGAGCACCTCAGGCGATCGTCGGCCGACCTCCGTGCGGTGATGTAGGACCGGGAGACCCCTGGCTAGGGCTGCTCGCGGTCCCGGTCGCCGATGTCCTCCCGTATGCCGCGGGCCTTCAGCGCGAGCCACAGCTCGGTCTGGGTGTCCACGGTCTCCGGGCCGCGGCCGAGGAGCTGGGTGATCCGCTGCATACGGTGCCGGACCGTGTGGCGATGGACGCCCAGCCGCTCGGAGCAGGCAGCCACCGACCGCTCCTCCGCGAACCACGCGTGGAGCGTCGCAATGAGCGCGGCCGAGTTCTCCGCGGCGTCGAGTGGTGCCAGCACGGCGTCCGAGAACGCGCGTAGATAGTCGGGGTCCGCGACGGTGAGGAGGAACTCGTGGGCGGCGCCGTCGACGTACTCGACGATGGTCCCGGTGTGTTGGCTGGTCGCCAGCGCCGAGTGCGCCTGTCGCATCGAGCGCCCGGCAAGGCCCGGCCGCACGGCCGTCCCGATACCGGTCGGCACCTCGAACCGGTAGCCGGCCACGACCACGCGCGGGTCGCCCAGCGCGATCACCTCCACCACCCGGTCGCGCCGCCGGACGAACGGCGTCCCCAGCGAGATGGTGAGGTCGGCCAGGATCTCCTCGGCCTGCTGCTCGCTCGGCGCCTGGATCGCGATCGCGCGAAGCTCCACGGCCTTGATGCCGAGCGCCTTGAGCTGGGCGGTCGCCTTGGGCTCGTCGTCGATGCTGAGCAGCCTGGCGAGCTGGTTGGCGCGGGTCCGACGTTGCGGCTCGTCGAGGAGCCAGCGGCGCTCGAACTCCAGGGCCAACAACGACAGGAGCGTCGGGACGGCCAGGTCGGCGGACTGGCCGGCACGGCCGATCCGGGCCAGATACCCGGCATGGCGGGTGGCGCCCACCGTCGTGACGATGGCTTCTCCGGCCGTGGTCTGGACGTGCCGCGCCTCGATGGTGAGTGGCTTGAGGTCGGCGGCTCCCTCGGCGATGGCGGCGGTCACCTCGCCCGGGAAGGACACCGAGCTCGCGAGCACACGCGCCCGGCGATCGAGCACGAAGGCGTCCTCCCCGGTGGCGCTCTTCCAGGCCGTCACCAGCCCGGCCAGCCCGCGCTCGCCGGCGGCCACCTTGGTCAGCCGGCGCTGGAGCTCGGAGGACTGCTCGAGCACCTGGCGGTCACGTTCGGAGTGGGCGGCGAAGATCGCCTTGCTGACGGCGATGAACGGGGTGAACTCGGGGACTTCGATGATGGGTACGTCATGATGGGCGGCTGCCCGCAGCAGCGCACCGGGCAGCTTGTCGTGCCGTTCGCCCGGACCGATACCCACGGCGAGGGCAGCGGCCCCTCGCCGGGCGACCTCATCGACGTAGGTCGCCCACTCCTCGTCGCCGTCCCCCAGGAGTGACCCGGTGGTCATGAGGAACTCGCCGCCCTCGAGGAGCTCGGCGGCGTGGAGGACCTCGGAGACGTGGGCGCCCTCGATCGGTCGGCCGAGTCCGGCCTCGCCCGCGCGGACCTTCAGACCCAGCGCAGAGATCGCGACGATGTCGGATACCCGGACGCGGGGGACGTCAGGTTCCATCGGCGGTCACTCCTTCGGTCTCGTGGTCGGGAACACCAGACGAGGACACCGTACCCAGTGGCAAACGCGCCGGGCGGGCTTCGGCGCGTCGAGGAGCCGACGCGTGGAAGCCCGCCTCGCCCGCCATGGCCGGTCAGGTGTACAGGCAGATGTAGGCGCTCTCCTCCAGGATGCGGACGGCGAACTGCAGCCCGCTGTCGATCTCGAACGACTCGCCCTCACCGAACGGCACGAACTCGTCGCTGCCAGGCAGCTTGGCCTCCCAGGCTCCGCGGGTCAGGATCATCCACTCGCGCGTGGGAACGTCGAACGTCCACTCGCCCACCTGCATGACGCCGGCCGTGAACTTGCCCTGGGAGTTCTCGAACTCCAGGCTGCGGACCTGTCCGTCGAAGTACTCATTCGTTGTGATCACGTGTTCAGTTCCTCTCGTGAAAGCGTAGGTAGCGACGTGGACGCTAGGAGCAGGGGACCGCTCACTTCAATGTCCGGCGGGGTGAATGTTCATGGACGGATCGGCCTGGGGGGACAATTGCGCGTGTTCCCCGTCACACGCGCGTCGGCCTCACGGCCCCTGTGGCCGGCCGGGCGAAGGATCGCTGCAAAGTTGGCCGCCGGGGCCAAAGGCGGCACCTCGATGACCTGCATATCCTCTCGCCACTGGTCAGCCTCGGCACCCGACCTCCGACACGAGATCGCCGGCATACGCCGGCAGGCAGGAGACCCAGATGGAGATTCCATCGGTCGAAATGAGCCGCCGCAACCTGGGCAAGGTCCTGGCCTTCGGTGCCGTGGCCGCGGCCACGTCGCCCCTGCTCGCGGCGTGTGGCCCCTCGACAAGCGGCGGCAGCAGCAGCAGTGGCTCGAGCCGCAAGACCCTTCGGGTCGGCGCGACGGGCGGCGGTTCCTCGGAGACGCTGAACCCCAACAGCGCGCTGAGCGAGACCGACGTCGCGCGCACCGCCCAGATCTTCGAGGGCCTGACGACCTTCGACCCGACCGGCAAGGTGGTCAACCGGCTGGCGGAGTCGGTGACGGCGGACGCGTCCGGCAAGGTCTGGACCGTGCGCCTCAAGGACGCGACCTTCCACAGCGGAGCCAAGCTGACCGCCGCCGACGTGCTGTACAGCTTCACCTACATGCTCAACCCCAAGAGCAAGGCCGATGGTGCCGGCCCGCTCGCGGACGTCGACCTGAAGAACTGCAAGAAGCTGGACGACAAGACCGTGTCGATCGCGCTGCACCGGCCGAACTTCCTCTTCCCGACACTGCTCGGCGAGCGCTCGGTGGTGATCGTTCCCACCGGCACGACGACCTTCGACAAGCCGGTCGGCACCGGGCCGTTCAAGCTGGTCAGCTTCCGGCCCGGCGACCGGGCCAAGTTCGCCAGCTTCGAGCAGTACCACGGTGGCGCGCCGGCCATCGGGGAGCTGGAGATCATCTCGATCGACGACCCCAAGGCCCGCATGAACGCCCTCAGCTCGGGGGTGGTGGACGCGATCGCCGAGGTCGCGCCACAGCTCATCGCCACGGCGACCGGGTCCGGCGTGAAGCTGCTCCAGGCGGCATCCGGCTCGTTCTCGACCCAGTACATGGACATGACCAAGGGTCCGTTCACGGACAAGCGCGTCCGCCAGGCGATGCGTCTGCTCGCCGACCGCAAGCAGATGATCAGCAACGCACTGTTCGGTGCCGGAGACCTGGGCAACGACCTGTCCAGCACCTTCGACCCTGACTACGCGTCCGGGCTGGCCCAGCGCACGTACGACCCGGACCAGGCCAAGAGCCTGCTCAAGGCGGCCGGCGCCGACGGGCTCACCGTCACCCTGCACACCTCCGACGCCGGCCTGGCCATGCTCGAGTCGTCCACCCTGTATGCCGCGCAGGCCAAAGCCGCGGGCGTCACCGTGAACCTGCACAAGTGGTCGACGAGCGACTACTGGACGCGTGCCTGGATGCAGCAGCCGTTCGCCTGCAGCCACTGGGGTGGCCGTCCGCTGATCAGCCACCTGCAGCTGAGCGTCCTCCCGGGCGCGAGCTACAACGAGACGCAGTGGAACAACCCCACGTTCAACGGGCTGGTGGCCGATGCCATGGCCAGCTCGGACGCGGGTGCTCGACACGACAAGCTCGTCGCGGCACAGACGATGCTGTACGACGAGGGCGGCTACATCGTCTGGGGCTTCGCCAAGAACGTCGATGCCACCGTCTCCGGCCTGAGCGGAATCACCCCGAGCGCCATCCGGTCGCTCGGCAACTACGACTTCAGGGGAGCGCGGTTCGCGTGACGTCGCAAGCGGCCGTCCAGCACGGCCGAGGACTGAGGGTGCCACCCGTGGCGCGCTTCGTCGTCGTCCGGCTGCTGGCCGGAGCCGCAACGATGTGGGCGGTTTCCGTCCTGCTGTTCTTCGGCATCAACCTCCTGCCGGGAGACCCGGCCGCGGCGGCCCTCGGCTCGAGTGCGACGCCCGCGCAGCTGGCCCAGTACCGCATCGAGTTCGGCCTGAACCGGCCGATCACGGTGAGGTATGCCGACTGGCTGGGTGGGGTCCTGCACGGTGACCTCGGCCGGTCGTTCCCGTCCGGGACGCCGGTGACCGAGCTGGTCGGGCCGCGGATCGGCTACACCGCACTCCTTGCCCTGCTCACGTTGCTCGTTCTCGTCCCGCTCGGGGTCTCGCTCGGAGTCCTGAGCGGGACGCGGGAGGGCGGTCGGACCGACCGCGTGACCTCGATGGTGACGCTCATCCTCGCGGCGACGCCCGAGTTCGTCATCGCGGCGGCGCTCATGCTCCTGCTCGCGGTGTGGATCCCGATCTTTCCCCGGGTGTCGCTCATCGACACGGGAAGCCCGGTCGGCGGGCAGCTGCGCGTCTTCGTGCTGCCTGCCCTCACCCTCGTGGCTGCCGGGGCCGCCCAGACCTGCCGGATGATCCGAGCGTGTGTCATCGACGTCCTCGAGCAGCCGTACATCGCGATGGCACGTCTCAAGGGTGTGCCGGAGCGTCAGGTGATCTGGCGACACGCACTCCCGAACGCCCTGGGACCCACCCTGCAGGTGCTGGCCATCAACCTCGGCTGGCTCTTCGGTGGCGTGGTCGTCGTCGAGGCGGTCTTCGAGTTCCCAGGCGTCGGACGGGCGTTGACCCAGGCCGTGGCCGAGCGTGACGTCGCGGTCGTCCAGTCCCTGGCCCTGATCGTCACCGGTGTGTTCGTGGTCGGCAGCGTGGTGGCCGACATCGCGGCCTCCGTCCTGAACCCGCGACTTCGGAGGCACCTGTGACCCTGAGCCCCGCCGTCGAAGCCTCCCCGTCGCCCAAGGGCGCGCGGTCGTTGGTGTGGACGGTCCTTCGGCAACCGCAGGGAGCCGTCGGGGCCCTGATGCTGGCCCTGGTCGCGGTCGTGGCGCTCATCGGACCGCTCGTTGCACCACACGACATCCGCACGGTGGTGGGCATCCCCCTGGCCCACCCGTCGCACGCGGCCCGGCTGGGCACCGACGTGCTCGGTCGGGATGTCCTCAGCCGGGTCCTCAACGGTGGCCTGACCCTGCTCGCCGTGGCGATCAGCGCGACCCTGCTGGCCTATCTCGTCGGTGCCTGCTGGGGGATGGCGGTCAGCCTGCGTTCCTCGGCGCTCGATGTCGTCAGCATCGGTGTGGTTGATGTCCTGCTGTCCCTTCCACCACTGGTGATCGGGCTGGTCCTGCTCGCCGGCGCCGGCTCGGGCAACGTGACCATCGCCCTCGCGCTCGCCGTGATCCAGGCTCCCCGTGTCTTCCGTATCGTCCGCGCTGCGAGCCGGGAGGTCGCCGCGCAGGACTTCGTGGAGGCCGCGACCGCCCGTGGTGACTCGATGTGGAGCGTCGTGCGGCGCGACATCCTCGCGAACATCTGGACGCCCATGCTGACCGACTTCGGCTTGCGGGTCACCAGTTCGGTGATCCTCTTCAGCTCGCTCAGCTTCCTCGGGCTCGGGGCACCGCCACCGAGTCCCGACTGGGGCCAGATGATCAGCGAGAACCAGATCGGCATCGTGACGCAGCCGTGGGGCGTCGTCGTGCCGGTGGTGCTCATCGCCGTGCTCTCTGTGGGTACCAACCTGCTCACCGACACGTTCTCGCGAACCATGAACAACGGAGCGGTCGGAGGTGGCCGGTGATGGCGCCTGAACCCGGGTCGTCGTCGGCGACCGTGATGGACGTTCGAGCCCTCGAGGTCGTGACCAGGACCGGCCGCCCGATCATCGAGGACGTCGCCCTCACGCTCAGGCGGGGCGAGGTGCTGGCCGTCGTCGGTGAGTCCGGCTCGGGCAAGACCACCACCGCCCTGGCTCTGCTCGGCGCGACGCGCGGCGGAGCGCGGATCTCGCGTGGACAGGTCGACATCGGCGGGCGCGACATCGCTGCCCTCCGCGAGGCGCAGCAGCGTGCTCTGCGCGGTCGGGTGATCTCCTACGTCCCGCAGGACCCCTCGACCCAGCTCAACCCGGCGCACCGGATCGGCCGTCAGCTGGGCGAGGCACTTGCCCTCGTCGACCGCGACGACGAGGCGAGCCAGCAGGAGCTGTTGACGAGAGTGAACCTTCCGGGCGAGGCTGCCTTCCTGCGCCGCTACCCCTTCGAGCTGTCCGGTGGGCAGCAGCAGCGCGTTGCCATCGCGATGGCGCTGGCCGCGTCACCGGAGATCATCGTGCTGGACGAGCCGACGACAGGGCTGGACGTCACGACCCAGCAGCGGATCATCCAGCTCGTGCGTGAGCTCGCGGACGCGGGGGAGGCGGGATTCGTCTACATCAGCCACGACCTGGCCCTCGTGAGTGAGGTGGCGGACCGGGTCGCGGTGATGTTCCGGGGCAAGGTCATCGAGACCGGGACCGTGCGCGAGGTCCTGGGTGCGCCGAAGCATCCGTTCACGCGCATCCTGGCGGCATCGGCGCCGGGTCCGCACGGGGTCAACATCGTGGCCAACGAGGTGGGCGAAGCCGTCGACGTCGAGGCCTCGGACGGGCCGGCGGAGGCCTGGACCGCACTACGCGTCGAGGCACTCCCGCCTCGTATGCCGGTCGCGGACCCCGTCGGTGTCCTCGAGGTCCGTGGCCTGGCGGTCAGCTACGCGCGGGGTCGGCGCGCGCGCAACGTCCTGGCGGACGTGAACCTCACGATCGCCGCCCGCGAGTGCGTGGGCCTCGTCGGTGAGAGCGGGAGCGGCAAGAGCACGCTGGGGCGGACGATTGCCGGTCTGGTCGCCCCTACTGCCGGCAGCCTGACCTGGGCGGGGCACGAGCTCGCTGCGCAGGTTCGCCGCCGGCAACGCGAACAGGTTCGGGGCATCCAGCTCGTCTACCAGAACCCCGACCGCTCCCTCAACCCGCGCGAGACCGGCTTCGAGGCGATCGCGCGTGCCGTGCGCTCGTTCGACCCCAAGGTGGGAGCCGCGGCGCGAACCGACCGCGTCCATGCCGCAGCCGATCGGGTCCGCCTCCCGCGCCATCTCCTCGGGCGGCGACCGACCGAGCTCTCCGGCGGCGAGAAGCAACGGGTCGCCATCGCCCGCGCCTTGGTGGCCCTTCCTGAGCTCCTCATCTGCGACGAGGTGACCTCCGCACTGGACGTCTCCACCCAGGCGACGATCATCCAGCTGCTGCGGGAGCTCTCGGACGAGGGTCTGGCGATCCTCTACATCACCCATGACCTGGGTGCCGTGCGCTCGCTTGCCCACCGCATCGCCGTTCTCAACCAGGGCGAGATCTGCGAGGTCGGACCGTGCGAGGACGTGTTGGACCGCCCGCAGGATCCGTACACGGCCGAGCTCATCGCCTCGACCCCGCTCATGCGGGTGTGACCGCGCGGCTGGTTCTCGCCGCGCGGTCTGACCGGTTATCTCCTATGCTCGGCGCTGGGGCGTGTGTGGTTCATGAGCCCAGTGCGCACAGTGCTGGTCCATGGTGACTGAGGAGACGTTCAATGCGTAAGTCAACAAAGGGGTCCTTGGCGGCCGTCGGCGCCGCTGTGGTGCTGCTCGGCGGAGGAGGCTCCCTCGCGTACTGGACGTCGAGCCAGACCGTGGCTGGCGGCACCGTCAACTCCGGGCACCTGGCCCTGATCACGGACGCGACGAACGTGGGGTGTGGTGCGTGGACGCTGGACAGCGGAGAGCAGGCCCCTGGAACCTATGCACCCGGCGACCCGCTGGTCCCCGGCGACGTGTTGAGCCGGTCCTGTGCCTACACCATCCAGGCGACTGGAAACCACCTGCGGGCCACGGTGTCGGCGACCGCACCCAGCGCCTCAGGGGCGTTGGCAGCCGCCCTGACGCTCGGCGCGAGCGGAATCATGGTCAACGGCTTGCCGGCCACCGAGTTCACCGAGGCAAACAACAACCAGGCCCTCACACTGAACCTGACCGTCACCTTCAACGGCGCTTCGGACAACAGCACCCAGAATCTCGCGGCGACGCTCAACGCCATCACGATCACCGCGACGCAGGTCCACACCTGACGGTGCTGGCAGCGCCCGGCACGGAGACGCCGCCGGAGCTCACGCCGCCCAGGTGGCGGGCAAGGGTCGGCTGGGTCGGGCAGGTCCTGTCCTGGCTGGTGATCCTTGCCGTCGGGGCGCTGCTGGCCGTGGCCGTCGTCGTCCCGCGGATCGTGGGCGCCACCCCGTACACGATCCTCACCGGCTCGATGCGACCCGGGCTGCCACCCGGGACCCTGGTGGTGGCGCGCCCGGTCGACGTGGACCGGATAGGTGTCGGAGACGTCATCACCTACCAGCTGCGGTCCGGTGAACCGACCGTCGTGACCCATCGGGTCATTGCCCAGGGCCTCGACGGTCTCGGCCAGCCGATCTTCCGGACCCGGGGCGACGCCAACCCCTCCCCGGACCAGGCCTGGGTCAAGCCCGTCCAGGTCAAGGGGCGACTCTGGTATGCCGTGCCGCGGCTCGGGCGGCTGACCCTCCTGATCGGCAACGGGCAGCGCCAGATCGCCACCCTGCTCGTCGGTGGGGGACTGGCGGCGTATGCCGCCTACATGTTCATCGGTGCCGCGCGCGACCGTCGGAAGGGCCCCGGCACCGCCGGACAACAAGCCGGCCGACAACAGGTGAGCCCGTGACGAAGGTCCGGCTCGTGCGCTGGGCCGCGGCCGTCGCCCTGGTCGCGATGCTCGTGGGCGGTGCACCCGCCGAGGCCGCCCCAGGCGCGACAGCTGTTGGCGTGGCCGTGAGCCGGGACGGCGTGCACTGGTCGGCACGCCTGCCCACGCCGTTGTTCGACGCGGCCACGGCGTGGGTCCCCGGCGACTCGCGGTCGGCCGCCTTCTACATCCGCAACCAGGCCGCCGACCCGGCCCGGCTGTCGGTCGCCGTTCGGGTGAGCGACCCCGACGGGCTAGTGGGCAACAAGGACATCCGGATCGGGGCCGGCATCCCCGGCGCGAGCCCACATGAGCTGACCGGCGGCACGACCCGCTGGGACGGCCCGGTTCTCGCGGTGGGGCAAGCCCGGCAGCTGAGCATCACCGCCGACTTCGACCCCGCCTCGCCGAACCGGTCCCAACGCCGTCACCTCAGCTTCGACGTCGTCGTCACGCTCAGCAGCGACCTCGGGATGGAGGGCAGCCCCGGGTCCGGCGGCCCCGGCGGGCCGTTGGCCTTCACCGGCGCGGACCTGCGCTGGTCCACGCTGGCCGTCGCCGCCCTGCTTGGCGTAGGAGTCGCGCTGCTCGGCTCTGGACGGGCGGGCGCCCGGCGTCGCCCCCAGCGCAGCCGACGGGCCGCCCATGGGTGACCGCATCCGCTGGGCTCCTGCACTCGGAACTGGCGGCCGATCATGGCGCCGCTGGTCGGTGCCGATCCGGCTCGCCCTCAGCCTCGGAGTGCTGCTGGGAGTCGGCTCGGTCGGCAGCTATGCCTACTGGACGCGAAGCGTCACCGTGCCGAGCAGCTCGTTCACGGCAGGCAACCTCGACCTACTCGTGAACGCGACCGCGAGCGACGTGGTGACCTTCAGCGCCCTGTCGCTGGGCGGCATGGCACCCGGCAACACCACCGCAGGAGTGCTCACGGTCAAGAACGCCGGCAGCGTCACCCTGAAGTACACCGTGGCCACCGGCACCACGAACGTTGATGGTAAGGGGCTCGCCGCTGCCCTGACCGGCAAGGTCACCGGCGCGGGAACCGTCACCGGCACCGCGCCGACGGCAACCTGCTCGGGGACGGCGCTCTCGGGAACGGCCTCCGGATTCACCACCGACCTGGTGACCACCGGGCGCGTCCTGGCCCCGAACACCAGCGAGACGCTGTGTGTCCAGGCCGGGCTGCCCGCCACCGCGGCCAACACGTTGCAGACGGCGGCCACGACGATCACCCTCACCTTCCACGCGACCTCCAAGCTGACATGAGCACCACTCGAACCCCGATGAGGATCACGCCCGGAACAGGCACGTCCCTGCCGCACCGCGTCCTGGTCGTGATCGGCCGCGCCGCGTTGACAGTCGGCGCGGTCCTCGGTGTCGGGTGCGTCCTGGCCGGTCTCGCGGCGGTCTGTCTCGGGCTGCGTCCGGTGGTCATCACGTCAGGCTCGATGTCCCCGGCCATCGACACCGGGGCCCTCGTCATCGCCCGTAGCGTCCCGGCCGGCGACATCGGCGTCGGCGACGTCGTCACCGTGCCGGCGTCGCCCGGGTCGAACGTCACCCACCGGGTCGTTGCCGTCACCCACCGAGCTGACGGCAGCGCGACGCTCCGCCTGCGTGGCGACGCCAACGAGGCCAACGACCCGACCGTCTACCCCGTCCGCAGCGCGGAGCGCACCGAGGCGGCGATCCCGTATCTCGGCCGCTTCGTCGCGGTCGTCAACGGTCCGACGGGCATCGCGCTCGGCGTCATCGCCCTGGGCGGCCTGCTGCTCCACGCCCTGGCCCGAACGCCGCGTGGCCGCCGTCGGGTTCTGGCCGTACCTGCGCTGGTGCTGGTGCTCACGGCCACTTCGGTCGGCGCGCTCACCGGCTCGACGCGGTCGAGCCAGGCCGTCTGGACCAACGACGTGACCGCCACCTCGACGATGGGCACCCTGACAGTCGCGCCGAGCTCCAGCTTCACGTGTGGGTCGCTCGGCATCGCCTCGGTGACCTTCAACTGGTCAGCGGTGACCGGCGCGACCAACTACACCCTCCACTTCGGCCCAGGCGGCGGGAGCACCCAGACCGTTGCTGGAACCAGCGCGACCATCTTGACGATCGTCAATGGCGGTACGGCGTGGGTGCAGGCGAACCGGAATTTCGGGTCGACCACGTGGACCTCGGTCGCATCACAGACCCGCACCTATACGATTGCAGCCCTCGTGCTCAGCACCTGCGTGTGATGCCTTCGCGGCATCGGTCAGTCCGTATGCCAGGTGGCGGAGTCCCAGGCAGAGGCGAGGGACGCGGCATACGGCGTGGGGTCGAGGCCGTGCGCGGTGAGCCAGTCCGGACTCCAGTGGGTGGCGGCGTAGCGGTCGCTGCGGTCGCAGACGAGGGAGACGATGCTGCCGCGCTCGCCGCGGGCGGCCATCGCGCAGGCCAGCTGGAGCGCGCCGTAGATGTTGGTGCCCGTCGACGGGCCGGCCTGGATGCCGGTGCGGTCGTTCAGCAGCCGCATCGCGGCGACCGAGGCCGCATCCGGGACGCGGATCATCGCGTCGATGACGTCCGGGCGGAAGCTCGGCTCGACCCGGGGCCGGCCGATCCCCTCGATCCGCGAGCCGTGGAGTGGTCCCGGCTCCTCCCCGGCCCAGGCCGGGTGGAACGCCGAGCCCTCCGGGTCGACGACACAGAGCTCAGTCGTCGCGTTGGCCTGGTAGCGGATGAAGCGGCCGATCGTGGCGCTCGTCCCGCCCGTCCCGGCACCGACGACCACCCAGCGGGGGAGCGGGTGCGGCTCGCGAGCGAGCTGCTCGAAGATCGACTCGGCGATGTTGTTGTTGCCGCGCCAGTCCGTGGCGCGCTCGGCATTGGTGAACTGGTCGAGGTAGGTCCCGCCGGCCTCGTCGGCCAGCCGCTGCGCCTCGGCATACACCGTCGTCGGATCCTCGACGAGATGACAGGTGCCGCCGGTCCGCTCGATGAGGGTGATCTTCTCCGGCGAGGTCGTGGCGGCCATGACGGCGACGAACGGCAACCCGATCATCCGAGCAAAGTAGGCCTCGCTCACCGCCGTCGACCCGCTGCTGGCCTCGACAATCGTTGTGCCAGAACGAATCTGGCCATCGACCAGGCCATGGAGGAACAGAGATCGGGCCAGTCGGTGCTTGAGGCTTCCGGTCGGGTGCGTCGACTCGTCCTTGAGGTAGAGGTCGACCGTGTGCGCCTCCGGGAGCGGGACCCGGATGAGGTGGGTGTCGGCACTGCGGTGAGCGTCCCCCTGGATGAGGCGCACCGCGTCGGTGACCCACTGACGGTCGGAAGCACTCGGCATACGAGCCATCATGGTGCAGCGCACGTCTTCCGGCTGTCGGCGGGGCGTGCCACGATCGGGAGATGCGACCGACGCTCTACGAGGCGGCCGGCGGCCAGGAAGGCCTGCTCGCGCTCGCCCGGGCCCATCACGCCCGCTGTCTCGCCGACGACAACCTGAACCACCCGTTCTCCAAGGAGGACGGGCACCCGCAGCATCTCGAACGGCTGGCGGCCTACTGGGGCGAGGTGCTCGGCGGGCCCACGACGTACTCCGAGACGATGCTCGACGAGACGAGCCTGGAACGGATGCACGCCGGCAACGGCGACATGAGCGAGGCTGCGCGACGGTTCGTCGACTGCTTCGTCGGGGCCATCGACGATGTCGGTATGCCGGACGACCCCGCCTTCCGTGCTGCCATGCGCGCCTACATGGAGTGGGCGACCGGGAGGTTCATCGCCTACCCCGACGACCCCACGGACGTTCCCGAGGGGCTGGCCGTCCCGCGGTGGGGTTGGGACGGCCTGATCCGGACCTGACCGAGCGCCACCTGGCTCAGGACGAGGGTGCGCCGGCCTTGAACACCGCGCCGAACGCACCGCCGGCCCAGCCCAGGACGGTCAGCCCGAACGCCTTGAACAGGTCGGGGGCGATGTCGCCCTTGACCAACCAGGTCGCCAGAACCGCCAACCCGACACACAGGTAGGTCAGGACCCCGGCGACCGTCATCCTGGAGTCGGCGAGCGCATCGGCTGTCGCCTGGGCGAAGCTCTTGCCTGAGTGGGCTGTGCTGTCGCTCGCGCCCTTGATGGTGATGCCGAGCACCGAAGCCGTCCCGGTTGCCACCGTGGTCCCGATGAAGCCGGCCGTCGTCACCACGGCGTCGGACAAGGTCACTTTCGTGCTCGACGTCAGGACCCGGAAGCACAGCACGACCCAGAGCAACGCGAAGAGGGCGAGGAAGGCGCCGGTGACGTAGAGGAGCAGCCGGCTCGGCGGAGGTTCGGCTGGTTCGGGTGGTTCGGCCGGCTCGGCCGGTTCGGGGGTCTCCTGCATGGCGCTGTGGTCGGTCATGACGTGTTCCTCCCCACGGTCCTTGTCTGCCCGTGCCCTCCATGGTCGAGGCTTGGGCCGAGCTCGCGGCCGACCCGCAGGAACCCGGCCCGAACGGGTGACCCGGTGGGCCCGCTACGGTGGCGAGCACCCGGCATACGACTGACCAAGGAGAACTTCCGTGCAGGCTTGGCGCGTTCACGAGCTCGGCGAACCCAAGGACGTCCTCACCCTCGAGGAGATCGAGACGCCCCGGGCTGCCGCCGGCGAGATCGTCGTCCGGGTGCTCGCCGCCGCGGCGAACTTCCCCGATGCGTTGCTCTGCCGCGGCCAGTACCAGGTCAAGCCGCCGCTGCCGTTCACGCCCGGCATCGAGCTGTGTGGCGAGGTCGTTGAGGTCGGCGAGGGTGTCGCCGGATGGACGGTGGGTGACCGGGTCATCGGCAATCCGGAGTTCCCGACGGGTGGCTTCGCGGAGTATGCCGTGCTGCTGGGTGCCAAGGCCCTCCCGGCACCGCCGTCTCTGGACGACGCCGAAGCATCCGGCCTGCTCATCGGCTACCAGACCGGCTGGTTCGGGCTACACCGCCGCGCCAACCTCCAGCCGGGGGAGACCCTGCTCGTCCACGCGGCGGCCGGTGGCGTCGGGAGCGCCGCCGTCCAGCTCGGCAAGGCCGCCGGGGCGCGGGTCATCGGCGTCGCGGGTGGCGCCGACAAGGCCGACTACGTGCGCGCCCTCGGGGCTGACGTCGTCGTCGATCGGCGCACCGAGGACTTCGTCGAGGTGGTCAACGAGGTGACCGGGGGCAAGGGCGCCGACGTCATCTACGACCCGGTCGGCGGGTCGACCTATGAGAAGTCGACCAAGTGCGTGGCCTTCGAGGGCCGGATCCTGGTCATCGGCTTTGCCGGCGGAACGATCCAGACGCCGGGCCTCAACCACGCCCTCATCAAGAACTACTCGATCGTCGGTCTGCACTGGGGCCTGTATGCCGTGAAGAACCCCGCGCTCATCGGCCAGTGCCACGCCGAGCTGACCCTGTTGGCGGCGGAGGGAAAGGTCAAGCCACTCGTCAGCGAGCGGCTAGGACTCGACGCCGTGCCGGACGGCGTACAGCGCGTGGCCGACGGTAAGACGGTCGGCCGCCTGGTGTTCCTACCCTGACCGCCCTGAACGAGTGGGGTCGCGTCCCGCCCACCCGCGCCCTCAAAATTATCGGGTCCTCGGGCTAGTTATGTCTGCACCCGAGAAGCCTTCTCGGGTGCGGAAGGTAGTAGGCGGGCTCACGCGGTTAGTGCAACACCCCTGATCAGAGATGGGGTTTGGAGCAATGACTGCTCGACGAGGTCGTCCGTCGCTGCCGCCGAAGAC
>Ga0209811_10000106_pt1 | contig 37626 bp, 34 predicted proteins | sample Coa_R1_6_FD_187161 | JGI IMG/M metagenome (GOLD analysis project Ga0209811, IMG submission 187161) | Surface soil microbial communities from Centralia Pennsylvania, which are recovering from an underground coalmine fire. - Coalmine... | ecosystem: Environmental > Terrestrial > Soil >... | reverse complement strand
TCACGCTCCATGAAGAAGTGGACGAAGTCACCGGCCTGTCGCGTCATGTGGTCGGCGATTCTCCCGATGAGAAGCGCCAGCCCGCGATTGTCATCAAGGGCACCAAGGGTGGCAGCAAGCGTTACCTGATGCCTTCGCGGTCCCATTTGATGATCCAGGATGGCGACGCTGTTACTCCCGGAGACGTGCTGGCCAAGATCCCGCGCGAAACTACGAAGACCAAAGACATCACGGGTGGTCTGCCGCGTGTGGTCGAACTGTTCGAAGCCCGCAAGCCGCATGAGACCGCGGTCATCAGCGAAATCGATGGCACGGTCAAGTTCGGCGAGGTCTCGAAAGGCCAGCGCAAAATCTACGTGGTCGCCGATAACGGCACCGAGAAGGAATACTCGGTTCCGCGCGGTGTTCACATCAACGTGCAGGAAGGCGAGCGCGTCAAGGCGGGCGAACCGCTCATGGACGGGCCACTCAACCCGCACGACATTCTTGCGGTGCTCGGCGAAAAGGAACTGCAGTCTTACCTGGTGAACGAAATCCAGGAAGTCTACAGGCTCCAGGGCGTCAACATCAGCGACAAGCACATCGAGGTGATCGTTCGCCAGATGATGCGTTGGCGCAAGGTGGAAGACGTAGGGGATACGGCCTTCTTGCTCGAACAGCAGGTCGACAAGTTCCGCTTCGCCGAAGAGAACGACCGCGTGATCAAGGAAGGTGGACGTCCGGCAACCGGCCGCCCGCTGCTCCTCGGCATCACGAAGGCGTCGCTCTCGACCGACTCGTTCATTTCGGCGGCGTCGTTCCAGGAGACCACGCGCGTGCTCACCGAAGCTTCCATCCAGGGAGCGGTCGATCACCTGCGCGGCCTCAAGGAGAACGTCATCGTCGGACGTCTGATCCCAGCCGGTACCGGCATGGAGTACTACCGCAACGTGCGGCTCTCGCCCGAGATGGAAGAGGCCGCCGCCAAGGTGCAAGAGGAAGTCTCCGCAGCCTACGAGGAGGCGGAGCGCGCCCTCGAAATGATGCGGCACGAAGGCGAGACGGAAGAACTGGCGGCCGAGTAACGCCAGGGAGCTTAGGAAGGGGCGGTGCCTACCGCCCCTTCACTTCTTATCTCCCCTATGAATGCGAGTCCCCAACAATTTGGACCGCGGGAAGTCGGGCGCCGCATTTCTGAGTTGCGCCCGAAGGGCCCGCCCCCTACTCTAGGTCGTAGAATGCTGCGCTTTTTCCGGTTGCTGCGCCTGGCGACCTGGCGGGCTTTTGAGCACGACCAGTTTGCCGTCGCCAAGGCTTCGGCATATTCGTCGATCCTGACGTTTTTCCCCGCGCTGTTGGTCGTGGGGTCGGTGCTGGCCACGCTGAGCCGCGGGGACACCTACCTGCGCGAAGTCTCATACGCGCTGGGACGCATTCTCCCTGCGGGATCCGCTACCGCCATCGCCTACCTGCGGGGCACCAATCAGCGTCCGGTCGGACTGCTGATCAGTACCTCGCTCCTGACGCTTTGGACCGCCTCCGGTACCATGATTTCGTGGATGGAAGGCTTCCGCAACGCCTATCAGCTGCCCAAAGTCTGGGGACTACTGAAGGAGCGCCTGATCGCGTTTTCGCTGGTGATCATGGCGGGTATCCCCCTTACCTTCGCCACGGTGATGGTCGCGTTTGGCTCGGGCATCGAGACCCGCATCCTGTTCCATACCGGACACGAATTCAGCCTGTACATCAGCCTGTTGTGGACGGTGACACGCTGGATTATCGCGACGCTCACCAGCATCGCTGTAATTGCGCTCATCTATCACAACGCCGTGCCGCGTACCCAGCCCTGGCACAGTGTCTTGCCCGGGGCCACGCTAGCCACCGCTCTCTGGTTCCTGGCCACGACGCTGTTCAGCATGTACCTGCATGGCTACGCGGACTACAGCATCATCTACGGTTCGCTGGGAGTGGGCATCGCGCTGCTGGTGTGGATGTACATGATCTCGCTCATCGTACTGATTGGCGCCGAATTCAATGCCATGCTGTTCCCGCGCGCGTTTCTGGGGAAGGAACTGCTGGAGTCGAGCGCGACACTGCATGTGCCCGCGCGTTGAACCGCGCGTTACGAAACCAATCTTCTGCAACCTTCGGCCTCCGTCACTTGGAGCACTAAGCTTTGAAGCCTGGAAAGTTCGATCTGGTGTCTGGCGAGATTTCCAATCTGCAGCGCGATGCGGAACGTAGCGCCACGCTCGATTTGCGCTCTGAAGGTGGGTCGGCGGACATCCGGCGCGCGAAAATCATTGCCACCATCGGTCCGTCATCGAACACTGAAGTTATCCTGCGCGATTTGCTTCGCCTGGGCATGGATGTGGCCCGCCTGAATTTCTCTCACGGCTCGCACGAGGACCACGCCCACAACGTCGAGCGCATTCGCCGAGCGGCGCGCAAAGAAGGACGAACGGTCTGCATCCTGCAGGACCTGCAAGGGCCGAAGATCCGCACTGGGCGCCTGAAAGGGCACGAATCGGTTTTGCTCGAGACGGGCTCCCGCGTCACGATCACTCCCAGGGATGTGCCGGGCACGTCCACCATGATCGCGACGACCTTCTCCGGACTCGCGCGCGAGGTGGGACCGGGCGCGCGCATCCTTCTTTCCGACGGCCTGATCGAGCTGCGTGTGCGCAGCCGGCGCGGACAGGACGTGGAATGCGATGTGGTCAATGGCGGCCTGCTGGCCGAGCATCAGGGCATCAACCTGCCCGGCGCGGCGCTCACCATTCCCGCCCTGACGGAAAAGGACCGCAAGGATCTCGAGTTCGGCTTGAAGCATGACGTCGATCTGGTGGCGATTTCGTTCGTGCGCTCCGCTTCTGACGTGCGCGAGGTCAAGCAGTTGATTCTCGATTACGGCGGCAATGTTCCGGTGATCGCCAAGCTCGAAAAGCCGCAAGCCCTCGAACAGCTGGAAGAGATTTTTGACGCGGCCGATGGCGTGATGGTGGCGCGCGGCGACCTGGGCGTCGAGATGCTCCCCGAACAGGTTCCAGTAATTCAGAAGCACGTGATCCGGCGGGCAGCAGAGTGGAGGAAGCCGGTGATCATCGCGACGCAGATGCTGGAGTCGATGATCGAAAACCCGCGCCCCACGCGGGCCGAGGCCAGCGACGTGGCCAACGCGGTATTCGATGGCACGGACGCGGTCATGCTTTCGGGGGAAACGGCCAACGGCCAGTATCCGCGCGAGGCCGTGGCCATGATGAGCCGCATCGTCATCGAGGCTGAGCACAACATGGCCGCGTTCAGCGAACCGCGCAGGCGCCGCAACCGCCATCAGCTTTCCGTGGCTGAGGCGATTTGTGAATCGATCTCTTACGCTGCCGAAGACCTGCCCATGGGCGCGATTGCGATCTTTACCGAGAGCGGCAACACGGCCCGCATGATTTCGAAGTTTCGTCCGCGGGTGAAGATATATGCTTTCAGCCACACTGGCCCAGTATGCAATCGGCTGAACCTGTTCTGGGGCGTGCATCCGGTGCAGCGCCGCGAGCTGTCGCGCACGGCCGAAGACATGGTGAATACGGCAGAGCGGGAGTTGCTGCATCGCGGGCAGTTAACGCCTGGGGATGTGCTGGGAGTGGTGGCGGGTACCCAGATGGCGTCAGGGTCAACGAATTTTATGCGGCTGCACAAGGTGCTGCCGCCCGGTGCGGAGAGCTCCGGAAAGCGCGTAAAGAAGCGATCAAAGAAAGCAGCACGTAAATAGCGGGGAGCGACGAGACGTGTCGAGCGAAATCTTATCGGTCGCAGTGTTCGTGCCGCTGCCCGGCCACGAAGAGCAGGCGCTCTCTACGGTGAAGGAGTTGTCGGGCGTGATGGCGGTCGGAGGTTACAGCCGCGACGTGCTTTATCGCAGCCCCGACGAATATGTGCTGGTACGTTTCTGGAAATCAGACGAATCCCGCCGCGCGGCATTGGAAGATCCGAATGCCCAGAAATGCTGGGCGAAGCTTGCGCATGAGATTCAGATCCTGAAGGTGCACGAGAGCCTGGAAGAAATTCAGCTTTAGAGTGTAGCGCCGCCGTCCCGGCGGCAGTCGTGGCGGCGTCTCGCCGCCACTTGCGAGGGCGAGACGCCCTCGCGACTGCCGGCAGAGGGCCGGCTTTACAATTGCCAAGCCAATGTCCGAGACCAGCCTCGAATTCTCCGCACCGCCGGATGTGCGCGGCTTCCTGCATCGACCGCGCAATGCGAATGGCGACGCCCTGGTGCTGTCGCATGGTGCGGGTTCAAATGCTCAAGCTCCCCTGCTCGTTGCTTTGGCGAAGGGATTCGCCTCTGCGGGCTTCGTCGTCCTGCGCTGCGACCTTCCCTATCGGCAAACACGTCCCCATGGGCCGCCCGGACCGGGTGACGCGGCCCGCGACCGCGATGGCCTGAAGAACGCAGTGGCGGCCGTGCGAAAGATCGCCACGCGCCATGTCTTCCTGGGAGGTCACTCCTATGGAGGCCGTCAGTCGACGATGCTCTGCACCGAGGAGCCGAACCTCGTGGAAGGACTGCTCCTGCTCTCCTATCCACTCCACCCTCCACGCAAGCCGGATCGACTGCGCACGCAACATCTGCCCAACCTGCGCACGCCCAGCCTGTTTGTGGAAGGCGACCGCGATCCCTTTGGATCGATTGAGGAGATGGACGCGGCGCTTAAACTTATTCCGGCAAAGACGCAGCTATTGAAGGTAGAGGGCGCAGGACATGACCTGGGCTTCAAAGGCAAGATGGGCGGCGAGGAATTAGCTCGGACGGTGCACGAAGCTTTTCAGAAGTTCTTTCTGTAGGCGAAAAGCGTCGGGGGAATTTTCGTGAGCCTCAAACCAGATTCCCTAATTCACCCAGCCCGACTTCGATCCGCCGTTCTTCTTCTCGTTGTCTTCCGGGGGTAGGTAGTTTCCAAGCTCGTCGAATTTCACGTCGCGGTCATGCTTGCGCATATAGACCTCGAATTTGCGCGCGGCGCGGCGCCGCTTCCAGCGGTAGTAGTTGTTGCGTATGCCGAAAAACTGCTCCGAAAAGACGAAGGTGAGGCCGCGTTTTGGCACCAGCTTAACGTAGAGAAAGCCAAAGAACAGGCCGCCCAGGTGCGCAAAATTGGCAACGCCGCCTTGCGAAGGCTGAAACGTGGCTATGATTACCAGAAAAATGAGAATCGCAACCAGATACTTTGCTTTGAGAGAAATGGGAATGGGAAACAGGAACACAGTCTGCTCGCCATACAGAATGCCGAAAGCGATCAGCAGGCCATAAATCCCTCCTGACGCCCCAATCGTCAGAGTGCGAGGAGTCAGTCCAGGAAGGCTCGTGTAGGCTACGAAGATGGTAACCAGAGCCGCGCCAACCACGCAGAAAAGATAGAACTCGAGAAACCGACGCGATCCCCAATCCATTTCTTCTTGGGATCCGAACATCCAGAGCATGAACATATTCACCAGCAGATGGCCTACGCTGGCGTGCAAGAAGGAATAGGTGACCACCTGCCATATGTAGCCATGTACCGTCAGTGTTGGGACAAGCCCGAGATAGATTTCTCCATAGGCCTCGACTTGAGGGAACATGGCTCTTCCGGCCACCTGCAGTAGGTAGACTCCTGCACAAATCAGGACTAGCCGTTTTACCCAGCCGCTAAACGGCGGCAAACTGAGGGTCAACTCCCGACCGCGAGCCAAAAGATTTCTCCTTTCAACGCTCATGCCAAGTGCCGGTCGGACTCTATCTCTCCGGGACTGGCACCACCACCAAACTCCGGTGTCCTTCATTATCAACCGCCCGAACCCCGAAAATCACATTATCTTTCGATTGCTTCAGGGTCGTTTGGGTCGGGTTGCCGACATCCTGGGCGTGCTCCCAATCTGGCGCGCTGGTGGCGCGCCAGACAACCTCGTAGCCCGTTGCTCCTGCAGCGGCGGTCCACTTGAGCGTGGAATCGTTCACGAGTTCCTTGGTCACGATTTTCACGTTTCCAGGCGGCGCGGGAGCCGATGCCAGGGCGGCCAGCGTCGCGCCGTTCAGCCGGGCGACTCTTGAGACGTAGTCGAAGTCCACAAACTTCGACAAATCTCCGTACTCGATGCCGTTCTCCGTGCGAACGTTCTGGTGCTGGCGCGTGTAGTTTTCGCGGAACTCGGTAAAGCGCACCGCAGCGAATCCCTGCTGGTTGAAGGAGTAGTGATCTCCGCCGCGCAAGTAGCGGTCGAGCCGGAACACGAGCAGGGGCTTGATTGCTGAATCGTAGGTGCGGCCAACTTCTGCGATGTAGCGAGCCAGTTCGCGGGAGGGCGAGTCGCTCTCTCCACCCAGATTACGGATCAAGTCCAGTTGCTTTCCAGTGACCGCCGCTGGAACGCCTTCCGAGAACACGCGCACGACCTTGGAATCCTGTTCTGGGTCTTTGTTCCCACCGACGATGTCGTTGTTCAGGACGGCTTCCAGTTGCCAGCCTTGCTCCTTCGCCATCTTGGCGAAATGCGCGCTGCCGTTGAGTCCCTGCTCCTCGCCGGCTACCGTCAGAAAAATAATCGTCGCGGGAAACTTCAGCTTGCTCAGGACGCGCGCGCACTCCAAGCTGACGGCTGTGCCGCTGGCGTCGTCGTTGGCGCCCGGCGCGTCACCCTGCGCGTCGAATGTGTCGCTGTTGCGGGAGTCATAGTGACCGGTCACCAGCACGATGCGTTTTGAGCCTTCGGGGTCGGTCCCCTTCAACACCGCATAAACATTGGTGATTAGCGTTGCCTGCGGAATCCGGTCGGCTTTCCCTTCGGTGAATGCGTCGGTCTTCACTTCAAGGCAGCCGCCGCATTCCTTGGAGTAGCGCTCGAATTCCGAGCGAATCCATTCGCGTGCTGCGCCAATGCCGCGGCTGGATGCGACCGATGCCGGATCTTGTGCGGACAGCGTAAGCCTCGTTCCGAAGCTGACGAGTTTCTCGATGTTTGCCCGCACGTGCTCGGCGGAAACTTGCTGCAGGGCGGCGGCAATTTTCGGATCGGCTGAGTACCGAAGTGAGTCTTCGGCCCGAAGGTGCACCGCAATGGCGGCAATCGATAGGGTCAGCGCGAGCGTCCGAGGTGTGATAGAAAATTTCGACGCAATTCTCTGGCAGGGCATCTTGGTCCAGGGGAGGCCTGCTGGACGCGCAGGCGACTCCGGTTCCCGGTACGGCGCGGTCCCGAACCTAAGAACGGGAGGACTTGACCGTTGGCCCGGGAGAATTAAATATTATCAGGGTACGAACTGGCACGGAGGCATTCATGGTTTATTGTCCGGAATGTGAAAGCGATCTCGATATCGAAGAGGATGAGGTCGACGAAGGCGAAGTCGTTTCTTGCCCGGAGTGCGGCACCGACTTCGAAATTGTCACGGTCAACCCGCTTGAATTGAAACCGGTCGAAGAACTGGATGAAGACGAAGACGAAGAGGAAGATGAGGAAGCTGAAGACGGTGATGTGTGACCGGCGCGGCCTTGTAACGCTAATACATTCCTCCCTGGGATCTCTCGTCCTGTTCGGAGCAATCGCCCTTCTTCTTCCAAATTTCGCCCAATCCCAAGCCGACGATCAGCATAAAGATCCCCGCAAGTCCTACGCGTTGATCGTCGGCACTGTCTGGGGACCCGATGATCGCCCGGTGTATGGCGTAAAGGTGAAGATCCGGCGGGCTGACCAGAAGAAAGCAAAATGGGAGCTATCCTCAAATCACACGGGTGAGTTCGCCCAGCGGTTGCCTGCTGGCAAAGCTACCTACATTGTCTGGGCCGATACCAAGGGCCTCAAGTCATTGAATGGAAGGAAGATAGATCCTGTAACCGACGTAACCGTTCAGATTGAATCGGAAGAGCGCATGGATATCGGTTTGCATCTAAAGGAAGTGAAGGAGTAGTGCGAGGCAAGAGAAGGGGAGAAGCCCGATGAAGAAGGCCTTGATCATTGCTCTGACGCTGCTGATCGTTTCGACGGCGGCTTTCGGCGAGCCATTTGAAAAGAAATCCGACAACAGTCGCACACTGACTGGACGGGTTGCCGACAAACAAGACGGCGCCCTGGCGAACGCCGTGGTCTACCTCACGAATACGCGTACGCGCGCCGTGAAGACATACATTGTTGGCGACGACGGCGTCTACCGCTTCCCGTCGCTGGCGCCGAATATCGACTATGAGGTCTACGCCCAGTTCAACGGGCGCAAGAGCGACACCAAAACGGTGAGCCAGTTCGACAATCGCCAGCAGCTCAATATCAACCTGAAGATCGATACCAAGTAGCCTTCTAATCCTGGTCCTTGTACTCTTCGGGCACATCGTCCTCGGGACGTTCGTGCACGTGCACTTCGCGAGTGTCTGCGTCAGGAGCGTCCTCCACCCCGGCGACGGCGTCGGCTTCCAGGGCCTGACCCTCTTCGATCAATTCTTCGACGCTTTCTGAATCGGCACCCGGAACGTCGGACAGTCCCTGCAGGTCGCCTGATTGTCCCGCCGACTCGGGTCCAAGACCTCGAGGCGTCGAAACAGGGTCTTCCACGAACTCTTCGTTGTATACCTTCTTCGCCGTATTCGCTTTTTTCGCCATAGGATGATTCTCTCCTTGTCCTTGGTTTGAGTCTCTGAAGCCCGCGTCGGTTGCGGGGAAATGCAGGCGAACGACACTTTTTGGCAATGCATGTCCATCCATCACCCGAAGACGTTACCGACGTTACGGACACGTACGTCCGAAATCACTGACGGCGCAGCGGCCAATGCTACAAATTGAACTGGTCGGAGGTCGATCGGACTTGGTGCGGCTTGATTACTTATCCTGCATTTTAACCATTGTTTCAACCATCCTGGTGGGAAAGCGGTGCTGGGAAGGCTGGGCGCTGGCAGCGGTGAACAGCGTCATCATTTGCGTGATTGGAGTGAAAACAGCTCAATTCGGCTTCGTGCCGGCCAACCTGTTTTGCCTTGTGCTCTGCGGGGTCAACGTGCGCACGTGGCGCAAAGCGGAATCTAGAGTATTGAGCGAACAACCCCTCCGTCTGCCCTGACGGGGGCGCCATTGGTTGCAGAAGACAGCGGGCTGCACAGGAAGGCGACCATCGCGGCAACCTCCTCGGGCTTAGCAAAGCGCTTGAGAAGCGACGTAGGTCGCATGCTACGGAAGAATTCCTGCTCGAACTCCTGCGTACTTTTGTTCATGCTAGCGGCCACGCGGTTTACAAACTCTGTGGCGCCTTCTGATGCGGTCGGCCCGGCGAGTACGGAATTTACGGTGACTCCGGTGCCCGCCGTCGTCTCTGCCAGCCCGCGCGACACGGCGAGCTGCGCCGTTTTCGTCATGCCGTAGTGAATCATCTCGGCGGGAATCTGCACCGCCGATTCGCTCGAGATAAAGACAATTCGTCCCCAGTTTCTCTTCATCATGCCGGGCAAGTAGTGACGGCTCAGTCGAACTCCGCTCAGCACATTTACTTCGAAGAACTTCATCCACTCTTCATCGAGAATTTTCTCAAAAGGCTTGGGATCGAAGATGCCGAGATTGTTGACGAGGATGTCGACGTCCGGAAATTGCTGGGTCGTGCTGTTGACCCCTCTTGCAGTGCCCAGATCAGCCGGCGCACCCTCGAGCTTTCCGCGGACGCTGGTCCTGCCCAGAGACTTGATGGCACTTTCGACCCTAGAACTGGTGCGCCCATTGATGATAACGTTGGCGCCTTCCTTGGCGAGTGCCTCTGCGATGGCATATCCGATTCCGGCAGTCGAGCCGGTCACTAGTGCGCGTTTTCCTTCGAGTTGAAGATCCATGGCGCTTGGATGCGGGGCGCGGGAGGGCGGATTCGCGCGGCTGAGTTCTGCAAGCTCTCTATAAAAATCAAAGGCCACCATTTGCAGGCGGCCTTTTAGAATTCAGATTTCGCGGGCAGGAGGGCCCGCGCTACACGAGCTAGTTGCTGTCTCCGCCGGCGCGCTTCCACGAAATCAGCTCGCCGATGGTAGAACTGGTGCTTGAGCTCGAAACTGGATGCTTGTAGGCTTCGACTTCCGAGCGCGAGGCTTCTTCGCCAACGGCGCGGATGCTCAGGCCCACTTTCTTCTCTTCCGGATTCATCTTAATGATTTTGAAGTCGTGCTCGGTGCCGGGCTCCATGTGAACGGGCTGGCCGTTGCCGTCAATTGCCTCGGAGTTGTGGCACAGACCCTCAACCCCCTCGGCAATCTCGACGAACGCGCCGAAGGTCGCCACGCGCAGCACTTTGCCGTGCACCACATCGCCGATGTGATGCTGCTGGAAGAATGTCTCCCAGACATCCGGCTGAAGCTGCTTCACGCCCAGCGACAGGCGGCGCTTGTCAGGCTCGATCGCCAGTACAACAGCCTTCACGCGATCGCCCTTTTTCAGTACTTCCGAAGGATGCTTCACGCGCTTGGTCCAGCTCAGGTTGCTCACGTGGACCAGACCGTCGATGCCGTCTTCGATCTCGATGAAGGCTCCGAAGTCGGTCAGGTTGCGAACGCGACCCTCGACTTGCGTGCCCACTGGGAATTTATCATGCAAGCTGTCCCAGGGATTCGAAGCCAGCTGGCGCATGCCGAGCGAAATGCGACGCTCGGTCGGGTTGACGTTCAACACCACGCACTCGACTTGATCGCCAACGTTGACCAGCTTCGACGGATGCTTCATCCGCTTCGACCAGGTCATCTCGCTGACGTGCACCAGGCCCTCGATGCCCTGCTCGAGTTCTACGAACGCTCCGTAGTCGGTTACGCTGATCACACGGCCGGAAACATGCGCGCCCACCGGGTACCGATGCTCTGCGTCGAGCCATGGATCAGGCGTCAGCTGCTTGAAACCCAGCGAGACGCGTTGCTTGTCTTTGTCGAACTTGAGAACCTTTACCTGGATCTGATCGCCCACGTTTACCAGATCGCGTGGATGCGTAAGGCGTCCCCACGACATATCGGTGATGTGCAGCAGGCCATCGATGCCGCCCATGTCGACGAACGCGCCGTACTCGGTCAGGTTCTTTACCACGCCAGTGAGTACCGCGCCTTCTTCCAGGTGCTCGAGGGTCTTGGATTTTTTCTCGTTGACCTCTTCTTCGAGCAGTTGCTTGCGCGAGACCACAATGTTACCGCGCTTCTTGTTCAGCTTGATGACCGCGACTTCGATGGTGGTGCCCTTCATGCCGTCGAGGTTCCGGACAGGGCGCAGGTCCACCTGCGAGCCTGGCAGGAACGCGCGCGCGCCTGCGATGTCAACGGTCAGCCCGCCCTTGATGCGGTCGATGACCACAGCCTTGATCGGCTTCTTCTCGTTGTACGCCGCTTCGATGTCGTCCCATGCGCGGAGCCGCTGCGCCTTCTGGTGTGAGAGGTTGATGTAACCCTCTTCGGCCTCGCCCTTTTCGCGCATGACGTCGATTTCGTCGCCCGGCTTGAAGCGAGACTTGCCCTCGTGGTCGAGGACTTCGGACAGAGGCAGCATGCCTTCCGACTTTGCGCCGATGTCGACCACCACGTGCTTGTCGGTGAGCTTCAGCACCGTGCCCTTGATGACACGGTCTTCGCTGACTGCTTCTTCGGCTTCGGTCGTGAAGGTTTCTAGCGCCGACGCAAAATCGTCAGCGGCTGGGGCGGCAACCGGTTTCTCTTCGGCTGCGGCAGTGGACACGTTGGGATTCTCTTCGGTAGCGGTCGTGGACATGGCTGGTTTTTGATCCGGAGTTGCGTGAGTTTCAGCTTGCGGCTGTTTTACAGAAGGGTCGGTGGCCTGGCCCTCGTTCGAATTCGCGCTCGGTTCGCTTACAGTCGATACGGAGTCGAATTCGCGGGCGCTGCTATCGTCGAACAAAGTCATATCCTCTTCGATGCCTCGCACTGCTCTGGGTGCGGGGAGGATGCGGGTGCTTCACGGACTGCCGGAACGGGTCTAAGGTTGTGGTGGGTTCAACCTGGCGGTTGAACTTGAACAATCCCAGCGTTCGGACGAGAAAGAACCCCGCGTCCAATCGGGAACCCTTCGAGTGTAGCAACCGCTTCCGAACAGTGTCAAACACCAATGACGCCTATTTACTGCATCCAACCCGGCTTCTGCGCGGTTTAGATTGAGCGCCGCAGAATTCGGTTACAACTTTCTTCAGAGCTGCAAAAAGCAGCACAAAAACAGGACAAAATCACCCTCATCTACGGTTCCAGAATGTGTTCCTCTTCTGCTACTCTGCCGAGGCGATGGACTACCTTTGGACTCCGTGGCGTTACGCGTACGTTACAACCGCCGAAAAGGCCACTGGATGCATCTTCTGCGATCTCCCGAAAGCCGGAGACGACGAAAAGGCACGCATTACGTATCGCGGCCAGCATTGTTACATCATTTTGAATGCTTTTCCCTACACTCCGGGCCACGTGATGATCGTTCCCTACGCGCACCTGGATGAACTGCGTAAGCTTCCCGCTGATGCGGCACAGGAAATGATGGCACTTTCTCAGAGAATTGAGGGTGTTTTACGAGATCTTTACAAACCTGACGGGGTGAATCTCGGAATGAACATCGGCAAAGCCGCCGGAGCCGGTGTTGCGGGCCATATCCACATGCATGCCCTGCCGCGTTGGGTGGCCGACGCGAACTTCGTCAGCGTCATCGGGGAGACCCGCATGCTGCCAGAGACGCTGGAAGTGACCTGGAAGCGGGTTAAGGAGGCGCTGGGCGGATAAGCGCAGCAGATAAGACCTGGAGATCGCCTGGTGCGGGGAATCCTGCCCTATCCATTTGAAGGTATTTCAGAATGTCGAGATGATCTTGTAGCTCTATCCGGCTAACCGCTCCATCTCGTCTTCCTCGATCACTGGCACTTTTAACTCTCTTGCCTTGTCGAGTTTGGATCCCGCGTCGCTCCCTGCGACTACGTAGTCCGTTTTCTTGCTTACCGATCCGGAAACACGGCCCCCGGCATCTTCGATCAACTTCTTGGCTTCGTCGCGCGAATATTTGGTCAGGGTGCCGGTCAGGACGAACGTCTTGCCCGCGAGTTTCGTCCCCCGCTCGCGCTTCTTGCCACTGAATGTAAGACCTGCGTTTCGCAGGCGGTCGACCAGATCGCGGTTGCGAGGCTCCTCGAAAAATTCATGAATGCTCTCGGCGATCCGGGGGCCGACCTCATTCACTTCCTCGAGTTCCTCCTGGCCCGCCTTCATCAAGTCGTCTAGCGATCCGAAATGTTCGGCGAGAAACTGCGCCGTGCGTTCTCCCACAAAACGAATGCCAAGACCCAGAATCAGGCGCTCCAGCGGAAGCTTCTTCGAGTTTTCGATCTCACCGAGGACGTTCTGCGCCGACTTCTCGCCCATGCGCTCCAGGGCGAGCAGATCGGCTTTCGTCAGCGAATAAATATCGGCAACGCTCTTGATCAGTCCGCGGTCTGTAAGCTGCGTAACTAGGGCGTCGCCCATCCCGTCGATATTCATCACGCCGCGCGATGCAAAATGAAGGATCGTCTCGCGCAGCTTGGCAGGACAGTTCGCATTGACACAACGATAGTCGACTTCCCCTTCGGTCTTCACAACCTTTGTGTCGCAGACCGGACAATTTTCCGGCATCTGGAACGTCTCGGTGCCTCTCGGGTGATCCTTGTCCTCGATCACCTTCGCGACTTTGGGGATGACGTCGCCGCCACGCTCTACCTGCACCCAGTCGCCAATCTTCACGCCCAAGCGCTCGATTTCATCCATGTTGTGCAGCGTGGCGTTACGGACCGTCGTGCCGCCGATCGCGACCGGTGATAGTTCCGCAACTGGCGTCAGCTTGCCCGTCCTACCCACCTGCACGCGAATGCCTTCGATCTTCGTGATGCCGGCACGCGCCGCGTACTTATACGCGATCGCCCAGCGTGGAGCCTTGCCCGTGAAACCGAGTTCGTTCTGCAGCCCTGTCCGATCGACCTTGATTACTACGCCATCGATTTCGTAGGGCAGGCTCTCGCGTTTGCCTTCCCACTGGGCGATGAACTGCCAAACTTCGTCCATACTCTTCGCAAGACCATGGTGGGGATTGACTTTGAAGCCCGCGGTCTCCAGCGCCTTCAAAGCTGCGGAGTGGCGGTCCAGAAGGGTACGGCCATTCTGCAGCAGGATGTAGGGGAAGTAGTCGAGCCGGCGCTGAGCGGTGATGTTGGCGTCGAGTTGGCGGACGGTGCCGGCGGTGGCATTGCGGGGGTTCGCGAACAGAGACAGGCCCTTGGCTTCGCGCTCCTCATTCATCTTCTTGAACGATGCGATCGGCATAAGCAATTCGCCGCGCACCTCGAAGTTTGCCGGGATGCCTGACTTCTTCAACTTTTCTTTCGGGATGGTCAGAGGGATCGAACGTACCGTACGTACGTTTAGCGTCACGTCTTCGCCCACCGAGCCATCGCCCCGGGTCACGCCGCGCACTAGCTTACCTTCTTCATAGACGAGGGCTAGCGACATGCCATCGAGCTTTAACTCGCATACGTAGTCGACTTCTTTGCGGCCGGTCAACTCATGAACGCGGCGCTCCCAATCACGGAGGTCGTCTTCGTTGTAAGTGTTATCCAGCGAGAGCATGGGCGACGAATGCGCCACCTTGACCACACCCTCGCGCGGTTTGCCGCCTACGCGTTGCGTGGGAGAATCGGGTGTGATCAGCTCGGGATGTTCGGATTCGAGTTTCTTGAGGTGCTCGACCAGTTTGTCGAAATCGAAGTCGCTGATTTCCGGGTCGTCGAGCACGAAATAGCAGTATTCGTGATGGCGAATCTGGTCGCGGAGGTCTTCAATCTTGGTCTCGAGATCGCGAGTCGTGGCGCTCATGCCGGGGTCCATTATATCGAAGGGGCAGTATGTCTCTGCCTTTCCTGAGCCTGCAACTCATTGAACTTAAATACGGTTATCTTGTATGGCTGAGTTGAGGACCATAATCGAGACCGCTCGCTTGTTCCTGCGAGAATTCGCTCCCGAAGATCTTGCCGCCCTCTCGCGCGTGCTCTGCGACCGCGAAACCATGCGCTTTTACCCGATGACTTTCGACGAGGCGGCGGCCAAAGAGTGGATCGCTCGCAACCAGCAACGCTATGCCACGTACGGCCACGGCTTGTGGGCGATGGATTTGAAATCCACGGGCGAGATGATCGGAGATTGCGGGATCACTCTGCAGGATGTAGATAGCGAGTCCTTGCTGGAAATCGGTTATCACTTGCGCCGCGACATGTGGGGGCAGGGATTCGCGACCGAGGCCGCACAAGCTTGCAGCGATTATGGATTCGTGAAATTGCACGCGGAGTTTCTGATTTTGCTGGTCCGGCCCGAGAACGTGCCTTCGTGTCGCGTCGCTGAACGAAATGGAATGACGGTCTGGAAAGAAACGACGCACGCTGGACTGCGGCACCTGGTGTATCGCGTGCGCAGGAGAGAGTGGAACTCCGTTGTGTGCGGGTAGCTTGTTCTCTCGCGCTTTCAGTCAAGCACAACGTTGTCGATGAGGCGAGTGCTCCCGACGTAGGCTGCGACAGCAACCAAGGCGCGCGATGCGACATTGGTTATCGGCTCGAGTGACTCGGGATCTACCACGGAAAGATAGTCCAGTCGGGCGGCGGGCTCTTGTTGAAGTGTGTCGAGGCCGGCGGCGATGAGTCGCTCGGCGCATCGTTCGCCTTTCTTGAATCGTTCCTGCACGGCCCTTAGGGATCGCGACAATATCAGCGCTTGCTGACGTTGCTGAGGATCAAGATACGCATTGCGCGAACTCATGGCCAGACCGTCGGGTTCGCGGATGACTGGGGCGACCACGATCGCGACCGGCATGTTCAGGTCACGCACCATGCGTCTGATGATGGCAACCTGGGCGGCGTCCTTTTGCCCGAAGACGGCGATATCTGGCTCGACAATGTGAAAAAGCTTCGAGACCACCGTGGTTACGCCACGAAAATGCCCGGGGCGCGACGGCCCGTCGAGCCGCTCGCTCAAGCCTTCTACGTTTACGTAGGTAACGGCCGGAGTGGGGTACATCTCCGTGACCGCGGGAGCGAATAGCAGGTCGGTGTCTTCGCGCGTAAGCATCTCGCAATCGCGCTCGAACGAACGTGGGTATTTGGCGAGATCTTCCTTGGGCCCGAACTGCAAAGGATTGACGAAGAGGCTGACCACCACGAAATCGCTTTGCGCCTTGGCGATCCGGACGAGAGAGAGATGGCCTTCGTGAAGAGCTCCCATGGTGGGGACCAGGCCGATGCGCTTGCCGGCCTGTCGCGCGGCACGAATGGCGGCACGCGTGACGTTGATAGCTGTGCAGGTATCCATGTGTCCGGTAATTAGGAGTGATGATACGGCGGGCGAGGACGCCGGCTGCTCCATAGTCTATCGCCGCATGGCTCGCTTGCGATCCAGCACCGTTTCCAGTGCGGCCTTCGTTTCTTTCGGCAGGTGGTAGGACTCTGCGTCAGAAGGATACTGGCGCGAAATCACATCCGCGCGGAAGGCCTGCACGGCGTGCGTGATTTCGGCCGCGGCGTCACCGTAGCGGCGCACGAATTTCGCAGGCGGCTGGAATGTCAGATTCAGGATGTCGTGGAAGACCAGAACCTGGCCATCGCAGTCGGGCCCGGCGCCAATGCCGATCGTAGGTGCGCTCACCTCCGCCCTGATCATGGCCGCGACCTCGCGTGGAATACCCTCGAGGTAGATACACGCCACGCCGGCACGGTCGAGAGCGACGGCGTCGCGCATGAGGTGCTCGATGGCCGTCAGATCCTTGCCCTGCACGCGGTAGCCACCCATCACGTTGACCGACTGCGGCGTGAGTCCGATGTGCCCTGCCACGGGAATCTCGGCGTCGATGATGCGATGAATCAGGTCGGCGCGCTTCTCGCCGCCTTCGATCTTTACCGCCTCCGCGCCCGCTTCCTTCACATAGCGCGCGGCGTTGCGCACGGCCTCGTCTGGACTAACGTGATACGAACCGTACGGCATGTCGACGACCAGCAGCGCATGCTTCACGCTGCGGCGCACAGCCTTCGCGTGGTGCAGCATCTCGTCGATGGTGATCGACAGTGTGTTCTCGTAACCGAGCATGGTCATGGCCAGAGAGTCGCCGACCAGCACGATGTCGATGCCGGCCTCGTCGACCAGACGCGCGCTCGCGTAGTCGTACGCAGTCAGGCAGGTGATGGGCTGCTGTTGGAGTTTCTTTTCGCGAAGAGTGGAAACGGTGATCTTGTGGCGAGGTTCGCCGATCGGTGTGAGACTCACGATGTCCTCCAGTGCCCCTCCGGCGCGGCCGGATAGAGCCTGTTCACATCTTGGATTCAACCGGGATTAGTTTAGATCGAAACAGGAGCTAAGGCTAGTGGTTCGTGGTCGGGGGCTGATAGCCAACCACTAAGCCCCTCATTATCAGTTACATCATGGCAGTCTGGCATTCGAATTCCTGCCGGAAGGGCGCTGGCAACGGATCACTAGCCATGAGCCACGGGCCATCAGCCACCCGCCACTCAAGCACTGGCCGCTTCCTGGCTGCCCAGAGGGAGGAAGTACTGCGTGCCCTTGATCGGTTCCGTGACCTTGCGCAATAGTTCTTTCAGGTCCTGATTGTGATCCACGAAATCGATTTCCGACGTGTTGACGATCAGCAGATCGGACGAGGTGTAGTGAAAGAAAAAGTGTTCGTAGGCCTTGATCACTTCTTCGAGGTAGTCCTCGTTGATGGCCTTCTCGCCCGGAGCGTTTTTCTTTTTGAGGCGCTTCTTTAAAACGTCGGGGGTGGCCTGCAGGTAGATCACGAGATCGGGCGTGGGAAGTTGCTCGCGGAAGAAATTGTAGTAGCGATTGTAGGTTTCAAGTTCGAGGTCGTTCAGATTGAGGCAGGCGAAGAGTTTGTCTTTTTCGAAAATGAAATCGGCAACCACGGTCCGATTTGAGCGAGCCCCGGTATCGAGGGAGCGCAATTGTTCGAAGCGGCGCACCATGAAGGCGAACTGTGCCTGGAAAGCCGCTCCCGGCTCGCCCGCATAAAAAGATTTCAGGAAAGGATTGTCTTCGGGCTCAATCACCCGCTGCGCGTTCAGGCGCTCGCCCAGAATGCGGGCCAGAGTGCTCTTGCCGACTCGGATCGGGCCTTCTACTGCAATGTAGCGGGGACTCTCGAAAAGATTTGCCATGGGCTCGCGGGAAATTCGTCGCACTGCAGAATATCTTGAGTGCGCCGCCATGACAATTGCGAGAAGAGTTAACAGAGCAGTCGCTAGTCATCAGTCGTCAGTCGCTAGCTTAAGATCGGCCGTTGATCGACAGTCGTTGGTTGTGGCAAAAGCACGACGGCATTAAGGACTGCCAAGCTCGGTGCGGTAGGCCCCATCGCTCCGTCATCGGCGCTCCGTGTTTCGCTGGCGACTAGCGACCGACGACTGGCGACTAGATTTACAATGCCCTCGATGCTTGGACCCCTGATTGGCGCGGGAGCGGTTGTGGCAACGGCGGGCGCAGCTGCCTACCACGCGATGGCGCCTTGGGCGCAGGGATTCGGCGCGACCTTTGTCGGCGGCTCGCCCAGTTCAAAACAGATTGCGCTCACTTATGACGACGGCCCGAACGACCCGCATACTTTTAAATTGCTCGATGTGCTTGCGAATGATGACGTGCGGGCTACGTTCTTTCTGATCGGTCGCTACGTCGAGCGGCGTCCTGATATCGTTCGCGACCTTCTAAAGGCAGGACACGCGATCGGCAATCACACGCTTACGCACCCATCTCTCGCGCTGACGGGTGCCGAGCAGACGCGAATTCAGTTGGAAGAGTGTCAGCGAGCCGTGCAGGACGCGACCGGAGAATCGCCGCGCCTGTTTCGTCCGCCGTTTGGAGCGCGTCGTCCGCATACCTTGCGAATTGCACGCTCTTTAGGGCTTGAACCAGTCATGTGGAACGTAACGAGTTGGGATTGGAAAGTTCCGCCCGCGGCCAAGATTGTGGAGACGTGCAACCGGCACATTGGTGGCGGAGCCGTGATCCTGATGCATGATGGCAGCCACCTCGGCTTCGGGGCGGATCGTTGGCAGACAGTAGTCGCCACGCATCTTTTGATCGAAGAGTGGCGGGCAAAGGGTTACGAGTTCGTGACCATTCCAGAGATGATGGGGAGTTCAGTCGTCAGTCGTCAGTCGCCAGTCGCTGGCTGAAGCCGTTGGTTATCACAGCAAACTGTTATGCCTTTTGCGCGGGCGATTAGACGCACAGAACGGAACTGACTGGTTCATTCTCTGTACAACGAGCGAAGTTGATGGAGGCGCAACCGAATAAGTTGAGCGCGCAAGCTCGTTTCGGACAGTTCCGGATAGGCTAGGCGCGCAAAGTCTACCCAAGCGTCGAGCAAAGTCATCCACTTAAGTTGAGTCTCTCGGATGCCATCGGGTTTAATCGTCCCGAATTGCCATTTTTTTGCTGGCGCATCCTGGAGGCGTTGATAGGCTTCTTTGAGTTTGCCGTTTAGCAATGCCAAGTCGGCCTTTGAAGTCGTCGGAGTGTCGTTGCGTGAAAATCGCTGCAGATTGATGAGGAACTGGTCCCGCAATTTTGCTTGTTCACTTAGGCCGAACGCTGCTCGCGAAGTTCCAGACAGATCCACCTCTCCATAAATTCGAGCATCCTCAAAAGCCGATTCCGCCGTCTGGAGCGCTGGGAAGACTCTGCTGGCCGCGGGAGAAAGTTTCTGCGCAATAGCTTGGATGTTCTTGGCGCGAGCGGAATCCCTTGTGCGGGTCTGAATGCTGGTGCAAGCGCCATCACTCGAACCGCTTGTGATGTCGTCACACAAGTCGAAGATTCCGTGGCCCGGATTATCTCGCAAGAATTCCAGATGGCCAACGCGAAAAGCCATTTCTCCGTCGGATGCCCGGATATTTTCGCAGGCGAAACGAACTGCCAATTCATAGTCCGCAGCAGTGCCTTTAGCGTTCGCGTAGAGCATGGACAGCACGCCGGGTCCGTAGAACATGTTGCCAACTTCTCTCTGTGGGTGAGCGTATTGAAACCATCCACATTGCAGGGCGCCGGGATAATCGGGCGGGTCACCAAGCCCATAGTAGAGTTTCGATTCGTCGCACCCTGCCAGCCTATCGTTTGCTGCTCCAGGAAGCGGACTTGGTGGAGGTTGAGCTACTGCCTGAGCACAAGTCTTTTTCCAGTTTTCGTCTGCTTTGTAAGGTTCATTCTGAGCTGCAACTGTCGCGTAACTCAGAACGAGAAAACCGCAGAGCAGGGACAGGACGAGGATGCACCACCCATTGCACTTGTTGGTGGGATTCCCGGACACAAGACTTTACGCGGCCACCATCGCAAATGCTTGCTTCGCTGCAGCGATGGTCTTCTTCACGTCTTCCTCGGTGTGGGCCGCGCCTAGGAATGCCGCTTCATACTGCGACGGGGGCAAATAGATTCCGGCGTCGAGCATGTTGCGGAAGAACCGTCCAAAGGCCTCCGTGTCGGATTTCGAGGCTGAATCCCAATCGGTCACTGGGCCCGGTGTGAAGAACCAGGTAAACATTGAGCCGACGCGATTGTGCGTCATCGGGACACCTGCGGACTTGGCTGCGGCGGCAACGCCTGCCACCAAGTCCGAGCTCAACTGATCGAGCTTTGTGTAAACGTCGCGGTGTTCTTTCAGATAATGCAACTGTGCGTATCCGGCTGCCATCGCGAGAGGATTACCCGACAGCGTTCCTGCTTGATACATCGGGCCCAGCGGCGCGACGAGGTCCATGATTTCGGAAGCACCGCCGTAGGCTCCCACGGGCAAGCCGCCACCGATAATTTTGCCCATGGTCGTGAGGTCGGGCTTGATCGCATGCAGCTCCTGAGCGCCCCCGAACGCTAGACGAAATCCGGTCATTACTTCGTCGAAGATGAGGACGGCGCCATCATTCGAAGTCACTGCTCGGACAGCTTCGAGGTAGCCGCGCGCCGGCGGCACGCAACCCATGTTGCCCACTACAGGCTCAATGATCACGCACGCGATCTGACCTTTGAATTTGTTGAACGCCTCTTCGAGCGCATCGGTGTCGTTGTAGGGCAGGGCCAGCGTGAATTGCGTAAACTCCTCGGGAACACCGGCCGATCCGGGAATGCCAAGCGTGGCCACACCCGATCCGGCTTTCACCAGAAGCGCGTCCGCGTGTCCGTGGTAGCAGCCTTCAAATTTCACGATGAACTTGCGTTTCGTATACGCACGCGCCAACCGAATCGCCGACATAGTTGCTTCAGTGCCTGAGCTCACGAAGCGAACCTTCTGCATGTGTGGAAAAGCGGAAATCACCAGTTCGGCCAGATCGGGTTCGGCGGGCGTTGAGGCTCCAAAGCTTGTGCCATTGCGCATGGCGGCGGCGATTGCGTCGATCACGACCGGGGCGGCGTGGCCGAGAATCAGCGGGCCCCAGGAGCCTATGTAGTCGATGTATTCATTGCCGTCGGCGTCCCAAATATGCGAGCCCTGCCCGCGTACCACGAATAGCGGATCCCCGCCCACTGCGCCAAAGGCGCGTACCGGCGAGTTAACTCCACCGGGAATAAGCATTTCCGCGCGTTTCTGCAGCTTTGTCGATTCGTCGAGTTTGCGAGCCATGGGCACACCTCCGCCAAAGTCTTAAAAAAGATAACTATAGCAGTGGGATGGAATGCGCAGCAGGCACGGTCACTCGCAGTTGTGACGGTTCGCACAACAGCTCAAGCGCGATTTTCACGAGATTTTCACAAAGTGGAAACACTCCCGCAACATGGCGGGCATAGGGTAACGGCATACGTTGCCCTTCTAACCGGGAGGGTTTGCAGGACAGCTTCGGGGGCTCCGAGCTGTCCTAATTTCTTTGCGTTGAAAAAACTTGTCATTCCAGCTCTGAGTCAGCGCGCAAGGTTAGGGGTGTGTCGATTTCCGATAAGATTGCGACACCCAACTTCATAACGTTGCGAAAACACGCCCTCACGTGAAAACGCACCTCCTTCAGCTCGGCAAGCGATTTTTTGCTCGGATACCGCGCGCCGTGTTTGTGCAGGTGGTGATGGCATTTTGCCTAGTTGTCACCTGCCGCGCACAAAGTTCTGAAGCGCCCGGGCCTGCTGACGTTGCTGCGGACGATCCAGCTGTCACGATGTTTCCCCATTCGAAGACCGCCCGCTGGTGGGTGTCGGGGCAGGACAACATCCTCTCGCAGTGGCATCCGTCGTTCGCCGCGGGATACAGCGGACCGAACAGCTTTCGTTCCCAAGCGGAGCATGCCACATCGAACGTCGCCACGTTATTCACAGGATTGCAACTCACGCACACGACCGAAATCTTCATGCATTTCGAGGCCGCGGCGGGCGGAGGCTTGAGCGACGCGCTCGGCCTCGCTGGATTCACCGATCTTGACGTCGTACGCAATCCCACGCTGGGAACGGCTCCCTACATCGCCCGCGGAATGATCCGCCAGATCATACCGTTGAGCAGCGAAATGATGGAGGAAGAACGCACGCCCTGGTATCTCGCGACCGAGGTTCCGGTACGCAGGATTGAACTGCGCTTCGGCAAGATGGGTGTGAACGACTTCTTCGATATCAACGACATTGGCACCGACAGTCACTCGCAGTTCATGAACTGGACCGTCGACAACAACGGCGCCTACGACTACGCCGCTGATACTCGCGGCTACACGGTCGGACTGCTGGCGGAGTATCACGAGCGCAACTGGGCGTTCCGCTTCGAAGAAGCATTGATGCCGAAGGTCGCGAATGGCATCGATCTGGATTGGAGTCTGCGACGCTCTCGCGCTGAGAATTACGAACTCGAGTTGCGCCCGAAGTTTTCAGGCGCGCGAGGCAGTGTGATTCGTCTGCTTTCGTTCGTGAATCACGCCAATATGGGCGTCTATCGCGATGCGATCAATAATTATCTTGCGGGCAAGACTTCCCGCCCGGAGATCACCAACCATCCAGAGCAAACGACCGTGAAGTACGGGTTCAGCGTGAACGCACAGCAGGAAATCACTCACGCCTTACGGCTGTACAGCCGTTTCGGATGGAACGAAGGTCAGCACGAATCTTACGCGTACACCGAAGTTGATCAGACCGTACAGATCGGCGGTGACTATGCGGGGGATCGCTGGAAACGCAAACTGGACAAAACGGGCGGAGTATTCGTGTCGAACGCGATCAAGGCCGATCATCAGCGCTACCTCGCACTGGGCGGGCGCGGATTTCTGCTGGGCGATGGTGCATTGACGTACGGGCGCGAGACCATCTTCGAGTACTACTACAACACTCACGTCTGGCGTGGGCTGTTTGCGGCGTTCGATTTGCAGCACATCAACGACCCCGGGTACAACCGCGATCGCGGGCCCGTGCTGGTGCCGGGGCTGCGCGTGCACCTTGAGTTCTAGATCCAGCGCGATCGAGCGTTCGACGAAGATGTCCAATCTTCGCGTGCTGCTACGTAGAGCTCCCGGGGAGTGCTCAAGCCTCTACTTCTCCACCTTTACGCCCTTCCAGAACGCGACGTGGTCCTTGATCTGCTTGGCAGCGGGCTTGGGTTCCGGGTAATACCACGCCGCGTTGGGATTGCGTTTGCCGTTCACCTCAACGTTGTAGTAGCTGGCCAAACCCTTCCACGGGCAGGTCGTATGCTGATCGCTGGGGTGGAAGAACTCCGTCTTGATGGCGTCGGGCGGGAAGTACTGGTTTCCCTCTACCTCGATCGTGCGGTCGCTCTCTGCGAGCACCGTGTTTTCCCAGATTGCTTTTGGCATGATACCCGTTTAGATTCCTAGGGCCGTGCTGGAGTTTCAGAGATGACGACCCCTACGAAAAGTCAGGTTTGCAATGGCCATTCGATGGTCGGAGTGCTGCGTAGTGTGATGGTCTGCCCTCCGCAAGCGGCTGGATGGGATTGCGCGGAGGAAGTTGCGCAATCAGGAGAGCTTGGCTTTCCGCGCCCGCCGAAGTTCGAAGTTGCCCAGCAACAGCATCGCGCGCTTTGCGAAATTCTGACGAACGCTGGAGCAGAAGTCTTCGAGCTACCAGCCTCGTCCGACCTGACGCTCGACGCGGTTTATGCGCACGACTCGTCTCTACCAACGGACTTTGGCGTCATTCTGATGAATCCCGGCAAGAAGAATCGTGTTCCCGAGGCGGCTCGGCACGGCGAATTCTGCGCGGCTCTGGGAATTCCTGTATTAGGCGAGATTCGCGCACCGGGCACAACCGAAGCCGGAGACATGGTTTGGATCGATGACCACACGCTGCTGATCGGGCGTGGTTATCGCACGAACCCCGCAGGCATCGATCAGATGCGGGAATTGCTCAAGCCGCACGGAGTGGAAGTGTTAACGGCGCCCTTGCCGCACGGAGCTGGGCCGTCAGAATGCCTGCACCTTATGTCGCTCATCAGCCTGCTCGATGAGAAGACGGCGCTGGTCGACCTACCCTGGCTTGCGGTTGAGACGGTGGAGTTGTTGAAGAGTAGGAACTACCGGTTCATCGAGATCGACCCGGCGGAGCGGAATGGCCTCGCCTGTAACGTGCTATCTCTGGGGCGGCGCCTTGTGGCAATCGAGGAAAATAGGAACACGAATCAGCGGCTGCGGGATGCTGGCTTTCAGGTCTTCACTTTTCCTGGCTCGGAGATCTGCACCAACGGTGCAGGTGGGCCGACGTGCCTTACGAGGCCACTACTTCGGGTGGACTCTCAGAAAGCGCCTGACTCGTTTCCGAGGGCACTAACCCCGAACTGCTAAAATAGAGAGGCAATGGCCCTACCGTTCGTCCGCGAACTCTTCGCGGACGTGGAAAAACTGCCCGCTTTTGTGCGTGTTGCCTCCCGTCTGAAGGAGGGCACGGGGCGGATTAGTGTTTCCGGATTAACCCCCACCGCCAAAGCTTTGCTGCTGGTTCTTGCCCAGCGAACGATTGGGCGCCCATTGATCTTCGTTGTCAGCGACAATCGCGCCGCCGAAGAACTTCTGCCCGTGGTGCAGGGCTTCGCCGAGCTCATGGATTCGACTGAGCCAGGATCCATTGTCACATTGCCCACTCGCGACGTACTTCCTTTCCAGAGTCTCTCTCCTCATCCGGAAATTCAGGAAGAACGAGCGGCCGCCTTGTGGAAGATCGCCAGCGGCGCCGTGTCGATCCTGATTGCGCCCATCGCGGCCACGACGATCCGCCTTGCCTCCACCGAGTACTACATCGATCTGGCGCGCACGATCCGCCGTGGGGAGACAATCGATACAGAACCGCTGCTTGAGCACCTGAACACCGTGGGCTACGCCTCGAGCGATGTGGTCGAAATGCCCGGGCAGTACGCTCTGCGCGGCGGCATTCTGGATGTCTATTCGCCTGAGGCGGACCGGCCGGTGCGCATCGAGTTTTTCGGCGACGAGGTCGAGTCGATTCGCAAGTTCGATCCAGCGACACAGCGCTCGTCGAGTCCCGTAGACGAGGCGCTCCTACTGCCGTTAACGGAAACTCCAGTGCGCGAGGATCTGCTCGGCGCGATTCACGTGCGGCTTTCAGGCAAGCGCATCACAGGAAACGAAGAAGTAATAGAGCAGGCCGTGCGATCGGGCGGCGTCACGGTATTTCCCGGTTGGGAGTTTTATGCGCCGGTCGCACGCGAGAGCCGGAGCCTGTTTGATCTACTGCCCAACGCGGCCGTACTGGCCGATGAGCCGGAAGCTCTGAAGCAGGAACTCGACCGCACGTGGACGAGGATCGAAGAAGCACACGAGCGAAGCCTAATCGGAAATCTTGTGCGCCCCACCGATCTCTATTTTCCGCCGGGGCAGTGGTGGCAGATGCTGAGTGCGTTGCCGGGCGCGGACCTCGAACATCTCGGCATCACCCGTCCCGACCAGGGGGAAACCGTTCAGTTTCCCTCACAACCCGCGCCGCGCTTCCACGGTTCTGTCCCAGCCATGCTCGAGGAAGTCCAGAAGCTGACGGGAGAGAACAAGAACGTGGTTTTTGCGGCGCCCAACACGGGTGAAGTCGAGCGTTTGGCCGACATCTTCACCGAGTACAACGTGTCGTTCCGCCTGGGCAGCCGCACGCGCGGAGGTGAGAGCTACGCGGATGAGACCGCCTACTTCTCGTCCGATGTGCTGACCACAACGCTGGTGAAGGCCTATGTGCCAGACGGCGTGATTTTCCCAGACGCGAATCTTGCCATCTTCGGCGCGCGTGATTTGTTCGACGAATCGGAACTGGTGGCGTCGCGTCCACAACGCCAGAAGTCCAAAGTCTCCGCGTTCCTTTCGGATTTTCGAGACCTGCAAGTGGGCGACTACGTAGTTCACGTGGAACATGGCATTGCGCAGTACCAGGGACTGAAAGAACTGAATCAAGGCGACGGGCCAGCAGAGTTCATGCTTCTGGAGTTTGCTGAGGCGGCGCGGCTGTACGTGCCCCTCACGCGCCTCGACTTGATCCAGAAGTATCGGTCGTCGGAGGGCGCGAAGCCGCCGCTCAGCCATCTCGGAACCCAGGCTTGGGCGAAGACCAAAGCGCGCGTCCGCAAGGCCATGAAAGACATGGCCGACGAACTCCTCAAACTGTACGCGCAGCGCCAGATGGCGCAAGGCCACGCTTTCCCAGCCGACACGGAATGGATGAAGGAATTCGAAGACGCCTTCGAGTTCACCGAGACCGAAGACCAGGGGCAGGCCATCATCGATGTGAAGAACGATATGGAGTCGGGTCGCCCCATGGACCGCCTGCTGTGCGGAGACGTGGGATACGGCAAGACTGAAGTCGCGATGCGGGCGGCGTTCAAGGCGATCAGCGACAACAAGCAGGTCGCGGTGCTCGCGCCCACCACGGTGCTCGCGTTCCAGCACTTCGAGACCTTCAAACAGCGGTTCGCAGCCTTTCCGGTGACGATCGAAATGATCAGCCGCTTCCGATCGCCGAAGCAGCAGAAAGAAATTCTTCAGAAAGCAGAAGCCGGCAAGATCGACATCCTGATCGGTACACATCGCATCCTGTCGAAGGATCTGAAATTTTCCGACCTTGGACTATTGATAGTCGATGAAGAGCAGCGGTTTGGCGTGCGTCACAAAGAGCGCCTCAAGCAGATGCGCAAGCAGGTGGACGTGCTTACCATGTCGGCCACGCCCATACCCCGGACTCTGCACATGTCGCTGGTCGGCTTGCGCGACATGAGCGTTATCGAAACTCCGCCGAAAGACCGCATGGCGATTCAGACGGTGGTGGCTAGTTGGGACGAGAAGCTGATTCAATCGGCGATGGAACAGGAACTGGAACGCGGCGGCCAGGTCTACTTCGTGCATAACCGCGTGGAAAGCATCTGGGAGATTGCAGCGAAATTGCAGACCCTGGTGCCCAATGCGCGGATTCTGGTTGGTCACGGCCAGATGTCAGAAGGCGAGCTTGAGAAGGTGATGCTGAAGTTCATGCATCACGAAGCGGACATTCTGGTGGCTACTACCATTATTGAGAACGGCCTCGACATCCCTCTCTGCAACACGATTCTCATTAACCGTGCGGAACGACTCGGGCTGTCGGAGCTCTACCAGCTTCGTGGACGAGTAGGGCGATCCGATCGCCGCGCCTACGCATATCTCTTGCTTCCCTCTGAAATTGAACTGACGCCGATTGCGCGACGAAGGCTTGCGGCCCTTAAAGAATTTTCGGACCTAGGGGCCGGCTTCAAGATTGCGGCACTCGACCTGGAATTGCGCGGCGCCGGCAACATGCTCGGTGGGGAACAGAGCGGGCACATCGAAGCCATTGGGTTCGAACTCTACACACAAATGCTCGACCGCGCCGTCCGCGAGATGAAGGGCGAGATGCCGGAAGAAGAAATCGCCACCCAGCTCAATCTCGGCCTCAACATTCGCATTCCTGCCGAATACATCCCGGAAGAGAACCAGCGATTGCGAATGTATAAGCGCGTGGCAGGAGTGGAGCGGGAAGCGCAGCTTCACGATGTGCGCGCCGAGTTAATCGACCGTTACGGAGAGCCACCACGCGCCGTGCGCAATCTTCTGGAATATGCGGAATTGAAGCTGGTCGCCGTTCGCGTGGGTGTGAATTCCATCGAACGAAAGCGCGAGCAAGTCAGCATCAAGTTTCGACAGACGGCCATCGTCGATCCCGAACGTCTGGCGCGGTTCGTAGCCTCACAGCGCGGCACCCAGTTTACGCCTGACGGCGCGCTGAAGTTTGTACAGAAGGCCACGGCCCCAGAAGAAGTTTTAAGCTACCTCAAAACGCTCTTGGAAGAACTCACAGGCACCCCAAGCGCGGCTGCGTGAAGCCACGGCCACGTTGTCGACATCAAAAAAGTATCATCGAACCAGCTGGAGGCATTTATGACTGTGAACCAAGCTTCTGCGGGTACGGAAACGCTCGTGGCCGCGTCCGGTGGAACGACTCGTGGCTACGCGGCTGCAACCGCCAAAGCGACCCTAGCTCCGTTTACGTTTGAGCGGCGCGAGCCGCGCGAGCACGACGTACTGATTGATATCAAGTACTGCGGCGTCTGCCACTCCGATATTCACCAGGCACGCGACGAATGGGGAGATGCGATTTTCCCAATGGTGCCCGGCCATGAAATCACCGGAATCGTAACTGCCGTCGGCGGCAAGGTGAGCAAGTTCAAGGTGGGGGACCGGGTGGGCGTTGGCTGCTTCGTCGATTCCTGCAGAACCTGCCCTGAGTGCCGTCAGGGCCTTGAACAGTATTGTTCGATACGTACCTCTTGGACTTACAACGGCCGCGAGAAGGATGAGACGCCGACCTATGGCGGCTACTCTGAAAAAATCGTGGTCGACGAGAACTACGTTCTTCGCATACCAGATGGCGTCCCATTAGACGCTGGTGCTCCGCTGCTTTGCGCGGGTATCACCCTCTACTCACCTCTGAAACACTGGAAGGCCGGTCCCGGCAAGAAAGTCGCCATCGTGGGCATGGGCGGCCTCGGACACATGGGCGTCAAACTGGCGCACGCGCTCGGCGCCGAAGTGACGGTACTGAGCCAGTCGCTGAGCAAGCAGCAGGACGGCAAGCGCATGGGCGCTGATAACTATTACGCGACTTCCGATCCTGAGACATTCACCAAACTTGAGCGCCATTTCGATCTGATCATCAACACTGTCTCGGCCGACATCAACTGGAATGACTACCTGAAGCTGCTAAAGGTGGACGGGACGATGGTCGTAGTCGGCATTCCGGAAAAAGAGAACTCCGTCAAAGCAGGGTCGATTGTCATAGGTCGCCGCAGCCTGGCCGGCTCGGCCATCGGCGGCATTCGCGAGACGCAAGAGATGCTCGACTTCTGCGGCAAGCACAAAATCGCCAGCGATATCGAGATGATCCCGATTCAGAAAGTAAATGAAGCCTACGAGCGAGTGCTGAAGAGCGACGTTCGTTATCGCTTCGTGATCGACATGGCGTCTCTGAAGGGCCGCTAAAAACAAGTATTCTGGTGGAGGAACGAAGGGGTATCCAGCCGACTTCAATGGCTTTGGCGCCTTCGATTTATTTGTTGCCCGCCGTATTCGTCGGCAGCCTACGGCTGGTCAGCAACCGCGTGCTGCGCACGTTGACATCGGCGCTATTCGACTAGGCCCGTATAAAGTGCGCCCTGAAACCTTTACACTTGTTCCCGGTACAGGAAATCCCGGCAATAAACCGGGTGGATTGGTACTTCGCCGAAATCCAATTCTCCTGCTATTGTGTTCAGTACATTTACGCGCCATCATGCCCAGCGCTTGATCCGGACGTCTCCCGTCGCGTCCAGGTACCCCGCAAGTCGAGAGAATAAACACTATGCCGATGAAGGTTCGCAAGGCCGTTTTCCCCGCAGCCGGACTGGGCACGCGCTTTCTGCCCGCCACCAAGGCCCAGCCCAAGGAAATGCTGCCCATCGTCGACAAGCCGATCATCCAGTACGGCGTGGAAGAGGCGCTGTCAGCGGGATGCGACCAGATCATCATTGTGACCGGCCGCGGCAAGCAGTCCATCGAAGACCATTTCGATGTGAGTTACGAACTCGAGAAGATGCTCGAGGAGCGCCACAAGACCGATCTTCTGCAGATCGTTCGTTCGATTTCCGACATGATCCACATTGCCTACGTTCGTCAGAAGGAAGCTCTCGGACTGGGCCACGCTGTCCTTATGGCGCGGGAACTGGTTGGGCAAGAAGCATTCGCCGTGCTACTGGCTGACGATGTTATCGATGCGGAAGTCTCTTGCCTCAAGCAGATGATGCAGGTCTTTGAAGAAACTCAGTGTTCCGTGATTGCGACCCAGGTGGTGGAAGGGCCGGGCATTTCGGCGTACGGGGTGCTCGATGTGAAAAAGGCGGACGGTCGGTTCGGTGGGCGGCTCTTTGAAGTGAACAACATGGTCGAGAAGCCGAAGCCCGAACATGCCCCGTCGAAGCTCGCCATCATCGGCCGCTACATCCTGACGCCCCGCGTTTTCGAAATTCTGGCCGACACTCCGCACGGAACGGGGGGAGAAATGCAACTCACCGACGGTCTCAAGGCGCTGCTCAAGGAACAGCGTATCTACGCCTACGTGTACGAAGGCCGTCGCTATGACGCAGGCGATAAGCTTGGCTTCCTCAAAGCCACAGTAGAATTGGCCCTGAAACGGCCGGAACTCGGAGAGCAGTTCCGCCAGTATCTCCGCTCATTGCAGCTCTAGGTCGGCGACTACCCCATCACTTTGCTTGCCAGAATGTCGTGGATCCAGTCCTGCTTGAATCCCTGTTGCCGAAGAAAAGTGGCTAGTTGTCCGCGATGATTGATGCTGTGCCAGATGGCTTGCGCGACCATCTTGCGCTTGCTCGCTTTGAAGTCGCGAAAGCCCAACGACACGGGTGTCGACCATTTTTCGAGCGTCGCTTTCGCAAGAAATTCCTGAAATTTGTTGTGCGCCTCGGTGTGGATGGCGAAGAGTTCGTCGAGCGTTGCGTGGGGCAGGTTGTTGTGGTCGGCCTTCGGCAAGTCCAGGACGCGGTTCGCGAAGAATAGCTCGGTCGCAAAGATATGCAGGAGAAGGCTCCGCACCGACCCCGCCCCGGCGACGTCACACGCGAGGTCGAGGGCCGCAGCATTCTCGCCGAACCAGCGCTTCCAGTGGCCGGTCTCGTCGGCGTTATAGGCCAGCAAATCCGCGAATGGCAGGCCCGGGTCCATCTTGTTCTCCGCTTCAGGCGCCTTGCGAACTCTGTAGCTTCTTTGATTTTTCTTCCACACCGCGCGCCAGCTTCTCTTTGTGGGCGTCAAGTTTCTTGGCGACGGCGGAGTCGGAGAGCCCAATCATCTGCGCAGCGAGAATCCCTGCATTGGTCGCGCCCGGCTTGCCGATAGCAACAGTAGCGACCGGAATGCCGGCAGGCATCTGGACGGTCGCAAGCAGCGCGTCCATGCCCTGAAGTGACGTTGAGGGAATTGGGACGCCGATGACGGGCAAGGTGGTGTGCGCCGCTATCACTCCAGCCAAGTGCGCGGCTCCGCCGGCCCCCGCGATGATCACGCGAATTCCCTGGCTGGCGGCTTTACGCGCGAAGTCCGCCGTGCGATCGGGTGCCCGGTGCGCAGAGGTGACGTCCATTTCGTACGCGATGCCGAATTCCTCGAGTGCCTTGCCTGCCTCGCGCATGATTTCAAGATCCGAATCACTGCCCATGACGATGGATACCTGCGGTTTGCTCATCTCTCTGTGATCCTTATGAATTTTCAGGCGAACCTGGAATGACTACGATTTACTTTTTCAGAGCGCGTGCAGCGATGTCTTTGCGGTAGTGCATGCCCTCGAAGCCAATGTTGGAAACCGCTGCGTAGGCATTGTGCACGGCCGTCGCAAGATCGGCTGCCCGAGCCGTTACTCCGAGCACGCGTCCACCCGAGGTGAAGTGCACGTCGTCGCGTTTGCTGGTGGCGGCGTGAAACACCTTTACTCCTGGGACCTCTTCCGCTCGATCGAGCCCGGCTATCTTTTTCCCCGCCTCGAAGGTTCCCGGATATCCGCTGGACGCGATGACCACGCACACCGAGGCATCGGGCGACCACCGGAAATCTCCGTCGCTGACGCGGCCCTGCACCGAAGCTTCCAGAGCTTCTATGAGGTCGCTTTCGAGCCGCATCAGGATGGGTTGCGTTTCCGGGTCGCCGAAGCGGCAATTGAATTCGAGCACCATCGGGCCGCGCGCTGTCATCATCAACCCGCAATAGAGCACGCCGCGGTATTCCGCGCCTTCAGCTTTCATTCCCGCAACGACCGGCTGCGCAACGTGATGGACGAGCCAGTTGCCCATTTTATCGTCGACGATAGTCTGGGTTGAATACGCGCCCATGCCGCCGGTGTTCGGCCCGGTGTCGCCGTCGCCTACGCGCTTGTGATCCTGCGCGGCGACCATCGGAACCACGCGCTCCCCGTCACTGAAGACCAGGAATGACAGTTCGTCACCTTTGAGGCATTCTTCGAGGACGACCAGCGATCCGGCCGGGCCGAGCATTTTGCCGCTCAGCATCTCGGAGGCGGTCGAGGCAGCTTCCTCGCGGCTTTTAGCGATCACAACGCCTTTACCCGCAGCGAGGCCATCCGCTTTGACGACGATCGGCGGGTGGAAGTGCGACAGCGCCGCGCGAACTTCATCCACCGATTTGCAGATCGCATAGTGCGCCGTCGGAATGCGATGGCGCTGCATAAATTCTTTTGCGAAGCTTTTGCTCGATTCGAGCCTGGCCGCCGCCTGTGTGGGTCCGAAGACCGGCCAGCCGCGCCGTTGAAATTCGTCGACGACCCCAAGCGTGAGGGGAAGTTCTGGCCCAACGACGGTCAAGTCGGGCTGGATTTTGTTGGCGACCTCGACCATGGAATCGAGGCTGCGCGTGTCAGCGGGCAGGCACTCGGCATCTCGCGCGATGCCTCCGTTGCCGGGGGCGCAATACAACTTCGTCACACGAGGAGACTGCGCCAACTTCCAAACGAGCGCGTGCTCGCGTCCACCACCGCCTAGGACTAAGACTTTCATAGATGCGAAACAGTCAAGGTTAGGGGTAGCGAAGTGCGATGTCAAACGATGGGGCGCAGCGAAGCGCGGTGGCGAACTGAGCAGGAAGATGAAAACAGTTCAGAACTGATGGCGAGGAAAATATCAGAGGGCGCCAGCCATCGAATTCTTTCAAGTGGAAATGGACGTTAACCATACTTAACTTCGCCGTATAATCCTGACAAATGATCACTGTTTCCAAAGAAGACTATCTCAAAGCCATTCTTGAAGCAGAGAGCGAGGGGGAGTTTGTTATCTCCGCGACCCTGGCGCACTGGCTGAAGGTCTCGCCTCCGGCAGTAACCATGGCGCTTCGGCGGTTGAAGCGCGACGGCTTTGTGCGGGTCCAAGCCGACGGACACGTACGCCTGACGGCGGCGGGACGCAAGATTGCCCAGCGCCTGTCGCTGCGCCATCACCTCATCGAACGGATGCTTGCCGAAATTTTCGGGATGGAATGGTACAAGGTGCATGATGAAGCGGAGCGGTTGGAGCACGCCGTGTCGCCGGATTTTGAAGCGAAATTGCTGGCCAGACTTGGAGGCAGCAAGCCTTGTCCTCATGGCAACCTTAGTGAGCGGGAAAGCCCCGGCAGTCGGCGGCGTCGCGGACTTCTGCTCATGTCGGAAGCCGAGGCCGGGAAACACTACGTGGTCAGCGGCATCTACGAACGCGACCGGCAAATGCTGGAGTTTTTAGAAGCCCGTGGCATACGACCGGGCGTCAAGGTAGACCTCGTCGAGCGCAACTATGACCAGACGCTATCTATCCGCACAGCCGCCGGGCGCGCGGTGCTCGGGAGATTGCCTGCCGAGAAAATCTGGCTGTCGCCTGCACGATAGTACATTGCCTTCCTCGATTAATTAACTATAGCTAATCAATAGTGGTGTACACTGGTTTCCCCGTTGTGGGGCTTTTATCGCGTCACGGAAGGCCGCCGCTGAACTTTCAGCCATGAGCACGAACCCGGAAAAACTTGACCGGCCGGTTGACGAACTGAGAATCGGTCGCCCCCGCTCGTTAGAGGGCGTACATGGTTCGGTCCAAGTTCCGCACCCGGAGTCCGGCTTCTGGCCGCAATGGCGAGCATTCGTGGGCCCCGCGATTCTCATTAGCGTCGGCTACATGGATCCGGGGAACTGGGGCACCGATCTGCAAGCAGGCGCGCAATACAAATACGGATTGCTTTGGGTCGTTGGTCTGTCGAGCCTGATGGCGGTTTTCATGCAGGTCATTTCTGCGCGCCTTGGCGTGGTAACAGGAAAAGACCTCGCGCAATGCTGCCGCGACTGGTATCCGGCATGGACGCGCTGGCCGAACTGGCTGCTCAGCGAAGTAGCGATCGGCGCCTGCGACCTGGCCGAAGTGCTGGGGAGCGCCGTTGCCCTCAATTTGCTATTCCACATCCCGCTGTTCTGGGCCGTCATCATCACTGGCCTGGATGTTCTTCTCTTGCTGGCCTTGCAGGGGTTCGGGATGCGCACCATTGAGGCTGTGGTGGTCTTGCTGGTCGCCACCATCGCGGTGTGTTACTTCATCGAGATTTTTGTTCTTCCCGAGACCCAGCCCAGTTTTCTGGAGATGGGACGCGCGCTGGTGACCCCGCATTTCCGCCAGGCCGGCATGCTCTATGTTGCGATTGGAATCATCGGCGCGACCGTGATGCCGCACAATCTCTATCTCCATTCTGCTCTTGTTCAAAGCCGCAGGTTTCAGAAAGACACCTCTTCCATCCGCAGCGCTGTTCGCTTTAACACGATTGACTCGGTGGTGGCCTTGTCGGTCGCGTTTTGCGTGAACGCGGCGATCCTCGTGCTGGCTGCTACGGTCTTCTTTGGCAAACAGAGCGTGGTCGTTCCGGGCAGCCAACTGGTGCACTTTTCTCCGGAGAGCGACTGGATTCGAGTCGCGTACCTCACGTTGGCTCCGCTCTTGGGAACCGCGGCAGCCAGCACTCTGTTTGCGGTTGCGCTACTTGCAGCTGGACAGAGCAGCACGATTACAGGAACTCTCGCCGGACAAGTGGTGATGGAAGGCTTCATGCACTGGCGGATCCGACCCTGGCTACGTCGCTTGATCACGCGCACATTGGCGATCTTGCCCGCGGTGTTCATTATTGGATTCCGCGGCGAAGGCAGTGTCACGGATCTGCTGACGCTAAGCCAGGTCGTACTGGCACTGCAGTTGCCCTTTGCCATGTTTCCCCTTTTGCATTTCACCAGTTCTAAAACGCGCATGGGGGAGTGGAAAAATGGCTGGGCCCTGCTCATCGCGGGATGGGCGAGCGCTATTCTGATTACCTCGATGGATATCTACGGCCTGCCCGATTCGATTAAGACTGCGTGGCACGTGATCTATGGTGGATAAAGGCATTGAAGTGAAAGGCCCGAAAGCGATGTATGAAACCATCCTTGTGACGTTGGACGGCACCTCGAGTGACCGGGCAATCATCGAGCACGTTAAGGGGCTCGCCAAACTGGCGCACAGCCGCCTGGTCCTGCTTCATGTCGCGGATGGATGGGCAGCCCGGACCTACGGCCCGGAAGCAGTCAGTCCCGAAATCACTGCCGACACCGTATATCTCGAAAAAGTGCGCGCAGAGTTTGAGTCGGCGGGCGTTCCGGCGCAGGCTGAGCTCGCCTACGGAGATCCGGCGAACGAGATTGTGAAGTGGATCGAAAAAAAGGGATGCGACTTGGTGGCCATGAGCACGCACGGGCATAGATTTCTGGCCGATATTTTTCTGGGCACAACCGCGAGCCGCGTCCAACATCGCATTTCCATTCCCGTCCTGCTGTTGCGGGCGCGGTAGCAGCGATTTGTCGTAGCCGTGCGACGTCAATTGAAACCCATGTTTGACCCGGGTTCGTCCGCCTCCCACTACGAAATCCCCGCCAGAACGACTAAACTATTAGAGATATGAACAGCTTCAATAGCCGCTCCAGCCTTCGTGTCGGCAATAAAGAGTACGAAATCTACCGCATCGACGCGCTCGACAAGCAGGGTATTTCGACCAAGCACCTGCCCTATTCGCTGCGTATTTTGCTCGAGAATCTGCTGCGCACCGAGGACGGCCGCAACGTCACCAAGGAAGAAGTGCGCGCCCTGGCGGCATGGAACAGCCAGTCGAAGCCAGAGAAAGAAATCGCCTTCACGCCGAGCCGCGTGTTGCTGCAGGACTTTACCGGGGTTCCCGCCGTCGTCGATCTGGCCGCCATGCGCGACGCCATGAAGCGGCTGGGTGGCGATCCCAAGCTGATCAATCCCCTACAGCCTGCCGAGTTGGTAATTGATCACTCCGTCCAGGTGGATGAGTTCGGCTCGGCCCAAGCCTTTGGCCTCAATGCCGAGTTGGAGTTCCTGCGCAACAAGGAACGCTATGCCTTCCTGCGCTGGGGACAGAAAGCGTTTCACAATCTGGCCATCGTGCCGCCCGACACAGGAATCGTTCACCAGGTAAATCTGGAATTTCTGGCACGGGTTGTTTTCGTGCATGAGGCCGATGGTAAGCGCGTCGCGTATCCCGACACGCTGGTTGGCACCGATTCGCACACGACGATGATCAATGGGCTAGGCGTACTGGGCTGGGGCGTCGGCGGAATCGAGGCCGAGGCCGCGATGCTGGGTCAACCGGTCTCGATGCTGATTCCGCTGGTGGTCGGCGTGAAGTTGACGGGCCGCCTGCGCGAAGGCGCCACCGCCACCGATCTCGTGCTCACTATCACCGAGATGCTGCGCAAACACGGTGTGGTGGGGAAGTTTGTCGAGTACTTCGGACCCGGCTTGCAAGACTTGCCGCTGGCCGACCGCGCGACCATCGCCAACATGTCGCCGGAGTACGGCGCCACTTGCGGCATCTTCCCCATCGACAAGGAAAGCCTCCGCTATCTGCGACTCACCGGCCGATCTGAAGAGCAGATCGCGTTGGTGGAGGCCTACGCGAAAGAGCAGGGATTGTTCCACGACGCGAAAACTCCCGAGGCGCAGTATTCAGAGTTGGTCGCACTCGATTTGGCAACAGTGGAACCAAGTCTTGCGGGCCCGAAGCGTCCGCAAGATCGAGTCGTACTCTCCAATGCTGGCGATTCTTTCCGGCAGGCACTCCCTTCGCTGATGAAACCGAAAGCGAAACCCGCGGCCTCTGTAAACGCGTCGTCCGATAGTGCCGCAAAACAAGAGAATCGCTGGGAGCAGGAAGGCGGCAACCCGACTGCGGTTGGTGTTGAAGATCCACGAGTCGAAGAACACGTTTCTGCGAACGTGAAAAGCGCACTGAAGCACGGCAGCGTGGTCATTGCGGCCATTACGAGTTGCACCAATACATCGAATCCTTCTGTGCTCATGGCCGCGGGACTGCTTGCCAAGAAAGCAGTGGAGCGAGGCCTGCAGACCCCGGCGTGGGTGAAGACTTCTCTTGCCCCAGGGTCGAAAGTAGTTACTGACTACCTCTCGAAAGCTGGCCTGCTGACCTATCTCGAAAAGCTCAAGTTCAACCTGGTGGGTTACGGCTGCACGACTTGTATCGGCAACTCCGGTCCGCTGCCCACGGAGGTCTCGCAAGCGATCGATGAG
>Ga0209811_10000105_pt1 | contig 38401 bp, 41 predicted proteins | sample Coa_R1_6_FD_187161 | JGI IMG/M metagenome (GOLD analysis project Ga0209811, IMG submission 187161) | Surface soil microbial communities from Centralia Pennsylvania, which are recovering from an underground coalmine fire. - Coalmine... | ecosystem: Environmental > Terrestrial > Soil >... | reverse complement strand
CTGTACGCGAGCGCGGGGCTGTCCGTGTTGGTCGTCGACGCGCTGACCGTGAACGGGGCGCCCGCCACCGCGACCGCCCGCGACCTTGAGCACGAGTACGTCGAGCACATTGACTACGTGCCGATCGAGGATCCGGCCATCGCAATCAATGTCAATACTCCGCAAGAGTATGCCGCGCTGAACGCCACCACGCCGTTTGTCTTCGGACTCTGAAATCATCCGTTACAATTTAGGTCTCGCGCTGCGGAATTACCCAGGCTACCGCTTGCGCGACAAATCCCACTATAGAGAGCACACTTGACCGCAACTCCGGTGACTCACCGCTCGCAGGCCTTTGTCGAGTCCATCTTGCGCCTTGAACCGCGCGTCGCTGCCTTCGACTGCGACGGCACGCTCTGGAGCGGTGACGGCGGAGAGCGCTTCTTCGCATGGGAACTGGAAGAAAAACTGGTTCCGGACGACGTAGCCCGGGCCATGACCGCTCGCTACGCGGAGTACAAGGACGGCAACGTTCCTGAAGATGTGATGTGCGGCGAAATGGTCACCATGCACCGCGGCATGATCGAAGCCGACGTGCAGCGCGCGGCCACGAGATTTTTTGATCTCTATTTCGTAGAACAGATTTTCCCGGAAATGCAGTTGCTGGTTCGGCAACTCATCGCGCAAGAATGCGACGTCTGGGCCGTTTCATCCACCAACGACTGGGTCATCCGCGCGGGCATGCGGCACTTCGGCATCCCCCGTGATCATGTGCTGGCCGCCTCCGTCGAAATTGAAGACATGCGGATTACAGACCGCCTGATTCGGATTCCCAGCGGCCCGGGCAAGCCGCAAGCGATTTTGGACGTCGTGAAGAAAAAGCCGGACGCCGCCTTCGGAAATTCCCGATGGGACGTCGACCTGTTGAAACTGGCCACTCACCCCTACGCGATTAACCCGAATCTCGACCTCGAGAAGTTAGCCGAGGAGCGCGGTTGGGGCTTGTACTTCCCGACGGCCGTTCGAAAATAGATACAAAAGTCAGGAATTGGTCACTGTAGTTGTAATGGAATTGTAAGAATCGCTTGCCCCTCCGGAGTGGTTACTTGACCCTCCCCGAGAAACTGACATATCTTCCCCCCAAGCAGGGCGCGATTCCCACCCGGGGAAACACGAGGGACGGATTCATGACCACATGGAACAGTTGGGGTGAGGACGAACCTTACTGGTGGGTGGTGATCTGCAAGAATCAGAAATTCCATCGCCATCAGAACATGTTCAGCGGGCACAAGATTCCCTTGGGCGAAACCGACGCGTTCGCTCCGCCTCCGGAAATCGACTTCAACCTGACCATCCGCTGCGATGAGTGTGGCGAGGAAAACACCTACGATCCCGCCGACCTGCTCCGCTTTCAGATGGGCTCGCAGCCGAATTTTAAGCCGCATCCGCTGTTCGCATAGTCGCTGGCGCGTAATCTTGTCGCTGGCACCTCGCCAACTTCACGCCTTCTTCAACAGTTCTTTCAGCGCATCAATCGCCAGGTAAGCCGCGTGTCCCGACGCTTCCGGCAATCCGCCCACCTTCTGCAACACTTCTTCTCGCTGGACCTGCCGCGCATCGCTCACCAGTATGCCGGAAACAATTTCTGTCAGTGCCGAGGCGCATGCCATCGCGGCCACGCAGCCCTTCGCGCGAAAACGGATCTCCTCGAGGCGTCCGTTTGCGATTTTCGCGGTGAGTTCCAGCACGTCGCCGCAGGCCGGATTTTCAATTTCCACGCGCGCATCGGCATCTGGAATCACACCGGGATTGCGCGGATTCTGAAAGTGGTCGAGCAACTGAGGGGAGTACATTCACTCATATTGTAACCAGCCGCGTGATACCCAGTCCTGCGCGCTCCTCGCCACGCCCCCACGAACCGTTTAAGATCAGCGTCGTGCCCCTGCTTCACACGCCGCGCCGGATCGTCAGCCTTCAGCCCAGTGCTACGGTGATCCTGCAAGCGATCGGCCAACTGGATCGTCTGGTCGCATGCACTCGCTATTGCGTGGACGTCTGTCCAGAAGCCGCCTCGGGTCGCATCGTCGTCGACGACTCCTGGAGTGCCGACGCCGAGCAGATCCGCGCGGCCAAGCCCGACCTCGTGATCGCCGCCGTTCCGTACCGCGAGACGTCCGTCAGCGAAATTCTGAAGACGGGCGCGCGTTTCCTAGGCTTCGCTCCGAAAACTCTGGCCGACATCTACACCGATATCGCTTGCATCGCCGGCATCGTCGGAGTTCCCGACCGCGGACAGCAGGTCTGCGATCAGATGGCCTCCGCGACCGATGAGGTACGCAAGCAAACGTCATCGTTGCCTCGCCTTCGGGTATTTTGCGAGGAGTGGGGAAAGCCCCTGATCTCCTCACAAGCGTGGGTGGCCGAGTTAGTGGAAGCCGCGGGTGGCGAGTTCATCGGCGCTCCCGGGAAGCAAACGACAGCGGAATCCGTCTTCGCAGCCAATCCTGATGTGATCGTTGCAGCCTGGTGCGGCGCGGGCGACCGCGTCCCGCTTGAAAAAATCGTTCGCGATCGCCAGTGGACGGATCTCGTCGCGGTGCGAAACAGACGTGTTTACTGCCTGCGCGACGAATTGCTGAACACTCCCGCACCGACATTGATCCAAGGGCTTCGCGCTCTCGCCGCCGCCATTCATCCCGAACTTTTTCCGCGAGTGAATGGATTGCGATCGATTGCCGATGTATCGCGCGAGGCACGATCCCCGGGCGAGCCTGTAGTTTAAGATTGTCGTTATGCCCTCTCCAACCATCGATACCGTGCGCGACGAAGTTGCGCGTCTGGCAACCAACGCGAAATCGGCTCATGAGCTCATGACGAAGATGGTCGCCCTGCTTCACGAGCAGATGCTCAAGTACAACTGGGTCGGCTTCTACATGCTCGACGAAGCCGCGCAGCCGCCTGTGCTCGTGCTCGGCCCGTTTCAAGGCGCCATGACGCCGCACACGCGCATCCCCCTCCATCAAGGCATCTGCGGAGCCGCCGCTTCAACAGGCAAGACCGTAATCGTCGATGACGTCGCCAAAGACCCGCGCTACCTGGCCTGCTCGCTCGAGACCAAGTCTGAAATCGTCGCGCCCGTGTTCAGGAAAGGCAAAGTTGCCGGCGAAATCGACATCGACAGCCACTTCCCCGCAGCCTTCTCGCCGCAGGACCGCGAGTTCGTGGAATATTGCGCTGCCTTGGTGGGTAAGAAACTCGAAAGCTCCCCCGCATGAGAGTAGAAAAAGGTAAAGTCCGCGCGCCCGAAATCGGGCGCCCGTGGCTTAACTCGCCTCCCCTCAGTTTCCGCCAGCTGCGCGGGCGCGTCGTGCTGGTCGACTTCTGGGACTACACCTGCGTCAACTGCATTCGCACGCTGCCCTACGTGCAGGCGTGGCACGAACGCTACGTGGGCAAGGGTCTGACGGTGATCGGTGTGCACACGCCCGAGTTCACGTTTGCGCAATACGAGTCGAACGTGGAACGAGGCGTCCGCGAGTTCGGACTGACCTACCCCATCGTTGTCGATAATGATCGCGAAATCTGGAAAGCCTTCGCCAACCGCTACTGGCCGACCAAGTACCTGCTCGATAAAGACGGCTACCTGCGCTACGCCCACTTCGGCGAGGGCGCCTATCGCGAGACAGAAGAGGTCATCCGCGAGTTGTTACTCGAGGCGAACTCCACCCTTGCATTCCCGCCTTTGATGGAACCGGTCCGTGCCGAAGATCGCGAAGGCGCTGTGTGTTACCGTCCCAGCCCCGAGCTTTATCTGGGCCAATCGCGTGGACGCATCGGCAACGATGGCGGCTTCAAGGAGGACTCCATCGCCGAGTACAGCCTCCCGGAAGTGTTACAGGAGGACGTTTTCTATCTCGGCGGCCGCTGGGCCGCAACGGCGGAATACGTCGAAGCTGCCGAGGTAGGTGTTCACAGCATCAAGCTGCGCTACGAAGCCGGCGGAGTGAATCTTGTGATGGCCGCGCCCCGTGGCGGCGTATGCGAGGTGGTCATCCTGCAGGACGGCAAACCCCTCGACCGCTCGCACAAAACTTCCGACACCCGTTTCCGCACAGGCAGCGGCGGCGAAGAAAGCTACATCGCGGTGCAACAGGCCCGCCTGTACGCACTGGTCAACGACCATAATTTTGGACAGCACGTTCTGGAACTGCGCTGTCCCGCGGGATTAGCCGCCTTCGCGTTCACCTTCACCAGTTGCATCGATCCGAACGGCGTCGCGGCCGCGGCAGTCGAGTCTTCCCGATGATGAAACGCGTAGTCGCGGCCCTGATCGTCCATGACGGCAAAATTCTCGTCTGCCAGAGGACGCGTCATCAAACCATGCCGCTGAAGTGGGAATTTCCAGGCGGCAAAATCGAAGAAGGCGAACAACACCGCGCCGCCCTGGAACGCGAGTTGGAAGAAGAACTCGGAGTCTATGCGACGATCGGTGAAGAAGCAGCCCGCATCCACCACACGTACAAGAGCGGCAGCTCCGTCGAGTTAAGCTTCTTCGTAGTCCGGGAATACAAAGGCCAACTGGAAAACCGAATCTTCCGCGACATGCAATGGGCCAACCCCGAAGACCTCCCCACCTTCGACTTCCTGGAAGCCGACCTGAAACTAGTAGCCGACCTGGCCAACGGAAAACTCAAGCTCTGAGATGTACTGAAAAGTACGTTAACCTGGACCTCTTCCCCAAGCCCCCTCGCACTCTGTCATCCTGAGCGGAGTGAGCCGCCAGCCGAACGCAGCCGCTTTTCCGCCGCGAAAAAAAGCGCGGCAAAAAGCCGCGCTCCATCACAACACTAAATCTAATTCTGCGATCCATCCCGCTTCAGCACCGGATGATCGTCATCACTCTCCCCACTATCTCCGGGTGCCGAAGCGCGCCGCAACTCCGGCGAGCTGTCCTTCTTGTCATCCAGCTTCCGCCGATTCTCCAACTTCGCCAGCCGGTTCTTCACTTCCTGAAACTCCGAAGTGTCAACCTTGTAACTCGGCCGCGCAGGCAGTAGTCTTTCGATCTCTTCCTGCGATTTCTCAATGCGGTCGGGCGTCGGCGGATGCGACTCAAATGCCTTCGACAGCGCTCCCGGCTTCTTCTTTTCCTGCGCCTGAATCTTCTCGAAGAATGCGGTAAATGCCTGCGGATCGTACCCGCTCTTGTACATGTATTCCACGCCCAGGTAGTCGGCCTCCGCTTCGAAGCCGCGGCTGAACTTCAGCATTGCCGTAGGCAGCGCAAGACCGGCGGCCTCTTGCACGGCCAAGCCTCCCAGTCCTCCGGTCGTAAAGATCAGCGGAATCGTCGCCAGCTGCGCCAGCGTTCCGCGCGTATTCTGCCGGGCAATATGGCAAGCGGCCACGTGCGCGATCTCGTGGGCCATCACGCCCGCCAGTTCGGCTTCATTGTCGGCCGCGAGAATCAGGCCGCTGTTGACGTAGAAAAACCCGCCCGGCAACGCGAACGCATTGATTACATCCGCATCCACCACCTTGATGGTGAACGGCACCTTCGAGTCCGAATTTCGCACCAGGTTCTGCCCGACGCGGTTCACGTATTCTGTAATGACCGGATCCTTGATCAGTTTCGAACTGCTATCCACCTGCTCGGCATACTGGCGGCCCATGTTGATTTGGCCTTCGACGCTGTACCAGTTCCCGATACCCCGTCCGCAGCCCACGTTCCGATTACCAATCGCATCCAAGTCGTTAATGCCACCGTTGTGCTTCAGATCCTTCGGGTCCGGCGCTGGCGGATCGTCCCCAGGGGCGGCCATCGCCATGCTGCCGAAAGCCAATACGATTGCCAGCCCAGTTCCAATCAATTTTTTCATGGGATTCTCCCTGACGGACACAATACCGCCTTCTATTAGACGCGGCGGGAGTGAGGAAGGTTTCCCTCCACCACATTGCTTTCCTTCAGTTTACGCTGGTTTTGTGGCCGATATCCAGCAATGACAAAACGCCGCCGGAACCATGCAGGCTTTGCCACATCAGGGCGAATGTCAGGCCAATGACCAGGATGGTCGTCGCCCACGCAATCACGTTGAAAAGCCCAGAATTCACGTATTCGCCCATCAGTTCCTTCTTGTTGATCAATAAGAGCATGAAGATCAGCACGAAGGGCAGGACCACTCCATTCACCACCTGCGACAGGATCGTGATCTTCACCAGGGGCAGGTTGGGCACCAGAATCACGGCTCCCCCCGCCACGATCAGGATCGTGTAAAGCCAGTAGAAGACCGGAGCCTCGCTGAACTTCCTTCCCACCCCGGATTCAAACCCTAGGCCTTCACAAACTGTATAGGCGGTGGAGAGCGGCAAAATCGACGCGGCGAAAATCGAAGCATTGAAGAGGCCGGCCGCAAACAGAATGTAGGCATAGTCGCCCGCCAGCGGTCGCAGCGCCTGCGCCGCGTCCTTGGCGTCCTGCACATTGCGATACCCGTGCGCGTACAGTGTCGCCGCGCACGCCACGATGATGAACCATGCCACTACATCCGTGAAAATGCAGCCCGTTATCACGTCAATCTGCGACGCCTTGTACTGGCGCCGGGTCACGCCCTTCTCCACCACCGACGACTGCAGGTAAAACTGCATCCAGGGCGCGATGGTCGTGCCCACCAACCCGATGACCATGTACACATAACCCTGCTGCAGCCAGGCCGCCCGCGGCGGCGGCTTGATGGTCGCCAGCAGCGCCTCTCCCCATGCAGGTTTCGCCAGGAATCCAGCCACAATGTACGTGATGTAGAAGAACGAAGCCGTAAGGAAGACCTTCTCGACCGTCTTGTACTGTCCCTTCACGACGATCAGCCACACAATGACGCAGCTGATCGGTACCGTGATGTATTTCGACAACCCGAACAACTCCAGGCTGCCCGCGATGCCGGCAAATTCTGCGATCACGTTTCCAAAATTTGTGGTCAGAATCCCGATCATCATGAAGAATGTGATGCGAAAACCGAATTCCTCGCGAATCAGGTCGCTGAGGCCCTTACCCGTCACAGCCCCCATGCGCGCTGTCATTTCCTGGACCACGATCAGGGCCAGGGTGATAGGGATCATCGTCCAAAGGAGGGTGTGTCCAAACTGGGCGCCCGCAGACGAGTACGTCCAGATGCCGCCGGCATCATTATCGACGTTTGCGGTAATAAATCCCGGACCAACTACTGCAAGGAACAGCAGGATCTGGGTCTTCCAGCGTCTCAGGAACTTCATGGGCACATTTCACAAACATAGAAGCAAGCAACGACCTGACAGAATAAACGTGGATCATCAATTCTGGATACCTCAAATGAATTTTTGTTTCGGAAACATGAATGGAAAGGCACGTGACGGGAAGGGCACGACTTCAGTCGTGCCGAGAGCGATTCTTAATTTGCGCTGCAGCGCCTGAGGCGAGCTCCTTGTTACCAAACAGACCGACGTCGCCCGGTAGCTCACCCCGGCGGCTAAAGCCGTCTCAGAATTACCTTCACGGCCCGACTGAAGTCAGGCCCTTCCCTTTGGTACGGAGCAGAGCGAAAGGGGAAAGAGCGATCCCCAAGGATGCGGCGCAACAGCGATGCGGGCGGGAGCCCGCGAGCCCCTACAACTTTTCGCGCAACAAACTGATCACGTCATCCGACGTAATAACGCCCGTCAATTTTTTCTGATCGTCCACCACGGGCAAGGTCAACAAATTGTATTTATCGAACAATTCCGTCACTTCCTGATCCGACGCGTTCTCATGGCACGAAATCAACGGCTCCTGCGTCAACGACAACAGAGGCGTGGTGGGCGCCGCCAGAACTAATTTTGACAAGGGCACCATCCCCGACAATGTCTGCCGTGAATCGACCAGGAAAATCGTGCTCACCGTCTCCACACCACCCTCGTAATGCCGCAGGGCCTCCACCGCGTCGTGCGCGCTGGCATTCACGGGCAGGGCGATCAACTCGGTTGTCATCCGGCCCGCGGCCGAATCGTGCTTGAACTCGAGCAGGCCAGAGACTTCCTCGGCCTCCTCGGCCCCCATTTCTTCCAGAATGCGTTCCGTCTTTTCCTCGGGCAGGTCGCCCAACAGGTCGGCCGCAGCGTCGGGCTGCATTTCTTCGACAATCTCCGCCGCGCGATCGGAATCGAGCGACTCAAGAATCGCCTTTTGCACCTTGGGCTCGACTTCTTCTAGCGCGCCAGCCGCCACTTGCTCGTCCAGTGTCTCGAACACCGCTTCGCGCTCATCCGGCGCCAAATCTTCCACGATATCTGCAATATCGGCAGGATGGAGCTTGGCCAATCGGTCGTGCGAAATCTTTAGTTTCACCCGACGCGCCGGATCGGTCTCGATCAAGTCCACGAAATCCCAAGGAATGCTGCGCGGCGGAATTTGACTCAAAAGCAAATGAAGGGCTCCGAGAGGCACGACTCCCTTCAGCAGCCGCCGGACGGCACCCCGCGCCCCCACATCGACGGACGAAACCTTCAGAACGGCGCGCGCACCCATCGACTCCTGCTGCAAATCGACGTCGTTAACGCGCACGACCTTCCGCCCATGTACGTCAATCACTTGCTGATCCAGCAAGTCGCGCTCCAGCAGAAACAGCCCTTCAGTCCCGTTAACCGCTCCCCAGTCCGCAGAATTCGTCGACGCCCGCACGCCGCCATTGATCGAAGCGACCGCCTGCAGCGGCAACACCCGGTCGCCGCTCTTGGTCTTCACGATGAGCACAGAAATGCGGATTCGGTCTTCCTGGGGTGCCAAGGCCACTTCGCGCACACGTCCGCAGGCCAAGCCCGCGGCATCGCGGACCGGCGCGCCTAACAGTTCCGTGAGCGCAAGCGCAGTCATCCCTGCGAGAATACTCAACCCGCGCGCAAGAAATCCAGATGCGCACCGCACTTATTTTTTGTACGGAACCGTTTCTGCATCGCGCGCCTCCAGCTGATCCCGTACGCAACGCCGCTTACACGCTGCGTTGACAATTACCGGCACTAAAGGCAAACTACCGGATTCGTTAAACCGGACGCTTCTCTTCGTGCATCCAAGGGCGGGCCGGTAAAGGAGTTCGGGTCCTCCGGTCGTCTTGCTGGGCCGCCACCATGAGCGCACAACGGGTGTCTTACACGCTCGATTCGACGCTGGACACTGTTAACAGCGCCGAAGAAGCGGCCAGCCAGATCGCCACCGAGGCCGGGTTCGCCGATGAAGAGGTCATGAAAATCGCTATGGCCGTGCGCGAAGCTGCAGTAAACGCGGTACTGCATGGCAATGCCTATGATCCCGGCAAGAAGGTCACGGTAGACTTCGAGACCACCGCCAGCGACCTGGTCATCACCATTCGCGACCAGGGCAAAGGCCTGGACCTGGCCAAAGTGCCAGACCCGCTGGCCCCCGAAAATCTGTTAAAAACTTCGGGTCGAGGCATTTTTCTTATCCGCTCGTTCATGGACGAGGTTGAAATCAACCCCACCACGTCGGGCACCGAAATCAAACTCATCAAGCACGTCCAAGGCACTGCCTCGGACGGCAAGGAGGCTTCCCAGTGAGCATGAAGACCAGCACTCGTCAGGTCGATGGCGTGACCATCGTGGATTGCAGCGGCCGCATCACCCTCGGTGAAGGCAGCGTAATCCTGCGCGATACCGTGCGCGACCTGCTCAGCAAAGGCAACAAGAAGATCCTTCTCAACCTGGGCGACGTCAACTACATCGACAGCTCAGGCATCGGCGAGCTGGTCAGCGCCTACACCACAGTGAAAAACCAGGGCGGCGAACTCAAGCTGCTCAACCTCACCAAGAAAGTCCACGACCTGCTGCAGATCACCAAGCTCTACACCGTCTTCGACGTGAAAGACGACGAAGCGGCCGCCGTAAAGTCGTTCAGCAAGTAGGTGCGACCACGATTTCTCGAGGAGGCTGGCCAGCTCGGCTGGCCTCTTTCGCCTGCCTGCGTTCCCGTTTCGGGGAGATGCACTACGATTTTCTGCCTTCGGCCGCATCCCGCCGCCAGTCCCTCCCTACAATGAAACGAGAACTGGTGTCATATGGCCTGCGGGCGACTCCAGTCGTGACGATCAGTCGCTGAGTATGTCGCGCTTTAGCGCCTGAGGTACGGCCCTGGTGGATTAGCAAGCCCAATCTACGACTAATAGACGCTCCTCGGTTCCTACATGACTGGCCGCTCATTGATGATGCTCGCGTTAGTGGCACTCGCGGCTTCCTCATGCATCCCCATTTCCGACGCCAGCAAACATATCGGCACAACGAAGTGTGTGAGTGGCAAAGTAGTGCGGGTGAAGCAAGGCAGCAAGGGTACGCACTTCTTCGACTTCTGCGAAGACTATCGCAGCTGCCCTTCACGGTCGTCGTGTTTGCGAGCGATCTGAAACAAGTCGGCGACGTCCGCCGTCTGGAAGGCCGCCAGATCGAAATCGACGGCGAGATCAAAAGCTACGACGGCCGCGCAGAAATCATCCTTAGCCGCTCAAGCCAATTACGCGGCGACGCAGCCCACATCCCGCCCTTACCGAAAGACTACGACGTGGAACGCCACGGCAAATACAGCGCGGGAACGTTTCGCTATCCCAAGCAAGCCAAGAGCGCATCCCGCAAGAAGCAGTCGCCCCCAGTGAGCCTGCAAGAACCAAGCCTGCCCGAGTCGCCAACCGACTAACATGGGATCGCAGCTATCGGGAGTGGAGGGAATGGATCTGGAGGGTGTCGTATCAGGGCACGGCTCAGCCGCGCCAAAAAGACGAGGCCAAGATTGGCGGCTTTAGCCGCTGTAAAGTGTCGGTAGTTACCTCGACGGCTGCTCATCGACCTGCAAGCGCTCGGCATCGGAGCAAGACATTTGGGGGTTCTAGTGCAGCGATCTGCAGGTTAACAGTCTCGGACATCTACCATTGGCAGCGCTGGTGCAATGGCGATGTTACATCGACAACTAACCGGCTCCCAGCAGACATTGTTCCCCCTGTGGGCCTACCCACTAAACTGGCAAACAAAAAGATTGGTGGCCGGCCTGTGTTCGAATCGTCGGCCACCCAGGTGTAGCAACTTCAGTTCAAAGTGAATCCTTAGGCTGCGACCTTCTGGCCCAAGAAGTCCTTGGCCTTGGCTCTTTCATCGTCCCACTTCTTCAGCTGCTCGGGACTAAGGAAGCTGACGACCCGCTGACGAATCGCGTCGCGATTCGCAACCACCTTGCTGATGATGTCGGCTTTGGTCGTGGTGGGATTCTGTTGCATGTACTCTGCGATCTTTTCTCTTGCTTCCGTAAGAGCGAAGCGAAGCTTTTCCTTTTGATCGTCAGTAAGGTTCAGCTCGCTAGCGAAATGCTTCAATTCGGTCACTACTTGTTCGCGTTCTTCAGCGCTCAGATTCATTACATTCTCCTCAATCGTTTAGTGGATACAGTTCTGGGTGGATCGAAAATCCCCGCCCAAGAAGGTTCTTGGATGAGGCTTCACGCAGCTTGTAGAAAGGAGATGTGATCCTAGAGGGTGGTTGGTGTTCTGGGAACTAGCAAATGTTATAGCAGCAAAGGGAAATGCACCGCCTACTGTCGACACTTGACGAAATCAGGCGATTCTAGCAGCTGAGCAAGTGGCTGATGCGCCATTTGTTCGCCAAAATCGTGTCGCCAAAATTGGGGTCAACGAGTGCAATAGCGATCCTACGCAATCAGGCACACGACTCGATTTAACCTGTGCCTGGCTATCGTCTCGTTCCATTCTGCTCTGCGTTTTCAGCGTCAAGGTGCTTACCGAGTAAAAACAAGGTCGGTTGCTTTGGTCTTCTCATGGCAGGGGAAGCATGTTTTCATGAAAGCCTCGTCCCCAGTTTTGCCATCTGTGTTGAAGTGTCCGAACCCCCAGCCGCCCGTCGCCGCGTACTTTTTCGAGTCCTTGACCATGAACTGAATGTTTGTGGGAGAGCTGGGGACGAAAGATTGTTCGCGCCCAAACACCTTGTTGTTGTCCTCCGATGCGGTGTGACGGTAATGCAAAGCGGCGATGATTGTGCCGTCTGGAAAGGGCAGCGTTCGTTCACGGTACGCCTTGATCGCTACATCGTTGCCCAGCACGGCACCCAGACTGTTGAGGTTGCCTTCTTCGTGAGCCGAGGAAACCCACTGCCAGTCGCGGTATCCTGACGGCATTGTGGCTACGTAGATGGAATTCTGAGTCTCCTGTCCGGAAACTGAGACCAATGCGATAACGCTAGCCACCGTTGCCACTGCAACCACCAAGCAAATGATCCCTTCATAGCTGCTCCTTCGCATCTCTGCTTAGTCCGCAAGTTCTCTTGCCCTATGATCGAAGCAATGCGCCACCGAGAGGAATCATCCACGACAGACATTCAGCTTATCAACTGGCACTCGCGTAAAAAACTACTGCCAATTGGCTTTGGACTTTATAGAGATTTGTAAATTGACGTGAGTAAAGATGAGGTACCTCCGTCGAATGAAACAAATCCTATGGCTACTGCTGCTCGTTGCAGGATGTTCAGCGCAACAATCTACCATTCGGCCGGTCGCCGTTCCTGACGAAACCACCGCCGTGCAAATTGCCGAGAAAGCGCTGACGAGAATCTATGGCAGGAGGGTAATTGAGTCGGAGAGGCCATACAGCAACGCTAACGGACGGCATTTGGCGTGTCGTCGGGAGCGTAAATTGCGGCCATCAGCCCGGAACTGAAGCATCCGTTCGCTGCGCAGGCGGAGCAGCTATGGCCGACATTAAGCAAAGCAACGGTCGGATCTTGAAAACCGGACACACGGCGTAGCCAGCCGCGTAGCCCTACACCATCCCCTTGCGCAACTCTTCAAGCGGATACTTGGTCCCCCGCCAGGTCACGCCATCATTCCGCAACGTCAGAAACATCGACCTCAGCAGCGTGTATTCAAACAGCACAGTGCTCACCGGATGCAGCACGAAATAATACGGAGGAATCGACGAACGCACCGACATCCCGAGATAAATCAGAAACATCGATCCGAGCGCGATCGCATAGGGCAACCGAACCCACCCGTGCGCCAGCCAAAGGCCGACAAACGGCCACATGTTCAGATAAAACAGCGCGATTGCCGACGCCACGGTCCTCCACCACTGAAACGAGAGCACGGCAAAGAAATTCTTGGTCAGGTTATCGACCACGCCCATCGCCCCCTTGGCCCACCGGACGGAAATCAAATCTTCGCCAAACACATTCCGCTGCCGCAGCCCGGCCTTCTTGATGACCTTCCCCAATTTCATGTCATCGAGCACTTCCATGCGCAGCGCCTTGTACGTCCCGACCGTCTCATATGCCGTGCGGCGCACCATATTGAAGGCGCCCACGCCCATGTGGTCGTCGGTATCAGGATCAGCCACGCGCCACGGCCGGTGCCCAAAGGTGAACAGAGTCTGGAAAAAGGCGATCATCATTTTCTCGCCCGGACGCTTCATGATGATGAGTGGAAAAACGACGACGTGATCGGCCTGTTCCGACTCGGCATAACTCAGCGCGCGCTGCAGGACGTCAGGCTTGAACAGCACGTCGGCGTCGGTGAACAGCAGCCATTCCCCCGTGGCCTGCAGACCGGCGCTCCACATGGCGTGCGTCTTGCCCAGCCAACCCGACGGCAACTCGCTGACGTGAACAATCTTCAGGCAGCCGTGCGCCGCCGGGCTCGCCGCCACCTTCTCCATGATCTCGCCGGTGCGATCGGTCGATCGATCGTTGACGGCGATCACTTCGTAGTTGTCGTAGTCGAGCGCAAGCAGCCCGCGCAGACACTGTTCAATGTCTTCTTCTTCATTTCGCGCAGGCACGATGATGCTGACGCGAGGAGGAACAGCCGGACAGCGGTCCCACTGCGGCTTGGAGATGTCAGCGATGCCGGGTACACCCAGCGCAGCTTCTACAATGCGCGAGAACCACGCCAGGGCCAGAATCCAGCCACCGATCAACAACGCATAATGCATCCCTAATGGGCTCCTACGGGTTGCGACGAACTCCCCGCGCTGACCGGCGGAGCGTACCTCATCCCGTAGAACAGTATGGCAGAGGAAAGTGCGATGGCGATGACCGGTCCCACGAACGCCAACTGCAGCGAATACTTGTCGGACATGTACCCGATCAGGTACGCGGACGGCACGTCACCCAGCAGATGGAAGATAAAGATGTTGACCGCCAGAGCCATAGCACGCACGTGCGGTCCCACCGCGTTGATGACCGCAGCATTCAGCGGCCCGGTATTGAGCAGCAGCAGGAACTCCGCCGCAAACATTCCGCCGATCATCAGCTTTCCGCTGGCAAAGAGTGCCAGGCACATGGCCGGGATGCCGAGGCCAAGGCTGACCGCCGATACCAGGTAGTGCGCGGCTTTGGTTCGCTTGAGAAGGCGATCGGAAAGCCATCCACCAAGAATCGAAGCCGTCAGTCCGCAAACAATGGTGCTTGCGCCGAACAGAATGCTGGCATCGCGCAAGCTGTAGCTATGTACCCGGTGCAGAAACGTCGGCATCCAGACTTGCAGGCCACCCAGCGCGAAGGTCATCATCGCCATACCGAGGGTTGCCGTGAGAAATGCCGGATTGCGGAACAAACCTTTTAACGAGTCACGCTCGGGAGCTTTGTGAAGCGCGTCGTCGAAATTGCCCAACGGCGGTTCTGGAATGAAGAACAACAAAAACGCCAGCAACACGCCGGGCGCCGCTCCCACGTAGAACGGAAACCGCCACCCATATTTCGATCCCAGCACGCCGCCGATGAGATACCCCAGCGCGCTACCCACCGGAATCGCGAGATAGAAAATTCCCATCACGCGACCGCGCATGCGTTCGGGAAACATGTCGGCCACAAAAGTGGGCGAGAGAATCACGAAACTAGCCTCACCGACGCCGACCAGCGTGTGTCGCAGCAAAAGCTCATCGAAGTTTCGCGTAACAGCGGTCAGCAGCGTGGCCCCGCTCCAGATCAGCGCCCCAACGATGATCACCGCCTTGCGCGAGAACTTCACCGACAGCGGCCCCATGAAGGGCGCCGCAATCATGTAGAAAATGAAGAAAACGCTGGTGAGGAATCCAAAGGCCGCGTCGCTGCGATGAAACTCCGCCTTCACCATGTCCTGCACCGCATAGAGCACGTTGCGGTCGATATAGTTCAGCAGGTTCAGCGCAGTCAGCAGCGCTAGCGCAGTTTTTGGGTAAAGCTTTTTGTCGGGCACGGGTCTGAGGAATCTAACATGGGGAACGTAACTAGAGCCACCCGTGCCGTTGAAAAAACACTAGTGGTTACCCTGAGGTGCAAGGCTCAGGCTATCGAAGAAATCTTCATACAATGGAAGTTGCAGGTCGTTTCGGGCTGACACAGTGACTGACACGCTGTAATACCCATCACCCGAGTCCAATATAAGAAATCTCTGCGGAGATGGTTTGTTTTTCTCTTTACCGTACATCTCTAAACTCACGAAGTCGATCTTGTCAGGATCAAGCTTTCTAGGTTGCCACCTGACGAACTGCGCGTCGGGAAACTGAGCAAGCGTTTCCTGCAAATCTTCTTTGAAGAAAGCTTTTAGATTTTCCATGCCCGGTTTGTAGGCCTTCTTCTGGAACGCGATCGCGATGACCCGATCGGCGTTCTCTATTCTCATGCCTTTCGGTACGAGAACACTGTACATTCCGATCTTTTTTGCACCCTTCTCATCTTTGACCCAGTTCAGCGGAATAACGAATGTCAATTCTCGTTGGCTTTGCTGGCCCTTTTGAAAGTTGGGGCCCGTGATCACGTTGTTTTCTTTTCCCTCCTGCGCGAGTGCTACCCTCTGAATCGGTCCGCAAAACATGGCAGCAACTGCGACTGGCAACAGCAGGTTACGCATTGTCATTTTCTTTCCTTCCCTCTCGGCCACCGCGCAATCACCACCGTCGAAATTCCACCTCGCGGCCGGAAATCCCCCTTCACCTCGGCCCACACCGGCTTCGCGCACTTCACCACGTCCTCGAGCACCTGGTTCACGATGTTCTCCTGAAAAATCCCCAGGCTGCGGTAGCTCTGCAGGTACTCCTTCAATGACTTCAACTCGAGGCAGGATTTCTTCGGCATGTAGCGGATCGTGATCGTGCCGAAATCGGGCAGCCCGGTTTTTGGACACACCGACGTAAACTCCGGATCGTCAATCACAATCTCGTATCCGGGAAACTGGTTGGCCCAGGTCTCAATTTCGGGAAATTTCGCATCAAGTCCGGCTTCGGCGTGTTCCTGTGTGTAACGCGGCTGATTCGGCATGCACGATATTGTAACGGTGTGACCCCGAACGTCATCAAAATCAAGCAGCTTGGGTCAGCCCGGCGCGGGCTTCGTGCATCTAAATGAATCATTCGACCACGTTTGGATTGCTCTGCCCTGAAACGGGGGCAGGTGGTAAATTGTTGCTTGCATAACCCTTGTCATGACATTGGGCGCAAAGGAAGATCGGAGCTTTCACGTGCGTCACCGTTGGCTGGTGATCACAGTGGGCGCCATTCTTGCTGTTGTGCTGCTGGCGTCGTTCGCCTCCATGCGCGACGAAATTATCCCGGTGCGCGCCGCCATGGTTGAGCGCGGATCGATCCGCAGCGTCATCTCTACGAACGGAAAAATCGAGCCCGCGCAGAATTTCGAAGCACACGCCCCCACCAACACCACCGTACGCCGCCTGCTTGTCAAGGAAGGCGATCACGTCAGGAAGGGCCAGCTCCTGCTTCAACTCGACGACGCGAGCGTCCGCAGCCAGGCCGCGCATGCGCAAGCTGAGCTCAAGGGCGCGCAAGCGGGCGTGCAGAACATCGTGCACGGCGGATCGCAGGAAGAAGTTCTCACCCTGCAAGCGCAAATCATCAAGGCGCGCACCGATCGCGACACCGCGCAACGCAATCTCGACGCGTTCAAGCGTCTGCAGGAAAAGGGCGCCGCCTCGGCAGGCGAAGTGAAGGAAGCTGAGAACGCCCTGCAGCGTGCGCAAGCCGACTTTGACCTGCTCACTCAGAAACAGAAAGAGCGCTATTCGAAGCCCGAAGTCGAGCACGTGACCGCGCAACAGTCCGATGCGCAGGCTGCCTACGAGGCCGCTGAAGACATTCTTCACAAGTCGAACATCACCGCTCCCTTCGATGGCGTCGTGTATGTGCTGCCCGTGAAGCAGGGAGCGTACGTGCAGGCCGGCGACCTTCTGCTGCAAGTGGCCGATCTATCAAAAGTTTTGGTGCGCGCTTACGTGGACGAACCCGACATCGGCCGCCTCGTTCCCGGACAGAAGACCGAAGTGACCTGGGACGCGATGCCCGGCCGCATCTGGGATGGCACCGTGACTAATCTTCCCTCGACAGTGAAACTGCGCGGCACGCGCAACGTGGGTGAGATGGTCAGCCAACTCGACAACCACGACTTCAAGCTGCTGCCCAACACCAACGTGAACGTCACCATCGTGATGGCGCAACACGACAATGTGCTGGTCATCCCCCGCGAAGCGTTGCGGCTCGATGATTCCAAGCCCTACGTCTACCAGATTGTCGACGACAGGCTGCACAAGCAGAATGTGGCCGTGGCCACCTCCAATCTCACCAAGGTCGAAGTGAGCCAGGGTCTCACTGACAAAAGCCAGATCGCGCTGAATACCACGGCCGTGAACAAATCCCTGCGCGACGGCATTCCCGTGAAGGTGGTGCAGTAGATCATGAAGTGGGCTACGAAAGTATTTACTCTGGCAGCGCTCGTGTTGCCGGCGATCGCCGCGGCCGCGGATTCTCCAAACGACCTGCTGGCCGCGGGTCGGGTCGACGACGCAATCTCCACATTGAGCGGAAAGCTCAGCTCTTCGCCGAACGACGCTGCCTCGCACAACCTGCTGTGCCGCGCCTACTTCGCGGTCGGGAAGTGGGACAGCGCCATCTCGGAATGCGAGAAGGCCGTGTCTATCGAGCCCAGCAACGGCGAGTACCACCTCTGGCTCGGGCGCACCTACGGTGAGAAAGCTGATTCCTCGAATTTTCTGACCGCCGCGGGCCTCGCCAAGAAAGTCCACACGGAGTTTGAACGCGCCGTCCAACTTGATCCCGGAAACGTCATGGCCCGCACCGACCTCGCCGAGTTCTATTTGGAAGCGCCGGGCATTGTGGGCGGCGGGCAAGACAAGGCGCGTGCCCAGGCCGATCAGGTCGCGAAGTTGAACCCCGCGAAGGCGCACTGGATTCAGGGCCGTCTTGCGGAAAAGAACAAAGATCTGACCAGCGCCGAAAAGGAGTATCGCGCGGCCATCGACGCCAGCCAGGGAGGCGCGAACGCCTGGCTGAACCTCGCGCTCTTCTATCGCAAGAACAACCGTCTCGACGAAATGCAAGACGCGCTGAAAAAAGCCGCAGCCGCCCCGATGGATCAGCCGGAAGTTCTGGTCGACGCCGCGTCGACTTTGCTGCGCGCCAACCGCGATCTTCCCTTCGCAACGCAATTGGTACGCCGCTATCTCTCCTCGAGCACGGTCGAGCAGGCTCCTCAATTCAAAGCGCACTATCTGCTCGGCAACATCCTCGAAAAGCAGGGCGACAAGCAAGGCGCCGCCAAGGAATATCAGGCCGCCCTGACTATGGCCAAGGACTTCGGCCGCGCGCGCGAAGCGCTGAACAGGGTGAATCAGTAGGGCAGCTGCCGTTGGTCGGTGGTCAGAGGGTGTTGGCTTTAGGCGCTAGGCTCTGGCCAAACAAATCTCGCACCTCTCCGAATCTGTGCCGTTCTTTTTGGAGCCTAAAGCCCAGAGCCGATAGCCCCACGGGCCACTGCTCGCTGCTATCCTTTATGCGACATGCTGCCCCAAGCATCTCTCGTACTCCCTGACTTCCTCTTTTCTCAAGGTGACGCAATGACGCCTCGCACTCGTATTGGCCTGCGCCCAGGCCTCCTCGTTTCCGGGTTGTGCTTCTTGATAGCCGTGCGCGCGGCAGCCGAACCGCTTCCCCTGAAGCGCGCGGTGGAACTTGCGCTGACCCATGCGACCGCCACGGGGATCGCAGCGGCCGATGCACAACACGCGTTCTCTGCCTACCGGGAGAGCCACAACAACTATATCCCGCAACTGGTAGTCGGATCCGGACTGGGCAAGTCGTGGGGATTTCCGCTGAGCCTTGAAGGTTCCGCACCGTCCATCATCAATGTGACTGCACAATCGGCGATTTTCAATCCGGCGCTTCAGCAGTTCGTGCGGGCGGCAAAAACCGAATGGGTGGCAGCGACGATCCAGAACAAGGATCAGCGCGCCCAGGTCATTCAGGACACCGTGCTGAGTTATGCCGAGCTGAACAAATGGGAGCAGCGCATCGGTAAATTGCGTGACGAGCAAGTGGCAGCCTCGAAGTTGGAGCAGGCGATGTCGGAGCGCGTAAAAGAGGGTGTCGAGAGCCCGCTCGAACAAACCAAGGCGCGGCTCGGGGCGGCACGTGTGCGACTGCGCGTCGCGGAGGCGCAAGGATCGGTTGATGTCCTTCGGGAACATCTGGCGAAGCTCACCGGACTCAACGCAGCGACCATCGAAACTGTGCAGGATTCCATTCCGGCAATCGCTCCACTGGCGCAGGACGATGATCCCGTGGACCGGGCTGTGAAGAACAATCCAGCCATTCAAGCCGCCGAGGAACGCGCCCGTGCGCAATACTTACGCGCGCGCGGAGAACATCGAGCCCTGTTGCCCAGCGTGGATTTCGCCGCTCAATACGCGCGACTGGCTCAGTACAACAACTACGACTTGTTCTTCAAGACCTTCGAGGCCAATAACGCAACGGTAGGAGTCGTAATGCGATTTCCGATATTCAGTTCCGTGCAGCGCGCCCACGCGCAGGCGGCCGACGCAGAAGCGGTGAAGTCAAAACGCCAAGCCGAAGCCGCAAAGAACCAAGTCTCCGAGGAAACCCTGAAGCAGCAGCGCGCCGTGCGCCAGATGGAAGCTGCTCAGGAAGTGGCGCAGTTAGAGTACGAGGTAGCCCAATCGAATCTGGAGTCCGTACAAACCCGGATGGACGCTGGCACCGCCACTCTCAAAGACCTGGCTGACTCCCGAGGCCAAGTCACCGAGCGCTACATCACGCTGCAGGATACGACTTTCGAACTGCAGCGCGCCCGCATCGGCTTGTTGCGCTCCACGGGGGAACTGGAAAAATGGATCAACGGAGGTCTCTGAGAGCGCATCTTGCAAAAACCTCTGATGTTAGCTAATTGCTATTGAGTAATCTCAGTCGGCGGCCAGCTTTGCGCTCTCAAAACATCCCGCAACCGCTTCGCAGGATGCCTGTTAATCGCGCTTGCAGGTCCTACGGGCGCTGTTCAGGACCGGGGTGACTCGCGTTTTCATCCTGCAGCTCGATCGTCGATCCTGAGGCTCCGTATCGCAATACTAAGCTTTAAGCGAATGACACTCATTTTCACTTGGCAAAATTCGTCCACCACAGAGGGGGCGGAGGAGCACAGAGTATCCAAAGACCTCTGTGGTTAAATTGGCGTATGCAACTGCCTCCGGCTCAGGGATTTCCGCAAGAACTGGCCTCCACACATCCGGCGATCCCTTTGCTCCTCTCAATGCATCCAATCACCATTCGACCGAAACCCATTGGGAGCCGCCTAGGCGGTTGATAAAATTAGACTTAACGAACGACGGAGCGAATCTGGCGTGTGCGCCAACGCCGTGGGGCGAATCCAAGGAAACACCCGTATCACTGAGAGAGGATGTTAGTATTAACCATCCACACATATGCCTTTGAAAACACTGTTTTTGAATCCACCTTCGTTTGAGAACTTCGACGGTGGGGCCGGATCCCGCTGGCCCGCCACGCGCGAAATCGAGTCGTACTGGTATCCGGTTTGGCTAGCCTACCCGACGGGCATGCTGGAGGGAGCGCGCTTGCTCGATGCGCCGCCCCACCACATCTCGGGCGAGGAAACCATCCAGATTGCCAAGGACTACGAATTCCTGGTGCTGTTCACCAGCACGCCGGGCTTCCCGGGCGACATGCGCCTGGCCAAGGCCATCAAAGAAGCGAATCCGAAGATCAAGATCTGTTTTGTTGGGCCGCACGTCACCGTGCAGCCGGAAAAGTCGATGCGCGATTGCCCTTCGATCGACTTCGTTGCGCGCAAGGAATTCGACTACACGGTGGTCGAGTACGCGCAGGGCAAGCCGTTGGAAGAAATCGCGGGCATCTCCTATTTGAAGGACGGCCAGATCGTGCACAATCCCGACCGGCCGCAGATCGAAGATCTGGATCGACTCCCGCACGTCACCAAAATCTACAAGCGTGATCTGGATGTCACGCGCTACAACGTACCGTTCCTGCTGCACCCCTACGTCTCTCTCTATACGACCCGCGGGTGTCCTGCGCAGTGCACCTTCTGCTTGTGGCCGCAGACTTTGAGCGGGCACCCTTGGCGCAAGCGCTCCACCGACGACGTGGCCGCGGAGATGGCGGAAGTGAAGCGCCTGTGGCCGGATGTGAAGGAATTCTTCTTTGACGACGACACCTTCAACATCCAGAAGGTACGCACCGTCGAACTTTGCGCCAAGCTGAAGCCGCTGGGCCTGACCTGGTCTTGCACTTCGCGCGTCACCACTGATTTCGAGACGCTCAAGGCGATGAAGGAAGCTGGGTGCCGCCTGCTGATTGTCGGCTACGAATCGGGCGATCCGCAGATTCTCAAGAACATCAAGAAGGGCGCGACCGTGGAACGTGCGCGGCAGTTCACCAAGGATTGCCACAAGCTCGGCCTGGTCGTCCACGGCGACTTTATCCTCGGACTTCCCGGCGAAACGCGGGACACCATTCGCAACACCATCAACTTCGCCAAGGAGCTCGACGTCGAGACGATTCAGGTGTCCGTGGCGCACGCTTATCCGGGCACGGAGCTGTATGACCACGTCGTGCAGAACGGCTTTCTGGCGGCCGACACCAAGATGGTCGATGAGGGTGGTCACCAGATGGTGCAGATCCAGTATCCGGACCTGCCCGCCGAGTACATCATGGAAATGGTGCATCGCTTCTATGATGAGTACTATTTCCGCCCTAAAGCCGCATTCCGCATCCTGCGCAAGGCCGCGTTCGATAGCGCTGATCGCAAGCGGCTTTACAAAGAAGCCAAGGCTTTTCTGAAGACGCGCGCCATGCGTAACAAGTGGGTGCGCGAGAAACAAGAGTCGCCCGCAGCAGCCGCACCGGCCAAAGCTTAGGCTGAACCGTGACGTTTCGAAAATATCTGGTGTTGGCGGGAGTTTCGGTGTTCGCCTCCATCGGCGACTCGATGCTTTCCCGCGGCATGAAAGATATGGGCGGAGTTTCACTTGCCCGCCTGCATACACTGCTAGCCGCCCTGCGCGATCCCTGGATCGTGGGCGGCATTGTTTTTCTGCTCGCCTTTTTCGCCGCCTACATGACGGCTCTCTCTTGGGCCGATCTCACCTATGTTCTGCCCGCCACTTCACTCGGCTATGTGCTGCTCGCACTGATCGCCAAGTTCGTGTTGCACGAGCAAGTCACGATGCTGCGATGGGTGGGGATTTTTCTAATTGCGGTGGGAGTCAGCGCCGTAGCTTCCGGTCCCGAGCTCACGCAAGCGCACCAACGCGAGCCGGAGCCGGAACTGGCGGCCTTGCAGGAGGAGCCATGAGGCACGCCTATACATGGGGAGCTATCCTCGTGATCGTCATCGCTTCGGTCACGGGCGACGTGCTGCTGTCGCGCGCCATGAAGCAGGTGGGCGATGTGGATGAACTGCGCAAGCGCTCCGGGCTGCTTGCGGTCATCGGACGCGTCCTGCAGAATTCGCATTTCCTGCTCGGCATCGGGGCAATGGCAGTTGCGTTCTTCAGCCTGCTGTTCGCGCTCTCCTGGGGTGACGTCAGCCTAGTCGCCCCGGCCTCAGCTTCGCTGACATTTGTCGGGAATGCAGCCGCGGCGAAATTTTTCCTGCATGAGCGAGTGGATCGCCGGCGGTGGATGGCGGCGGCTCTGGTGGCGTGCGGTGTGGCGTTCTTGGCGGGATGAGTTGGGGAAGCCGAAGAGCTTAACCGCGAAGGTCGCGAAGAAAATCTCTTCTTTGCGGACTTCGCGGCCTGTCTTTGCGTTCTTTGCGGTTCAAGTGTTTTTTTCGCGCATCCCGCGAACTAGCCAAGCCGAAACATTTTCGTTATTCTCTTAGCTCTATTCTGGGCCCGAGTTCTTCCAGCAGGTCACTCCAATTTGAATTGTGGGGATTGAGATGCGCCGAACGACCGCGGTTCTCTTTCTGGCGGTGTGTGCCAGCTTCCTGTCAGCTACGCCGGCGCCGCAAAAGACGGCCGCCAAGTACGACCAGCAGATTCTGCAGGAGGTAAACAAATACATTCAGGGTAAAAAAGAATTTCAAGGTGTGAAGGCGGCGGTCGAAGATCAGATCGTCACCCTCGATGGCACGATCAACCTCTATATCGAACGCGAGAACCTCGAAAAGAAAGTCAAGAAGATGAAGAACGTGGACGGCGTCCGCAACCACGTTCAGATCCAGAGCAACGTGCCTGACGAGCAGCTGCGTCAAAGCCTAGCCGACCGCCTGCGCTACGACCGCGTCGGCTACGGGATCGCTTTCAACGCCATCACACTCAACGTAAAGGATGGCGTGGTCACGCTGGGCGGAACGGTCCACGACTATCCCAGCAGAGACTCTGCACTTGGCGTTGCGGCCACCACGCCCGGCGTCAAGGACATCGTGGACAACATCGATGTCGGGCCCACGTCGATGTTCGATGACGAACTTCGCGTCAAGCTGTACCGGGCCATTTATGGCGCACCCACCCTGCAGCGCTACGAGATGGACCCGCAGAAGCCGATCCGCATCGTGGTCGAGAACGGCCACGTGACGCTCTACGGCGTGGTCGACAGCGCTATGGACAAACAAATCGCGGGAACGCAGGCCAGCGGCGTCCCGGGCGTGTTCAGCGTCGACAACCAACTCATCGCTCTCAAGTAAGGGAATTCGCATGAAAAAGTACCAACGAATCCAATTGGAGAAAATCATGACTCGCAGCAAGACAATTTCAAAAGCACTTCTTCTGATGTTTGCCGTAGCCCTGGCAGGTAGCGCGCTTGCGCAGGATGTCGTTCACGCCGTGGCCGGAGCCGTCACCCATATCGACAAGGCAGGAAAGACGATCGCAATCAAAGGCGCCGACGGCTCGGAGCAAACCTTCAAGTTCACCGAGCGTACCGCGATCCGCACCAGTGTTGAGGCCGAGAAGGGCGTCAAGCCGGGCGCGCTCGATACCTACTTCGCAGGCAAGGAAGGAACTAAGGTAGTGGTGCGCTACATGGGCAAGGGTGCGGACAAGACGGCCACGGTGGTGGAGGATTTCGGTAAAGAGTCGCTCAAAGCCGGGAAAGGCACCGTCACTCACGTCGATCGCGCGGCGCGCACTGTTTCAGTCAAGACCGACAGCGGCGCCGAAGAAACCTACAAGCTCGGCTCGGAAGCCGTGGTCGAGACAGATCACGGCGTGGTGCGCGGCAGCCGTTACCTCGCTAAGGAAGGCGACAAGGTAGCCGTCCACTACACGGAAGAAGAGGGCGCAAAAGTCGTGCGCTTTTTCCAGAAGCTCTAGAGAGCAACTATGAGCCGCGCCAAAGCTGAGTTCCCTGCTGCGCCGCGGAATTTCTGAAGACGCGCATCCGGAAAATTCCGGGTGCGCAGTTTTTTTGGAGGCGCAATATGTTGAAACGATCCTTGCTGGCAATCGGACTGATGCTCGCAGCGGCGCTCGGTGTGAGGCCAACCGCGCGGGCTGCCGAGCAACCAGCCGCGCCCAACCGCACGCAAATTAAGCTGCTCACCCCCTTCGGACCCGCGGGCCTGATCATCGGGATGGCAGTCACGGAAAAAGTGAAAGGCAGCTGCTTTACGTCATCGAGCGCGTCGGGGAGCCGGCCGGACGCGTGGAGGTGCTCGTCGGGCAATGGAATTCTTGATCCGTGCTATCAGAGGATTCTCGGCGACGAGAAACAACTCGCCTGCCCCGTGGGAGGACCGTGGCCCGCAAACGTACTCCTGCTGACCCTGACCCAGCCGCTCCCGACTGAGCCGCGCAAGGAGATCAGCCGAGCCGATACCCTGCCCTGGGCACTCGAACTGGCCAATGGACAACGATGCACCCTGATGACGGGCGCGATGCCGCCGGTCGCTGGCATGCGCATCAATTACGGATGCCCGGGAGGGTTCCAGGTCGTGGGCGACATCGACCGCAGCGGTCCAGTGTGGCGGGTGTTCTTTCAGGGTGAGAAGTCGATCGCGCTCGAGCAGGTAGATGTGGAGGTGGCCTGGTTCTGAATGGGGTAGCCCGTCTGATAAGTGTGCAAACAATTGCGACACGTCAAATATTTAGCTGGAAAGTTCGCAAAGTTGGGTATAGCATCCGCCACGGTTTTAGACCCGGGGTGTGTATGAGACGCGTTCTCTCCAGCTCTTTCCTCTTCGTTCTGGTTTTCCTGATTTCTGCCACGGCATTTGCAGATCACCTTGTACTGGACCCCAATGGGGGCTCCGGTAGCAACTTCGCCTACTTCACACACGACAACGGACACCGGCTCATCCTCAGCGGTGGGACAGACTATTCCTTTTTCGGAAGCGGCGGCTACCCGACGGGGTCCGCGTTTGGAGGGGATGGAGCTTTATTCCTCGACAGCGCCGTATTTGTTATCGACGGCACGCCGCTGGAGTTCTTTTTCAATCCGGGCACAATCTCGATGACTTCTTTTAAGCTGCCTACCGACGGCAGGGACTTCCGGGCACTGGTCGACATCACTTTCTTCGCTACCGGCTTCAACTTCGATACCGGGCAGACGATCAACGTGGGCGGCGGCGCGCGGGGCTCAGTGTCATTTTCCTTTTCCAACGGATTCTATTACGCCAACTCTTTTGTCGAAGCGCCCGAGCCTGCGACGCTGTCCCTGGTCGGAATCGGACTGGTCGGCATTGCGGCTTATCGCCGGAAAAGAGGGCACCTCGGCCGATAACGCAGACGTTAACCTGTGACCACACGCCCGACCCTCGGGAGCTTTTACACCTTTGACGCAAGCACGTCGGACGCTCTGTTTCGAGACGTGATGCGGTGTCTAGCACGGTATGCGGTGGACTAATCTTGCTGTCTTAATCTTGTTGCTCACTTCTCGCGTGCTGGCGCAAGGCCCGGCTGCTCAGGGGACGGATGCAAATACCATCCACCTCGTACAGACGCTGCCAGTCTCCTCACTGGATCACGACTTGCCGAAGGTCACTTTGGAGTTTTTCCTGAAGTACGAAGGCGAAGGATCGCTGATTAAATGGGAAGTGAGGCACTGCGGTCCAACTGCAGGCACTGCTGTCAGTCAAGATCAGGATTCCGCGATGTGCGTCGAGGCTAACGTCAGCCTCAAAGACGGCCGGGCCGCTATCGTTATGATTTCAATCGGAAACCGCAAGAACGACGCCGTGGAGAACCCAACGCTTTACGGTGTCAGTGTTACCGGCCCGGGCGGAACGATGCACCGCTTGGATCACTTGCGTGACCTCCCTGTTGAATTGCACCGTCCCTTGCCGAAAGGGCCCAAGGATCTGCCGAGTGGTGTCAGCGCCTGATGTGGCAATCGCATCAGGAGACGGCGACACAAAGCAATTGAGTTTAACCAGATCATGCAGCTCCGTGGGATGTTGCCTTAGTCTCCCTTCTCGTCCTTCAGCTTCTTCGCAAGATCCACAATCTCTTTTTCTCGTGTCACGTTCACGATTCCTTTGGAGTCGTCATAGAGACTTTCGTGCAGGAGATTTAGAAGCCGGGCCTTAAGTTTTGCACGTTTCGCGAAAGGTCGCGGGACTGTTACCCGCTCCGGCTGCTTGTCTTGTGACGAACAGGTCAGAGAGCTCCCGAGGAACGAAGCCTTGAAATCAGGGTGTGAATCTGCCGGTGCTTGTCCCGTTGCTTGTACGCTAAAAACAGCAGCAGCAAGGGCAAAGGCAGCAAGGGTAACGATACTTTTTGCCACATCTCTACCTCCCTACCGAAGGGCATTTCGTACGCCCGCCGATTGGTGAATCAAAGATGATGGCCTTGAGGACGTGGTTTGCTTCTTACAGCAATCCAGTGTCTGTACTAGGGCTTTGCCGGTAGTCATCTAGGGACTTTGCACCGATGCGCGCGCAAAAACATGACCGCCCACTGCGCCCGCTTGCGCTAAATCTCCGAATACGTTCTGATACACCCCATGACCATTTCCCGCCGCTCCCTGCTGTGGTTCCTCCTCTTCTCGCTGGTCACCGGAATCGCAGCAAGTGCAGCCCCGAGGGGCAAATATCTTCTCTTCGTCGGCACTTACACCGAGAAGCAGCAGAGCAAGGGCATATACGCCTACCGCTTCGATCCAGCATCCACGGAACTGACTTCGCTGGGCGTGGCAGTCGAAACCACCAACCCCTCATTCCTCGCGATTGACCCGAGCCACCACTTTCTGTACGCGGTCAACGAAGTCGGGAAATACAAAGACGCCAGTAGCGGAGCAGTGAGCGCCTTCGCCATCGATGCGCAGAAAGGATCTGGCCCAAGCGGGAAACTGCAACTGCTGAACGAAGTCGCTTCTCGCGGAGCCGACCCCTGCTATATCGCGTTCGACAAGACCGGAAAGTTCGTGCTGGTGGCCAACTACACCGGAGGAAGCGTGGCTGTATTTCCGGTGCAGCCCAACGGCCACATCGGCGAAGCCTCAGCCTTCGTTCAGCACACCGGGTCGAGCGTTAACCACGAGCGGCAGGAAGGTCCGCACGCGCACTGGATCGAGACCACCCCCGACAATCGTTTCGCCATCGCCGTGGATCTAGGCCTGGATGAGCTTCTGGTCTATCGCTTTGACGTAAGAAACGGATCCCTCAGCCCGAACAATCCTCCTTACGCAAAGCTCGATCCGGGGGCCGGCCCTCGTCACGTGGCCTTTCACCCCGATGGCAAGTTCGTGTATGTCGTCAACGAAATACAGTCTACTGTCACCGCGTTTGCCTACGATGCCGGCCATGGCGCGCTGAACAAGTTAAAGACCGTGTCCACTCTTCCCAAGAACTTCTCGGGAAACAATGACACGGCCGAGATCAAGGTGCATCCCAGCGGCAAGTTTTTATACGCTTCCAATCGGGGACACGATACGATTGCCCTGTTCTCCATCGACAAATCCGGCGCTCTCACCCTGACGGATCACTTCCCCACCCAGGGCAAGACCCCACGTAATTTCGAGATTGACCCCACTGGCAAGCTCCTGTTCGTCGCCAATCAAAATACGAACAACATCACCGTGTTTCAGATCGACCCGACCACCGGACGGTTAACTGCAAAGAAGACAATCGATGCACCCGCACCCGTAAGTCTGCAGTTCATGGCGGTGAAATGAGGAAATCGATCAGGAGCCACCGGGAGCCCTGAGCGCAATCGCCGCATTACTTTGGTTTTGCCTGTCCCAGGCCAGAATCACAAAGTTCAACACACCAGCTTCGAGATCCTGCATCCACTTCTGCTATAATCCTTCTGTCGCTTTTACTCGGTTTGCTTGTTCTCGCGGTGGTTCCTGTTGGAACCAGTTTTATCTCCGCCTTTCCTGCCCACCGGCTTACTCAGCGTCAAATTCAAAAATAGCGAGCGGCCTCCGCTCTCGAACTGTGTTCGGGTATGTGTGACGAGAGGCCCCTCAGGAAAAACAAAATTCGAATGGCTAGATTTACAGAATTAAGCCTGTCTTCTGCATTGCAGCACAAGCTGGCGACAGCGAACTTCACAACCTTAACCCCTATTCAGGAAAGCGCCATCCCTCCGGCTCTTGAAGGCAAAGATGTAATCGGAACGGCTCAGACCGGCACTGGTAAGACTCTTGCCTTCGTGATTCCGTTGATCGAGATGTTGCAGCGGGAACCGTCCCGCACGGCGAAAGCTTTGATTCTGCTTCCAACGCGCGAACTGGCGATGCAAGTTCACGAGCAATACGAACAGCTGCGCACCAAGGAAATGAAGAGAGCCGCCCTGGTTATTGGCGGCGTGTCGGAAAAATCCCAGATCCAAAGTCTCCGCAGCGGGCAGGAGCCGATCATCGCAACTCCCGGGCGCCTGCAGGACTTCATTGATCGCGGCCTGGCCGACTTGCGCGGCATCAAGATGCTGGTTCTTGATGAAGCCGACCGCATGCTCGACATGGGATTTCTTCCCGCCATCCGTCGCATTCTCGCAAAACTTCCGGCCCGCCGGCAGACACTGTGCTTCTCGGCAACCATGGAACAATCTGTTGCCCACCTGGTGCATGAATACATGCGCGAGCCGGTTCGAGTCGCACTGGGATCCTCGCTCAAACCGGCTGAGAGCGTACAACTCACCGCATACGAAATGCGGCCGCCCGAGAAAATGGACACTCTTAGGCAGTTGCTCTATGCCGAATCCGGTCAGACGCTGATCTTCGCCCGCACCAAGCGCGGTGCCGAAAGAATTGCCAAATCACTGGCCCATGATGGCTTTAACGCCACCATGATTCACGGGGACCGTTCGCAGGCGCAGCGTAACAAAGCCCTGAGCGGGTTTCAGGAAGGATACTTTCAGGTGCTGGTGGCGACCGACATCGCGGCGCGTGGCTTGCACGTGGACGATGTGGCCCACGTGATCAACTATGACGTGCCGAAGACTGCGGAGGACTTCATTCACCGCGTCGGCCGCACTGGACGCGCCGGGACACAAGGCCACGCCACGACCCTGGTCGCCGGTGGCGGCGAAGCGATCGAACTGCGCCAGATTGAACGCACACTCAAGTTACGGATCGAGCGCAAGCAACTGGACGGATCCGCACCGGGGCAACCGAAGAGGTTGGTCCAAAACACTCTCGCCTCCCGTACGTTGACGGCGCTACCCGGCGAAATCTTTGTGTAGGTTGAAGGGGCGGTCGCGGAAATCAAACTTTTGAGAGTGCAATACAGAGCTGCGTGGCTCGAAAAATAGAATTTCCTATCCGAACAATCGCATGAATCCTTGTGCCGGCAGATCCGGCACAAGAAAGGCGGCGTCTCGCACACCCGCCACTTTCGCCAGCGACTGCGCTGCCAAGTAGCCGCTGCGGACTGCGCCTTCCATGGTCGCGGGCCAGCCCGTCGCGGTCCAGTCGCCGGCCAGGAACACGCGTGGCCACACGGTCTCGGGACGCGGGCGGTCGGCCTCAATGCCGGGTCGAGGGGAATAGGTCGCGTGCACTTCCTTGATGACTGTTGCCTTCAGCAGATTGGCTTCGCGGGCCGCTGGGAAGAATTCGCGGAATTCGCTCAGCGCCAGGTCGACAATTTCCTGCCGCGATTTTTCGACCAGTGAGTTCGAGGCGCTGACCACCAACTCAACATAGCTGCCGTTCCCGTTGTTGTCACGCTCCTGTAGCTTGGACTTGTGGAACATCCACTGGATGGTGCGGTCCAGCAGCACCGCGTGTTCGAGATCGGAAACGTTGCGATCGAACCAGAGATGAATTCCGGTGATCGGCGAAGTCTCGAAGCGGCCGAGCGCGTTGCGCAGAGGCTCCGAGGCCGACGAATTGGGGAGAATTTTCCCCAGTACATCGAACGGAACCGCGAATACCACGAAATCAAACTTCTCTTCCCTGCCCCCGACATTCAGCATCACGTGCGACAGTTCCGCGCGAAACGAATCAACCGAAGCGCGGAATTCGACGCTCCCCTGTCGTGCGCGAATGTAGTCGCCAGCAGCGTTGTACAACTGCGTCAGCGGGACGGCGGGCACGCCCATGCGTCCGGCTCCGGCCGACTTCAGGAACGACTCGCGCATCACTTGCGCGGCGTAGGGCACCGAAACGCGGCCCACGTCTTCATTCAGCGCGCTGACCAGCACTGGCTTCCAGAAGCGCTCGATGGCGCCTTCGGTCTGCCCGTGCCGGTGCAGCCAGGTTAGGAAGGACTCTCCATTGTCACGCGGCGTCATCGGAGCCAGTGCCATCATCGCGCGCGCGATGGCGACCTTGTCGGGCAGGCGGAGACACTCGGCGCGCAGGAATGCGGGCGTGGTGTGCAGCGGCGCCGGGAGGTTCGAGGGACCGATCTCCGAGGCGCGGCCCCCCGGTTCAAGAAACGTCAGGCGGTCAAACCACCGAATGCTGTCCTCTACACCGGTGCGTTGGTAGAAGTCGATGAGGTTGGTGCAGCAGCCCAGCAGCACATGCTGGCAGTTATCGATGACCTCGCCGGTGCCGGGATGCTCATACGACGAGGCTCGTCCGCCGAGGAAAGGCCGGCGTTCAAACAGGCTCACGCGGAATCCCGCTGAAGAAAGGGCGCAGCCTGCGGCCAGGCCGGCGAGTCCGCCGCCGACAACGGCGACGCTGGGAGGTTGTGTCCAGGGAGTGGGCATCACGTCAACCGCTTCAGGAATCCCTTCCCGAGGACGGAGACTTTTTCGAAGGTGGTGAGTCGAATCTTGCCCGCGTACACGTCGTACTGCTTCTGCGCAATCTTTTCGAGCAGCCGCTGGTAGATCGTCACCAGCACCCACAGCGCGGGCTGGCTATCTTCATTCACGAGCGGAATCAACTCGTGTCCCGACTTGTAAAAGTCGCGCGCACGGTCGGCTTCCATGGTGAGCAACGAGCGCAGACGTCCGCGGTCGGGAGAGCTTTTTAAATCCTCGGGTGTCAGTTCGAAGCGCTGCAAGTCTTCGAGCGGCAGGTAAGCGCGGCCCAATTGCGCATCTTCCTTCACGTCGCGAATGATGTTGGTGAGCTGGAACGCGATGCCGCAGCGCTCGGCGAGATGCTCGGCGTTCGGATCGCGATATCCGAAAATCTTGATGCACACCAGGCCGACCACCGACGCAACGTGGTAGCAGTAGAGATAAAGATCCTTGAAGGTTCGGTACTGGATGACCAGTTCCTGTTCTGATCCGGGCGCCTGTTCGGTAGGTTCCTCGCCTTCCGGAACGTCCATCAGCGTGCCGAAGGCCAGCTGATCCAGTAGTTCGGCGGAAATCTGATAGCGCCGTTGCGTGTCGGTGAGGGCGAGCAGGATGGCGTCGTCCGTAGGCTCGCCGGCTTGTGCACGATGGAACGCGTCGAGCCAGGCTTCGAGCTTGGCACGCCGCTCGCGCAGCGGAAGGGAGGCGTCGTCGGAAAGATCGTCGCAGCGCCGCATGTAGGCGTAGATCGCACACAGCGCATTGCGCTTGGGATGCGGCAGCACCAGGAAGGCGTAGTAGAAATTACGCGCGTTGGTGCGCGCGATGCCGCTGCACACCGAGTACGCCATCGCCAACTGCGAATGGGTGGGCGTGAACTGCGATTGGGCCTGTTGCACGGCGGTGCTCATAACAACTTCCCCAGCGCCGCGCGCGCGACCAGCGCGAGCTTGCGAGGCTTGGAAATAGAAGGCCGCCGGCCGAGGACCGCAAAGCCCTGCTTCTCTATGGCGTTCAGAATTTCGAGGCCGCCGCGACTGAAGAGATCCAAATCAATGGCGAGCTCCTTGTTCACCTTGCCGATCAGAGGCTGACCTTGCCGGAACCAGTCGCGCGCCCGCTCCACTTCAAACCGCATCATTTCGCAAAAAGCAGCAGTGTTGCGGTTGTTTGCCAGATCGTCTTCCTTTACGCCGAACTTACGCAAGCTCTCGAGCGGCAGGTAGATGCGGCCCTTCGCATAATCGACCGATACGTCCTGCCAGAAGTTCGCGAGCTGCAGCGCGGTGCATGTGAAGTCGGAAAGCTTGTGCCGCTCCGCATCGCGGTATCCGCAGAGGTAGAGCACCAGATGTCCAACCGGATTCGCGGAGTTCCGGCAGTAGCCGAGCAAATCGTTGAAGGTCTCGTAGCGTGTGATGGTCTGATCCTGGCGGAAGGCCGTCAGCAAATCAGAAAACTCGTGCTGCGGAATATCGAATTGGCGGACGGTGTCGGCCAGTGCAACAAATACGGGATGCCGTGGCTTTCCTGCGTAGCAGGCGGCCAGTTCGATCTGCCACTGGTCGAGTAGCAAAAGCGACACAGCCGGATCGCCAACCTCATCGCCCAGGTCATCCGAAATTCGACAGTAGGCGTAAACGTTGTAGAAATGCTGGCGCAGGCGTTCCGGAAGGAACCAGGTTGCTACCGAAAAATTCTCGTAGTGCGAGCGCGCCAGCCGCTGGCAGTAGGCCTGCGCTTCCGTGAGCGACGGAGCCGTCGCCGGAATGGCGTACTCGGGCGGAAGCTTGCTCCAGCCGGCCAGCGGGGTAGACGCGGGCACAGGCCGGGATTCGCTGGTGGCGATGAAAGTCATAGCGAGTCTTTATCCCGGTCGATCTCTGCGCTCAGTGTCCTGGAATGATGGCGGTTTTAATATCGCCGTTGCGGTTGAGCATGTGCCGCAGCACGTCATGCAGGCGCGAAAGCGGCGCTTCGCCGGTAATGTAATCGGTGCCGCGGACTTTCTTTTCCGCGATCAGCGCAAACGCGCGGCGCACCGTTTCGGGGGTGTGATGGAACGTAGCCTTCAATGAGATTTCGGAATAATGCAGCCGGTTGGTATCGAGCTGCACTTTGCTTCCGCTGGCGCATCCGCCAAAGAAATTCACGGTGCCGCCCTTGCGCACCATCTGCACGGCCCACTCCCATGCTTCCGGACGGCCGACGGCTTCCACCACCACGTCAGCGCCGCGCTTTTCACGGGTCAATTCGCGGACGGCCTCAATGGGATCCTTCACTTGTGTGATCTGCACGACTTCATGCGCGCCCTTGCGCTTGGCAAGCGTTACCTGAGAGTCGCGTTTCACGACGGCGATCACGTTGCAGCCGATGGCCTTCGCGACCTGCACGAACATCAGACCGATCGGACCACCGCCGATCACGGCCACGGTGTCGCCAATTTCAACGCGCGTCTCATGCAATCCGCGCAGAACACAGGCCAGCGGCTCGGTCATGGCCGCGTCTTCGAAGGAAACGTCCTGCGGAATCGCCAGCATGTTGCTCTCAACAATCCGCCGGGGCACGCGAATGTATTCAGCGTAAGCGCCGTTATTGAAGAGCAGGTCTTCGCAAAGATTTTCCTGATGCTTGGAGCAGAAGAAGCACATGCCGCAGGGCGCAGAGTTCAGCGCCACCACGCGCATGCCTTTCTTGAAACCGCGGACACCTGGGCCGACCTCTTCCACCACGCCGGCCAGCTCGTGCCCGAACAGGGCCGGCGGCACAATCATGCGGGCATGGTAGCCCCGCTGGTACACCTTCAGATCGGTCCCGCAGGTCAGGGCAACCTGCACCTTGATCAGGACTTCGCCTTCCCCCACGCGCGGGATCGGCACCTGTTCGATCTTGATGTCTTCCTTGCCGTACAGGACGGCAGCCGTCATTTTTCCGTTCACTTCAAGTGTCCTTCCCAAGCGCTGCCCGGTTGAATCACGACTTTCATGGAGTCCGGTTGAGGATGGGCAGCCAGTTCCAGTGCTTCTAGTCCGCGGGATAACGGAAAGCGATGGCTGATGAGACGCTCCAATTCCATTTCCTGTCCCATTACGAAGCGCACCGATTCCTCCTGCAGCTCCACCGAAGCGCTGTACGATCCCAGCAAGGCCTTTTCGTCCACACAAATGGCCGCCGGATCCACCACCGCTTCGCCGTGCACTGTCTGAGCAAACAGCAACACCCGGCCGCCCGGACGCGCCGCATCCATGGCAGGCCGGATCAGGCCGTTGCCGCCCACCGCCAAAATCACGGCGTCGGCACCGCGGCCTTCCGTTAACTCGCGCACTCGCTGGGTCACGTCTGCGCGCGAGGCATCTATGGTCAGGCCTAAACCGAAGCTTTCAGATATTGTAAGCCTCTGGGAATACAAATCGGAAGTAATAACCCGTGCCCCGGTCCGCTTCGCCAACACGCTCAGAATGAGACCGATGGGGCCTTGTCCGATAACCAGCACAGTTTCGTCCGGTACCAGACGCAGGCTTACCACCCCCTTCATGCAGGTGTTCACAGGCTCAACGAAGCAGGCCTGCTCGAAGGACACGCCGCCGGGAATACGGACGGTGCCGTGCTCGACGATCCAGTCCATTACACGAACATATTCGGCGAACCCTCCACCGCTCGGATCAAAGCCCGCCGTGCATCCCACCTTCTTGTAGGTTTCGCACTGCGCGAAGGTCTGGTGCCGGCAGTAGTAGCAGTTCCGGCAGGGAATGTGGTGAAAGACCATCACGCGGTCGCCGGGCCGGTACTTCGTGACGCCCTCACCGACGGCCGCGACCATGCCGGAGGTTTCGTGTCCGAAAATGCGCGGTGCAGAATGGGAGCCAGTCGAGATTTTCTTCAGATCGGTGCCGCAGATCCCGCACGTGTGCACACGTACCAGAAGTTCGCCCGCGCCAATGGCAGGGACGGGCACGGTCTCCATGCGGACGTCATTCTTGCCGCGATACACGGCGGCCAGCATGGTCGATGGAATCGCCTGCTGGCGTTCTTCCACCGCGATTTGTCCAGCGATTGACATTACGAGGGCGTCTTCTCCTGCTTGGTTCGAATTTCGCTATGCGGCATTGTGTTGGTGAAGCGAATATCCAGCGTCAGATGATCGAGATACGGTTGGCCGGGAGCGATGAAGTGCGAGTCCGTCACCCGGAATACGCAGTAAAAGTTGTCGACCTTCACCACCCGCTCGGTGTTCAGCGCAATCACAGCGAACTTCCCCGGATCAAGCCAGCCGATTTGCTTGTGATCCTCGCTCGGATCGGGTGAGCTGATGAGCACGTCGGGATAGATCTTGTGATGCAGATCGGCCAGTTTCACTCGCCATCCCGTGATGCGCTGGTCGCTCGGGTCCGAGCGCTGGGGCACGCATGCGAAAGTGTAGCGATCCTTGCCACTCTGATCTTTCACGCGAATGTCACAGGTCGCATTGTGCAAATCGAGATCCACTTGCATCGACTGCTCAGTGATGCGCGTCGGCCCTTTGCGGAAGCTCTCTAGGTACACGAAGGTGGCTTCGGATTGCGCGAGAACTGCCGATGCGAGTCCGAGGACGACCGCGACAGTGACGACCGCAATGATCACGAATTGTTGACCACGTTTCATCAGACGACTTTTTCCGGTACTGCTATTGCGTACAGCGATTGCAACCTCGCACTCAACGCCCGCGCCGCTTTTGCGCTGTTCTGCGCGAGACGCAAAACGTCGGGCCAGATGAACGGCCGACTGGCCGCGTACAGCGCGAAGCTTCTCACGCGAAAACTGCCATCCGCGGCGATGAAGCGATCCATAGGCGGCATGGCGAATCCCGCTTCATCCGAGATTGCCTTCACGGCAGCGAACCGCAGGCCGCGTGCTTCGGCGCCTTTGGCCACGGCCGCAGCTTCCATGTCCACCGCCTGCGCACCGTAGGACTTCGCGAGCTTCGCCTTCTGCTCGGCACCCGCTACCGCCGGTGAACTGACCAGAACGCCATTGCCGGATCCGGTGTCGTTGCGGCTTCCGTCTCTCGCATCGACAACGTAACGAGGCTGGAGCAAGTCACCGACTCGCAACTTCTCGTCGAGCGCTCCCGCGAACCCAGCCGACAGAACGACCGACGGCCGGTACAGCGCGATGATGGCCTCTGTCGCTCGCCGCGCCGCTTCGAATCCCATGCCGCCGCATACGACAACCGCGTTGTCTGACTCGAAAAATCGAAACTTTCTATCGCCGTATTCATGATCGGCGACGCGCCAGTGACGGACCAGCGGTGCAACTTCGCGTTCCAGCGCGGCGACGACGGCAACTTCAGGCATAGCCCTTTGCCCGAAACCACGAGACGGCACGGCGTAGTGCGCCATCGACCGGCACTGTCTCCCAACCCAGTTCGCGCTCCGCCTTCGCCGAGGAGACGAACATTTTCTTTCTCCCCATGCGGACCGCGTCGATGGTCGCTCGGGGCTCGCGGCCGCGAATCCACCCCGTGAAGACTTCATCGACCACGCCGGTGGCCAATGCCATCGCGTATGGCACTTTTACTTTTGGCGACGGCAGCCCAGTGATCGCGGCGAGTTTGTCGAGGATCTGCTTGAGCGTAAGATTCTCGCCGCCCAGCACGTACCGCTGGCCACTTCTTCCCTTCTCCAGCGCCAAAATGTGTCCGCGTGCGCACTCGGTGGCGTCGACCAGGTTCAAGCCCGTGTCCACATACGCGGGAAACTTCTTCTTCAGGAAGTCCACCACGATGCGGCCCGAGGGCGTCGGCTTGATATCCATTTCGCCGACCGGGGTGGATGGATTGACGACCACCACGTGCTGCCCCGCGCCACCCGCTTCCATCGCGATCTGCTCAGCCATGAATTTCGACCGCTTGTAGTGGCCGATCATGTCGTCCAGGGCCACGGGAGAATCCTCATCGGCGACCGTTCCGTTCGCGCTGAAGCCCATGGTCGCCACGCTCGATGTGTAGACCACGCGCCGGACGGTGTTCTTGCGTGCCGCTTCCAGTAGCGCGCGTGTGCCCTCGACGTTCGAGCGATACATCTGCTCCGGATCCCGCACCCACAGCCGGTAATCCGCGGCCACGTGAAACACCGTGTCGCAGCCAGCGATCGCTTTTTCCAGTGATGCCGCGGAACGCAAATCTCCGGTCACGCGATCCGCCTTCAGACCTTCGATATTCCGTAAATCGCTGGTAGAGCGCACCAGCAATCGCAACTCCGCTCCCTGCTCTGCGAGAACCCGCGCGACATGAGCACCAAGAAATCCGGTCGCGCCCGTGACGAATGCCTTCAAGAGCAGTCACCAGTCGCTAGTCTCCAGTCGTCAGTTGGAGGATTCCAATGGTCAATCATTTTGGAACGCAAAACTCCGTGTCTCATCCATCGACCGGATGAAGCCCCTGGGTGCACGCAGATCTCTCAGTGACCGTTGCGAAAGGAACCAACCGGCTCTCCCGCCACCATCTTCGCGTACGTAGTGAGTGCGAGCAGCGGGAAGTATTGCCGGTACATGTGGTACTTCAGGTAGAACACGCGCGGGAAGCCGGTTCCCGTGTATTGCGGCTCGTCCCACGAACCGTCTTTCAATTGCGTGCGCAGAAGGTAGGCGATACCGCGCGCCACCGAATCGCTGCGCATGTCGTTGGCCGCCATCAGGCCGAGCACGGCCCAGGCGGTTTGTGACGCGGTACTTGGGCCGATGCCCTTCTGATTCGCATCGTCGTATGATTCGCAGGTTTCGCCCCAGCCGCCGTCGGGATTCTGCACCATGCGCAGCCACTCAGCGGCCTGCTGGACATAGGGCTCGTGATGATCGACTCCGGCAGCCTCCAGCCCGCGCAGCACCAGCATCGTGCCGTAGACGTAATTCACACCCCAGCGGCCGAACCAAGCACCGTCGGACTCCTGCTCC
>Ga0209811_10000104_pt1 | contig 38541 bp, 32 predicted proteins | sample Coa_R1_6_FD_187161 | JGI IMG/M metagenome (GOLD analysis project Ga0209811, IMG submission 187161) | Surface soil microbial communities from Centralia Pennsylvania, which are recovering from an underground coalmine fire. - Coalmine... | ecosystem: Environmental > Terrestrial > Soil >... | reverse complement strand
GCGGATCACATTCGCAGAGTGTTGCAGACTTTTCCGGGCGTCTTCTCAGGCATCGGGGAATTCACAATCCATAAAGAATTTGTCTCCGCGAAGGTCGCAGGAGAGACCGCCTCGCTGCGAAATCCTGCCCTCGACAAACTGCTGGACTTCGCCGCCGAAGTCGGTCTCGTCGTTCTGATCCACAACGATATGGACGTGCCATTCGCTAAGTCCGGCACAGAACCAGCTTACCTGTCTCAAATGAAATCCGTTCTCGCGCGCCACCCTAAAGCGACGATCATTTGGGCACATACGGGAATGGGCCGGATTGTACGCCCGGTTCAGGGTCATGCGGCCGTCATGGAAGAGATTCTCAAAGATCCGCAATTTAGCCATGTGTATTTCGATATTTCTTGGGATGAAGTTGCTAAATACCTGACGTCTACTCCCGAGTCGATCAGGATCTCGGCAGACCTCATCAATCGCTATCCAGATCGATTTCTGTTTGGCACCGATGAAGTTGCACCGGCAACCCAGGAGAAGTACCTCAAGGTCTACTACCAATATGACCCGCTCTGGAAGCAGCTAAACAAAGAAGCCACGGCGAAGGTACGCTCCGGAAACTACGAGCGCATCTTCGACGCGGCCAGGCAGCGGGTACGAACGTGGGAAGCAGCGCATTCGAAGTGATTCCGTGCCGTTTATGCCAATCATCACGGCTTCGCCGGTTGTCGAAGGTTCATCGTCGAGACCAAGGGTGATGATTCGTTAATTATAGTAAAGGAGTTTTTTATGAAACCGACAAACAGAATCCGCCTTTTGCTTGTCCTACTCGTGTACGGCACTGCACTCACCTCAGTGGCCACCGGCAAACAACTGCCGAATATAGTGATTCTCGCAACCGGCGGCACCATCGCCGGCGCGGCCGCTACCGGAACTCAGGCCGGCTACACCTCCGGTGCGGTGACCATCGACGCAATGCTCGCAGCTGTTCCGGGGATCAAGGACCTCGCCAGCGTAAAGGGCGAACAGATCTCCAATGTGGGATCCCAAGACATGACGCTGGACATAATGCTGACGCTGGCTAAGCGCATCAATGTCCTACTGGCACAGAACGATGTCGACGGCATCGTCGTTACCCACGGTACCGACACCATGGAGGAAACTGCGTTCTTTCTAAACTTGGTCGTAAAGAGCGATAAGCCAGTCGTAATGGTCGGCTCTATGCGGCCGTCCACCGCCGTAAGCGCAGACGGGCCATTGAATCTGTACAACGCTGTCGGCGTTGCCGTCGATCCACAATCCAGAGGGCGCGGCGTGCTGGTGGTCATGAACGACTGGATTCATGGAGCACACTCCCTCACCAAAACCAGTACTACCGCGATTCAGACGTTCATGTCACCCCTGCGGGGACTCGTGGGTATTTCCAGTTACGGTAAGAATGATTTCTACAGCGTACCGGGCTGGAAACACACTACTACTAGCGAGTTTGATGTAGCTAATGTCCTGAAGTTACCTCGCGTCGACATCCTGTTTGCGTGCGCTGACATGTCGCCTGATCTCATCGACTCCGCAGTGGCGAATGGCGCCAAGGGCATCGTCATTGCCGGGGTTGGCAACGGAAATATGAATCAGGCTTCGCTCGAAGCCGCAGCAAGGGCAGCGAAGAAAGGTGTGATAGTCGTTCGAAGCAGCCGAGTCCCTACCGGAACCGTTGGACGTAACGTGGAAGTCAATGATGATGAGATGAATCTTGTGGCCTCCGATGAACTCAACCCTCAGAAGTCCAGGATTCTACTTATGCTGGCACTGCTCAAATCGCGCCCAACCGCGGACATTCAGAATTTGTTCTATACCTACTAGATTGGAGTCGCGCGCGGGTTGGCCTGGTCGACCTGACATGAGAGCCCGTCTGCTGAGCTTTCAACTCAGTCGGCCCACCTGTAACCTTGATCGGTCCTGCCTTGCACCCCATGATTGACACAAACGACTGTCATCTCTAGCAGTTTCCGGGGTAGTTCCCTCAGGCGAAGATGGTCTTGCCGGATAGCATGCGATATGCGAAATCCGGCGACAGGGCAGCTTCGGAATGCCATGCGCTAAAGCCCATAACGACTCCTATGTCGCGCACGATGGAGACGATGCAAAACAGGACTCCTTTTTCTCGATTTCCCATCCGTCTGCTGTAGCACCCACTTTCGACCACCACAGTTTAAAAGGAAGAAAGCACATCTATGCGTGCTGCCTGCTCGCTGTGATGTCCAGTGTACTTGCAATAGCCCAGTCGGGATTGGAGGCTCCTAGTCCAGTGCCGCTGATCGCTCTCGACTCGAGGCCTGTGCTTGCGGAACTCCTTCTCGAGGTTGAACGCCGATCCCCTCGTGTCGGAGACACCCAGTTCCCGGTCGACAAACCCACTCCCGGATGTCAGGGCGTGCCATTCTCGACAAACAATAAATTGACTGGTGTGAGCGACCAATGGCAAGCGGAATGGACAACGGGTAGTGAGCTTGCCGCAAAGATTGAGCAGGACTCGTCTGTCGTCGAGGATCCCATCCTAACGGCCTATGTTAACAGCTTAGAACTTACCATTGTGCAAAAGTCGGATTTGCATGGTTGTTTCCTCGTCAAGATTTTAGACACTTCGGAGGTCAACGCATTTTCGTTGCCAGGGGGTTTTCTCTACCTAACCAGTGGCCTGATCCTGCTTGCTGACAGTGAGGGAGAGTTGACAGCCGCTTTGGCTCATGAAACTGGGCACGTAACGGCCCGACACTTCGCGAAGGTCGAACATAAGATGCGCATTGGGCGACGAGTGGCGTTGGCTGCAGGACCGGCGGGGTATCTGGTCCGCCGTCTTCTTGGTCCGCTCTTAACCAAGAAAATGATTCGCAACACCGAATTCGAGGCAGACCAACTGTCTTTGCAATATCAAAATGCGTCCGGCTATGACCCGAACGAATTCAGCAGACTATTGCAGAGTGCGCTTCAAGACCAGGACAAGCCACCGTCGTTCATCGGGCGGTTGTTTGAGACACATCCCTTGATCTCGACGAGAATAAAGCGTCTGGACAAGATGCGGAATCAACTGCCTCCGGGGGCCATCGACCAACCCACCGACACCAGCAAATTCAACCAGGCGAGGGCACGTCTTGCAACGTTGCTGAACCTGGCGAGCCCCGACTCGGACATTCCTTAGCATCAATCGGCTCATCCACTGCGCAATTCACTTTTCACTCGACCTGTCGATTCTGCCAGTGGCAACTGCCCTGTTGCAACTACTAGCCTGACACAAGGCGGGGAGACGGTCGTATCGCCGTTTGTGTATCCGTTCCCCTTTGAATGGAGCGCAGGCTCACGCCACACTAAGGAGAAGAAGATAATGATCAGGACTATTGTTGCAGCTTTCGTGTTGGGGACCGTTTTTCTGAGCTGCGCATTCGCACAGCAAGGACCGGCAACTCCAACCGCGTCTGACCATGATATCCAGTTACTGAGAAAGGATCTGCGGTCGGCACAAAAGCAGATCATCGCGGCGAATATGCCGTTGACGGATGCTGAGGCCCAGAAGTTTTGGCCGCTGTACGAGCAGTACAATGCCGAAAAAGTGAAGATCAACGACGATAAGCTGCTGGTCATTAAGGACTACGCTGCGAACTTTGAGAAGCTCACTGACAACCAGGCTCAGACGTTGGTAAACAAGTGGGCGCAGGCCGACCAGTCAGCAGTTCAACTTCGAGCAAAATACATCCCAATATTCCAAAACGTGCTGCCCGGCAAAAAGGCGGCCCTGTTTTTCCAGTTGGATCGCCGCATTTCCGTTTTGCTGGATCTGCAGTTGGCTTCTGAGATTCCTCTGGTTGAGCCGTGAGCTCACCTGTTCTCGATCGGACAAACGAGACAGCTAGTAGTGGAGATGTTTCGCCGAGGCTGGTAAGGAAGACGAAACGCCACTCGAGCGTACTACCAGGCGAACCGAGGAATTTTATGCTTATTGCTTCTTGGGTGGGAACTGCTTGAGCAACTTAACAACCGCCTTGTCGATTCGCTCCAGAGACTTCTGCTTATTTTCGATATCAAGCTTTTCGGTGACGGTACCGGTCCATACAACTTTGTTGGAGATGCGATCGACGAGGGTGAGCATGAGAGATCCTTCCGGGACATATGGGGCCATCAGGTTTGTGGGCATGGTGGCTCCGATCCAGGTAGTCGGATCATAGGTTGGGAGAATGGGTACGCTTGCTGCCTGATTGAGTCCGAATTCCATTCCCCCGGCAGGAATCAGAACTAGATCGCCGTCCCTTTCAGTCCTCGTCAGTCCCTTGGACTTCAATTGTTCATCGACCCGACCGACAACACTCGCATAGGCCAACGGCCTGGTGACTGGCATCGCGGGCGCGGCCCACGTGTAGCTTCTGAACTTCAGGAAGTCGGTTCCTTTCTCATATCCCACACGGACCTTCTGTCCGAAGGCAACTACAGGAAATGCAGCCATTAACACGTAAATCCACATCTTCCCCAGGTTTAGCTTCATTTGGTCTCCACCGTCGTTGAACATAGACGGACCTTAATTCGGTCAAGGACAGAGTACCGATCCCGGCCTAAGCAGAAATACTGACAGTTCTCACAGGTTCCCCGGATCATTCAACAGAATCTGGTCCGCTGTGCGAAATGACAGTTCTCAGATACGTGCGATTGCAACTAGGCTCGTCTGGACGGGAAAGGGATTCACGATGTCGGATGTGGATGTAGCTCGTAGTTGCGCCGCTGTCCCGCAGATGTGGGCCACGCTATGGTATTGCAACCACTGTAACGCGATGGTTTCGATACAGTCTGTCCAAGCGGTGGACGAAGCATTCTGTCCAGCTTGCCTTGAAGCACCGCTAGAGTTCTGTGGACGCTTCTCCGGCTTTCCAGGGCTTCAACTCGTAGATGCATAGCATCGACGTGCGTGCTTGCAGCCTCTTGGGTCAGGACCTGATTCAGAAGAATGTGGTTATCCCACGCCGGGAGAAACAAACGGAGTTCCGCTCAAGGCCAAGTTGATTGCGGGCACGAGATGCATAGTCGCAGCTTCAGCACGTATGCCAAGGATCCACTTTCCTTAGCGGCGTCAAAGGTATCAATGTCCGAGCAGGCAGTCAGGAAAACCACCGCGACGTTGGTCTGGGTATCCCTGATTCGTCTCGCAACCTCGATGCCGTTTAGAACTGGCATGCAGATGTCGAGAATCGCAACGTCGGGAAGCAGTTGAGTAGCAGCCGTGAGTGCCGCACCACCGTCACCGACCGCCCGAATGACGTCGAATTCGGCACCCAGCATCGAAGTAAGCATATCGCGCATCTCTTGTTGTCATCAGCTATCAGTACACGAATCGTCCCCATGAGCGCCTCGAATTGAAATGTCGTGCACTTGGAGCTCCATCACCTGGGGGTAGGAGGAAGTCGATAGCTTCCTGAGGAATAAGGGACAGGACGGGGATGCAAGAGGCCGCACGCAAGCGTGAGCGTCCCTTCCGATTTCAACAATCTAACGAGCACCCATTACAGGTGCTCAGTCGTTGGCAATTGAGGCTTCCGCGGGCCACTGATCATTGGTGACGTGCCAGGTCTTGTCCGGATTATATCGATCTATATTCTGGGCGACGTCGAGGGTGGCAGATCCCAAATCCTTTTCATATACAACACCGTCAAAGCCGACCAGGAAGCTCTTCACACCCGTGACCTTATACTCAGCAGGAAAGGCCAACAATGCGAAGCCTCCGATCATGGCTCCATCAATGACATAGTCGAGTTGGCCAAAGCGCGCAGCAGGACCTTGCCCCTTGAGTACCTTGAAGTAGTAGCCGTGGTAGCCTGAGGTCTTGCCGGGCGAATACCCTTCCTCGATGGCGCGAGCGACTGCTTCGCTGATAGGACCGCCCGGCGTGCCATCCTCGTTCTTCCAATACAAACCGTCATGCTTTCCGGGTGTGCTGATGATCTTCTGCGCGTATTGATTGATCCCAGAGTTGTCGTAGATGTCCGACGCGTACTCGTGCTGCGCCTCAGCAAAACCGCGACAGACTTGGAGGGCGTCGAGTTCATTGGCGCCTATCCGCCGGAAGAGAATCTCGTCATGGCCCTCTTTAGAATCGAAGTACCACTTCCCCTTCTTTTTGACGATGGGGATTGGCAGTGGCCAATTGTTCGCGCCGACCTGGAGAACAGCTCGTGACTTGTCGTGAGCATCGATGGTCACGCTGTTCTTTTCGCGAGCCTTAGCCGCAAAGCTCTCGGCAGTGGTTTTGTCACGAATCGGGTCTGCCGACGAGATGAAATCTTTGCCCTCTGGGCCGAATATCTCCAGCAGCGCGGGGACATCGTACGTCTCCGCAGCCTTGATCAATGTCACCGCCGCTTCTTCCGGCGTATTGAAGGCTCTTTGCACCTGCTGAGTGGTGGATGGCACCTCCCCTGCTGGCTTTGCTTGGAGGTGAAATTCAAAAGCACACACAACCACGAAGAGGACGACCAATGACTTAATCTCGGTTACACCAACCCGTTGCCTTCTCATTGTAATTCTCCTGATGCATGGCTTAACTCATCTACGCCGTCCGCCGCCGCCCCCGCTGCGTCCCCCGCCACCACGGGAAGCCCCCATGCTGGACGAACCGCGCGCGCTGCTGGTTCGAGCGCTGCTCGCGCTGCCTCCCGATCCACCGCCAAAGGCGCTGGAATTGCGAGAGCCGCCACCACTGGAAACGCTACGATCCCCGACACGGTCCCCACCGCCGCCGCGGTTCGAGCTCATGTCGCTAACCCCACCTCCGCCGCTGCGGCTGCCGGAGTCTCTCCCGCCTGCACCGCGATCATTTCCACCGGCTTGCTGCCTGCTCCGATCAGAACTCCGGTCGCTTACACCGGCCTGTCCCCTGCCTCCCTGTTGACCCTGGTTCTGACGGGCATTTGCTTGCCGATTTGACATTGAATCTCCTCGAGTTGTGCCACCATACTTGTTGGCTGTCGCTCGGTTTGAGTAGGGAGCACCCCCGCGGTGTTGCGGATTATGCTGCCAGCTGTTGCCACCGCTGGCCGACCGATTCGAAACGTTCTGCCGATTGGAGTTGTTGACGAAGGTGTTGTTTCTATTGATGGTGATGTCGTTGTTCCCGCCCCACCCGCCGTGATAGCCCCAACCGCCGCCCCAAGCCGCTCCCATGGCAATTCCAACCCCAAACGAGATCGCCATACCCGCGGCGTAATACCCAGCTGGAGGATAGGCAATGGGCGGGTACGGATAGACCGGCGGACCGTACACCACAGTCGGGTTGTAACTAGGAACATAAACGACTTCCGGACTTGACTGCTGGATCACGATGACCTGCTTGCTTTCAACTACCTGGGTCTCCACCTTCTGCTGCTCACTTGATTTCAGGTTCCCCGCGTCTTTGGCTTTTTTGCGCATCCTTTGAGCCGCATCCATGACGTCACTCTGCTGCGCCAGAAAAGCGTTGCCCAGATCCGTCGTCCACTTGATGTTTTCGGCCATTTGCTTGACCACATCCGGCAGCGTTGCCATCGCTTGGATGCTTGGATCCCAATCTTGCTTTTTTACGGCATCCGCCAGAGCCTTGTCCTTCAGGCCTTTATTCTTCCCTAGCCACTGTTGAAGCTGGATGATTTCCAGCGGATAGGTGGAAGCGACAAGCGTCTGGGTTAGCATCGGATCGGGATAGAGTGCAATCGGAGCAACCAGGGAATCAAGTTGTTCAGGGGGGATACGGGCTGCCTGCTCTCCAGCGGGGGGACTTCCCCCAGGAGACGATTGTGCCTGTAAGTTCATATCGCCCGGCACAAGCACTATCGCACAAAGGATGGCCATGAACTTTTTAACGATATGTATCGACAATTCTATCCGGAGAAATGTGACTCTCATGATGGAGGTTCCGTCCTCTCAGCACCAGCAACCACGGCCGATCCGTTTATATTGGCAATGCCGATTTATCACACGGGCATAGAATTGCGCATGTTCTGATGCCCGGATCTCTTACTGAATGATTGCCTAGGAAAACAGAAAGCACGACTGCCAGAACTGACAGTTCGATTGGTGAAACTGCCCGTTTCCAACTTCTTGCTAGCGGGAAGACTGTTTCAGGTATTTCGGCTCGTGCACGGCGACAAATGCGTGCCCGTTTTCATCCGAATTGATCGTCATGCTCTTCGCGCATTCTTGGCATAGCCAAAAGTATTCACTATTGCGGAATAGACTCTTGCCCGTTTCTGGAAATGGCGTTACTGCGGCCTGCATCCTGGTTGGCACCTCGAAGAGGAACAGCCTCCCTCCCCGGAGATAGCGGAACACAGCACCGCAAGAAGGATTTGCACACTTTGTGACCATGGGCTCGCTTCTGCACTTCGTTTCACTTCGCGGTCAAATCCAATCTTGGCTTCTATTGCCGCTTCATCAGCAATGCAAATACCAGTCGCAAAGCCAAGGACATGATATGACCCGTAAATGCTCGACGTCAGCGTAAGAGCATTTTGGTAGTGGAGGATATGTAAGTTCTGACAGTGCTTCTGCTGAAAATTGTCGCCTGCCATAGGGCCGAGTGCTGCATATGCGCTAGTCAGTTTGTCTTTTCAGTGTTGGGTGCTCGTCCTCGCCTTCGGGCTCACCTTGATCACGGGGTGACCTGCGCCGCAGAGTTGGGCGATCTGGTTCCTCCCCTCGCGCCCGACGCCGATTCTCAATAGTTGTCAGGCGTGATTTCGTGTTGTCGAAATCTGAGGTGGAGATCACGTAAGCTTCCCGTGGAGGAAGTATTTTGACAATTTCCGATTGAGTCTTTCGCAAGCGATCCGCCGTTTGCGGATGATCAGAAAACATCTTAGCCATGACACCGGGTTTCTGCTTTTCCAGAGCTTGAATACGCTCAAAGAAAGAGATGAATGCCTGAGGATCGTAGCCGGCCTGGTAGAGGTACTCCACTCCCAGGTAATCCGCTTCCGCCTCGAAACTGCGTGAAAACTTGGTTAGGGTAAGCGGCATCGCGAGCCCAGTTGCCTCCCTTACTGCGATACCGATGCCACCCCCCACGAAAATCAGTGGAATGCTGGCCAAGGTGAACATCTGGGAATGAGTCATCTGCCGGGCAGCGTGGTGAGCAGCAACATGGGCAACCTCGTGCGCCATCACCCCGGCCAACTCGGCCTCCTCCTGTGCAGCCAGGATCAGGCCACTAGTTACGTACAAAAATCCACCGGGAAGAGCAAATGCGTTGACTTCGTCAGAGTCGATGACTTTGATCGTAAACGGCACTTTGGCATCCGAGTTGCGGACTAGATTTTGCCCAATCCGGTTCACATATTCTGTGACAACAGGATCCTTCAGCAGTCGGGCGCGGGCTTCGATTTCTCTCGAGTACTCGCGGCCGATCCCGATTTCTTGTTCAACAGAGTACCAATTGCTGATCCCTTTTCCGCCGATGTTGCGGGTACCAATCGCTTGTATGTCGTCTTTGACCGCACTGTGCTTTGTCTTACGAGCTTGGGGAGTTTGTGAGGTAACAGACTGATTCACCTGTCCTACCATGGGCACGCCAAAGAGCAAACACATTTCAACCAAGGCGAGGAGCCACTTTCGGTGTTCCATAGCCATGCCCTTTGATTCTCACCGCTCCTGCGCTTTGCGCGACCAACTCCAGGCGCCATCTTACGAAACCATGTTCCTCGCGCCCCAGCGTGGAATGAACTAGCAAAAGTACTAGTCGTTCCCACCTGCGTTGTTCGTCTGATTAGATGTGAAATGCGGGTCAGTCAAGAATGCGTCGTGAGTTGTCAGAACCTATCACTCTTGACAGTTCAACGCCTTCGGCGTCTTGCATACACTGACGCTGCTTCTTCCACTAACTGGGATAACACTGACTTAGGGCGCATTTCGGGGGACAACATGCGATTCAACTTCCAAGATTTTCTGCTGACGATATTGTCGTTCCTGCTGCTCCCGAGCGTCACTTTGGCGCAACGAGACCAGTCGCTCCGTGTTCTGGTAGTAGACGGGCACCCCGGACATGCCAACGTGATTCAAAAAGACGGACGCGCTTACGTCGATTTGCAATCTCTCGCGGAGATCACGAATGGATCGCTAAGCTTCAAGGAGAATCGTATTACCTTGAGCATCCGTGGAACCGATATGGGCCGTTCAGCAGCCGATGCTCCATCGGATCCGATACATTCTCCGGCGGACGACTCTGCGCTGTCGCGAGATTTCATGCGAGCAGGAATTGAGGAATTCGCGACGATGAGGGAGTGGGCAAGCACAATGGCCAATGCGGTCCAGAATGGTTACCAGATCACTGATGAATGGGCAGCGAACTACCGTGAGCAAGCTGCGAACAATCTCAGACTAGTGTCCGCGGCTGCTGCTACGGAGGGCGACCGAAAAGCCCTTCAGTTGCTCACCAACGAGTTCGAGGCTGTGAGTGAATGGAGCAATAGATTGGTCGAGGCAAAACGCAGCATGGACACCGCGAAATACGCTCTGTCACCCGGTGCCTTACGCGATGAGGCTCTATCTCAGAAGATCATAAATTGCGGACGTTTCCTTGCGAAGATGTTGGGAAGCAGCAGCTTTCAGGATGATCCATCCTGCCACTGAGCCCAGCCCCCGCAGTCACTTAACCGAGTATCCGCGCGCATCCATGCACGCCGAGAAGGCCCTCTTGAAGGTATCTGAGGCTCCTTGATGCTCGGCTTGAGCTTGGGTCTGCGATTGCTGCTGCGCTTGCGCAGTCTGTTGAGCCGCTTGTTGTCCAGCTTCTTTCTGTGCCTTCTTTTGCTGGCGTCGACCGCGCACAGCGCCAGCCGTCGCACCAATCGCAGCGCCAGTTCCTGCATCTCCCGCAATAGCGCCAATGGCAGCGCCCCCAGCCGCTCCCTTAGCGGAACCCTTTACGGCCCCGCCTTTGGGCGTTGAGCCTGCAGCTTGCTTTGCAGCCTGCTCTTGAGCGGCCTTTTGTTCCTCAGCACTAGGTGCTGTAGGTGGTGCAGCCTGAGGATCCACTCCCGACTGTTGTTTCGCCGAACTGTAGCATTCAGTCTCGTCCTTGAGTTGCTGGTCGGCATTCTGCTGATTCTTTGGGTACGCAAACATGCCTATGCTCTTGGCAGGGGACGATATTGCCGCCCCGGGCGATGAAGTTTGTGCCATTCCTGACACCGCTAGCGCTACAAGGATTGAAAGTATCGAAGCGTTTTTCATTGGATTCTCGCCTTCCCAGTGGTCTCGCTCACAGCTAAGACACGCCTTGTGTTTAACCACTCATCCCAGCACCGAATACTGGCAAAACCGACAGTTCACGACTGAACACCTCGGTGAGAAAACTCTAGACGTGACCGCTGTCAAACGGAGACGGCCACAGCATCAGTTCTGAAATTAGAAACATCAAGACGCGACGGCATTTCCATTGCGGGCGGCTATGGGCAGAAGTTTGACTATCTGCGGTCGATGCTTTTAGGTCTCGATCAGGAGAGAATCTAAATGAGTGCAACCCTTGCTGAACCGAGAACGGCACTCAAGAGCATTTCCATTTGGCCCCAATACCCCTCTATTTATGAGATCAACACTTGGGTCTGGCTTTCGGATTTGAGCCAGAAATACGAGATAAAAGTCGATCTGTTTTCGGTACCTTCCGCCGAGTGGGATGCCATCGCCGCGCATGGCTTCGATGCAGTGTGGCTGATGGGAGTTTGGGAGCGAAGTCCCGCTGGCATTGCGATTGCGAATCAGAACAAAGCCTTGCTGGATGACTTTCGCCGTGCACTTCCTGACTTTCGCCCTGAGGATAACGTAGGCTCTCCATACGGTGTGCGGCGCTACGTGGTCGACGCGCATCTTGGAGGTCCGGAAGGTCTGGCCGTAGCCCGCCGGGAACTCTCGAAACGAGGCTTGAACCTGCTCCTGGACTTCGTGCCCAACCACGTTGCGCCAGATCATCCGTGGGTCACCGATCATCCTGAGTATTTCATCCGTGGCAATGCGAACCACATTGCACCTGACCCCTCGTCTCACATGACAGTTCGCGGGACAGTCTTCGCCTGTGGGCGAGACCCTTACTTTCCGGCGTGGCCCGATGTCCTGCAGTTGAATGCTTTCGAACCAGGACTCCGCCAGGCCGCGATCGAAACAATCGCTGGTATTGCCCGGCAGTGCGACGGCGTGCGCTGTGATATGGCAATGCTTTTTCTGAATGCGATTTTCGAGCGCACCTGGAATGGCCGGACTGGACCACGTCCAGCCATGGAGTACTGGATCGAGCTTATTTCAGCCACGAAGAGGGCCTATCCAGGTTTTCTTTTTATTGCTGAGGCCTACTGGGAGTTGGAATGGGAACTCCAGCAGCAAGGCTTCGACTTCTGTTACGACAAAAAACTCTACGACCGCCTTGAACACAACAATGCCGAAAGCATACGACTCCATCTCTGTGCTGATCTCGCTTACCAGGGCAAGCTCTTGCGCTTCATTGAGAATCATGACGAGCCTCGCGCCGCTGCAAGCTTCTTCCGTGCAAAGCAGCACGCGGTTGCTTTGACGACTGCCACACTTCCAGGCACAAAGTTATTCCATGAAGGGCAATTCGAGGGACGCAAGGTGAGACTGCCAGTTTTCCTCGGGAGACGACCAGCTGAACACTTCGATCGAGAACTCGGCGAGTTCTACAGCAAACTCCTGCACGGCGTTAATCGAGCTGCGTTTCACGACGGCAAGTGGGCTTTATGTGACCTCACGGGGTGGCCCGATAACGCGAGCTATCAAAATCTGGTGGCATGGAGCTGGTTGTTGGGAGACGAGTTTTTTCTGGTCGTTGTAAACCTCAGCGATTGCTCCTCGCAGGCTCGGGTTCGGGTGCCATGGGCGCTCACACCTCGCGCAAAATGGCACATGGTGGACCAGCTATCGGACTCGATCTACGAACGGGATGGAGACGAGATGACGTCCCAGGGCCTTTACATAGAACTAGGGCCTTGGAACTATCACTTCTTCCAGTGCCTTCGCACAAAGAAGGGTGGTTCGCACCGTTCTTGAGACCAGCCAAGCAGCGGTTGATGGGTAGGTCGTACGAGATTGAGCCAGTGCATCCCAGCGGCCACCGTTCATCGATTTAGATAGAGCTTGTATCTGACATGAAGATCAGACGCGCCATCGGAGAAGAGATATGAAGACGTCAGTGAAATCAAGTCTGAAGCCCCAGATTGCATACGCGGAAACTAGCGAGCAACACAGATTGAATGCTGCCCGTGAAAACGGAACACCCTGGAAGAAATGGGGACCCTACCTCAGCGAACGGCAGTGGGGAACAGTACGCGAAGACTACAGCCAGGATGGAAATGCGTGGGACTATTTCAGTCATGACCAGTCCCGTTCTCGCGCCTACCGCTGGGGAGAAGATGGTCTGGCGGGAATTTCCGACGACAAACAGCAGCTCTGCTTCGCGATCGCCCTTTGGAATGGGCGGGATCCAATCCTGAAGGAGCGGCTCTTCGGCCTGACGAATAGCGAAGGCAACCACGGCGAGGACGTCAAGGAATACTACTTCTATCTCGACAGCACACCCACGCATTCCTACATGAAGTATCTCTACAAATACCCCCAACAGGAATTTCCCTATCGTGACCTGGTAGAAAAAAACCGCAGCCGCTCGCGCGAAGAACTCGAGTACGAGTTACTTGATACCGGCATTTTTGATGACGACCGCTATTTCGATGTGTTCGTCGAGTACGCCAAGGCTGATACAGAAGACATTTTGGTTCGAATCACAGTTCACAACCGTGGCCCCGAGGCGGCAGAGCTTCATCTGCTCCCGACACTTTGGTTTCGCAACACCTGGTCCTGGGAGCAAGGGGATACTCGGCCTACGCTGCGTCAGGTGAAGGATGGAACGGTATTAGCGTCTCACCCCCAGCTTGGCGACCGAACCCTTCACTGCGACGGCGCCCCGCAGTTACTGTTCACGGAAAATGAATCGAACGCAGATCGGCTTTGGGGACAGCCAAATGCAACGCAGTACGTGAAGGACGCATTTCACAACTACGTCATATCCGGCAACCAGAATGCTGTAGACCCCTCAAAAGCGGGCACGAAAACAGCTGCGTATTACCGCCTGGAGGTGCCAGCCGGGGGTAGCAAAGTCGTGCGGCTGCGGCTGAGCGCGCAACCAGGCGCGGATTCATTCAAAACATTTGACGAGATTTTTGCCTCTCGCGTCGCAGATGCCGATGAATTCTACGCCCGAATCACTCCGGCTTCGCTAAGCGAGGATGAGCGTCGTGTGCACCGGCAGGCGCTGGCCGGGATGCTGTGGAGCAAGCAGTATTACTACTTCGATCTGGACAGGTGGCTGGAGGAGCACAAGTCTCATCCCATGACGGGCAGTACGCAGGGCAATGCCCGGAATACCGAGTGGTTCCACATGCTAAATCGTGACATCATCTCGATGCCCGACAAGTGGGAGTACCCCTGGTACGCGGCATGGGACCTGGCTTTTCACACCATTGCCCTATCGCTAGTGGATTTCGATTTTGCCAAGGATCAGCTCCTGCTGATGCTGCGGAATCTATATGCCCATCCCAACGGGCAGATTCCGGCTTATGAATGGAACTTCAGTGATGTGAATCCGCCGGTGCATGCCTGGGCGACATTGTTCCTCTACAACGTTGAAAAAGAACTCGGCCGATCCGACCTGCGCTTCCTCGAGCAGTCGTTTCAAGGCCTCATGCAGAACTTCAACTGGTGGGTCAACCGGAAGGATCCGTCGGGCAAGAATGTTTTCGCGGGTGGTTTTCTCGGTCTGGACAATATTGGGGTATTCGATCGCAGCGCTCAACTGCCAACGGGCGGACACCTTGATCAAGCCGACGGCACCGCGTGGATGGCATTCTACTGCCAGAACATGCTGGAGATCGCGATGATTCTGACGGAATACGACTCCATGTATGAGGATATCGCCTTCCGCTTTCTGGAACATTTCGTATGGATCACGTATGCCATGGATCGAATTGGGGAGCACCACGACGAAATGTGGGACTCTCAAGACGGGTTCTTTTACGACCTGCTCCACCTACCGAATGGCGACGCCATGCGCCTGAAAGTCAGATCCCTGGTGGGATTGCTGCCCTTATGCGCTTCGACTGTGCTTGAAGCAAATGGAATCCTGCAACGCCATCCCCGGATGATGGAACTGGTCGCGTTGTTCTGGAAGCGTCATCCCGATCTGATGAAGCATATTGCTCCGGCGGATGGCAAATTCAAGGGGTACAGTGACCGCCGGCTTCTGTCTGTCTGCAACAAGGAGAAAGTCGAACGGATCCTGGCTTACATGCTCGATGAGAACGAATTCTTCGGTCCCTACGGGATACGATCAATTTCTCGGTTCCACTTGGACCATCCGTTCGTATTCAACTTGAGTGGACAGGAGTACAGAGTCCAATATTTGCCCGCAGAGTCGAACAACGGGATGTTCGGCGGCAATTCCAACTGGCGCGGTCCGGTTTGGATGCCGGTAAATGGTTTATTGATTCGGGCCCTGCTTAACCTTTATCAGTTCTACGGCGATGACTTCAAGGTGGAATGTCCAACTGGTTCAGGGAAATACATGACGTTGTTTGAGGTAGCGAAGGAACTGGGTCGCAGGTTGTCGAGCATCTTCCTCCGCGATGCGGACGGAAAGCGGCCCGTCTATGGCGGAGCTAAGAAATTTCAGGAGGATCCGCACTGGAAGGATTACATCCTCTTCTACGAATATTTCCACGGGGACAACGGTGCAGGGCTTGGAGCCAGCCACCAAACGGGATGGACCGGTATCATCGCGCGGTCACTCGATATGTTTGCACGCATGAACCCGGCGGATGTTCTCGAGACTGGCAAGCAAGATCTCATCTCTCGAATGACTCGTGAGCAGGTTGCGGGGGTGAAGGCCAGTTAAAAAAACTCTGTCCGCGATGAATCCTGACCACGGCCAGAAGTGACCGTTTGTTGCCGATCGACTAGGAGAAATCATAGAGCCCGGGATATGTCTGTGGCCCAGAGGTCCGACGAATGGCATCGACACAACAAAATCCCCCGCGGAGCGTGAGCTTACACACAGTAGAGCCCAACTTCCTCGAGGAACCGAATGATTTCTCCCTGGTCTTGGGTGGACCGATTTTCCAGTTCTTTCGGAGGTCGCATCTCGCCGGGGAGGGCTTGGAACTCTTACATCGTCGGCTGCTCATGATCACTGCGGTCGCTTGGCTGCCGCTGTTGCTCCTTGCGGCGCTCGGCCGCTCCGCAGGAAATTTGGGGCGGCTTTCCTTTCTTCACGACGTTGAAGTCCATATCCGGTTCCTGATTGCGCTTCCCGTTCTCATCGCCGCCGAACTCATTGTCCATTCGCGGCTACGTGTCGTTGTACGCAACTTCGTCGATCGCAGTCTTGTTTTGCCCCAAGACCTGCCCCGTTTTCACGATGCGATCAAGTCAGCCGTCAGGCTGCGCAATTCCATCCCTCTTGAGATTGGGCTCCTGTTCTTTGTGTACCCTCTAAGCCTGTGGCTCTGGAACCGTCGGATCGCGCTCGACGTCTCAACCTGGTACGCCAATCCCGGTGGACGCTGGCACCTGACCCTGGCCGGGATCTGGTACGTGTTTGTCAGCATTCCACTCTTGCGGTGCATCCTTCTGCGTTGGTACATGAGACTCTTCATCTGGTTTCGCCTTCTATGGCACGTCTCCAGAATCAACCTCAACCTCATACCGACTCACCCTGATCGCGCTGCGGGCCTTGCCTTCCTCGGCAAGAGTGCCTACGCCTTCGGCCCGCTTCTTTTCGCTCAAGGGGTTATGCTCGCCGGACTGGTTGCCGAGCGAGTCCTTTACAGAGGGGAGAGCTTGGTGTCCTTTAAGGTACAGATCGTGGGCTTTGTAGTGTTCTTCGTCCTGGCCATTCTCGGTCCACTCTTGATGTTTACTCCCCAGATGGCTCGTGCGAAAAGGAAGGGATTGGGCGACTACGGTCTACTCTCTCAGCACTACGTCGAAAGCTTCGAACAGAAATGGGTCCACCGCCCACCCGCCAGTACCGAGGAACTCCTCGGATCGGGCGACATCCAATCGCTGGCCGATCTCGGCGATAGCTATGCCATGGTTCGCGACATGCGTGCGGTTCCTTTTTGGCTCGAGGACATCTCCCGTCTGGCCGCGGCCACGGCGGCCCCCCTCTTGCCTCTCCTGCTCACCATCTTTTCTCCTGAAGAGCTCGTCACGCGCGTCCTCAAGGTCGTGTTTTGATGATGCCCAGTAGCCAAGCTCAGCAGCGATTCGTGAGGGGTTGATTTGGAGCAACGTAAACGTTTGGGGGATGTCGTTGCTGCGGACTGAAGCCGGTGTACGCGTTAATTCGTGACCCGGAGAAATCGCGGAGACCGGTATGGTTCGACTCAACCGTTTCTGGATCGTTGTCCTATTCCTAAGCCTGCTTTCTTTGTTGGGCTGTCAAGATCTGGTTCCGCGAGATACGTCCAGTCTATTCATCCCTAAGTTTCAGCGATCAGAGATTTTCGGGTTCGTTGCAGGGCTTGGAACGACTTTTGCTGCGGTGCCAGATTTGGTTGCTATGCTCAGGCGCCGGTCCAGCGCTGGCATGAACCCGAGGATGGTGGCAATCATGGGCATCTTTCAGGTCCTGTGGATCTACTACGGGTTGCTGATTGCGTCACGGCCCGTGATCGCGTGGAACGTGATCGCGGTGTTCATCAATTCACTCAGCGTCGGCGCGTACTTTCACTTTGTTCGCAAGGAGAAAACGCAGGCGACAACCTGAGCAACCGACATCTCCGTTGGTCAATGTCGGTCCAGCAATTCTGGAATAGCACTTTTCCAGTCAGTCCGCGTCACAGATCGAGAGGAACAGTACGATGTCCTACACGCACCGTGATGATCGCGTGAGTCGAGCACTTGAAGTGTCCATCAACGTTGGGCTCTTCATCTTGCTGGCGGCCGGTTGTTTCCTCATCGTGCGCCCCTTTCTGCCTCTGGTTGCATGGGGCGTGATTATCGCCATTGCCGTGCACCCCGGCTACCGGAGAATACGGAATCTCCTGGGTGGACGCAGAATACTTGCCGCGGTCGTTTGCACCATTTTCCTGTTCGCACTCCTGATTTTGCCGGTCATTTTGCTGACCGGATCATTGGTGGACGGTATTCAGAGTCTGGTGGGACACCTCAAAGAGGGAATGCCGATTGTCCCGCCGCTTCCTCCGCGTATTGCAGCTTGGCCTATCGTGGGGGCTCGATTAAAGGATGTATGGGAACTGGCGTCGAAGAACCTATCCGCTGTGCTGCAACAGTTTGCGCCTCAGATCAGAGCGCTAGTTCCACAGATCCTTTCCGCCTCTGCTGGAATCGGCGTAGCAGTCCTGGAATGCATTCTTTCTATTTGCGTTTCCGGAGTCCTTCTAGCTAACGCCAAGAGTGGTGAGAAAGTGGCTCACTCACTAGCGGGCCGTTTTTTTGGCGACAAGGGCCCGGAATTTGTAGAACTTGCCGGAGCTACGATCCGTAGCGTCACGACCGGAATCATTGGCGTTGCGTTTATCCAGTCAATTTTCGCGGTCCTCGGATTTCTGGTGGTGGGGCTACCGGGTGCTGGATTGTGGGGCGCGATGTTCTTGATTGCCGCCGTGCTCCAGCTTGGAGTTGTGGTGCTGCTACCGGCGTTGATCTACGTGTTCGCAGTTGCCACCACCACCAAGGCTGTGATCTTTCTGATCTGGTGTCTCATCGTGGGAACGATGGACAATTTGCTGAAGCCGTTGCTGTTGGGACGTGGGGTAGCCGTTCCAATGGTGGTCGTGTTCCTGGGTGTGGTTGGCGGTTTCGTGGCAATGGGCGCTATCGGTCTTTTTCTAGGAGCAATCGTTTTGTCCATCGGATACAAATTGTTTCTTGCGTGGCTGGAAGACACGGTCCAACCCCACGAAGTGATGTCGGAGCAGGGCGTTTCTGCTGGAAGTGGAATTTGAGTTTACTCCAGGACAAAAGCGCAAATGCAGGAAAGAAACCGAAGAACAGGTGAAGCGAAACACTTTCGCACCCTAGTTCGCTTGTGCATGAGGGACAAATGTCTTTCATTTCCCGTACTTCGATACTGTATGCGGTGGTGATCGCACTATTATTGGCTGCCTTGCCAGGCGCTACACGCAAACTAATTCACACTGGCGACCCGTACCTGTTTACCGAGCGGTTTTTTCAGGACATCTTGGCACGTCTGTCTGGACCGGGAAGGCTGCGTTTCATCGTGCAGCCAACGGTGGCAATTTTGCTTGGCGTGAGAAGTGGAATTAAAGATGCTCGGGAAGGGTTCCCTCCATTTCTATGGGCGCTCGCTTTTCATGGAAAACACCGGCGTAAATTGTTCGGAAGCGCATTCGCTTCGATTCAGGATGTGGTCGCGATCGCGATTATCCTGGAGGTCATCTCACAATTTCTCATCTTTCATGAGGTCCGTCCGGGCGCAGCCCTGCTGGTTGGGCCCGTGCTGATCACGTTGCCTTATGTTCTAGCCCGAGCACTAAGCAATCGGATTATGCGCAGGAGAGCTCCCATTGCGTCGTCGGCTCACATATCCTGAAACGATCGGAGATGAAATGGTTCGCTTCTGGTGTAGACGAATCATGGTTGGAGTGAGCCTCCTGTTCGTGGTCATGTCAGCAGTGGGCAAATCCAGCAAGGTGGTGATGAGTTGGAAGAACCCCGCCTACGTGCGCACCAAACCTTTTTCTCGAGTGCTAGCCTTGGGGCTGAGTGACAAAGCAAAGATCCGTGCCGACTTCGAAGACGCACTTGCAGCGCAGCTTGCGGACACTGGGGTGGAAACCATTCCCGGCAATACGATTTTGCTCAGGCCAGAGGGTACCCACCTCGATCTGCAGTACCTCAAGACACAGGTGCGGGAGAACAAGCTCGATGCAGTCGTGGTGTCACGACTGATCAAAGTAGACAATACCGTCACTTATGTTCCGGGAACTGCTTACGTTCCCCCGCCCCTTCCCTACTATGGCACCTTTTACGGTTACTATGGCGCGGTATACCCGATGGTCTACACTCCTGGATACTTGAAGGAGGAAAAGAAGGTACGCATCGAGACGAATCTCTACGTTGTCTCGTCTGGAGAAGGAGAACTTGTCTGGACTGGTATCACCGACACCTTCAACCCTACCGACGTGAATAAAGCGATCGGCCGCCTTGTCAAACTGTTGGTGAAGCAGATGCGGAGCGACGGTGCCTTTTAACCTGTGCCAAGACCACTGGACCGAATGTCTCCTGCACCCGAAGCCGACGTTCTCCGTTTATTTCTGCGTCGGGTACCGAATGCCTCTTTCGATCGGGGCCTCACCGCAAAGCGGCGGCCAATTTACAACATGGTCAGCATGCCGAGGAAAAAGAATATAGAAAAGAAAACGGGAGAGATCGGTGGCTCCTGAAATCTGCTCCTGTGATTCAGTTCAGAGCTCACAATTAAGACAAACCACCCCGGTCACATGGACAGTCCTGCGCCCGCGAATCAATTAGGTCTCCCTCGCCAGGAGTACTGCCACGCGAACGAAACATTCTGGTAGTTCCCTCCATACCTGATGTAAGCACCGCGGTTGTAGCTGAACTTAATAGACTGATGCTTGCTCACAGGCACGGAGACTGTGCCTCCAACGCGCGAGTTTCGCTGCAGTGTGCTTGGATTTTCAACGCCATTCAAGGCGCTGCGGCCGCCAACCCAAAAGTTGCCATCGAGTGAAGCCCAAAGGCGAGGCTTCACGTCGTAGCTCAGGTGTCCCTCGAACGCGAAGGTCGGGCTTTGCTTTTGGGTATTGGTCCCGGGAGAAAACTGATTCCGCGAAAAGAAGTCGTGATTAGTAGTGAAGAACCAGCCTGCTCCGTACGTGTCGATTATCCAATGTCCCAATCGTTTTGACAGACCCAACTCGGGCTTAAAAGCCCAGCGGTTTGCGCCGTAATTAATCAGCTTTGTGGGATCGTACTGTCCCGTCGGCGCCACCACCTTCACACTGAAGCCAAGGAGTGTCTTTTGTTGCCAGCCACGGAACTCCTTCAGATCCATGGCGGGCCCGCCCTTCAGGTTCACGGACAAACGATAGGAGGAATCCAGCGCACCCGAACGGTACGCGTTCGTTTCTGCACCAACTACCGTTCCCCGGAAGTTACCCATACCATACGGCAGCGATGCACTGAAATTCGCGGAACGCCCGAACAGGTTGAAGGAGTGGGTATAGCTGAATACCGACACATTGACTTTTGCCGTGGCACCCGTGAGCGGGAGCGCACCATCGAGGATAAGGTCGCCGGTGAAGTATGAGTAACTCAGCGTAACCGCATTCGAGTGTTTGGGGGTGATCAGGTATGCGCGCGGAGCCAGGTCCTGAGCATTGCCGAGAAGGGATACGAAACCAACTACGGAAGCTAGACCCGTTCGGCACAACCTCATGACGCCGAATCGTGCTGCGTCCTTCAGCGTCAAGGTGTTCCCCGTTTAAAGCCGTTTGATAATAACTGCGGTCAAATCGTCCTGCTGTTTGGTACCGTTCGAAAATGCTGTAACGCCCTCGTAGAGCTTCGTGATGATCTCCGCAGAAGCCGAGTCCCGTGCTGCCCGAATCACCCCTTCCATTCGAGGTACACCAAACTGCTCGCCCTGATCGTTTTCCCATTCGAAGAAGCCGTCCGTGACCAGCAGTACCAGGTCCCCCGATTGGAGCTGCAGATGTGCAGCGGGATCCGGGCGGAAAGAGGGCAGAATGCCGAAGGGAAGCCCGTGTGCATTCATCTCAGTGAACCGGTCTTCTGGTCGGCTATAGATAACGATAGGGCCGTGTCCCGCAGAAAGTACCTCTACGTCGGGGCACCCGGGACAGCAGACCGCAGCTGCGAAGGTTACGAAGCGTCCAGTGGTGAGATCAGCTCCGAGTTCTTCATTGATTCGTTCGAGGGCCGTCGTGAGGTCCCGCGCCGAGGCAAAGTTGGATCGGGCATAGGCGTGGCACACCGAGGCCAACAGCGCTGGCCCGATGCCGTGACCGGTAACATCGGCGAGACTGACTACCACCTTTCCGTCGGGAAGGGTCTTCCAGTCGAAATAGTCGCCACCGGTATCATCCGCTGGCCGATTCCAACCGGCAATGTCGAATCCTGCAAGGTGAGGCGTATCCCGAGGAAGAAGTGACTGCTGTATGGACTGTGCCACTTGAAGGTCGTGTTGGATCGCGTTCAACTTGCTCCTGGTTTCCGCTTCGCGGAGCGCAGCCTGAACATGCTTGCGAATCTGTCCAGCAACGGCCCCGGCCACGAGCCCACCCGCAAAGAGGGTTATCGCATTCAGGCTTACGCTGGATTGGGTGACATGGGCCGGAACGCCGGGAATCGGTGGCCGCCACCCCAAATACAAAGCGGCGCAGAGATAAGCAACACTGGCAACAACCCCGGAGAGACCACTGATCCAGGGGCTCAGCCTAAGCGTGGACAATATAATAAAGATAAAGAAAACGAGGATCGCCGGACTGGCCAGCGGGCGATATGCACTTTCGATCTGTGAATTGACCAGGAATGCAAGCGCAAATGCGGGAATCAACGTCTCTACAATCGTGCTAAGCACCCAAAATCCTCTCGGGAGGATGGCGCTTGTCTTCAAGGCAGTATCTACCTGGCGCAACGTCCAACCCTCGTAGGCGGCAATGGCGGCAGCCAGCAGCAAGCTCCAAATCCACGGGCTCTCACTGGACGCGGTACGGATAACAAATACCCGCACGATCGTTACGCCGACAAATACTGCCACAAAGCAAAGGACACCGAAGATGCGTAGGCGCTCACTGCGTAACTCAGCCGCTCTGAGCGCGGTCGATTGAACTTCTTCGCTCATAGCCAGATCCAAACGAATAGCCCTGGATCACCAAGAAGCATCACCGCAGATTGCTCCGGCTTTCGACAAATCGAAATCCAGAAATGGCGACGCTGGTTCTTGCTCGAGAATCCAAGAGGAGCCCAGGAGTGGAATCCACGCCCTATTCGTTACAACGGTGATATACATTTCCGCGGCTCTCCACCGAGCACAGTGCTCTGCTCTGCCGCTTTGGTACCGTCTTTTCTAAACTCCCGATACCGGCGGATTAGCGCGTTGGTCGAGCTGTCGTGTTCCGACACAGGTTCCTCAGTGCCTTCGAGTTCTGAAATGATACGCTGCGCCAATTCCGTCCCAAGGTCTATGCCCCACTGGTCGAATGAGTTGATGTTCCAAATCACACCCTGGGTGAACACCGAGTGTTCGTATAAGGCCAAAAGTTTGCCCAGCGTTGCCGGGCTGAGTTGGTCTGCAAGGATCATGTTCGATGGCCGGTTGCCGTCGCATACACGATGCGGCACGAGCCAATCGGGCGCGCCGTCAGCCCTGACCTCCTCATCCGATTTCCCAAAGGCCAACACCCCAGCCTGGGCAAATGCGTTCGCCAGGAGCATGTCGTGGTGACGTCCGATCGGATTGAGCGACTTTCCAAATGCAATGAAATCACACGGTACGAGACCGGTCCCCTGATGGATGAACTGGTAAAACGAATGCTGACCACTCGTGCCCGGTTCACCCCAGTACACCGGGCTGGTAAACTGAGTAACCTCTGTCCCAATAAGGGTTACGTGCTTACCATTACTTTCCATCGTTAACTGCTGTAGATATGCGGGGAATCGGCTGAGGTATCGCTCGTAGGGCAAAACCGCGATCGACTGGACTCCAAAGAAATTGACATACCAAACAGTTAGCAGCCCCAGCAGGACAGGAATGTTACGTTCGAAGGGAGTCGCCAGGAAATGCATATCCATCTGATGAAAGCCATCTAGCATTGCGCGAAACTGATCGGGTCCAATGGCAAGCATCGTAGACAGTCCAGTAGACGAGTCGATCGAAAAGCGTTCTCCTACCCAGTCCAAAAGGCCGAACATGTTCGCAGAATCAATACCAAACTTCGCTACTTCTTCGGCATTCGTCGAGACAGCGACAAAATGCTGCGCAATGGATCCCTTGTCGTCTCCAAGACCAGCAAGTAACCAGGCGCGGGCCGAACATGCATTCGTCATCGTTTCGAGGGTCGTGAAGTTCCTGGAACAGACGATGAATAACGTCTCGGATGGATCGAGATCTCGAACACCTTCCACAAAATCACTACCGTCAATGTTTGCTACAAATCGAAACGTCATGGTCCGATCGCTGTATGCCTTCAGCGCTTCGTACGCCATAACGGGGCCCAAAGCTGAAGCACCGATTCCGATATTGACAATATTGCGAATGCGCTTGCCGGTCTGGCCTTTCCATTCACCTCGTCGGACACGGTTGCAGAATTGAGTCATTTTGTCGAGCACTGCATGGACCCGCGGCACTACATTATCGCCGTCGACGAAGACGGATGAGCCTCTTGGCGCGCGGAGCGCCACATGCAAGGCTGCCCGGTTTTCAGTAATGTTTATCTTCTCGCCGCGGAACATTGCGTCAATTCGCGCCTGCAAGCCTGACTCAGCTGCCAGTTGTATGAGCAGCTTTATTGTCTGGTCCATTACTCGATTCTTGGAGTAGTCGAGGTAGATCCCCGGGCCTTCGACCGTCATGCGTTGACCACGCGAGGGGTCATCGGCAAAGAGTCTACGGAGATGCATGTCACGAACTTTTCTGTAATGGCCCGCCAAGGCCCGCCACGCTGAACGCTTCTCCTGCAGATGCTGGCTGAATGGTTGTATGTGCGCTGCCATATCGCTTTTCCTTCGACTCGCGTTGTTGTATGAAACGAATGGTCTGGATTGTTTCCGTAACGGCCGGGAAGCTCACATCATCTGCGCTGAGCTCCGACTCTCGCTATTTGCGCATCTAGCGACATTTCTCCTCCCCAGCTCGAAGGGTTGGCCGTTGGATTTGGTTCAGTGTTGTGATCTCCGTACTTCCCGAGAAGACCGCCAACTCCCCGAGCAGCCACCATTCGCATGTGCGGGACTGTAACTCTCACTGCTTGCTGACACTAGACGTCATACGCATCCACGGTGCATTTGGAATGCTGGTCGCCCGAGCCACACGATCGCCGAACGCGAACAACAAGCAAAGGGTAGGAGCAAGAAAACTCCCGCGCCACTGATAGAAATGACAGTCCGCACCACAACTCGGGCTGGGAACCGAACCCAGCACCCATTCGGTTCGGTCCGGTCTGGCTTTGCAGAAAAATGAGCTTGTCGGCTGTAACTGTTCACAGTTCCTTCGACGATTCGCCTCTGTAATTCTGAGCTTGGGATGCTAACCATGTGGTTTTTATGGAAAGACCTTCTGGTCGAAGGTCCTCCAAAACAGGTCAGGCGAAAGTCTCATGAGGAACCCATTATTTTTCATCTTTACTGCTCTATTTCTAATTACGCCGTTTTCTTCGGCACGTGCCCAGGATAGAGGTAATAGCAAGTACGCGGGAGCTGCGAGCGTGGCGACGACTTCTCGACCCGAACCGATAGGAGTCGGCCCGAGTCTGGAACCCAGTATCCCATTCTCTGCGCTATCGGACATTGCTGATAGCTCTAGCCCCAACTCAGCAGAGCCGGACGCACTAGCAATGCCGATCTCGCCCCTTCCCATGCCCGTGGTCCGGTCCTCTGATTCTCCTGCCTCGAGCGTTCAGTGGAAATCGCTGTTGAAGGGCTCTATGTCCTACCTCGGGGTCATGCATGCTTTCCGGTTGGGCACGGAGGCAGGTACACGCGAAGCTTTGAGCAACAGTGTTGTCGGGGGGTACTTCAAGTCACTGGGATCAATGCACGGTTGGTCGGACGGCGATGGCTATTATGAGAACTACCTGGGGCATCCGATCGAGGGTGCGGTTTCTGGTTACATCTGGATCCACCATGACCCTCGCTACCGTGTCGTGCAGTTCGGCACCGACCGAGATTATTGGATGAGCCGGCTACGCGCGTACGCTTTCGCGTGGGCCTTTAGCGAACAATTTGAGATTGGCCCTATCAGCGAAGCGTCCATCGGGCAGATTCAGCGGTACTGCTGTCAGTATGGATTTGTCGACCATGTGATAACACCTAATGGCGGCCTGGTTTGGATGCTCGCTGGCGATGCCGTCGACCGGTACGTTACGGTTCCTATCGAGAACCGTGTACACAATAGAAACGTCCGGATTCTGACGCGAATGGCTCTGAACCCGCCTCAAACTTTCGCCAACCTAATGATGTTCCATTCCCCCTGGCGTCGAGAAAATCGCGCCAGCCCTACTCAATACGATGGTGAGATTTATCTGCGCCGCTCCGAGTCGCTCGCCGCAGCGGTGAGCCCAGAAGGTCACCCCGAGGGATTCAATGTCGTGCCCAAGTTCGAACTGGCTGCGTCGCTGCCGGGCTTATATCAGATTGGTGGGCTCAATTGCCTTGGAGGTGGAGGGATTGGTGCTTTTCGAGCCACAGACCTCAGGCAGTGGACGGTGGAAGTGAGTGGCTGCACCCTGGGCAACTCCCTGCCTCGCAACTGGAGCGGGGACTCGCTGACTTTCGCTGTCGGCCCTCAATGGATCGTCCACAGTGCAGGACGGTGGAGCCCGCATGCCCACTTCAGGGTCGGGGTACAGAAAATCACAGAAGAGCTACTCAACCCCGAACTCGAAAAGCTGGTGCTCGCAAAGGTACCGCCGGGCGCAGACAAACACAAATATCATGACCTCTACACCCAGCACTGGGAGACGACTGGGTTTTCCATGGCGCTCGGAGGAGGAGTCGATGTCGCCCTTAACCGCGCCCTCGCGTTGCGTGTCGCCAATCTCGACTACACACGCTCCTGGCTGGGAAATCTGAACGGCAGGAACTTCGATCATGGCCTGCGTCTCAGCACTGGCATCGTCCTGCGTATAGGCACGTGGTAGTCATACGCCGGGAACCTCTTCGGCTGGCCAGAGGCCAACAACCCCCAGGCAGTAGTGGGCCTCACGGCACGCAGAGCCGAATGGGGAACGTCCTGCCAAGCGCGCAAAGCAACTAAAAATTGAACCCAAGCGACAGAACCACAGTCGGGTCTGTCCACCCCGCGTTGAATATGTAGGTTGTGAAATTCACATTCTTGTGCGAGAGACCGATCAGGATCCCGCGCTGAATGTCGAGGCTAGTTTGGTAAGCCTTTGTCCGCTGCGCCACGAGACCCACCCGACACCAGTCCCTGGGCGTGTAGCTCAGTTCCGTCCAGCTGTAAAAAAAGTTGCCCGCACTGTTCCGGGTATCGAATACGAATTCGCCCTCCGTGGAAAGGTCCAGCATCTTCCAGTTGATTCCCGCCAGATACCCTGGAGCAAAGCCTGTTGTGTTACCGAAAACGCCACCTACCATCGGAGTGGCCCTGAAGACCAGTTTCTCGCCCGCTTGAAAGTTATAGCCGAACCACAAGGAGCCAGTCTCCTTGTCCTCGTAGTTGTATCGCGATCCGAAATGAAAATGGCCGCGATCGGCAGAGAATGTAGGAGAAGCATAGGATCGGTCGTGAGGCACAATGTAGCCTGCGACGTTGAGGGAAAAAGACCACTCGTCGCGGGAGGAGTCCGCTGAAGGGCTCGCCGTCTCGCCATTCGGCGATTGAGCTGCGGCAATTCCCACGAGGAGAATTGCGATGGCGGAAGTCCATAAAGATCGCGTGGTTGTTATCCTCCGAGGGAAATTGTGATCGCAACCATGGCCCCTCCAAGAATGACCATAGCAGTGGCCATCCAAAGTGGACGATGGCCTGAAAAACGCCCGAATGCGTATCCCGTCACAAACAACATCCCAATAGCAATCCCATTCGAGAATCGCAGCGCCAGTTTCGCATCCTCGATCAGTGCAAAAGGAATTATTACCGGCAGTGTCGCCGAGACAACGATCAGGAACACTCCCAAAGCACCAACCCAATCAGTGACCCGAAGTCGCGGACCGGGTGGCAGGTCCGCTAGACTGTTCAGCTTCTGGCGCATGCTCTCGAGTTCTGACGTAGACAATACGGAAACCACCACTGGCGGTAACGCATCGGCAATGATCTGGTGTGCTTGGGCAGGGTTGGTTGCTTCGCGTAGGACTCTTAGCTTCAGGATACCTTGGCCCAGCATACTGAAGTTACCCATTAAATAGAAAACTGCATCGATGATCCCCCATGCGAGATTGCATCCTAATGCTCCAACGAGCATGGTGCGCACTTGTTCACGGCCCGCGCCCGCAACGGAGAACGAGCAAGTGAACGTGAGGACCATGATTAAGGCGAACAGCACCTCGGTGATTCTCTCCATCGGCTCGAGAATTCGTTTAGACGGATGCACCGAGTCTGCGAACATGGTTGTAGAAGGTCTCCTACTGCTGCCATCCCCCTCCAAGTGCGTTGTAAACTTGCACTAAGGCAAGTCGCTCGTTGAGCCGCGCCTGTGCCAGGCTCAGTTGGGCATCGAAATAGCGGGTGTCGCTATCAAGAACCTCCAGGTAACTTGTCACGCCACCCCGATACCGCATATCTGACAACCTAGTGGCGTCTTGCGCGGAATTCGTAACCAACTCCTGTTGCGCCCGAAATTCCTGATTCTTGCGATAAGCAACCAGGGAATCTGATACTTCGCGGAAGGACTGCTGAATAGACTGCTGATAGACGAGGACGGCTTCCTGCTTCTGGGCTTCCGTCAGCCTCACATTCGAGCGGATTCTTCCGCCGGTGAAAATGGGCTGTACCAGTTGTCCGCCAACACTCCACAAGCCTGCGGGCCCCGTAAATAAATTCGTCAGGGCCGCACTCTGGTATCCACCAACAGCGGTTAGCGTGATCTGCGGAAAATACGCTGCTTTCGCAACGCCTATGCGTGCGTTGGCAGCCACCAACTGTTGTTCCGAAGACTGAATATCGGGACGCCTCTCCAGCAGAGACGAGGGCAACCCCGCCGGCACCGTCGGCAGGATCGCATTGTCCACTAGCGGCTTGCCCCTCGTTACAGGTGCTGGATTCTTACCCAGTAAAATGCTGATAAGATTCTCTTGCTGCTCGATACGCCGTTCCAGATCAGGAATAGTTCCCGCCGCCGTGTACACCAGTTGCTCCGACTGGCGAACGTCGAGCATCGACGTCGCGCCGCCCTTCGCTCGGACTTCGACCAGACGTAAGGACTCCTTGCGCGAAGCGAGCGTGTTGCGGGAGATGTCCATTTCGGAATCCAATTCGAGTAATTGGAAATACGCCGACGCGACGTTGCTGACCAGACTGGACATCACTGCTTTCTGACCCCACTCCGTCGCCAATAGGTTTGCACGTGCCGCTTCCGTAGCCCGGCGGTACTTGCCCCAGAAGTCAAGCTCCCAAAATAGTGAGAGGTTAACTTGGGAAGGGCTAGTTTCGAAAGCCGGTGTGATTCTCGTCGCCGGTAGACGTTCGTTGCTGGAAGATGCGCCCCCAGTAATCGTCGGGAACTGGTCAGCCCGTGTGATACCTAGCAGAGCTTGTGCCTGAAGCACCCGCGTTGCAGCAATACGTACATCGTAGTTTTGCGAGAGCGCTTCCCGGATCAGTGCTTGCAGTTGTGGATCCTGGAAAACCTCCCACCACTTCTCGTCGCCGATTGATGTCGCAGTTTGCGGGCCTGCATCTGGAGCGATCCCACGGTAAGAGTCAGGCACGGTAACTGGTGGACGTTTGTATTTGGGTCCCACCATGCATCCCGTCAGCGCCAAACACACAACTGCAGTAAGCCAGCGCAGCCTGAACATGATTAATCTCCTTCCGCCGGCAGGATGGCCGGCGTGGATGCTGGTGGCAGATGCTTCTTTTTTCGATGGGCAAGTCGTTCGACGACGTCGAAGCACACTGGGATCAAGAAGATCGCCAGAATCGAGGCGGCCAACATACCACCAATGACGGCTGTTCCCAGCACTTGTCGCGAGATGGCACCGGCGCCAGATGCTGTCCAGAGAGGCACGCATCCCAGGATGAATGCGAATGCGGTCATCAGGATCGGTCGCAAGCGCAACTTTGCCGCGATCAGCGCCGCTTCTTCTGCCGATTTGCCTTTATCGAACTCCATCTTGGCAAACTCAACAATAAGAATGGCGTTCTTGGCGGCCAAGCCGATCAGCATGACCAAACCAATCTGCGCATAAACGTTGTTGTCCAAGCCCCGCATCCACAAGAACCAGAACGCGCCGAATACCGCGATAGGCGTCCCCAATAGAACGCTGAAGGGCAGGGACCAACTTTCGTATTGCGCCGCCAAAATAAGGAACACGAAGAGCAGCGACATGCCGAAGATCACCGCCGGTGATACTCCTTCCGCTGCTTTCTTCTCCTGGTACGACATGCCCATGTAGTCATATCCCATTTCCACGGGCATGGTGGCTGCGAAGGTATCTTCGAGTGCCTTCATTGCCTGGCTGGAACTGTAGCCGGGCGCGGGGCTGCCATTGATCTGCGCACACCGATAGAGGTTGTAGCGCAGTGTGAATTCTGGACCGGAGCGGGGTTTAATTGTAGTCAACGCACTCATCGGCACCGGCTGGCCGGTATCATTGGTCACGTAAAATTGACCTAAGTTCTCCGCTCGGGTCCGATAATCTCCCTCTGCTTGAACGTAGACCTGCCACTGCCGACCGAACCGGTTAAAGTAGTTCACGAGGAGACCGCCCATAAAAGTCTGCAACGTCTTGTAGACGTCGGAGAGCTGGACACCCTGTGCAATCACCTTGGGACGATCCACGTCAACGTATACCTGAGGTACCGTTGGCAAAGCAGTCGTGTAGATTGCGCCCAGCTCAGGCCGCTTGCGTGCTGCGGCAAGAAACTTGTCCAGATTCTGAGTTAGGAATTGAGGGTCTTTGCCTGCACGATCTTCCAGCATGAAAGTAAAGCCTCCTGACGCTCCCACGCCTGGAATCGCTGGAGGCGGGAAGGAGAAAGCAACACCTTCAGTGATTTTCGAAAGCTCCTGGTTCAGGTGCTTCTTGATGGCCTCGTATTGTTCCTCGGGTGCCTTGCGCTCTGCCCATTCTTTGAGTGTGATCCAGTAAAAGGAGCTGTAGGTATTCTGGGCCCCGCTCAACATGCTGTAACCGAGAACTGCCGTCACCGCGTGAACGCCGGGCGTCTTCTGAATCATCTCTTCAATCTTGCGAGATGACTCATCATTACGCTGGAGTGAAGCTGCATTGGGCAACTGCAGGCCGGCGAAGACATACCCCTGGTCCTCGTCCGGCAGGAAGCTGCTTGGCAGGCGCGAACCAAACCATCCCGCCAGTATGGTCATGCCGACCAGCAGAAGCATGCTCACGCCGGCCTTGCGAATCAACCCTCCGCAGAGACTGACGTAGCCGTCGGTAGTCCGGCCGAACATGCGGTTGAACCAACGGAAGAATGCCCCAAGAGGACCACGGCTTTCCTTGCGAGGGCGCAACAACAAGGCCGAGAGGGCCGGGCTCAGTGACAACGCATTGAAGGCAGAGAAGATTACGGAAATGGCAATCGTGATTGCGAACTGCTGATACAGACGTCCCGTAATGCCCGGAATAAAGGCCGTGGGAACAAATACCGCCGAGAGAATCAGCGCGATCGCTATGACCGGGCCTGAGACCTCTTCCATTGCCTTGAAAGCGGCATCCTTGGGAGACATGCCGTGCTCGATGTGGTGCTCCACTGCCTCGACTACGACAATGGCGTCGTCCACGACAAGTCCTATGGCTAGCACTAGACCGAAGAGGGAAAGCGTGTTGATGGAAAAGCCCAGAAGCGGAAACACCACAAACGTCCCGATCAGTGACACCGGTACCGCCAGCAGCGGAATTAAGGTGGCGCGCCACCCTTGCAAAAAGATGTAAACGACGAGGATGACCAGCAGGATGGCTTCAAAGAGCGTGTGCTTGATCTCGTTCAGTCCTTCGGTAACCGCTAGGGTTGTGTCCAGCGCGATGTCGTATTCCAGGTCCTGTGGGAAACGCTGCTTGGCCTCTAGCATCAACTTGCGAACTCCGGCCGCTGCCTTCACCGCGTTTGACCCGGGCAGTTGGTACACGGCTACGACTGCCGCCGCCTTGCCGCTGTAACGCCCGATTACGTTGTAGACCTGCGACCCAAGATCCAGCCGAGCTACGTCTTTCAGGCGAAGGATCGACCCGTCGGGGTTGGCCCTTATCACAATCTGGCCGAATTCTTCCGCCGATGGGAGCCGCCCCTGTGCCAACACGGCATAGGTAAATTCCTGCCCTAGGGGGACAGGTTCACCGCCAATCTGACCGGCAGGATTCACTGTGTTCTGAGTCTGGATCGCTTTGACAATTTCGGGGACCGTAACCCCCAACTTTGCCAGTTTGTCCGGCCTGACCCAGCAGCGCATAGCGTACTGACCGGCTCCGAACACGCTCACGCTCGCGATACCCGGCACACGCGTAAGCTGATCATTCAAGTTGATATAGGAATAGTTCGCGAGATAGATGTTGTCGTACGTCCCTTTCGGCGAATAGAGGTTCACCAACATCAACGGGGCTGTCGTGGACTTCTGGACAGTGACCCCATAATTGACCACGTCTGCAGGCAACTGTGAATTAGCCTGATTCGTCCGCATCTGCGCCAGGATTTGATCGGTATTGGGATCCGTCTTGATATCGAAGTTCACGGTCAGAGTAATCTGCCCGGTGTTGGCGTTGTTGGAGTACATGTAATTCATGTTGTCCACGCCGCTCATTTGTTGTTCGATAGGCGTAGCGACGGACTGCTCCACAGTTACCGCATCTGCGCCAGGATAAGTGGCTTTCACCTGAACTTCAGGGGGAGCGATGTTTGGAAACTGGGCTGTGGGTAACCCCAACATTGCTGCGATGCCAACGAGTACCATGAGAATGGCAATCACCATGGCCACGATGGGACGTCTGATGAAGAAGCTGGACATGGTTCATTCTCCCTGTCCGGCGAAGTTAAATTGCTTAGGGCGAACCGTTGCGCCTTCCTTGGCCTTCTGCATGCCTTCGGCAATTACTTGTTCTCCAGACTTTAATCCGTCGGTAATCACCCACATCTGGCCTACGCGTTCCCCGATCTTCACCGGGCGGATACTGGCCTGATTGTTCGAACCGACAACGACGACGCTATAGCTGCCCTGAGCCTCAACCACGGAACGTTGCGGGACCAGCAAAGCAGCCTTAGCTATTCCTGTCACAGCACGAACCCTCCCGAACATGCCGGGACGTAAAACGCCCCCCGGATTATCGAAAGCCCCCGCTATGCGAATGGTTCCCGTCTTCACATCAACTTGGCGATCGGCTAGAACGACCCATCCTTTGTGTGGATAGACCGTCCCATCCGAGAGTACAAGTTCAAGAACCTTTCGCTCGCCCGCTCGGGCTCTACCTTCGGACACGGCGCTGATTCTTTCCGCGAACTTCAGATACTCTTGTTCACTGATGGCGAAATATGCCTTGATCGGCTGCACCTGGGACACCGTCGTCAGGATCGTTGTAGGCCCGACCAGGTCGCCGATCTGCCCCTTGGCCAGTCCCGCAACGCCATTCACCAGCGAGCGTACCTTCGTGAATTCAAGATTCAACTGCGCTTGCTCTACCTGTGCCTTCGCAGCGGCGACCATGGCCTGAGCCGCCTGGTTGGCCTGAATATCGTTGTCGAGCTGAGCTTGCGGAATCGCGCTCTCTTTGGCCAGCGGGGTATCTCGTGACACGTCAAGCGTCGTCTTGCCAAGTTCTGCTTCGGCTTGGGCTAGCTGTCCCTTGATCTGTTGTAGCGCCGCTTCGAACGGACGGGGATCGATCTCGAAAAGCACCTCCCCTTTTTGAACCACGGTACCTTCCTGGTAGTTCTGCTTCGTCAGGTAGCCCGTCACCTGAGGTTGGATTTGAGCGTTTACGTAGCCATCAAGGGTCGAGATACATTCGGTATAAAGAGGAACATCCTGCTGTACGACGGCCGCTACCTCTACTTCGGGGGGTGCTGCCGCGACAACCGCTTCCTTCTTGCCACATCCAGTCGCCAGCGTGAGAGCAAAGACCAGGATGAGGATGCCTTCGCGTCGCCGAAGTCTTGAAGTTGGCATTGGACAGGACCCCGCCCTTTCAGTTTGAAGTTCCAAGCGATACAGATCAGGTCGGATATGCATGGAAGAGCTCCTCAGGACGGGTTTAGTAAACCTGAGATCTCGCTCGAAAATAACGAGCATGCAGCGGGACGACAGGTTTGGTTAGTTGGCGTATTGACTCCGTCACGTTTTTCTAATGGTTCGTGCGTCAGAATCAACTCAATGGTGATCCGAACCCGAGAGTAGTGGGGGGGTAATGGAGGGAAAACTGGCAGAAGTTACAGTCGGCTCGACCGATATTGCACCTCAGCTGGATCAAGCTCGCCCGACGCTTTTGACGACGAAGGACATACCCGGCGGACGAGTTCGACGCCTCCTTATTTGTCCTTTCGGGGAACGAATCCCTCGGCTCTTGGCATCCGATCGAATTACGCAAAGACGCAAACTCTGGACAGAACTGGGGTCCGGCTATCTTGCGTCGCCTGATCAGCTAGCCACTTTACATATTTCTACAAGTTCAAACTGGAAGTAAATAGGATCCGAACTGTGAGCCTTGCTGGCAGACATCGACGTTGTCTCGTCGTATTCTTGAGTTGATGCAAGGCACCATCGAGAGCGACGTTTGTGGTCAGATCACTTCAGAGCGATCGCAGACCTTGGACGGGATGAAAACTACCATGCCTGTGCCTCGGATCCTAATTGCTGATGACCAGGAAGAGATGGTAGAAACCATTGCTCAGGCACTTGGAAATGAGTTCGACATCGTCGGCACCGCTGACAATGGCAAGCGTGCGATCGAGCTTGCGACTCAATTGTTCCCCGATATTTTGATATTGGACATCTCGATGCCGCTAGTGAACGGGATAGAAGCTGCGTGGCGCCTCAAGAGGATCGCTTCTCCTACAAAAATAATCTTTGTGACAGTACACACGGATCCAGATTTTGTTGAAGCTGCACGGTCAGCCGGCGCCCTAGGCTATGTGTGGAAGGAGTCCGTGGCCAGCGACTTGGCTCCGGCTGTTCGAGCGGTCCTGCAGGGCGATCGGTTCACTTCCCTGTCCATGCCGTTGTACTAGCCTGCACGGCTCTAGCCGGAACGAAGCCTGCTCCCGTTTAGACTATCCAATTCAGTGCCTCAAGGAGTGCACGGCCTAGTTCTCGCCAGCTAGCCCACGGTTCACCAGAACCTTAACCTCTACTCGCCGATTCTTCGAGCGTCCCTCTGACGTCTCGTTTGAAGCTACTGGAGCCGCCTCACCCATGGCCCCTGGTGCTACGATTCGTCTCACCGGCACATTGCAATTTTGAATCAAGAACGCGACAATCTCCTGCGCCCGATCCATGCTCAGCCTCTGATTCATCGCGGCATTACCCGAGGAGTCTGCGTACCCCCTGACCTCGATCAGATATCCCGTTAGATTGACTGCATTGTGTGCCAGGTCCTTGAGAGCGGCCTGATCCTTAGCTGAGACGCTCTTGCTGCCGCTTGCGAAGAAAACGGTCGCTTCACCCTTGGTATCAAATTCGGTCAGATCGGAAAAGCGCTTGGAAACATCTTGAATCTCTTGTTCGTTCGAAGCGATATTTTCTCGATTTGCTGCAATCTGCACTTTATTGGCCGCGATGTTCTCCTTATTGGCTTCCACCCCTTCTTGCGTTGGAGTCAGCCCCGCTTGGATGCTTTCGGCTGTCTTCAGGTCATCTCCGGAAAACGTAATCGTATCCGCTATCACCCGGCTCTTCTCGTCCCTGAATCCATCAACCGAGATCTTGAGACCCGGAATCAGGGCCACGAAGCTCATCTGTGTCTTGCGAAGACCCAGACCTTTGGGTTTTCGGACTTTTGTATCGTCGGTTAGAACAACCGTGATGTTGCCGTCGCTCGTTTTTACCCTCAGGGTGTCTCCTGTCCGCCCAGTGATCAAACCATGGATCTTGACTTTTTCACTATTGTCGAGGCCATGCACGGTTGCGATTGTCAGCCAACCCAGCAGTACCATAACGGCTATCGTCCATCGGCGACTTCCATGCATAAGCAACCTCTCGAGAAAGAGCGGCACGTTAAGCCGCATCATGATTGAAGCAACAGAATGCTAAGAAGCCGAGCCAAATGCGCCTACTGGCAAAGATGACAGTCGTGGGGAACCGCACTCCGCGAATAAAGTTGCTGATATCCATTTTGTATCCGACTTAATTTTTCTCAATCTAACTGAAAGAACTGCCAGTTATAGCGACACTTTCTTCAGCCTAGTATCGATAGAGGCAGTGCGGCAACTTCACATTCGCCGGCTACACGAAGAGAACGTGTTCTATAAATAGAGCGGAATGCGCAATGGAACATCGTCACAGAGCCAGGTTGCTAATTGCCGATGACCACACGTTGCTGGCAGAAGCCTGCAAAAGTTTCCTCGAACCCGAATTCGATGTTGTCGGCATTGCGGATAACGGACGGACGCTGGTCCAACTTGCGTCCGAACTCAAACCGGATGTGGTAGTCCTCGATATTTCGATGCCGCAACTGAATGGGCTCGACGCGGGTGATCAGATTAAGCATATCTTGCCGGCAACGAAACTGGTCTTCGTGACAATGAATATGTCGCCGGAGGTGGCAGCTGAAGCATTCCGGCGTGGTGCATCCGGCTACGTCGTAAAGAGTTGCGGAGCCGAGGAACTGGTCAAAGGAATCCGTCAAGCTCTGCAATCGAAATCGTATTTGTCCCCAGTTATTACCAAGGACACCGTAGAGTTTCTACTGAGAAGCACCGATTCCTATGCAGAAGAGAAGCGGATCACTCCTCGCCAGAGTGAGGTCCTGCAACTGCTTGCGGAAGGCCTGTCGATGAAAGAGATTGCCAGTGTCCTGAACCTGAAACCAGGAACGGTAGCTTTCCACAAGTACAAGATGATGGAGACTCTGGGCCTAAAATCTAATGCTGAGTTGATTCAGTACGCGATTAAACACCACCTTACCGGTTGATGTTGCTCTGCGCTTTTCGCGAATCCATGGTCTCTTATTCCATCTCGCACTTTTGCACTGTCGTGCTGATAGTTCTCTCAGTCGCGCCGCAAACCGTAGCGGAACTATTCAAAGGGTGAGAGCAATGAGGCCCTACAGCACAAACAGTCCGAGGGCTACGAACGAGAATCACAGTTTCTCTTGAACGGACAGGAGAGAGGTATGCTATTGACCTTCCTGCTGATAGCAATCGCAATGATCGTTGCACTCGGAACGGCGTTGTACCTCGCTTACGTTGAAACAGAAGTTGACTTCCCAATACGACACACGCCTCACCACGGGGTGCGAGTGTGACGTTGTATGACCCCATCCCGAGCGCCTCTCGCGATTCTATCCATTTGCCACAGATCAGGTCGTTGGTTGCGCGCGGATTCGCACCTACAACAACTTCCCACGGAACTGATAGTTTACCGGTAGCGCAATCGCGCTCAACGGCGTACCTGGATGCTAGTGCATGATCAGTTCTCGATCCGCATCGGCTGTTTCCGAACCCTGCGCGTTCTTGGCAGGGCTCGAGCGATCGGCAATTAATGCAATCCTTGGGGCAGCCGAGTTCCGCTGGGTACCGGCGAAGCAAGCTGTTACCAATGGTGGCGATCCAGCCACCCACTTGTTCTTGCTACGAGCCGGCCGGGCCCGTTACTGCCACTTGACGAAAAAAGGTGACCTGATCTTACTCGCACCACTGGTGCCGGGAGATGTCATCGGACTGATGGCTCTGCTGAAGAATCCGTGCGCATATATAGCCACCGCAGAGGCCGCTTCCGACTGTGAACTCCTGGTCTGGGATCGCGCCCGTGTGCGCCAGTTCGTGTCCCTCTATCCTCTGCTGGGTGAAAATGGTTTGCGCATCGCCTTTGGCTACCTGCAAAACTACATCGAACGCCATGTTGCGTTGGTTACAGAGACTGCGATGGAAAGGCTGGCCAAGGCCTTGCTCAAACTCGGGCAACAGTCCGGCACGTTTCATCCCGACGGAGTCGAAATCCATACCACAAATGATGAACTCAGCGCCTTGGCTGATATCAGCCGGTTCACAGCCAGCCGCGCCCTGAGCGAATGGGTGCGCTCCGGAACTATTTCTAAGGGACGTGGCCGAATTCTTCTCCACGCTCCCGAAGCTCTTCTGATTGATTAGCCATGCTCGACGGTGCGATACTGCCCCGGCAAAACCTGCCCGACGAAGCGATTCGAGTAATTGCGGTCCACAGCTCCGGACTTCGGCAAACGGAGCGACCGTCCAGCACAGCGCCACTCAACTGGTACTACTGACAGGCCTCAGCTGAGAGACACACGCCGTACGATTTCTTGTAGGCGTTGATGTTTTGTGGTGACTCTCATGCTGGTCTTATGCCTAGCGTATAAGAGCTTGGCCCGACATGGTTTACGTGTGACGTATCGGTCGGGACTATCTCCGGCACATAGCATTCTGATCAGCTGTGCCTTCGT
>Ga0209811_10000103_pt1 | contig 38755 bp, 33 predicted proteins | sample Coa_R1_6_FD_187161 | JGI IMG/M metagenome (GOLD analysis project Ga0209811, IMG submission 187161) | Surface soil microbial communities from Centralia Pennsylvania, which are recovering from an underground coalmine fire. - Coalmine... | ecosystem: Environmental > Terrestrial > Soil >... | reverse complement strand
GGCCGTGCACTTCGGTCTCTGGCGGCAGCGGCGGCAGGTGTTCCACGCCACGTGGGCGCTCGCCTGGGCCGTGTACGCGCTGCGGCTCATCTTCATCTCCGCCTACATCGAGACCCGCCGGCTCGACTGGCTGTTCGCGCACCAGGTGGTGACGATGGGCTCGGGGCTCCTGCTGCTGTGGGCGGCGCTCCAGTTCGCCGCCCAGGTCCGCTGGCGGCCGCACTACGTGCTCGCGCCGCTCCTGGCGGTCGTTTGGGCGTGGTACAGCGTGTTCGTGATCCACGACATGGCCACCGCCGGGCTGTCGTCGGCGCTGCTGCTCTCGGCGGTCACGCTAGGCACCGCGTACGTGTTCATGCGCCAGGACCGCGCGGTGCCGTCCACAGGCGCTCGGCTCCTGTCGTGGGCGTTCCTGCTCTGGGGCCTCCACCACCTCGACTACCCGCTGCTCCGCTCGCAGGGCGCCGGCGTGCTGCTCGGCGTATTCGTGGACGTGACGCTGCTGGTGCTCGTGGCCGTGGGCACGCTGACCCTGGTGCTGGGCGAGGAGCGGACCGCGCTCGAGCACCGCTCGGCGCAGCTCGAGCAGCTCTCCGCGCTGCTGCTGCGCGCGCAGGAGGAGGAGCGCCGGCGCATCGCGCGCGAGCTGCACGACCAGGTCGGGCAGACGCTCACCGCGCTCAAGATCGAGCTCGACCTCGAGGGCCGGAGCGAGGCGAGCGTGCGCGTGGCCGACGCGCTGGCGCAGGTGCGCGACGTGAGCGAGCTGCTGCGCCCGCGCGCGCTCGACGACCTCGGGCTCGTGCCCGCTTTGCGGGCACTGGTCGACGATTTCTCGCGCCGGACCCAGATCCCGGTGGCGATGGAGGCCGACGACCCGCAGGGGTGGGCCCCGGAGACGGCGCTGACGCTCTACCGCGTGGCGCAGGAGGCGCTCACGAACGTGGCCCGGCACTCGGGCGCCAAACAGGCGTGGGTGCGGCTCGTGCGCGAGGGCGCCGCCTGCCGGCTGGTGGTCGAGGACGACGGCCGCGGCCTCGGGGAAGGTTTGAAGCCGCATCTCGGGCTCATGGGGATGCGCGAGCGCGTCACGGCCGCCGGTGGCACACTGCGGCTGGAGCGAGCGTCGAAAGGGGGACTACGAGTGGAGGCCGACCTGCCCATGGCGGTGCGCGCATGAACGAGAAGAAGGTTCGGGTGCTGCTCGCCGACGACCACGAGCTGGTGCGTGCCGGCGTGCGCAAGGTGCTCGAGAACTCGCCCGGGTTCGAGGTGGTGGGCGAGGCGTCGCGCGGCGACGAGACGCTGGCGAAGCTCGCCGAGCTGGAGCCGGACGTGCTGCTGCTGGACCTGAACATGCCGGGCGGCGACGGCTTCGAGGTGCTGCGCAGTGCGCGCGACACCGCGGGCGGCGCGCGCATCGTGGTCCTGAGCCTGCACGTCCAGGCCGAGTACGTGTCGCGCGCCGTGCGCGAGGGCGCCGACGGCTATCTCTCGAAGGACCTCGCGGCGCAGGAGCTGCCCGACGCCATCGCCAGCGTCATGGCGGGGAAGCCCTGGTACTCGGCGGCGGTGCAGGAGGTGCTCGCCAAGGTGGTGCGAACCGGCGGCACGCGGCCGCTGGAGAAGCTGACGCCGCGCGAGCGCGAGGTGCTGGTGGGGATCGCGCGCGGGCTCACGTCCAAGGAGATCGGCTCGCAATTCAACATCAGCGCGCGCACGGTCGAGACCCACCGCGCCGCACTCATGCGCAAGCTCGACGTGCGCTCGATCGCGCTGCTCACACAGCTCGCGATCCGCGAGGGGCTGGTCGAGGGGCCGGTCTAGGGGCCGCGATCCACCGAGCCGCGGGGGGGCGGGCGAAGAGGCGCCCCCGGGACCGACGCCGGGAATACGAACGTATACCAACCGCAACCCGCTGTCCGGACGCGAATTGCGGGACGCGTTCATATTCCATCCGTACTTCTACATACGCCCCAACCCGCAACTCTCCGAATAGAGGCAGATCGCTGCGCGCTCGATACTTCGGCCGTGCGCACTTCTCCCTTCCGCCTTGCCGTGTGCACACCGGCGATCCTCGCCGCGGCGCTGCTTGGCGCGAAGGTGGTTCATGCCTCCCCAGGGCTGCCACTGGTCGCTGCCGACAGCGCCGGGGCGGACACCACACATCTGTCGGCGACGCCCGTACTGACCCAGGTCGACACCACGCGCCATCTGGGCGTCGCCGACACCATCACCGTGCTCCCGCCCGTGCCCGTGAACGGCGAGCGCGCGACGCAGAGCACGCGCTCCTCCGCCACCAGCGTGCACTTGGATCGCTCCAAGATCGCGCGCTTCCAGCCGGCCACCGTGTCCGACGCGTTGCTCTCGACGCCGGGTGTGTATGTGACGCGAACCGGGCCGTGGGCGTCGCAGGTGTCGATGCGCGGGCTCTCCGGCGAGCGCGTGCTCGTGCTCGTGGACGGCCTGCGCCTGGAGATGGGCCGCGGTCACGGCGCCCAGACCTCGCTCGTCTCGGTGGACAAGCTCGAGTCCGTGGACGTGCTCCCTGGCGCGGGCGGCGCGGTCTACGGATCCGACGCGCTCGGCGGCGTCGTGGAGCTCAACACGCACAAGAACCTGCTCACGGAGCGCTCGGCCACGTTCCTGCTCACGGCGCGCTCGGCGACCCCCGGCGATGAGAACTCGGCCATGGGGCGCGTGCGCTACACCTCGCCTGGCTTCGGTGCCGAGCTGTCGGCGGGGGCGGGCGGCCTGGATGCGCTGGTCACGCCCGACGGCCGCGTGCCCAACAGCAGCTACCACGAGTACGACATCTCCGGCCGCGCGACGGCCAACCTCGGCGCGTCGTGGCTCGACTTCGAGCACACGCAGCACGAGACGCGTGACATCGGGCTCCCGGCGTTCGGCGATGCGGCCGGCTCGCATGCCGAGTTCCCGCTCCAGGCCCGCGACGCGAACCGCCTCGAGTGGCTGATGCCGGCCGCCGGCCGCCGCCCCGAGATGCGTGTGCTCGGGTCGAACCAGCGCTACCGCACGAACTTCGTGGAGACGACCGCCGACAGCCAGTTCCTGCGCGGGCGCTACGTGGCCCTGAAGTCCACCCGTGCGGACGACCGCACCACCGTGACATCGAACGGCCTCCAGCCATCGATGACGATCGGCGCACTGAAGCTGAACGGCGAGTACCGCCGCGAGACGACGCACGGTCCGCGCTATACCGACGTCAGCCTCGTCAACGCGTCGGGCGCACAGACCAGCGCCACGCGCGGGACCGGTGAGTCCATGCCCCCCGCGACGCGCGACGTGCTCGCCGGGGGCGGGTTCTACGGCTACACCTGGAAGCACCTGCGGCTCGAGTCCGGCCTGCGCTACGACTGGCTCCACTCCCGTGCCGACTCGACGCCGCAGAGTTTCACCCCCGAACTGGACGTCACCGACAGTCGCTGGAGCGCGGAAGGTGGGCTGTCGCGGGCGTTCGGTCCGGTGACGCCGTACGGCCGGGTCGCCACCGGCTTCCGCGCCCCGAACCTGGAAGAGCGCTATTTCAACGACAACATCCACGCCGGCATGCAGCTGTTCGGCAACCCCGACCTGGTGCCGGAGAAAACGGGCACGGTCGAGGTGGGCGTGCGCACCGGCGAGATGGCGGGCGGACACCTGGTCGCCACCCGCTTCTCGGCCTACCGCTCGCGCGTCGAGGACCTGATCTCGATCCAGTACATCGGCCAGCTCTACCTGGTCCCGCGCTTCCAGTACACGAACATCCACCACGCGGTGCTGGACGGCATCGAGATGCAGGTCGATGGCGTGGTGGGGATCCTGCACGCGAGCGCCAATGCCGCGTTCCCGCGCGGGCGCGACCTCGCGACCGGCGTCCCGATCCCCGACATCGGCGCCGCGCGTGCCACGCTCGACCTGCGCGCGCCCGTCGCGCGCGTGCTGCCGAATGGCTCGTTCACCGTGCGCGTGCGCTGGACCGACGCCAGCGCCAAGGGCGACCTGACCCTGGCCCGCGCCGCGTATTGGACCGCGTCGACGGAGCTCTCGTGCGTGACCTGGGGCACGCGCATCGCGCTCGCGGTCACGAACCTCACCAACACGCGTTATTACGAGCCACTGAGCTTCATTCCCGAGCCCGGCCGGACCGTTCTGCTCTCCCTGCGGCGGGAGATGGCTCTCCCGTGGCCGCATGCGAACGGCGACGCCGGACTTCGTCCATGACCCATCGCCTGTCCCCACGCAGGTTCTCGAAAGCGACCCTCGCGACATTGCTCCTCGTACTGGCATCGGGCACGGCGCACGCGCGCAGCGGCGCCGACCCCGAGGGTCGCCTCATACTCGGGCCGGATGGCCCGCGTCCCCCAGCGCCGGCGGCGCCCGCAGTGGGCGCCGCCGGCGGACGTGGCGCGCACCAGGCGGCGGCGTTCTTCCCCGTGCCGCTCCCGCGCTTCGCGGAAGTGATCGATTCCACGTACTACGACCTCCAGGACATGGGCTCGCTCGGCCACCGCATCGAGAGCGGCCCCGACCTGCGCCTGCACGTGACCTGGCAGGACGATTTCTGCGAGCTGGGCGGCGGCTGCCCGCCCAACCTCTCGGCGCCCGAGCCGTACCCCAACCGCGGCATGGGTTACGCGTACCGCACCGCGGCCGGCGCCTGGCACAACCTCGGCAAGGTCACGGACCCGCGGCTGCCGGTGTGCTGCGTGCGCAGCCTCGAGGGCGGCTTCGGCACGATCGCGCTCGCGCCCTCGGGCCGCGTCGCGATCGCCCAGCACCTGAACGAGGACGGCTGCGACCTGCGCGGCTATTTCCACCTCGAGGACGAGCCGAACGGGAACACGTTCCGCGGCTACCTGAGCCCGATCGTGAGCCCGAGCTTCCTGTTCCCGCAGGTGACCGCGAACCCGAACGGCTCGTTCACCGTGCTCGGCGAGGTGCCCCGCGGCGGGCAGTACGACGAGACCAACGAGATCCGCACCGCGTACCTGCCCGCGCCCGGCACGCCGTACACGTGCTTCAACTGGCAGCTCGGGGCCTGGACCGCGATCGCGCCGGCGACGTTGTTCCGCGACGGCCGGCCCGCGTTCCCGTGCATCGCCGCGTCGTCGAATGGCCGCGTCGGCGTCGCGGTCGGGGACCTGGGCGGCAACGTCTACCTGATCGAGTCGAGCAATGGCTCGTTCGCGCCGGGCACGATCACCACGCGCAACCTCACGAACTACAGCGACGCCACGATCGTGAAGGGTGATTCCACGTCGACCGAGTACCGGCCCTACGTCCACTGCCACGTCGCCTACAACGACACCACGCCGAACGTGGTGTGGAGCGAGTGGCAGGCGCGCAAGATGGGCACCACGATCTCGTACTTCGACTGGCGGAGCCGCATCCGCCGCTGGTCGCCGGGGCGCGGCGCCGAGACCGTGTACCAGGTGCCGGCGGGCGTCGCCGACCATTTCGACGACATCGATCTCGGGCTCTCGGGACCGAACCCCGGGTTCAACACGCTGTCGGTGGACTGGCCGCAGGTGGGCTTCAGCCCCGACGGCTCCGAGACCTACATCGCGTTCCTGCGCTTCACCGACTCGCAGGTGGATCCCACGGCCGACGAGGGACTGCCCGGCGTCGTCACCGGCGTCGGGTTCGGCGACATCTTCTGCGTGGTCGCGCGCAACGGCGTCTACTCCCCGGCGCAGAACATCACCAATACCCCCAACACCGACGAGCGCTTCTTCTCGCTGTCCACGCGGAATCCGTTGGGAATGGTGCGGATCCTGTTCCAGGCCTCCGCCACGAACCAGGCGGGGTGCGTCATCATCGGCGACCGCGGCACGACGCCTGGCACCATCCAGCGCAAGATCGCCATGCTGGACATGCATCTCGACGCCAGCGTGCTCGACGTGCCCGTGGCGCAGGACGCCACGATCACGGGTACATTGCGCGTATCCCCCAACCCGGCGCTCGCGCACGCCCGGGTGCACTTCGAAACCGAGCCCGCTTCGCTCGCGCGCACGGTCGAGGTGCTGGACCTCACCGGCCGGAAGGTGGCGGCGCTGCCGCTCCCGGCCGGAGCGCGTGGAGTGGAATGGCAGGGAAGCGACCTCGTCGGCCGCGCCGCGCCGGCGGGGGTGTACTTCGCGAGGGTGGAGGACGAGCCGCGCGGTGCCGCCGCGCGCTTCGTGCTCGCCCGATGAGTCACATGACACCGTTGACACCGTACGTTGTTCACGCCCCAGACAACCGCTCGCCGGAGGTGTCCCTTGTCCCTTGCTCGCAACGCGTGGATCACCGCGATCTTGCTCGCCGCCGTCGTCTCAAGCGCAAACGCCGCCGGCATCAAGACGGAAACCGTGCCCGGAGGCGCGCTCGAGCAGACCTGGCTGCCCGGCTTCGGCGTGGGCCGCACATTCACGCCGCTCGTGCTCCCCGCGGGTAACCCCGCGATCCCGAATCCCTCCGGCGACAACACCGTCGCCGTGCTCCAGAACAATGACATCAACCTCGGCGGCATCGCCGCCTGCGCCACGGACCCAAATGGCTTTGCGGACTACGTCTGGGAAGGCAACTTCTTCACCGGCGATGGCAACACGCGCCGCGGCCTGATCCTCCGTGCCGATCCCACGAACGGCTTCCAGACGTTCTACCAATTCGTCATCAACGCCGGGTTGTTCCAGATCCGCTTCCGCAAGTTCGTCGGCGGCAATCCGGTGGTGCCCGACCTCGCGAGCTGGTTCGCGACCGTGCTGCCGGCCGGCGTGCCCACCGTGAACAGCTGGCACCACATGCGCGTGGACGCCACCGCGAATTCGTTCGACTGCTATTTCGACGGCATCAAGCTGAACGCGACGCCGATCGTGGACGCCACGGACCCGATCCTCACCGGCTGGGTGGGCGCGTACAACTTCAGCGCTTCGGTGGGAGAAGTGCCGGCCTACTTCGACGATCTCGACCTCACCTGCACCTTGGCGCCGACCGCAGCCCGCGGCACGACGTGGGGAGCGCTGAAGAAGCTCTACCGGTAACCTTCTCCGTCCGCTTCGAAACACCGGCCCCGGGCCTGATTTCAAGGAACGGTCAGGACATCGCCTCGGGTATCTACCTCTTCACCGTGGAATCGGGCGGTTCGCACCAGACCGGCCGCTTCGTGGTCATGCGGTGAGCGAATTCACGGCGACACGCCTTGCGCCGCTCCGGGTCGCCCGTCAGACTCGTTGCGCCCTGCCGGCCCTCGCGGGCCGGCGGGGCGCGCCGAAACGCGCGGTCGCCCGTCCACACGCCCATCGGAGGCCTGGCTTGAAGCGGTTCGCTGCCCTGCTCCTGCTGCTCGCGCTCGCATCGACCGCCCAGGCTTCCGGGGTCTCGCTCCGCTGGGGAGGGTGCGAGGGCACCGCCAACCGCAACTTCGCCTGCGACAAGAGCACGGGCCAGGAGCTGCTCGTGGGCTCGTTCGACCCGCCGAGCGGCATCGCGCACCTGAGCGGGATGGAAGTGGTCCTGCGCATCACCACCGCGGACGGCAGCGCGCCCAGCTGGTGGATGATGTCCTCGGCCGGCAGCTGCCGTCGCTCGTCGGTGACCATGGCGTTCGACATGAGCGACCAGATGGATTGCGACGATCCCTGGTCGGGGCAGGCGTTGGGAGGCATCGGGGCGTGGGAGGCGGATGGCAGCGGCATCAACGTGCGGATGGTGGGCGCCGTGGCTCCATCGTTCATGGGCCCGGTGTCGAGCGGGCGCACTTATGCCGGGTTCAAGCTGCTCATCAACCACCAGAAGAGCACCGGCGCGGGCTCGTGCGGCGGCTGCGAGACGGCGGTGTGCATCAGGATCGAGGCGATCAAGCTCACGGATCCCGGCCGGCTGATCGATGCCAACAGCCACATGTGGGAGAACAAGACCTGGGTTCTCACCGACGGCATCAACGCCATGGGTGGCGCGTCGCAGGTCGCGACCTGGCAGGGCGGCAACTCGAACTGCGCCGCGGGCCTGGCGAAGCCATCGACCTGGAGCGAGCTCAAGTCCCGGTTCAAGTCGAAGTGACGCTGCGGCACGCGCTCAGTGCGCGTGCCCCCTCGGCTCGCTGAGCCAGGCGAAGAACGTCACCGCGAGCAGCAGCAGCAGGTCGTCGCGCCGGCGCACGGCCTCCGCGAGCGACACGTCCGCCTGGAAGCGGAGGAACGCGAACCGGCGGCGCAGGCGCAGCAGCTCGTGGCCTTCCGCGTCTTCCAGGATGCGTTCTCCGGCCCAGATCCGCCGGCGCCAATTCAAGGTCGGCCCGCTCGGCAGCTCGAAGCGGCAGCGGCCGAACCAGCCGTGCGGCACACTCGCCAGCTCGCGGCCCTCGGGATCGGCGGCGGTCACGTTGCCGCCGAAGGAGCGCAGGAGCGTCCACGTGGCGGTCGGCGTCTCGGCGGCGAGGTTCCGGCGCGAGATGCCGTGGCCGTGGAGCAGCAGGTGCTCGCCGCGCTCCGAAGCGAGCCGCCACTCGCGCCGGAACACGCGCGGCTGCTCCCAGTAGAGCGCAGCGGACCCGACTTTGTCGGGTGCCCCGGCGTTGCCGAGGGGCAGCAGCGCGTGCACCTCGCCGTGCGCTTCCACCTCGCGCACGCCGGGTGCGTCGACACGCGGCGCGTGCACGATCACGCGCGGACGCTTCATGACGGCTCCTCCGTTCCCGCAGGCGGTGCGGGGCCCGATCGCTTGGTGCCCAGCGCCCGCCCCTCGCGCTGCAGCGCTCGCCGCAGCACGAACTCGATCTGGCTGTTCAGGCTCCTCAGGTCGTCCGCGGCCCAGCGCTGCAGCGCGTCCAGCACCGCCGGGTCGATCCGGAGCAGGAACGGCTTGCGCTCGGCCACGAGCCGCTCACCTCATCCCTGGTAGAGCGTGCCGGCGTTCACGATCGGCTGCGTCTCGTGATCGCTGCACAGCACCACCAGCAGGTTGCTGACCATGGCGGCCTTGCGCTCCTCGTCGAGCGTCACGACCGCGCGCTTCGACAACTCGTCGAGCGCCATCTGCACCATGCTCACGGCACCCTCGACGATCTTCGTGCGCGCCGCGATCACGGCGCTCGCCTGCTGGCGGCGCAGCATCGCGTTCGCGATCTCCGGCGCGTACGCCAGGTGGCTGATGCGCGCCTCGAGGATCTCGATGCCCGCCTTCTCGAGGCGCGCCTGGATCTCGCCCTTGAGCAGGTCCGCGATCTCGAGCGTGTTCCCGCGCAGCGACATCTGGCCGTCGTTGTGCGCATCGTAGGGATGCCCCACCGCCAGGTTGCGCAGCGCGGCCTCGCTCTGGACGTGCAGGAAGTTGTCGTAGTTGTCGACCTGGAAGATCGCCTCGGCCGAGTCCACGACGCGCCACACCACCACGGCGCCGATCTCGATCGGATTGCCGTCGTGATCGTTCACCTTGAGCTTGCTGCTCTCGAAGTTGCGCACGCGCATGGTGACGCGCTTCTTGGTCATGAACGGGTTCGCCCACCACAGGCCGGGACGCCGCTCGCTGCCGCGGTAGTTGCCGAACAGCAACAGCACCGAGGCCTGGTTGGGCTCGACGACGAAGAACCCGCCGAGCGAGATCGCCAGCACGACGATGCAGAACACGGCGCCGAGCACCTGGGGCAGCGACGCGACGCGCGCGGCGCCGATCAGCCACCAGATGCAGAGCAGGATGAGGGCGGGGAGCAGGAACAGCATGAACATGCCCGAACCGGACTTCGCGGGACTCTCGCGGATCATGGGGACGGCCTCCTTTCGAAGCTTTCAGAATGATATCACTCTGAAATCTAATGTCCATACGAGAATGGGTGCTCCGAAGGTTGCAGACGCGGCAATGCGCTGCGGCACAGCGGCTTGCTGGCCTATGCCCCGACCATGGCGAGGTGCTCGACATCGCCGCGCTCAGCGCAAGCGATCAACGCCCGGCTCACCTGGACGGGCATGGCGAGCAGCGCGTGCGAGAGCGTCTTCCCCTGCGCGTCCAGGCGCAGGCTCACCGTGCCGCCGCCGCCCAGCGACTCGCCGAGCAGGAAGTTGAGCGCCCAGAGGTTCGCCACCTCGTGGCGCTCCACCTCGCCTCGGCAGATGCCGGCGAAGTACTCCTTCACGCGCGCGGCCGTGAGCGTCGCGGCGAGCCAGGGGTAGATCTCGGGCGCGCGCGCGATGACTCCGATGTTCGCCATGTCGCCCTTGTCGCCGCTCCGCGCGTGCGCCAGCTTGCCGAGCGGCACGGTGACGATGTCGTCGCGTCCCGCCTCGGGCTTGGGCCACGCCGGCGTCTCGAGGTTCACGGGCGCGCCCGGCGGCACGAGCGGCGTGGGCCAGTCGAGGGCCCGCTCGCCGGCCGCGATGATGAGCGACGGCCGCACGAGGTCGCGCGGCACCAGCGCCGGCCAGTACGCCACCACCTCCTGCGCCTGCGGCCTGCCGCCGGTGACGGCAACGCCCGGCGGCCCGGAAAGAATGACCGCCGGCACCATCTTCGAGAACGCCTCGATCTTGCCGCGATCCGCGTCGCGAACGCCGAGCCGCAGCAGCACCTCGTTCGGCTCGCTCGCCGGCGCGAGCGGCCCCCAGCACGCCGAGGCGCCCACGTGCTCGGTGAGCGTGTCCTCGAACCCGATCCCCAGCCGCTTCCAGAACAGATCCGCGAATGCCTTCGACTTCGCGAGCGCCTCGGGTCCGGAGATGATGAGCGTGCCGTTGGCCTTCCAGCCGTCCGCGTATGCGGCGCTCACCTTCAACGACGACGGCGCCGGCCGGCCCTGGATACCCCACACGCGCACGCGGTCGCGCCCGGCCTGCTCGAGCCTGGCACTCGCGAAATCCGCGACCACGTCGGGCGTGATGTAGCTCCGCGGGTCGCCCATCTCGTAGACCAGCTGCTCCTTCACCGTGCGCACGGTGACCGCGCCGCCCGTGCCGTCGTGCTTCGTGACCACGAACGAACCGTCGGCGTTCACCTCGAGGATGGGGTAGCCGATCTCGGCGAACCGCGGCACCTCGTGCCAGTCGGTGAAGTTGCCGCCCGTGCTCTGCGCGCCGCACTCGACGATGTGACCGGCGACGATGCCCGCCGCGAGCCGGTCCCAGTCGTCGGGCCGCCAGCCGAAGGCGTGGATCATGGGCGCGAGCGTGATGCCCGTGTCCGTGCACCGGCCCGTGACCACGATCTGGGCGCCGCTCTTCAGCGCCTCCACCACCGGCCAGGCGCCGAAGTAGGCGTTCGCCGACGACACGCGCGCGCGCACGCCGGCGAGCTTGCGGCCGTCCTCCATGTTGTCGAGCGCGGCGCCGGCCCGGGCGAGCTCGTCGAGGCGCGCCATCAGGTCGTCGCCCGCGACCGCGGCGACGTCGATGGCGCGCCCCTTCTTCGCCGCGACCGCGAGCAGCGCGCGCCGGCACGCCGCCGGGTTCACGCCGCCGGCGTTCGTCACCACCTTCACGTGCTTCTCGAGCAGCAGGTCGAGCGTGAGCTCGACCTGGGTGATGAAGTCGCGCGCGTAACCGGCTTCGGGGTCGCGCGCACGCTGCTTCTGCATGATGGACATCGTGATCTCGGCGAGGAAGTCGAGCGTCACGTAGTCCACCGGTCCCAGCTCCACCTGGCGCTTGAACTGCGACAGGTCGTCGCCCCAGTAGCCGCCGGCGTTGGCGATGCGGATGGTGTGGGGCCCGGCCATGAGGGAGTCTCCGTGGGAGCGCGCGATCAGCGCGCGACATGTCAGAGTCGCGCGGACGCTAGCCGCCCATGCCGCGGGGCGTCAACGCGCGCACCGCGCTCCGCGCGGCTCCGCGCGCGGCCGGGGCGCGCATGCCCGCGTCCGTCGGCGCGCGATGGCCGCGGCACGGGTGCCGCGCCCAGGGTGCGCGCATGCTCAGGCCGCCGAACGTACTGATCGCCATCTTCGCCCTCGCCGCGAGCCTACCCGCGCACGCCCCCGCCGCGCGCGGCGCCGCGCCTGCAGAGGACACACCGTCGCGCGTCGCGCAACTCCAGGCGGAAGCGAAGACGCTCGCGCCGCTCTTCAAGACGCCGCTCGTCCGCGACTTCCTCGCCGCGGTGCCGAAGCTCCCGAGCGTCGAGCCGCGGACGGTCTATCGCGATTCGGCGCGCACCCACGCCTGGACCGCGCGCCAGGCGGAGCAGCTCCCCGACAGCGTGCGCGCAAAGCTCGTCTCGCGCGCGCTGGACGAGCAGTTCTACTACGACACGCGCTACGGCTCGCCGCTCGCCTACGCGCGCGCGCTCGAGGTGCTGGGGCAGAACGGCGTGAAGAGCGTTCGCGGCATGCGTGTCGCCGACTTCGGCTGCGGCATGCTCGGGCAGCTGCGCCTGCTCGCCGAGAACGGCGCCACCACGATCGGCATCGACGTCGACCCGCTGCTCGCGGCGCTCTACTCGGAGCCCGGCGACCAGGGTGCCGTGGGCGCGGGCAGCGTCACGCTCGCCACCGGCCAATGGCCCGCCACCGACGAGATGAGGCGTGCGGTGGGCGAACAGCTCGACCTCTTCATCAGCAAGAACACGCTCAAGAACGGCTACCTGCACCCGGCCCAGCCGGTCGAGCCACGCATGCTCGTCCACCTCGGGGTGAGCGACAGCGAGTTCGTCGCGACGCTCGCCCGGTCGGTCAAGAAGGGCGGCCGCGTGCTCATCTACAACCTCTGCCCCGCCCCTGCGCCGCCCGACAAGCCCTACATCCCGTGGGCCGACGGCCGCTGCCCGTTCCCGCGCGAGATGTGGACGGCAGCCGGTTTCAGGGTGCTGGAGTTCGACCGCGACGACTCCCCGGCCGCCCGGGCGATGGGCCACGCGCTCGGCTGGGACCAGGGCGAGAACGGCATGAAGCTCGACACCGACCTGTTCGCCACCTGGAGCCTGTTCCAGCGGCAGTGACCGGTCGGGCGCCCCGAGCCCGGTGCGCCCATTCGGGTTGGGGGCCTGAAGGGGCTTCCACACCGCCGTTGCCGGTCCGCGCGCGGCTCCGGTATCCTCCGGCTCGACTTTGCGCTCGCAATCCGGGCTGCCGCCCCCCATGCGCGGCACCTGCCCGGTCCGCCCGCAACGATCCCGAACCCTCAGGGGCTTTCGCATGGCGTCCGTCGCCAGACCGCTCACCCTCGCCGACGTCGCAGTCCCTCACTCGAACGCTCTCACCGATACCGTCTTGGTCATCGTCGCCTCGCTGCTCACGGCCGCCGCGGCCCAGGTCGAGATCCGCCTGCCGTGGACGCCGGTGCCGATCACCGGCCAGACGTTCGCCGTGCTGCTCTCGGGCACGGTGCTGGGCGCGCGGCGCGCGTTCCTCGCCCAGTGCCTGTACCTGATCGAGGGCGCGGTGGGGCTGCCGTTCTTCGCCGGCGGCGCCGCGGGGCTAGCGAAGCTGATCGGGCCCACGGGCGGCTACCTCGCCGCGTTTCCCTTTGCAGCCGCCATGACCGGAGCGTTCGCAGAGCACGCGCTCGACCGCACGCCGTGGCGGATGTTCATCATCATGATCGCGGGCAGCGTGGTGATCTTCGGCCTGGGTCTGGGCCAGCTCTCGCGCTTCGTGCCCGCCGACTCGCTGCTCGCGGCCGGGCTGCTGCCGTTCGTCCCCGGCGACTTGATCAAGGCGGCGCTCGCCGCCGCCGTGTTCCCGGCCACGTGGAAACTCGTGGACCGCTTCGGAGGACGCGCTTGAGCATCCAGAACATCGCGGTGCTGGGCGCGGGGCTGATGGGCCGCGGCATCGCCCACGTGGCGGCGCTCGGCGGCTTCGTCACCACGCTCCAGGACACGAGCCGCGAGCAGCTCGAGAAGGCGACGAGCGAGATCGGCGCCAACCTCGAGAAGGGCGTCGCCCTGGGCCGTGTCGCCGAGCAGGACGCGATCGAAGCGCGCCGCCGGCTGCGCACGGTCACCTCGCTCGACGACGCTGCACGCCAGGCCGACCTCGTGATCGAGGCCGTGCCCGAGCGCATGGACCTCAAGGTCGAGATCTTCGCCGAGCTGGAACGCGTCGCGCCCGCGCACGCCATCCTCGCCTCGAACACGTCGTCGCTCAGCATCACCGAGATGGCCGCGGCGACGCGGCGCGCGCCCCAGGTCGTGGGCATGCACTTCTTCAACCCCGTCCACCGCATGAAGCTCCTGGAGCTCGTGCGCGCGCTGGAGACCAGCGAGAAGACGCTGGCGGCCTGCGAGGAAGTGGGCAGGAGGATGGGGAAGGAGTGCGTGACCGTGCGCGAGTCGCCGGGTTTCGTCACCAGCCGCATCAATGCCATGATCGGCAACGAGGCGTTCTACATGCTGCAGGAGGGCGTGGCGAGCGCCGCCGACATCGACAAGGCGTTGAAGCTGGGCTTGAACCATCCGATGGGGCCGTTCGAGCTGGTGGATCTCGTCGGGCTCGACACGCGGCTCTCCATCCTTCGCTTCCTGCACCGGACGCTGGGCGAGAAGTTCCGCCCCTGTCCGCTGATCGAGCAGTACGTGGCCGCCGGCAGATTGGGCAGGAAGAGCGGCCGCGGGGTGTACGAGTATCCGGCGGTGGCGGACACCGTCGCGACGTGATCTTGCAGCAGACGTCCCGCACGCGAACGTCGCGCGCGGGTCCGACCCGGGGCACTCCACGGGGACAATGATAGCGGCGCCGGCCTCCGCGGGGTCGGCCGCCGATCGGGGACACCGCGTGGCACGCGCGGCAGGAAAGAAGCAGTCGAGGCGGAAGAGCGCCGGACGGAGCGCGAGCAGTGCGCGCTCCGGCAAGCCGCGCGCTGGAGCCAAGCGCCGGGCCCCGGCGAAGAAGAAGCTCGCGCGCGCGAGCGCGGCGAAGCGCCGCGTGAAGCGCGCCGCGCCCAAGCGGAGCGCCGCGCCGCAGCGCAGCCTGACGCGCCGGACCGCGGCCCCACGCCCGGCGGGCGTGCGCCGCGAGCCGGCCCCTGCGGCGGCGGTGCGCCAGCTGGTGACTCCGGCGTTCGCCACCCAGCGCGCGCACGCCTCGTCGCGTGAGGAGCTCCTGTTCGAGCTGGCGCGCGCCCGCGCCGCGGTCAAGGCCGCGATCCAGGGGCTCGCGATCGCGAACGCCAGCCGCCCGATCGCGCCCGGCAAGTGGTCGCCGCTCGAGATCGTGCTCCACTTGGGCGAGCGCGACCGCGTGCGCCTCGAGGAATTCCACCGCACGCTCCACGGCCAGCCGCGCTCCTGGGCCGGCATCAGCGATGCCGAGCAGGCGGTGAAGAACGAGCAGCACCTCTCACCCCTGCGCGCGCTCACGTGGGACAGCGCGGTGCGGCGGCTGGACTCGCTGCGCGAACAGCTCCTGCTCCGGCTCCACGAGGTGCCGGCGCTCCCCGACGACGTGTGGCAGCGCGGGCACGCGTTCGCGGACATGATGTGGGGGCTGCCGGAACACGACCGGCATCACGCCGTACAGATCAAGAGGGCGCGCACCGGGGAACCGGTGCTGACGGAGGACTAGCGAATGGCGGAGACACTCGCGCCGGTGAAGCCGGGCCGGCTGATCATCGACGGTAAGGCGGTGGACGCCGCCTCGGGCGCCACGTTCACCACCGTGAACCCCGCGACCGAGGAGCCCATCACCACCGTGGCCGAAGCGGGACCCGAGGACGTGGACCGCGCCGTGAAAGCCGCCCGCGCCGCGCTCGATGGGGCGTGGTCGAAGATGAAGCCCATCGACCGCTCGCGCGTGCTGTGGAAGCTGGGCGACGTGGTGCTCGAGCACGCCGACGAGCTGGCGCGCCTGGAGACGCTCGACAACGGCAAGCCGATCTTCGAGTCGCGCCTGGTCGACATCGACATGGTGGCGCGCTGCTTCCACTACTTCTCCGGCTGGGCGACCAAGATCACCGGCGACACCACGCCGGTGAATCCGTCGCTGTTCACGTACACGCTGCGCGAGCCCGTGGGCGTGGTGGGCGCGATCATCCCCTGGAACTTCCCCATGATCATGGTGGGCTGGAAGGCGGCGCCCGCGCTCGCTGCCGGCAACTCGATAGTCGTGAAGCCCGCCGAGCTGACCCCCCTCACCGCCATCCGCATCGCCGAGCTGGCGCTCGAAGCGGGCCTGCCGCCGGGCGTGTTCAACGTGCTTCCGGGGAAGGGCCGCATCGCCGGCGAGGCGCTGGTCAAGCACCCGGGCGTGGCGAAGCTCTCCTTCACCGGCTCGACCGAAGTGGGCCAGCACCTGATGCGCACCGCGGCGGACTCGCTGAAGAGGCTGACCCTCGAGCTGGGCGGGAAGTCGCCGAATATCGTCTTTGCCGACGCCGATCTCGACGCGGCGCTGAAGGGTGCGACGACCGGCATCTTCTACGGCAAGGGCGAGGTCTGCGCCGCGGGCTCGCGGCTGCTGGTGGAGAAGTCGATCTACGACGATTTCGTCGACAGGCTCGCCGAGCGCGCGAAGAAGCTCGTGCCCGCCGACCCGATGGATCCCAAGACGCGGCTCGGCTCTCTCGTCTCCAAGGGCCAGATGGAGAGGGTGCTGGGCTACGTGGAGAGCGGCGTGAAGGAGGGGGCGAGGCTCGTCGCCGGCGGGCAGCGCCAGCCGGTGAACGGCAAGGGCGCGTTCGTCCAGGCCACGGTGCTCGCGGACGTCAACAACCGCATGCGCGTGGCGCAGGAGGAGATCTTCGGACCGGTGTTGTCGGTGATCCCGTTCGACGGCGTGGACGACGCCGTAGCGCAGGCGAACGACGTGCCCTACGGCCTCGCCGCCGGCGTGTGGACGCGCGACGTGAAGAAGGCCCACACGGTGGCGCGCCGGCTCGCCGCCGGCACGGTGTGGGTGAACATGTACAACTTCTATGACCCGGGCATGCCGTTCGGGGGCGTCAAGGGCTCAGGATTCGGCCGCGATCTCGGCGAGGCGAGTCTGCACGAGTACACACAGGTGAAGAGCGTATGGATGAACCTCGAGTGATGGAGTGAGGATGCGGCCATGGGGCGCTTGAGCGTCGTCGTACTGTTCACACCGGAGCTCGCGCGGCAGCGCGAGTTCTACGAGAAGTCGCTGGGCATGAGCGCCGCCACCGCGGCCGCGCGCTGGGTGCAGTTCGGCACCCGCGACGCGGCCCTGGCGCTGCGCGCGCTCGCCGAGGGAGAGAAACCGCGGATCGAGCTGGGCTTCGATGTGGGCCCGCTCGAGAGCCGGCTCTCGCAGCTCGCCTCGCGCGGGGTCACGCCCGCGGGCGACATCGAGGAGTCCGCCGACTGCCGCATCGCGCGCGTCGCGGATCCCGAGGGCAACGTCATCCAGCTGGTCGAGCGCCGGAAGCCCACGGCGTCCGGGCCGTGGCCGCGCCTCTCGCACGCCATCGTCAACGCGCAGGGATTCGACGCCTGCGCGCGCTTCTACCACGACGCGCTCGGCTTCAAGATCGCGGAGGAACGCGAGCACTGGATGGAGTTCGACACCGGCGGTGCGCGGCTCACGCTGCACGCGTGGCGTGACGCCGACGGCCTGCCGCTCTCGCCCGAGCAGCGCATCTCGTTCGCGCTCATGGACGACGACCTGGATGCCTGGGCCGACGAGCTGCGCGAGCGCGGCGTGCGCTTCGCCACCACGCCCACGGAGGAGGAGATGGGCCGCATGGCGGAGGTGGAGGACGCCGACGGCTGGTTCGTGGTGCTGCGCGGTCCCTCGCCCGAGGTGCCGATCGAGGAGTCGCTCGCCGAGGACTACGCCGACGAAGAGGGCAACCGCATCGAGCAGATCCGCAAGACCACCGACGCGGATCCCGGCGCGCGCCCTGGCTTCGGCTCGCGCAAGCTCGCGCGCAAGAAGATCGAGCGCGTGGCGACCAAGGGCTTCGACGCGCTGCAGCGCACGCGCGAGGCGGATCGCGGCGGGTTCGCACCGGGCGGCGGTGGCAGTACCGGTGGCACGTCGCGTCCGTTCACGCCCCGGCCGCCGCGGCCGGAAGGCGCACGGCCATTCACGCCACGCGAGGACCGTCCGCCGCGCCCCGAGGGCTCGCGCCCGTTCACTCCACGCCCGGATCGGCCTGCCGGTGGCGCAGGGCCGCGGCCATTCACTCCGCGCGAGGATCGTCCGCCGCGCCCGGACGGACCGCGTCCGCACCCGCCAGAGGCGGGTCCCCGCCCGCGCTCCGATCGCCCACCACGTCCGGATGGCCCGCGTCCCTACACCCCGCGTTCCGACCGGCCCGCGGGCTCGGGTCCGCGTCCGTTCACGCCCCGTCCCGGCGGCCCTCCGAGGCCCGGTGGCAGCGGCCCGCGCCCGGGCGGCCCGCGTCCGGGTGGTCCGCGCGAGGGCGGCCCGCCTCGCGGTCCGCGTCGCGACGACCAGTGATGGAGGCACGACGAGTCTACCTCGCGGGTGCGGTGCGCACGCCGATCGGCAACTTCGGCGGTGCGCTCGCCGCCTCGAGCGCCGCGCACCTCGCCGGCGTAGCGGCGACCGCCGCGATCGAGCGGAGCGGCGTGCCGCGCGACGCGGTGGACGAGGTGCTCCTCGGCCACGCGCGCATGGCCGGCAATGGTCCCAACCTCGCTCGCCAGGTCGTGCGGCGGGCCGGGCTCGCCGACGCGGTGCCCGCGTTCACCATCCACAAGGCGTGCGCGAGCGGAATGCAGGCGGTGGTGAGCGCGGCGCAGTCCATACGTCTGGGTGACTACGACGTCGCGCTGGCGGGGGGCGTCGAGCACATGAGCAGCGTCCCCTACCTGGCGATGGACGTGCGCTGGGGTAAGAAGCTCGGCGACGAGCCGCTCCTGGACGCCATGTATCGCGACGGCTACCTGTGCCCGATCTGCAACCAGCTGATGGGCGAGACGAGCGAGACGCTGGCGAGCGAGTTCGCGATCCCGCGCGAGGAGCAGGACCGCTACGCGCAGCGCAGCAACCAGCGCGCCGCGCGCGCCTGGGACGAGGGGCGCTTCACGCCGCGCGTGGTGCCGGTGAGCGTGGGCGAGGGCAAGCGCGCGGTCACGGTCGAGCGTGACGAGCATCCGCGGGGCGAGACGACGCTCGACGAGCTGGCGAAGCTCCGGCCCGTGTTCAAGAAGGACGGCTCGGTGACCGCCGGCAACGCCAGCGCCATCACCGACGGCGCCGCCGCGCTCGTGGTGCTCTCCGAGACCGCGGTGAAGGCGCACGGCGTGAAGCCGCAGGCGGTGCTGCTCGGAGCGGTGAGCGTGGGGGTCGACCCCGCGCGCATGGGGCTCGGGCCGGTGCCCGCGACGCGAAAGCTGCTCGACAAGCACAAGGTGAAGCTCGAGCAGATCGACGTCATCGAGCTGAACGAGGCGTTCGCCTCACAGGTGCTGGCGTGCGACCGCGAGCTGAAGATGGACCACGACAAGCTGAACCCGAACGGCGGCGGCATCGCGCTCGGCCACCCCACCGGCATGAGCGGCACGCGCATCCTCGTCGAGCTGGTGCACGAGCTCTCGCGCGTGAACGGTCGCTACGGACTCGCCACGCTGTGCGTGAGCGGCGGCATGGGGATGGCGGTGCTCGTAGAGCGGGTCTGAGCTGGACGTCAGACCCGAGGAGGCCCGCCCATGCGGCTACTCGTGCTTGAGCATCGTCAGCGCCGCTAACGTGTCGCCCGTGGCGAGGGCCACGAGCGCGCGGTCCGCCATCGCGAGCCGGGCCGAATCGCGGATCGCGATCTCGTAGCAGAGCACGTCGCGGATCGCGCCCGCGCGCTGGCCGCTCGCCGCCCGCGCCGAGGCGCGCCAGCGGTAGGCGTCGGCGTACCAAGGCGCCTCGAGCAGCACCGCGTCGAGCGCCTTCGCCAGGTCCGCGTTCGTAGCGCGGGACATGTCGCGCAGCATCAGGTTGTGCGCGCCGCGCGCGCTGCTCACGGCGGCGGAGGGCACCGCGGGCGCTGCTCCGAGGCCGGCGGCGAGCCTCAGGATGCGCTCGCGGATCACCCACTCGTTCCCGAGCGTGGGGTGGACGCCCGCTCTCGCCAGCGTGCCGGTCCAGGCATCCAGGGCGTCGAGGGGATCCCCTGCCGCCTCGGCCTTGAGCGCCATGCCGAACACGTCGGGAGTGAGCGGGTCGGCGTCCACGGGCGGGTGCACGGGCACGGCGACGCTGACGCGCGCCGCGACCGGCCGGCCGTTCCGGCGCGCGGGCTCGAACTGCCACCAGTGGACCGCGTCCACGGCGGCGGAGTCGTAGGGCGTACCGCCGCGCTCGACCCGCGCCTGGCGCACGATCCCAAGCGAGTCGACGAGCGCGCACACCTGGACGCTCGCGCTGTCGGAGGACGTCAGCATGTCGGCCGAGAAGTTGAGCCCCACCCGGTCACGGGGCCGGGGTGGCACGTCGGGCGTCGGCCCAGCGAGCGGCTCGCAAGGCGCGACCGGTGCTGCCGGGGGCCTGGGCTTGTACGTGATGCGGGCGCCTGCGGCGGGGGCGAGCAGCGACGCGAGGAGTACGAGCGCGACGACGAGCGGACGCGGGCCGGGTGGGTTCACAGGACGGCGAGCCTACCGTGCCCTGCGCGGGGCGGTGTCAGGGGGCCGTTCGGGCGCGGGCGAGCGTGAAAATAATGAGCCTATCGTCGCAAGAAGCACGCTTATTATCATCGAAGCCCCGGGCCGAGCCCCGGCGTCCGGACCCCCGACCAGCCGCCGGGATGCCGCCCGTGAGGGGACCACGGTCCCTCCGGCGCCAGACACCCGTACGGGAGAAGCCGATGAGCCGCAACTCCGCCGCACCCCACGCGCAACCCGCGCGCGCGCTGCTCCTCTCTGTGATCGCTGCGCTTGCACTGCTCCCTGCTCCGGCGCACGCGCAGGCACTCGATGCCAGCCGCTGGGTCACCGACGGCGACGTCAACGCGATCGTGCCCTGGGGCAACACGGTCTACGTCGGCGGGAGCTTCGGCTACGTCGGTCCCAACACCGGCGGCTGGGCCGAGGTGGATGCCGCGGGTCACGCCACGACGCTGCTTCCGCGACTCGACGGCGAGGTGACCGCGATGATCAGCGACGGCGCCGGCGGCTGGTTCATCGCCGGGTCGTTCACGCACGTCGCCGGCATCGCGCGCCCCGGCCTCGCGCACGTCACCGCGAGTGGAGCGCTGACCGCGTGGTCGCCGAGCCCCGCGCCGACCGGCGTCCCGACCGCGCTCGAGCACGCGGCATCGCGCGTGTTCGTCGCCACCAGCGACAACGAGCTCAAGGCCTACGACGACGCCACCGGCGCCGTGGTCGCGGGCTGGGCGCCGGCCGTCACCGGCATGGTCGTGTCGATGGCCGTGAACGGCGCGACGCTGTACGCGGGCGGCGACATCACGTTCGTCATCACCGGCACCGCCACGTCCGGCAGCGGCATCGCCGCGATCCACACCGGCACCGGGGGCATCGCGGCATGGGACCCGGCGCCGGACGCGCCGGTGACGAAGATCCAGCTCGACGGCCGCTGGCTCTACGTCACAGGCTCGTTCACCTCGATCGGCGGCGAGTCGCACGCGGGTCTCGCGCGCGCGCTGGTGGCGACGCAGGCGTTCGACCCGGACTGGAACCCGTCCGTGGACCAGCCGGTCGCCGGCATGGCCACGGCGCCGAGCGGGCTGTGGATCGTCGGCGGGTTCTTCCTCGTGGGCGGCGAGTTCCGGAACCACATCGCGGTGCTGGACACGACCAGCGGCGCGACGAAGACGCTGGCGCCGGACCTGAGCGCGTTCAACAGCGACGTGACGGGGATCCTGGTGAACGGGTTCAACGCGTACGTGGCGCTCGCGCCCTCGCTCGCGTTCCATCTCGGCGGTTCCGCGCGTCCGCTCGTCGTGCTCGTGGGCACGACCGACGGCAAGGTCGACAAGTTCTACCGCGTCCTCGGCGACGCCGCGCCCACGGACGTGGGCGCGCTCGTCCACTGCATGCGCCTATCGCCGCACGGGCTCGTGATCGCCGGCCGGCTGATCACCGCCGGCGGGCGAAGCCAGGTCGCGATCGCGGCCCTGGACCGCGCCACCGGCCTGCCGCGGAACTGGGACCCCGGGCTCGCCGTGGATGAGCCGTTCCCGACCGTGCCGATCGTCAACGCGATCATGCCCACGAGCCACGGCATCTACATCGGCGGCTACTTCACGCACGCCGGCGGAGCGCTGCGCAAGTCGGTCGCGGCGCTCGACTCGGCGTTCGCCACGGCGCGACCGTTCCAGGCGGACCTGGGCCCGACGCTCTCCACCGCGGCGGGGACGGCGTTCTCGCTCGCGCTCTACCAGAACCGGCTCATGGTAGGCGGGAGCTTCAACACCGTCGCGGGCGCGGCGCACACCGGGCTCGCGCAGGTGGACACCAGCACCGGTGCGCCGGTCGCGGGCTGGACCTGCGACGTGGGCGGCAACGTCCAGTGCATGCTGGTGCGCGGCACCACCGTGTTCGTGGGCGGCGGGATCTCGACCGTCGGCGGGCAGACGCGCTCGAACATCGGCGCGCTGAACGGCTCGACGGGCGCGGTGCTGGCGTGGAACCCCAACGTGGCCGGCGTCGCCGTGGACGTGCTCGCGGCGCAGAACGACACGCTCTACATCGGCGGCGACTACTCGCAGGTGGCCACGCAGAGCCGTGTCTGCCTCGCGGCCGTGTCTGCGACCACGGGCGCGCTGTACGGCTGGTCGCCGTCGGCGTTCGGTCCCGTGCGCGCGATGGTGATCGACGGCCCGTCGCTGATCGTCGGCGGCGAGTTCGGGTTCCTCGCCGGCCAGCCGCAGGCGTACCTGGGGCGGCTCGATCGCTTCACGGGCGCGCTCGGGACCGGCACGCCGGTGGCGGACGACCTCGTGTTGGCGCTCGCCGCGGACGGGAGCTCGCTCCACATCGGCGGCCGATTCGGCAAGCTCGGCGGGAGCCCCACCGCGAACCTGGGACGCGTGGGCGGCGCGGGTGACGTCGCCGGCCCCTCCGTGCTGGTGGTGGCGGCGAACGGCGGCGAGTCGCTCGTGATCGGCTCGGTCTATCGCTTCGAGTACACGTCGAGCGACCCTTCGGGCGTGGCGTCCGTGGACGTGGAGCTGTCGCGCACGGGGACGGGCGGGCCGTGGACGCTGCTCGCCGGCGGCCTGCGCAACACCGGTCACTTCGAGTGGCCCGTATCGGCGCCGAGTGCCGCGGGCACCGCGTTCCTGCGCGTCACCGCGCGCGACTTCGCGGGCAACACGGCGAACGATCGCAGCAATGCCGCGTTCTCGATCGGCGGCGCGGTGGCCGGCGTGGATCCCGCGCACGGCCAGGGCCCGCTCATCTCGTTCGCCATGGGTCCCAACCCGGCGCGGCTCGAGACGAGCCTGCGCTTCACGCTCGGCCAGCCGCTGCGTGCGGGCTTCCGGCTGCTCGACGTCCAGGGCCGCGAGGTGTGGTCCAGCCCGGAGCGGGCGTACGAGGCGGGCGACCACGTCGTCGGCTGCCCGCTCGGGGAGGTGAGGCCGGGGCTCTACTTCCTGCGGTTCGAGCACGGGGGAGAGGCGGAGTTGACCCGACTCGCGGTGGTCCGGTGACCATCAACGCCATGTCGCCCTTATGATTACAAGATAGTTCGGGACGGGGGCTTGTCGATCCGCGGGAGCGGGCAAATATTGTGTTTGTTCCCAAGAAGCGCCCGGTGGCTCCCAGCCGCCGGGCGATTTTCGTTGCCGTTCGGGTTCGCCCGGGCCCGCCGCGACCCCACTTGACGCCCGGAACGCCTTGGAATCGCTGCCCAGCCGGGACTCGCGAGCCCGCGGGGCGAGGGGGCTGGAACGCCGTATCCCCAAGCGTTGACGCTGCTTCCAGCGCCCTCCTATACTCCGCGGGCGTTCGTATCAAGACGCCTTTCTCGCGCCGGTTCGCCGGTCCCCACGCCCCGTGGGCCCCGGCCGCCGCGCCGCTGCCGCTTCCTCAAGACCCACGAGGTCCCCGCCATGGAAACCACGCAGACCAAGCTCGTCGTCACCTCGGTCAAGAACGGGGTCATGACGCTGGAGCTCACGTTCGACCCGGGCAACTGCTACACGCACGAGATGATGAAGCAGCTCGACGAGGCGATCTTGCAGGCGCGCTTCGACGAGAAGGTGCACGTGCTCGTGATCCGCGGCTCGGGTGACAAGTTCTTCTGCGCGGGCGCCGACATCAACATGCTCAAGAAGGCCGACCCCACGTTCAAGTACTACTTCTGCCTGCACGCGAACGAGACGCTCAACCGTCTCGAGCAGACGCCCAAGCTGGTGATCGCCGCGCTGAACGGCCACACCGTGGGCGGCGGCCTCGAGATCGCGATGGCGGCCGACATCCGCATCGGCATGCGCAACACGACCGTGCCCAAGGAGAAGCAGCCGAAGATGGGGCTGCCCGAGGTGGCGCTGGGCGTGCTCCCGGGCACCGGCGGCACGCAGCGCATGGCGCGGCTCGTCAACAAGTCGACCGCGATCGAGCTGATGGTCGAGGGCAGCACGTTCGACTTCGAGCGCGGCAAGGAGCTGGGGCTCGTGAACCAGATCTGGGACGCGACGAACGTGCAGGAGTTCATGGACAAGATGCAGGCCTACGCGGAGAAGTTCTGCCCGCCGCACAAGGCGTCGCGCGCCGTGGGCCGCATCAAGCGCTCGGTGCAGAGCGGCGCGGAGATCCCGTTCGAGTCCGCGCTCGCGGTGGAGCGCGAGCTCCAGCAGCTGCTGTTCCAGGGGGACGACGCCAAGGAAGGGCTCGCCGCCTACATCGAGAAGCGCAAGGGCAACTTCACCGGGAAGTGATGACGGTGGGTTCGCGCCGGAACGCCGCTGGAGATCGGTCTGCGACCGCGGGTCGCGGCGGGAGTACTCGCCGCTGGCCCGCGGTTGTCTTTGCTGCCGCACTGCTGTGCGCGCCGGCGGTGCAGGCGCAGGTGTTCACCAACAAGGTGGTGGGGAAGAACAACCAGGAGTACGCCGACAGCCTCAAGAAGTCCGTCTATCCCTATGCGCTCCCCATCTGGGGCGACAAGGCGACGAAGCGCGGCTACGACCTGCCGTATTCCGCCGGCTTGAGCATGCAGTACTTCGGCCAGCGCTCGGACATCGTCATCGAGAACCTGAACGTCGGGTTCAACGGCGGCACGATGCACGATCTCGACGGCATCGTGCGCTTCGACAAGGCGAAATCGTCGAGCGACGGCATCTCGCTGCGGCCCGACATCTGGCTCTACCCGTTCTTGAACATCTACGGGATCTTCGGCGTCTCCGCGGCATCGACCGACGTCGGCTACGGCATCTGGCTGCCCGACTCCTCGGGCCGGGAGCAGGAGATCCTGCACCTCGGCACCAAGGTCGACTTCACGGCGGCCACGCTCGGGTTCGGCCTCACGCCCACGATCGGCGTGGGCGGCGGCTGGCTCGCGCTGGACATGAACTTCACCTGGACGGACGTGCCGCAGTTGAGCAAGCCGGCGCAGTCGTTCGTGTTCGATCCGCGCATGGGCAAGTCGTTCAAGCTGCGGCGCCCCGACGAGAACATCAACATCTGGGCCGGCGGCTTCCGGCTCGCCATCAACACCGGCACCACGGGCTCGATCCCGCTCTCGGACGCGCTGCCGATCGACCAGTGGCAGGCGAGCGTCGACCAGGCCCAGTCCGAGGTCGTGAAGCGGAACGCCGAGGTCGACGCGTGGTGGAACAGCCTGACGCCAGCGCAGAAGGCGGAGCCGGCGAACATCGCCAGGTACCAGGCGTCGAAGGCGGCGCTCGCGCGCGCGGGCACGTTCCTCGAGAACGCGGACCAGGCCGTGGCGCATGCCGGCTCGTCCACCGTCGACTACTCGATCGACAAGCACCCGGCCGACATGTGGAACCTGATCGTCGGCGGCCAGTACCAGCTCAACAAGAGCTGGATGTTCCGGCTCGAGGTCGGCTTCCTCACCTCGCGCACGCACGTCATCAGCGGCGTGCAGTACCGCTTCGGGCTGTAGCCGGCCGCGCCTAGGGAGAGGACTCTTTCCCGAGGTAGATCCGGCCGGTGCCGGTGAGCACGCGCGTATAGCTCGGGTCCGGCGCGCCATCGGCGCGCATGTCGGTCAGCCCCTGCGTGTAGCGGGCGGCGATCGACAGCAGCGGGAAGCGCCACTCCGCCTCGACCGAGACGCCGAAGTCGACGCCGGGCACCTTGCCGCCGAGGTCGCGCTCGAGCGTGTACGAGAGCCCGGCCGGCGACACGGCGTCGTAGCGGTCCCTGGCGCCGGTGACGATGCCGAGCGAGGGCCCGGCGCCGAAGCGGATGCCCTCCTCGCGCTTCGGCGCCCACTTCATGAGCGCGGACAGCTCGACCAAGTCGAAGCTCCGATGCATGCGGTGGCCGGCGGTCTGGCCGTCGAACGCTGGATCCCCGGTGGGCTCGGCGGCCAGGTTCTCCGCGCCCCGTCCCGCGAACGGCAGCACCGCGCCGCCCAAGTGGAAGTGCTCCGACCAGCGCCAGTCGGCGAACAGCCCGAACGCGGTGCGGTTCGTGCGCTCCGCGTCCTCGAAGCCGGTGACCGTGGAGAAATTGGCGCCCACCTCGAAGCCCATGTTGAACGTCGGGGATGAGAGCTTCTCGCCGAACAGGTAGCCGATCAGCACCTGGGCGCGCGCGGGCGCGGCGAGCAGCAGGAGCGCCGCCATGACGCCGAGCGGGATGGGGCGGGGCGAACGCATGGTGGCGAGACTACAGGCGTCGCGCTGCCCCTGCACAGCGCCCCGCGTTCGTTCTTGACGCCCGCGCGCGCAGGCGCTGAAGATGCCGCCTACGATGCCGCCCAATCTCACCGACCAGCCGCCGGTGCCCGCCGCCGCCGAGCCGCAGTCCGAGGGGCGGACGGTGAAGCCCGGCAAGGTCGTGCTGGTGATGCCCGCGTACAACGCCGCGGGCACGCTCCGGCAGACGTGGGGCGAGATCCCCGTCGGCTCGGTCGACGAGCACATCCTGGTGGACGACGCGAGCCGCGACGACACCGTGGCGATCGCACGCTCGCTCGGCATCCGCGTGCTCGAGCACGCGAAGAACCGCGGGTACGGGGGCAATCAGAAGACCTGCTACCGTGAGGCGCTCGATCGCGGCGCCGACATCGTGGTCATGCTGCACCCCGACTACCAGTACGACCCGCGGCTCGTGCCGATGATGCTGCTGCCGCTCCAGCTCGGGAGCCTGGACGTGATGCTGGGCTCGCGCGTGCGCACCCGGCGCGAGTGCCTCGAGTCCGGCATGCCGCTCTACAAGTACCTCGGCAACCGCGTGCTCACGCTGATCGAGAACATCTGTCTCGGCCAGAACATGGGCGAGTTCCACAGCGGCTTCCGCGCCTACCGTCGCGAGGTGCTGGAGACCATCCCGTTCGAGCGCTTCTCCGACGACTTCGTCTTCGACTCGCAGCTCCTGGTCTCGGCGATCGACGCGGGCTTCCGCCTGGGCGAGATCCCGGTGCCGGTGCGCTACATGCCCGAGGCCTCGAGCATCGGTTTCCAGCGCAGCGTGCGTTACGGGATCGGAACGCTCGCCGCGGTGGCGCAATTCCAGCTCAAGCGCCTGGGCTTTCCGCCCGCGGCCATCTTCGCGGCCCACCGGGGATCCGAAGGTCCGCCGCGGGGTTCCCGCTGACGCGGGCCGCGCGCGGGTGACCACCGGGGGCGGCGACACGCCGCTCGCGCGCGTGCGGGCGCTGCTGCTGGACCCGAGCGCGCACCTCGCGCTGCTCATCGCGTGCGCGGCGGTCATCCTGCTCGCGCGTGCAGGCGCCGGGCCGCTCGCCAACTACGACGACGCCTACTACGCCGAGAAGGCGAAGCAGATGCTCGAGACCGGCAACTGGCTGACGCCCCGCTTCGCCGGCATCGAGCGGCTCGACAACCCGCCGCTGTTCCTCTGGCTCATGGCGGGCACGTTCGCCGTGCTCGGCGTGAGCGCGTTCGCGGCGGTGCTGTGGAGCGCGCTCGCGGGTGTGGCGTGCGTGGCGCTCACCCACCGGCTCGCGCGCCGCCTCGGCTTCGAGCCGTTCGAGTCCTGGGCCGCCGCGGTGGTGCTGCTCGCCACCGGCTACTTCTTGAAGTACGCGAACCACGCCATGTTCGACGTGTTCTTGAGCGCGCTCTTCCTGCTCACGCTGCTCGCCTACCGGCGCGCGTGGGAGGGCGAGCGTCCCGCCTGGATCGCGGTGGGCGTGCTCACCGGCCTCGGCGTGCTGACGAAGAGCGCTCTCGGGCTCCTGCCGCTGATCGTGATCGCGGTGCACGTGACCTGGTGCCGGCGCCTGCGGCGCGCGCTCGAGACCGGCGCCTGGCTCGCGCCGCTCGTCGCGATCGCGGTGCTGCTGCCCTGGTACGGCTACCAGCTGGCGACGCACCGCGACGCGTTCCTGCGCGAGCACGTGGCGTGGCTCCTTGTGCAGCGCGGGCTCGGCACCGGCGCCGAGGCGGCGTCGCACTCGTCGCCGCTCGGCTACGTGCGCGAGCTCACGCTCAGCTACTGGCCGTGGCTGCCGGCGGCGGCGTACGGACTCTGGCTCGTGGCGCGCGAGTCGTTCGCGCCGCTGACCGTGTACACACCGGCGAGCACGCTGCCGCGCGAGTGGAAGCCGCGCGACGGAGCGCGGCTGCTGTTCGCGTGGCCGGTGGTCGTGCTCGGCCTGCTCTCGGCAGCGCACGAGCAGAAGCTGTGGTACGCGATGAGCGTGTTCCCGGCACTGGCGCTGCTCTCGGCGCGCGCGCTCGGGACGTGGATCCCGGGCGGGCGACTGCGCATGCGCGTCGTGCTCGGCGGCTTCACGCTCGCGGCCGCAGCGGGCGCGTTCCTGGCGCTCACGCCCATCGGCTCACCCGCACCGCGGCGGCCCGACATCCAGCTGCTCGCCGCCGCCGCGCGCTCGCTGGTGCCCGAGCAGGACGCGATCCAGTTCGCCGGGGGCAACTACTTCTCGGTCGCGCACCAATTCGTGTTCTACAGCGACCGCATGCTGGTCCAGGGGCCGGGCACCGCGACCGGCGTGCGCGCGGCGCTCGACCGGGGGCGCTGGGCGCTGGTGGCGCGCGACCGCTATGCGGGTGTGAGCGGCGGCGACGCGCGGCGCTATCCGGCCGTGGTGAGCGCCGGGGGCTGGATGCTCGTCCACGCCGCGCCACCGCCGCCGGTGGTGCTGGGGCGTGCGGGCCCCGCGAGCGCGGCGGCGATCAGCCGCGATTGACGCTGCGAGCGCGCTTCGCCGGCGCCGGCGCGTCCATGAGCGTGGCGTAGCCGGCAGGCAGCTTGCCGAGCACGTCCAGGCGCACGCGCGTGAGCCCCGAGGTGGCGAAGCCCAGCTGGCGCGCCGCGGCGGGAGTCACGTCCAGCACGCGACCCCTCTTGAACGGGCCGCGGTCGTTGATGCGCACCACGATCCGCCTGCCGTTGGCCAGGTTCGTGACCCGCACGCGGGTGCCGAACGGCAGCGTGCGGTGCGCGGCGGTGAGCAGGTCGGGATCGAACCGCTCGCCGCTCGCGGTGCGGCGATGGTTGAAGCCGCGGCCGTAGTACGAGCACCAGCCGCTCTCGCGCTTCGCCTTCGCGGTGCGGTCCTTCACCGCGCGCGCGATGGCATCGCCGGGAACGAGTGAGCCGAGCGCGAACAGCGACAGCAAGAGCAACGCCGCGAATCGCTGGGCACGGGCCAGTCGAGGGCCGGGTACGTGGTCGCGTACCGAGAAGGCCGAGCCGATCGCGGCGTTCGTCATCATGCCGAGGTTATCGGCGCGCTGGGAGCGTCCTCCACGTTCCGAGCCCAGGTTGGCGCTGGGTACCGGCCGCTCCTCGTGCGAAGCGCCCGCTCCATCGCACGGGTCAGCGGAAGTGCGCACGCGTGGCGCTGGGTGGAAACCCGCACGCGCCGCATCGCGCATGGCGCCGCATCGCGAGGGGCCCGACTTGGCAACACCGGAACGCGGGAGCCCGCGAGCGTGCTAGTGTCTTCGCCTCCATGCCCCACCGATCACTGGTCGCGCGACTGCCGCTGCTGCTGGCGCTGCTGCTCGCTTCAGCGCCGGCGTACGCCCAGAAGCCCGCGGCGACGAAGGCCCCGAAGCCCGCGGCGCACACGGCGCGACCCGACAGCACGCCGCCCGAGTCCGCGCCCGCGCCGCTCATCGTGCCGCCCAAGCCCGCACCCGCACCCGCGGGCGCGCCACAGGATACGAGCGGCGCCGCGGCGAAGAAGCGGGCGCGCGAGCAGTACGCCCGCGGGCGCCTGCTCGAGGAGAACGGCGCCTACGCCGCCGCGATCGTCTCCTACGTCGAGGCGGCGCGCACCGATCCCACGCTGCGTGGCGCCAGCTTCCGTGTCGGGATGCTGTTCGCGTGGAAGCACCAGTACGACCCGGCAGCGCGCGCGTTCCGCGAGGAGCTTCACCGCGATCCCGAGAGCCTCGATGCCACGCGGCAGTACGCGCTGATGCTCGCGGAGCTGGGCGACACGCTGCGCCCGGTGCGCATGCTCGAGGAGCTCACGCGCCGCGCCCCGGGCGACTCGCAGGCGTGGCGCGCGCTCGGGTTCGCCTACGCGCGGGTCGGGCGTCGCGACGATGCCGTGCGCGCGCTCAAGGGCGCGATCGCACTGGACGGCAAGAACGCCGCCGCGTGGCGCGACCTGGGCGTGCTCTACGCCGACGCAGGCGATACCCACGCCGCGCGCGACGCCTACCAGCGCGCGCTCGCGATCGACCCCAAGGAGATCCCAACGCTCATCAACCTCGCGAACCTCGAGGGCCGCTCCGGCAACCACGAAGCGGCGCTCGAGCACTACCGCGAGGCGGCGCGGCGCGACTCCACCTACTTCGACGCCTATCGCGGCCAGATCCGCGAGCTGGTCGTGCTCGGCCGGGAGCAGGAGGCGGGTGCGGTGTGGAAGCGCTGGCTGGAGGTGGGCCCCGAGGACGAGGTGCGCGAGGGCGCGGCGCGACACTTCGTGCGCCAGGGCCGGACCGACATCGCGCTCGAGATCGCGCGCAACGCGGTGCGGGATTCGCCGAAGCTGGGAGAGCCGCGTTGGCTCCTGGGCGAGATGCAGCTCGCGGCCGGAGACACCGTTGCGGCACTCACCGCGTATCGCGAGGCATGGCTCCGCTACACGAACCCTTCCGACCGTGCGCGCGCCGGGACGAGCATGGTCGCGCTCCACACCGCGGCCGCGTCCGATACGTTGCGCTCGCTTCTGCGCGCCGACAGCGCGCGCTACGCCCGCGCCGACACGCTCAGGAAGAGCGTCAGGTGACTGGCCGGGGCGTGATTCGTGCGCTAGCGTGCGGAGCATGACCCCGCCCACCCGCAAGCTCTGGCTCGCCGCGCCGCGCGGATTCTGCGCCGGCGTGGACCGCGCCATCGACATCGTGGACATGGCGCTCCAGGTCTACGGCGCGCCCATCTACGTGCGGCACGAGATCGTCCACAACCGGCACGTGGTCGAGGACCTGCGCCGCAAGGGGGCGGTGTTCACCGACGACCTCGCGGACGTGCCCGGCGGCGCGGTGGTGATCTTCTCCGCGCACGGCGTCTCGCCCGCGGTGCGCACGGAGGCGCGCGAGCGTGGACTGCGCGCGCTGGACGCCACCTGCCCGCTCGTCACCAAGGTGCACCTGGAAGCGCTCAAGTACGCGAAGCAGGGCTACTCGATCGTGCTCGTGGGACACCGCCAGCACGTCGAGGTCATCGGCACGCTGGGCGAGGCCCCGGAATCGATCGTGGTCTGCGAGTCGGTGGCGGAGGTGGAGAAGCTCGAGCTCCCCGATCCCGAGCGCGTCGCCTACATCACGCAGACGACGCTGTCGCTCGACGACTGCGCCGCGATCGTGGCGGCGTTGAAAAGGCGTTTCCCGAGCGTCAAGGAGCCGACGAAGGACGACATCTGCTACGCGACGCAGAACCGCCAGAACGCGGTGAAGCGCATGGCGCCCACGTGCCCCACGGTGCTCGTGGTGGGCGCACCCACGAGCAGCAACGCCAACCGCCTGGTCGAGGTCGCCGCGGCGCTGGGCTCGCGCGCGTACCTGATCGAGGGTCCCGAGGAGATCCAGCTCGAGTGGCTGACGGGCGACGTCGGGCTCACCGCGGGGGCGTCGACGCCCGAGTCCGTGGTGCAGGCGTGCGTGGACCGCGTGTGCGCGCTCGGCCCCTACGCCGTGGAGCCGTTCACGCTCGTCGAGGAACGCATCATGTTCCCGCTCCCGAGCGAGCTGCTCGCGGTGGCGCAGGAGAAGGGCGTCGCGGTGGGCGCCGGCAACGAGCGCGCCGCCGAGCGCGCCGCTGCGGAGTTCCGCATCCGCCACCACTGAGTCGCGTCAGCCCCGGCGGCGGGCGACCAGCTGGACGACGCTGCTCATGCCGTGGTGGCGGTGGCCCTCGAGCACCTCGCGCTCGACCTCGCGCGCGACCACGAACTCGAGCGATGGCAGTTCACGGCGGAGCCGCTCGAGGTTCACCATGCGGTCGTCCTCGGACGGCCCGCCGGTGCCGCGGCCGATCTGCTCCGGGCGGTAGGCCTCGAGCAGGAACACGCCCCCCGGCGCCAGGCCCGTCTCCACGCGGGCGTGCACGCGGCGCCGCACGTCGCCGGAGACGTGCGCGTAGATGCTCACGATGCCCTGCCACGCGCCGGGCTCGATCTCGAACTCGTCGAGGTCGGCGCGCAGCGTGGTGAGCGTGACGCCGCGCTCGGCCGCGAGCCGCCTCGCGCCCTCGAGCCCGACGGCCGACTGGTCCATCGCGGTGACCTCATGGCCACGCTGCGCCAGCCACACGGCGTTCCGCCCCTGGCCCTCGGCGAGACAGAGCACGCGGCCCGGCGGCAACCGGTCCCCCTGCTCGCGCAGGAAATCGTTCGGCTCCTTGCCGAACGCCCAGCCCTCGTCGGTGTAGCGCGCATCCCAGTCGGTCATGGCCGGCAGCATAGGGCATCCCCGCCACGTTTGACCGTGCGCACGCGCTGCGCCACCTTCGGGTCCCCATGCTCACGTCGCGCGCGTTGCTCCTGCCCAGCGTGCCCACCATGCTCATCGACGAGCAGCGGGGCGACTTCACCGAGATGATCGAGGCCGTGACCGCGGCGGGCGAGCGGCTCGCCGCCGAGAAGCCCGACGTGCTGGTGGCGCTCTCCGCCCGCTGGGTGAGCGCGGGCCCGTTCCACGCCGACGACGCGCGCGCGCACAAGAGCGTCATCGACCTGCCCGGCTTCGGCGTCGAGCCGCGCTACGACTGCCCCGGCTGGCCGGAGCTGGCGCGCGCGCTGGTGAACGACGCCGCGCGCGCCGGCGTGCGCGCCGCGTGCGCGCAGCGCGGCATCGACACCGCGCTCACGGTGCCGCTCCATTTCCTCGTGCGCGGGCGCCGGGTCCCGGTGGTGCCCGTCTCGCTCGCCGGGGCGCCGCGCGCCATGCACCGGGCCTGGGGCGAGTCCATCCGGCGCACGCTCGTGAAGCGGCCCGAGCGCGTGGCGTTCGTGGTCGGCGGGGCGCTTGCGTTCAATCTCCATGCGTTCAACCTGCGACGGGATCTCGACGAGGCGCGGGAGCTCGACGAGCGTGTGCTTGAATCGTTGAAGCAGGGAAGATGGAGCGCGCTGGCCGAGCTGGAGCCGCCGCTGCTCGAGAAGGCGCAGCCGGAGGCGGAGCTCCGCCACCTCGAGGTGCTGCGCGGCTTCCTGCTCGGCGACCTGCCCGGGCGCGTGCTCGAGCACGAGACCGCCCCCGGGCTCGGCACGGCGCTCGTGGAGTTCCCGCTCGAACCGACCGCCGGCTGATCACCGCCATGCGCGTGCTCATGTTGAACGCGTTCCACTGGCTCAAGGGCGGCGTCGAGCGCACGGTGTTCGACGAGACCGCGTGGCTCGAGCGCGCCGGCCACGAGGTCGCGCACTTCGCGATCCGCGATTCGCACAACCTGCCGAGCCCGTTCGCGGACCACTTCGCGCCCGCCGCCGACTACAGCGAGACGACGCCGGCGTGGCGCCAGCTGGCGCAGTTGCCGCGCGCCATCTGGTCGGCGCCGGCGGAGCGTGCGCTCGCGGGGCTGCTGCGCGCGTGGCAGCCCGACGTTGCGCACGTGCACGCGCCGAGCCGCTACCTGACGCCGTCCGTGATCGAGGGGCTCGAGCGCGCACGCGTGCCGGTGGTGATGACGCTCCACGACTTCAAGCCCTGGTGCACGAACCGCATACTGTTCGCACGCGGCGAGATGTGCGTGCGCTGCAGGGGCGGACACCACTGGCATGCGGTGGCCGTGGGTTGTGTCCAGCGCTCGCACTTGAAGAGCCTCATCGGGGCGATCGAGGCCTACGACCACGACCGCCGCGGCGCCTATCGGCCGGTGCGGCGCTGGATCGCGCCGTCGCGCTTCGTCGGCGAGCAGTCGGTGGCGCTCGGCGCCGACGCCGCGCGCGTGCGCCTGCTCGCGCACGGCGTCGAAGCACCCGTGCCCGGCGCTGCGGGTGTGCCCGAGTTGCCCGAGCGCTTCGCGCTCTACGCCGGCCGGCTCTCCGAGGAGAAAGGCGTGCGGCTGCTGCCCGCGCTCGCGCGCGGCATCGCGCCCACGCCGCTCGTGGTCGCGGGCGGTGGACCGCTTGCCGGCTGGCTCGCGGACCAGGCGAACGCGGGTGTGCGCCTGCTCGGGCACCTGGGCCCGCAGGGACTCGCGGCCGTGCGCGCGCGCGCGGGGGCGGTGGTGGTGCCGAGCCTGTTCCCGGAGACGTTCGGCTACGCCGTCGCCGAGGCGCAGTTGGACGCGCGCGCGGTGATCGCGTCGCGCATCGGCGCGCTCGGCGAGTTGGTGGAACACGAGGTCACCGGGCTGCTGGTGCCGCCGGGCAATGACGCGGCGCTGGTCGCGGCGGCGCGCCGGACGCTCGCCGAGCCGGAGCGCGCACGCGGCTGGGGCGAGGCGGCACGCGCGCGTGCGAGACAAGCGTTCGATCCCGACACCCACGCGCGCGGGCTCATCGCCATCTACGAGGAAGCCCTCCGGGGATGACGCTGACTCCGTCCGGCGCTATGTTCCGATCGTACGCCCCCCGTAGGAGGTTTCCGATGCGCAGGTGCTTCATCGCCCTGTCATGCGCCGCGCTGCTCGTTCCCGCATGGGCGTCCGCCCAGGACCGGCCCGCCGGCATCCGCGGCGAGCTGATCGCCTCGATGCTGGACGCGGGCGAGAAGATCCAGGAGCTGGCGAACGCGATCCCGGACGCCAAGTACACGTGGAAGCCGAGCAAGAACGTGCGCTCCACCGGCCAGGTGTTCCTGCACGTGGTGCAGGGGAACTACCTGTACGCGTCGTTCTACAGCGGCCAGCCGCCGATGAGCCATGACGAGCTGATCAAGCTCGATTCGCAGACCATGGAACCGGCGCGGATCCGGCAGATGCTCAGGGAGTCGTACGTGTGGGCGAGGAAGGCGATCGCCGACACGCCGGACTCGCTGCTCGAGGTGCAGACCGACTACTTCGGCACCAAGATCACCAAGCGCGCGATGATGCTCGTGCTCATGTCGCACTCGCACGAGCACCTGGGGCAGCTCATCGCCTACGCGCGCGCGAACAACGTCGTGCCGCCATGGACGGAGCGCGAGCTGGCGGAGCAGAAGAAGAAGGACGAGGCGAAGAAGGCGGAGCAGAAGAAGGCGGCGGAGAAGAGCGGGAAGTAGCCTACTTCTGCGCGCCGAACTCCCACGGCTTCATGCCGTCCTCGAGCGACACCCCGAGCGCGCTCGCGACGCGGTTGACGAGGTTGTAGAGCGCCGTGATCTCGGTGAGCTTGAGGATCGCCGCGTCATCGAAGCCGTACTCGCGCAGGCGCTCGATGTCGGCGTTCGTGCGCTCGGCGGGCTCGCAGGTGAGCGCCACCGCGGCGTCCAGGAGCACGCGGTCGCGCGCGGCGAGGTTCGCCTCGCGGTAGTCGAGCGCCACCGCGCGCGCCAGCGGCTCGCCCGTGAGCGCTGCGAGCCGCAGGCCGTGGTGGGTGACGCAGTAGCCGTTGCCGTTCGTGGCCGAGACCACCAGCGCCACCATTTCCGCCTGCTTCGGCGCGAGCGGCGACGGATCGCCCATGAGCGCGCGATAGTGGGCGTGGAGCGTGGCGAGCCCGGGCGCGTCGGCCCCCCATGCCTGCCACAGGTTCGAGACGCGGCCGTGCTTCGAGAACGAAGCCGCGCTCGCGTAGGCCGCCGCCAGCTCCGCGCCGGCCTCCGCCGTCGGCACGCTCTTGATCCAGGTCATCCGATCCTCCGTGACAAGGAGCGGAGCCTAGACGACCTTCACTCGTCGTGCATCCGCGCGGTCACGGCCTCGAGCGAGCCCGGCAGGTGCGAGCGCCAGTACTTCCACTCGTGCGTGCCCGGGAACTCGTGGTACGTGTGCGGCACGTGGAGCTTGGTCAGCATGGCGTCGAACTCGCGGTTCTCGGCCGCGCTCTCGTCGTCGGCGCCGCAGTCGAAGTAGATCACCGGGGTGTCGAGGTGGGCGAGCGCATCCGCTGCGTAGACGAGCGGGCTGTGCGCCTCGAGCAGCTTGGTCGCGCCGGGCTCGGGGCCGATGACGCCGCCCATGCCCATGCCCTTCGTGAGCCGCAGATCGGCGCTGTGGCTGCCACAGGCGCCGAACAGGTCCGGGTGCTGGAGCACGAAGTTGATCGCGGCGGTGCCGCCGTCGGAGAGCCCGATGACGCCACGGTCCTCGGGCGAGCGGATGGTGCGGAACGTCGAGTCCACCCACGACACCAGGCGATGGGTCATGAACGTCTCCACCTTCGACTGACCGTCGTAGGAGTCGATGTAGAGCGAGCGCCCGAGGAGTCCCTTGCCGCGCCCGTCCGGGAACACCAGCACCACGGGCGGGATGCGGCCGCTGGCGATGAGCGAGTCCGCGGTCTCCGCGGCGTGGCCCATGTTCGGCCAGTTGCCCTCGGAGCCCGGCCAGCCGTGCAGCACGTAGATCACCGGGTAGCGCCGTCTCGCCATGGCGGGATCGTCGTAGCCGGGCGGCGTGTACACGCGCACGTCGCGCTTCGGGTCACGCACCTCGGGTGCGTCGATCTGGTAGTGCGTGAGCGTGCCCTTCGCCGGGGTCGCGGCCGGCGCCTCGGTGGCGAGCGCGGCCGCGAGCAGCAGCGCCGCGATCACGCCGGCTCCGGGGTACGCGGCGAAGCTGTGTCCGCCGGCTCCTCGCTGGCTCCAGCGGGCTCGCCGCTCGCCTCCGCGCCGCGCTCGGGCGTCCCGCTCGGGCGGTGCGCCCACGGCAGGTAGGACAGCAGCCCGGCCGGGCTCTGGGCGCGGATCAGCGCCAGCGCCACGCGCGGCAGCGCGAGCGCGGCGGGGTAGACGAGATAGCGGTCCTCGAACGCGGGATCGAAGCGGCGCTTCCAGCGGAACAGGCCCTTGAAGTCGTAGAAGCGCGCCAGGTGCTCCATCAGGAACTCGCGCGTGCGCTCGGGCGGAGGCTCGCCGGTGACCGCGTCGCTCTCGTGCTCGTCGGGCACCATGGCGAGTGCCGAGAGCGAGAGCGACAGCATCGCATCGCCGCGCTCGCGCGCCGCCTGCACGGTGCGCACCACGAGCAGGTCCATCGCCCCGGCCGCGGCATCGTGGCGCCGGCGGCCCAGGTCCAGCGCCCAGCCGAGCCGCGCCGGGATCGGCACCCAGGTGGTGAACGCCTCGACGCGCTGCGCGCTCGGGTTCCACGCCGCGAGCAGCCACACGTCGCGCAGCTCGTGGGCGTCGAAGCGCCCCATGCAGAAGCCCTTCTCGCCGCCGTGGCGCCCGCGCAGCCAGTCCTCGGAGACGGCGCGCAGCTCGTCCGCGAAGCCGGGCGGCCCCGCACCCGGCGCGAACGGGTCCTCGCCGGCGGGCGATTGCACCACGGTGAGCCCGGCGGCCTCGGCCTTGCGCACCGCGCGCCGCACCTGCGACACCGCGCCGCCCTCGAGCGTGAACCGGTTCGTCCACAGCACCGGGTCCTCGCCGATGTGGAGCGCGCGCCAGCCCAGCGATTCGTAGAGGCGCAGCAGCTCCGGTCGCGCCTGGAAGAACGCGAACGGCCAGTCGTGGCGGCGGCAGAACTCGGCAAACTCCGCGAGCAGCGGTCCCAGATCCTCCGCGGGTCCCACGGGATCGCCGATCGCGAGCAGCGTGTCGGACTCGAAGCGATAGGCGATCACCGCGCGCTCATTGCGGCTGAAGAAGTAGTCGACGTCGTCGCCGAGCGCGAACCAGGAGATCGAGGAGGCGCCGTACTCGCGCAGCAGCCGCTCCACGCGCGCGGCCTCGGCGCGGTGCTGGCGGCGGTGCCGCGCGGGGCGCAGCGAGGCGAGCGCCAGCGTCACCGCGAACGTGAGCGCGAGCAGCGGCAGCGAGCCGAGGTACCAGGCGAGGACCTGCTTGTGGTAGCGCGAGAGGTGCGAGGGCACGTCGCCGGGGTCGCCGACGCCGAACAGGCGCGTGAACGCATCGGCGAACGCGCTCGCGAACGTGTGCGCCATGCCGTAGCGCACCTCGAGCCACCACGAGCCGAGGGCGACGTAGGTGAGCAGCCCGGCCACGGTCCACAGCACGCGCGAGCGCAGCATCGCGAACGACAGCTCGCGGCTGCGCACGCGGAACGCCTCGCTGCTCACGCCCAGCGCGAACATGAGCGCGCTCGCGACCGTGGCTTCCTCGATGTCAAACGCCTTGAACAGGTTCACCGGCACGCTGACCGCGCACAGGAACAGCGCCGCCACGAACGCGCGCCGCTTGCCGCGGCGCAGGCCCCAGGCGGTGACGAGCAGCAGCGAGCCCGC
>Ga0209811_10000102_pt1 | contig 38835 bp, 32 predicted proteins | sample Coa_R1_6_FD_187161 | JGI IMG/M metagenome (GOLD analysis project Ga0209811, IMG submission 187161) | Surface soil microbial communities from Centralia Pennsylvania, which are recovering from an underground coalmine fire. - Coalmine... | ecosystem: Environmental > Terrestrial > Soil >... | reverse complement strand
TCGGCTGGGAGCCTGCGGATGCTGGCGGACATGGGTGCTCCGGTGTGCTCCGAAGATTGCCGGTGGACGCCATGACAACGACTTACGGGCTGGAATGCACCTATTTTCCAACCACTTGCGCGCCCGTCTGCAATCTTCCGAGCACGGCCCGCAGGATGGCGAGGGCGGGCCGGGGGGTCAAGCGCCCGGGGTGGTCTCCGGGAGCCACGCTTCCGCCGCGCCCTGGAACGCCTCGGCGTCCTCCACGCCCGCGAGCCCGACCGAGCGGTCCACGAACGCCGGCGCCGGCGCGCCCAATCCAGCGGCGAGCCAGGCACTCTCCCACACCGAGAGCAGCCGGCGCCTGAGCTGCGCGAACGCCTCCGGCTCGCCCGCCACCAGCAGCACCACGAGGCCAGCGCCCGGCCGTGCAAGCCCGTCCATGTCGCGGACCTGCCCCGGCAGGAGGTCACAGAAGCGCACCCATGCCTCGCCGGGCCCGGGGAACTCGAGGCGATGGAGCTCGAAGCGGAGCCCGTCCACGCGGTGACGATCGATGGCGAGGCCCACACGCGATCGCAGCTCCGCGGGCTGGAGCCAGCGCTGCTCGCGAGACGGCGTGAGCGGGTAACTCGAGACGCTGCGCTCGCGGTCCTCGCGGTCCCATTCGGCGCGCAGCTCCTCCAGCACGCGCCGCCACGAATCGAGTCCCGCAGCGGCGTCGATCGATGCACCCGCGAGCACGCCGCGGCGCTGCAGGGTTCGGAATGGCCATGCCGCCCAGGTGCGGCCCTTGCCGGGGTCGTTCAAGCGGGTCACGAGCTGCGGCGTGCCCACCTCGTTCGCGACATCGACCAGGCCCTTCAAGAGCCGGTCGTCGGGGCCCACCTGTGCCACCAGGTTGAGCCGCGTGCGATCGCCCCCGTGCACTTCGGCCGTGCCCGCACCGGTCGTGGAGACGAGCGCCTTGAGCGCGCCTTCGAGCTGATCGCGCGCCTCGCGCGAGGGGAAGTCGACGAGCGAGGCCACGGCGCGTCGCGGCTCCGCGGGCTCGGGGATCGGGCGCGGCGCGAGCGGTGTGGGCTCGGTGAGATCGGGGAGCGCGTTCTCCACCAGCGCCTCGAGCGCGCCCCCGGTCGAGCCGGCGAGCGACTGCTCCATCGCCGCCGCGTGCACCGCGAGCGGCGCATCCACGCCCGGGAGCGAGGCGTCCGCCGCCGCGGGGCCGCGCAGGTACTCCTCGGGGGTCATGCACGGCGTGCCGAACGCCACGAGCAGGCTCTCGAGCTGCGTGCGCCGCGAGCTCCGCTCGCCCACGAGCGCGAGGTCGAAGATCTCGCGCGTCAGGTCGGCGAGGTCGACCGTGCGCGGCAGGTCGCAGAGGTCGGCGACGCGCACGCCGGGATCCTGGGGACCATCACCGACCACGAGCCGAACGCTCACCCCCGGGCTCCGGAACAGCTCCGGGAGCCAGTCGGCGTCGCGCCAGTCGAAGTCGATCAGCAGCAGCCGCCGGATGTTGGGGACGGCGGGGTGTTGCGGCAGCGTGGCCATGAGGGCGCGCTCTCCGAAGGGGATTCTCCCCCACAGGCATCGGCAGCGGAGCCCGTTCACCTTAGACCCGGCCGGCCCCGCCCCGGGGCGCTCCAGGGGCTACTCCTCGGCGGGCAGCTCCGGCAGCGGGATCGCGGCCAGCTTCTTGTCGAGGATGCGCACCGGGTAGCGCTTCCTGAGATCGGCGTAGTACTTCTCCATCTGGCGCTCGACCTCGATGCGTCGGAGCTCGTCGACGCGCACGCGCAGGCGGTCCTCGGGTGGGTCCTTGCGGTCCACCAGCCGCACGCGGGCCACTCCACCCGTGTAGCGCACCCACCCGCTCACCTGTCCGTCCTCGAGAGCGGGCGGCCGCCCGTTCAAGCCGAACACGAGCGAGTCGAGCGCGACCGGAAGACTCGCACGCTGGGTCGTGCCCACCGCCGACAGGTCCTTCGAGCGCGCGAGTCCGCCCCAGAGTGCGCCCAGGCTGTCGAGCGACCAGCCGGAGGCGGCGAGCGAGTCCATCTCCGCCACCTTCGCCATCATCGCCCGTTCCCCGGCGCCGGCGCGGTAGGCCTCGAGCGCCTTGTCGCGCGCGTCCTCCCAGGTGGGATCGATCGCCGGCGCGATCGTGTCCACCCACGTGATCCAGTAGCCCGCACCCTTCGCCAACCACTTCACCGGCATCACCTCGCCGGGCTTCAGCTTGAACAGCCGGTCGAAGTAGCCCTGCATATCGGGGGCACGATTGAACTCGTCGACGCCGAACTGGTACTCGTTCGTGGTGTAGCCCAGCCGCTTCGCCACCGCGCGGCCCTGCGCCGCGGTCTTGATCGTGCGCATGAGGCTGTCGGCGCGCACCATCGCCAGCGTGTCGCCCTTCACGCGCGCGCAGTCGCTGGCGACGATGCTGTAGACGAGCTTCAACGGCTGCACGAACGCCGGCGCGTGCTCGGTGCACTTGATGATGTGGTAGCCCACCTCGGTCTTGACCGGGCCGCCGAGATCGCCCTCCTGCATCGCGAACACGGCGTCCTCGAATGCCTGCAGCATGGTGCCGCGCGCGAACACGCCGAGGTCGCCGCCCTTGTCCTTGGTCGCCGGGTCGTCGGAGTAGCGCGCCGCGAGGGCGTCGAACGACTCGCCGGCGCGGATGCGCGCCAGCAGCGAATCCGCGCGCACGCGCGCGGCGCGATCCGCGGCCGGCGAGCCGTTGATGGGAGAGACCAGGATGTGGCTCGCGCGCACCAGCTCCGCCGCCGAGTACTTGTCGAGGTTCTGGCGGTGCCAGCGCTCCACCTCGGCGCGCGTGAGCTTGATGGTCTCGAGGTCGGGGATGGGGACGGTCATGCGCGTGAACAGGTAGCGCTTGCCGGTGCCGAAGCGCTTCGGGTCCTGCTCGTAGAGCCGCCGCGCCCCGGCCTCCTCCACCGCGGCCTGTCGCGCCTCGTAGGCGACACGCAGCGCCGGGGACACCTGCTCGAACGTGGGCGTGTGCACCGGCACCTTGGCGATCACCTGCCACACCAGGTAGCCGCGCGCGTAGGGCGCGAGGCCCGCGCCGCGGGGCTCGCCGCGTTTCCACAGCGTGTCACTCACGGCCGCGGCGGCGAAGCCGGTGTCGATGTCGGCGCCCATGGGCGAGGGCTGGGTCTCCCGGACCCGCGCCGCGGACTCCAGGGAGGGCACGCGCTTGCCCGCGCTCCACGCCTCGTAGAGCTGGTCCGCCTGGACGCGCGCGGCCTCGATGCGCGTGTCGCGCTTCCAGCGCGCTCGCACCTCGTCGCGTACCTGGGAGAGCGGCTTCGCCACGATCGAGCCGCTGGCGGCGTCGAACGACGAGAAGTCGGCAAGGTGGCCGCGATACCAGCGGTCGAGGTCGGCCTCGGTGGGCTCCGGGATGCGCACGGTCGCGGTGTCGAGCGCCGCCCAGCGGAAGCGCCACGCCGGGCCCGAGAGCGAGTCGCGCAGGGTCACGTAGAGCGCGCGCAGGGCGATCTCCTCGTGATGCAGGCGCAGGTCGTCGCGCAGCTTGCCGCGGATCTCGCGCGAGGTCTCGGCGAGCGGCGCCACGTGCGCCGGGGTGACGTTATCGACGCGCACCACGAGGTAACCGTCGCTACCTGGCACCGGATCCTTGAGCAGCGCGCCCGGCATGGTCTTGAACACCGCCGCCGTCTGGCCGGCGTCGCCGCGCCAGTAGCCGGGGAAGTTGTCGGTGAGCACGCTGACGTTGGGGCGCGGCCCGCCGTAGGCCGCAGAGGCGTCCTCGAGCGGGGTACCGCCGCGCACGACGGCCTCGAGGCTGTCGGCGGCCCGCTTCATTCGCGCCATCCACGCCGCGCCCGCCGAGGCGTCGCTGGCCTCGCGCTCCGTGCGCGGCGGCACGTTGACGAACACGACGCTCAGCGTGGCGCGGTCCGGACGCTGGAACTCGGCGGGGTGGTCCTTGTAATAGCGCACCACGTCGAGCTCGCGCGGCTCGGGGTAGTTGCCGGCGAATCCAGCCACCGCGAGCGAGAGGTCCTCCGTATCCGCGCGGCGCAGCTGGCGCAGCGCCTTGGCGCGCAGCGCCGCGTCGTCGGGGCGGAACTTCGCCTGGAGCTGAGCGTCCAGGCGGCGGGCGCCGACCTGCTCCTTCGAGAGTTGAAGCGCGCCCTGGAAGCGCTCGGGCTGCGAGGCGCGCGTGAGCTGCCAGCGTTGCGGATCGAACGTGCCGTTGGGACTGAAGAACGGGTCGCGCTGGAGCGAGGACTCGGCCTCGGCCGTGCTCACGGCGATCCCCACCCGCTGCGACTCGAGCATGAGCAGGTTCAGCCGGATGAGCGTCTCCAGCATCTGTCGCCGGAGCACGTCCTTGTACTCGGCGGGAGTCTCGGTGCCGCGGGCCGCGAGCTGCTGCTCGGCCATCGCCATCCGGCGATCGTATTCATCGCGGCTCACGCGCCGCGGGCCCACGGTGGCGATGGCCACCGGCTGCGCCGGCGCCGCCTTGGCACCCGGGGCCGCCGGCGCCTGCGCGTGCGCCGTGAATCCCGCGAAGACGACCAGCACCAGCCCGAGCCCCAAGATCCACGCGCGTCCGTTCACCGACCGTACTCTCCCCTGTGAGCTTCCGACATTCTCCGCTTGACGCTCCGCCACCGTCATCCCTAGCGTGCCGCGCCCATGTGGACGCTCGACCAGACCACCGCGATCCCCCACTGGCGGCCGCGGGAACGCCGCCCCGATGCCGCGCTGCTCTTCTCCACGCGGCGCGGTGGCGTGAGCCACGCACCGTTCGACTCGCTGAACCTCGGCCGCTCCACCGCCGACGACCCCGCTGCCGTTCACGAGAACCGCGGGCGGCTGCTCAAGCTCGCGGCGCTCTCGCCCGGTCGCCTGGCCACGGCGGGCCAGGTGCACGGAGCGCGGGTGGTGGAGGTGGTCGCTCCCGGGCACCATCCCGACTGCGACGCGCTGGTGACGCGCCATCCGGACGTGGTGCTCGCGGTCACGACCGCGGACTGCATGTCGCTGCTCTATCACGCCCCGGGCGTCGTGGCCGCCGCCCACTCGGGCTGGCGCGGCACGGCCGAAGCGATGCCGGTCGCCGCGCTCGACGCGGTGTGCCGGCTCGCCGGCTGCGCGCCCGACGCCGTGAGCGTGGCGATCGGCCCCGCGATCCGGGGTTGCTGCTATGAAGTGGGTGATGATGTCGCCGCGCGGTTCCCGTCCGAGGCCGTGCGGGCCACCGGCGGGAAGCCCCGCCTGGACCTGCCGACCGCGGCGCGGATCGCGCTCGCCGCCGCGGGTGTGCGGCCGGAGCAACTGGAGGACACCGGCGCGTGCACCTGCTGCGAGCCCGAATGGTACTTCTCGCATCGCCGCGACCGCGGCCGCACTGGGCGACACTGGGGTGTCGCGGCGCGGATCGAGGAGCGGTGAGCGAGAGCGGCCGCGGATTATACCAGTCGTGGCGCGAACGCCAACTTCTTGACCGGGACTTGAAATCGTCGTCGACCGAGCACGCGATACTGAGCGATCAGCACTCCGCCCGTCGCTCATGCACTTCAGGAGGGCTCGACTGCCCGATGCCACGCGCTGCTCGCCATCACCGGCCCGCTGGACTGGCGCTGCTCGCCTGCCTCCCCGTGCTCCTCGCCGCGACGCCCGCGAGCCCGCCGCGGCCGCGCGTGGTGCTGGAGACCGTGCGCGGCGACATCGTCATCGAGCTGGATCCCGAGGACGCGCCGCAGACGGTGGCGAACTTCACCAAGCTCGTGAAGCAGGGCTTCTACGACAGCCTCACCTTCCATCGTGTCGCGCCCGGCTTCGTGATCCAGGGCGGGGACCCCAACTCGCGCGACGAGAACCCGTTCAACGACGGCGACGGCGGCCCCGGCTACACCATCCCCGCGGAGATCAAGGCGCCGCACGTGAAGGGCGCGGTGGCCATGGCACGAAAGAGTGATGCGGTGAACCCGGAGCGCGCTTCGAGCGGCTCGCAGTTCTACATCGCGCTCCGCGACCTTCCAAACCTGGACGGCGGCTATACCGTGTTCGGCCAGGTGGTGAGTGGCTGGGCCGCGATCGACAGCATCGTCGGCCTTGCCGCACGCACGGACATCGCCCGAGTCGGGAACAATGCGAATCCAGGCCGGCTGGCGATGATCCGGCACGCGCGACTGCTGCCCGCGACGAGCGCGAAGACGAAGCCCGCGAAACCGAAGCCCGCTGCGGTACCCGCGGACAGCGCGCGCTGAGTCAGTCGCGCCACGCGGTGAAGCCGAGCTTCGCCGCGAACTCGAACCACTCCTCGAGCTGATCCGGCGTCACCGGCCAGCCCTCGCGCGCGAGCATCGCCGCGATGTCGCCGACACCGCGCTCGCCGTCGCACGCGAACCAGGCGAGATCGAGCGCGGTCGAGCCGCCGGGGATCGCGGCCTCGAGCGCGAGCAGCCGCGCGCGATCGCGCTCCGCCATCGACTCCCAGCCTGCGGCGAGCCAGCGCATGGGCGGCGGCAGCGCCTCACCCAGCGGCCGCGGCACTCGCCCGGGCGGCGGCGCGGTGACGGGCGATGCCGCTTTCAGCGCCGGCTCGATCTCCCCCTCCCAGAAGCCCTCGAGCGACTCCACCGCGTGCGGCAGGTGCGCGGCGAGCGTGGTCGCGAGCGCCCGCGCGGCGGGCTGGCCGCGCGTGAGGCGGTGCACGCTCGCGAGCGCGCGCTGCCCGCGCTCGCGCTCGGCCCGGCACGCGGACGCCGGATCGGGCCGGTCGAGCGCCGCGAGCAGCCGCCGTCGCGTGGCGCGTGCGACCAGGTCGATGAGCCACGGCAGCTCGCGCGGGCCCAGCGCCGCGAGGAACCCGGCGTAGGTCGCGGCCGCGCGCGCGGCGAGTGCCAACGAGTCGGGATCGCAACGCTCGGGCGTGTCGAGGTCGGAGTGGTAGTAGCGATCGGGCCACTGGATCAACATCGGGCACGGCACGCCCGCGGACGGGTCGAGCCACAGCGCGTGGTCGCTGCCGCCCGAGTACGGCACCTCCGCGAGCCGCGCCAGCGAGTAGTGGCCCGCTCCCGAGAAGTCGCGCACCCAGTCCTGCGCCGCGTTGCGGATGCGCGCGAGCAGCTCGTCGGCGAACGAGCCCATGAAGTGCGGCGCCTGCTCGAGCAGGAACGTGCTGCCGCAATCCGCCTGTGACTCCCCCACCATGTCGAGGTTCACCGCCGCCACGGTCGATCCGGCACTCTCCGGCCGGAGCGAGCGCCACGCGTAGGTGCCCGTGAACTCAGGCATCCACAAGAAACGCACGGTCCGCCTCGGACTTCCGAGCGCGCCGCGATCCGCGAGGGTGGCGAGGACCCGCGCGCACTCGAGCACCGCGGCGGCTCCGGAGGCGTTGTCGTTGGCGCCGGGCTGCGGATGACAGAGGTGCCCTGTGACCAGCACCTCGCCCGGGAGCGTTCCGGGCACGGTGGTGGTGACGAGCGAGGTCTCGCCCGCGAAGCGCTCGCAGTCGAAGTCGACCTCGATGTCGAGCGACTCTCCGGTGGCGAGCCGCTCGAGCAGCCCGGCGGCGCGCGCCGGGCTCGCCACCACGCCCCAGCCGCGCGGCCGGTCGCCGAGCCACCAGAACGACGTGTAGGCGAGCGCGTCGCGGTCGTGCTCCGCGGTGCGCACCGGCGGCATCAACCGCCGGCCATAGGCCACGATCCCGGCCGCACCGTGCTCGATCACCGCGCGCTCGTGCAGCCGCTGCACCGGGCTCGGGCTCACGACCACCTTGCCGCGCACGTGGGTGCGATCGAGCGCGTCCACGCCCGCGAGCGCCACGAGCGGGAAGCGGCCGCGCGCGCGATCGCTGCGCTGAACGATCGACAGGGGCGCCTGCGAAAAGTCCGCGAGCGGCTCGACGCCGCGCGCGCCGTGGAGCGTGGCGCGCGCGTGGCGGCAACGCCAGCCTTCGGGCATGGGGAATCCCAGGTGGCGCGTGCGGCCGTCGGCCGCGACCTTCACCCGCTCGGGCACGAGCCCGGCACGGCGGATCGCCTCCTCCAGCCAGTCGGCGGCGTCGTCGTAGCCGGGACTCGACTGGATGCGGTGGAAACGCGCGAGCGCGCGCACGTCGTCGAGCGTGCGCTCGCCGTCGCAGACCTTGCGCACGGCTTCCAGGAGCGCCTCGAACGCGCTCACTTCCGCGCGGCGACGCTCACCCGAACGGCGCGCGTCGCCGCGTTCCCCGCCGCGTCCACCGCGCGCACCGAGAGCAGGTGGGCCCCCGGCGCGAGGTCTTTCAGCACGGTGCGGAACGTGAGGTGCGGGGAGTCGGAAAGGCCGCCCTCCGGCGTCAGCGAGTGCCACGCGCCGTCGTCGATCGCCAAGTCCAGGCGCTGGAGCCAGCCCTCGCCGTCCTCGGCCGCGCCGGTGACCTCCACCCCTGCGCCGCTGGCGTGTGCCTCGAGCGAGCTGACGTGCGGCGGTGAATTGTCGATCGAGAACGGCTCGCTCGTGGCCTCCGCCGTGAGCCCCTCGCCCACCGCGTTGCCTTCGGAGTCGCTCGCCGTGACCTTCACCCGATAGCGGCCGTCGCCGAGCGTGTTCGTGTTCCATGTCAGCACGCTCGCCTCCAGGTCCTTGCCGATCTCGATCCAATCCCCGTCCGGGTCGGCGCGCACGGCCACGGCGTACCGCAGAGGATCGCCGTTCGGGTCCACGCCGCGCCACGACAGCGTGCGTAGGCCCCGCGCCCAGATCGGCAGCTCGCGCACCGGCTTCGATCCGCCGATCGTGGCCGAGTACTCCACCTTCTGGCCGCCGGTGAGCGTCTGCGTCACCGCCTCCGTGCGCTGCGACATCTCGCCCTCGCGGAACCCCTGCCCCTGCGGCGAGACGTAAAGATCGTCGATCCGCGGCGGCTGGTTCGTCTCGCGCCACGACACCGTGACCTCGTCCACACGCGCATCGCCCGAGCCGAGCTTGAGCTTCCACTGCAGGCAGCGTCCTGGCGGCGAGGCGATCGCGCCGTCCCCCGCGACCACCTGCCAGCGCGACCACGTGGTGTCGGGCGTGTCGGTGTTGCCGCTGCGCGTGCTGAACGCGCGCGTGCCGGCGCCCACCGAGCGCACACGGCCGAAGCGCGCGAAGCGCTTGGCGTCGAGCACGCTCGAGAGCAGCTCGCCGCCCTCGGCGCGCCCCGGTCCCAGCTTCCAGAGCACGACCGGGTTCGAGGTCACGGCGTAGCGCACCCCACCCGAGGCCGCGACCAGCGCCGTCACCTGCGCTTGCGGCGGCGACAGCAGCATCGTCGCCGCGTTCGCGCGCTCGATGCGATACACCCCCGCTCGATTCCCGGTCGCGGCGATCACGCCAGGACCGGGCTTGCCGGGTGCCCCCTCCGCGTCCCCTGCGAGCGCGAACACGAGCGGCTGCGGGCTCGTCCACCACGGCGAGCCGTCGCCTTCGGGCGTGACGCGGTAGATCACCGCGCGCCCGCCGGTCACCGCACCGCGCGTCGGCACCGGGCCTTCATCACCGGCGCCGGCTCCACCCGGCGGGCCGCCGCCGTCGTCGCTCGCGGCGGACACGCTCAGGCCCGCCGCCCACACCGCGCCGTCCGGCGCCAGCGCCAGCGCGCGCACCTCGTCCTCGCCCGCGTCGAACAGCGTGCTCGCGGTGCCGTCGGCGGTGACGCGGTAGATGCGGCCACGCGAGTCGCCGCCCGCGAGCACGCCACCCTTGCCGTCGGCGATCATGCACACGAGGTTGCTCTCCTCGGTGTCCAAGAGGACGCTCGTCTTCCCCTGCGCCAGGCGCAGGATGCGGCCGCGCGTGCCGGTGGCCGCGAACCAGGTGCCCGACCCGGCCTTGCCGGGTGCCCCCGCCGGCACCAGGCCCCACACATAGCGCTCGCCGGTGGCGGCGACGCGTGTCGTGTCGCCGTTCGCCGCGATGCGGTAGACCATGCCGCGCGGGCCGGTGCCGGCCACGGCGCCGTCGCCATCGGCCGCGAGCGACAGCACCTGGCCGCCGTCCAACCGCGCCCACACGCGCCAGCCGCCCTTCTCGCTCCAGCGCAGCACGCGGCCGCGGTCGCCGCCCACGGCGATCGAGCCGTCCTTGAGCGCGACCGCGCACCACGCGATCGCGAGCGAGTCGGTGGCGAACGCCTGCACCGCGGGGCCCGGACGCAGCACGCCGTCGGCATCCACGAGCACGCCGCGCGATTCCGACTTGGCGTGGTCCGCCTGCGAGTTGCTGGTCCACCACTGCGTGTCGGCGGCGAACGCACGGCCCGCGAGCAGGCACGCCCACGCCGCCGCATGCCCGGCGCGCGCGAGCCGGCGGCCGATCCCCCCTGACGTCATCCCGTCCTCCGTGCGAACCCTCAAGGTGCCTGTCGGTCCACCACCAGCTCGAGCAGCAGCTCGCCGCGCACCACGACGTCCTCGGGGCGGCGCACCTCCTCCACCAATGCCCAGTCGCCACGGCGCACGCGATCGCCCGCCTGTTGCGGCGGCGCGAGCAGGGCGAGCGCGCTCGTGGGCAGCTCGGGCAGGTCGCCACCGTCGGTGTCGACCTCGGGCGCGCGCGCCCAGAGACCGGCGAGCAGAACGTCCGAGCGCCGCACCTCGGCAAGGCGATCCCACGCATCCTGGAGCGACACCACCCGGAAACGACCCGGCAGGCGTGCGGCGGTGAAGCGATCCGCCTCCGCCCCGCCGCCGACGTGCAGCAGGTAGCGACCGTCGGGCAGCTCCTCGGGCACGGGAACATCGAGCGTCACCGTCTCGCGCGCACCGCGCCAGCGCTCGAGCTCGGCGCGCACGTGGGCCACGCTCCCCGGACGCACGCGCGAGGCCACGAGCGAAGCGCTGCGGAGCGTCGCGAGCGCGCGCCCGGCATGCGTCTCCAGCTCGATGCTGATGCTGTCGGCGTGGAAGCGTGCGAACGGGTTCGCGAACAGGAAGCGCACCGGCGCGCCGAGGTCGCCGGCGACGTCGTTGAGCGGCGACTCGGCCGCGCTCACGTCGCTGACGCGCAGCACGCGGCCGCCGCGCCAGATCGAGAGCGTCCAGCTCACGGTCTGCATCGCCGCAGCGCCCCCCGACTCGAGCAGGCTGTTGAGCGCGGCCGTGGCCACGAGCTGCGACAGCAGGCTCCTGTCGTCGATCGACTGGTAGTCGAACACCTGCGGACGCGGGCCCGCACCGCTCACGCGCACGCGGATCGGCAGCAGCGGCGGCGCGGGGCCGAGCTTCCCTGCCACCGCGGTGCGGCGATCCTGTGTCGCGGTGCCCACGGGCGTGCCCGGCGAGCCGAGCTTGAACGAGTTGCTCAGGCTCCCGAGGATCGTGGTGATGTGCGCGGTGGAAAGCGGCAGCCGCACGTCGCCGCTCTGGAAGAACGGATGCCCGAAGATGAGCACGCGATCGCCTTCCCGATAGGTGACCGTGCCGATCGCGCTCAGGTTCAGGTCGCCGCGCATGACGTCCACCGCGACCGCGTCGCCGGGCTCGAGCGTGGGGTGCGTGTCCGTTGTCCGCGCCCGGCCGCCGGGAACGACCGCGAAACCCTCGGGCTCGAACAGCGCGCGCACGCTCGCGAGCGCCGCGGGATGGAGCCCACTCGCCGCGAGCGGCAGCGGCAGCCAGTGCCGTGCCGGCGCGGCGGCGAGGGTGGGGGCGGGCTCGGCGGTGGTGGTGGTGGTGGCTTCAGAGCCTGCCCAGGTGAGCTCCCGGAAGCGCGGAACGGCCGCCGTGGGCTCCACGCCCACGGGCCCCGGCGTGCCATCGCCCGGCGGCAGGTCGGGCTGGTCCAGCACCTTGAGCATCTCGCCGATGGGCGTGATGCCGAACACCGGCTCCTTGGAGAACGTCCAGCCCGAGGACAGCGCACCGATCAGCTTGCCGTCCACGTAGACCGGCGAGCCGCTCATCCCCTGCGCCACGCCCGTCTGCTCCACGCGCGGGCTCGTCGCGCGCGCGAGGATCATGTCGCCCTCGGATCGGCCGCCCGGGAGCACACCCAGGATCTCGGCGTCGAAAGTCTCCACCGAGTCGCCCGCGAACACGGTGCGGACGATGGCCTTCTGTCCCGGCCGGACCGCGGAGACGGGCGCGGTCGGCACGCTCGTCTCCGGCTTGGCGGGTGCCGCCCAGAGCAGGGCGAGCGCGACCACGAGGGGGGATTTCACCTCGCCCACGCTAGCAGACCGGCGGGAGTTGAACACACGCTCCGCGGCGCTTACCTTCAAGGGCCGCATGAACTCACCCTTCCTGAACCGTCTCGCGCAGGGGCCGCTGCTGGCCGATGGCGCCATGGGCACGCTGCTCTTCGCGCGCGGCATCCCCTACGAGCGCTGCTTCGACGAGCTGAACCTGAGCCAGCCCGCGCTGGTGGAGCAGATCCACCGCGACTATCTCATCGCGGGCTCCGAGCTGATCGAGACCAACACCTTCGGTGCCAATGCGGTACGGCTCTCCTCTCACACCCTGGGTGAGAAGGCGCGCATCCTCGCCCGCCAGGGTGTGAAGCTGGCGCGGAACGCGCGCGAGGTCGTGGGCACGCCCGCGTTCGTGGCCGGCTCGATGGGTCCGCTCGGGGCTTCGCTGGCGCCGTTCGGCGCCATCTCGCCCGCCGACGCCGAGGCGGCGTTCCGCGCGCAGGCCGAAGGCCTGCTCGAGGGCGGCACCGACGTCTTCATCCTCGAGACGTTCCAGGACCTGAACGAGATCCTCGCCGCGCTGCGCGCGGTGCGCGCGGTCACCGCCGAACTTCCCGTCCTCGCGCAGATGACCTTCGGTGAGGACGGCAAGACGCGCTACGGGCACACGCCCGCGCTCGTCGTGCGTGCGCTCAAGCAGGCGGGCGCCTCGGTGGTGGGCATCAACTGCGGCGTCGGGCCCCAGGCGACGCTCGAGCTCATCGAACAGTTCGTCGCCGCGGCCGAGGGCACGCCGGTGTCGGCGATGCCGAACGCCGGGCTGCCCCAGTTCATCGAGGGCCGCTACGTCTACCTCTCGAGCCCGGACTACTTCGCCGACTTTGCGGCGAGAGCCGCAGGAGCGGGGGTCAGGGTCATCGGTGGCTGTTGCGGCACCACGCCCGCGCACGTGAAGGCGATGCGCGAGCGCCTCGCCTCGCACCTGCCCGCGGAGTCGCTGCCGGGCGGCGCCGAGGTGCGCGTGCTGGAGCCGGTGAGCGCGGTCATGAGCGTGCCGGGTGCCGACGCGGTCTCGGAGCCCGAGGAGCCCTCGCTGCTGCGGCGCATGCGCTCCCGTTTCACCGTCAGCGTCGAGATCGACCCGCCGCGCGGCATCCAGACGAGCAAGGTGATGGCGGGCGCGCGGCTCATGGCCGAGCGTGGCGTGGACTGCATCAACATCGCCGACAGCCCGATGGCGCGCATCCGCATGAGCGCGCTGGCGCTCGCCTACCAGATCCATCGCGAGCTGCCGGCGATGGAGCTGATCCTCCATTACACCACGCGTGACCGGAACCTGATGGCGCTCCAGAGCGAGCTGCTGGGCGCGCACGCGATCGGCCTGCGCAACATCCTGTGCCTGACCGGCGACCCGCCGAGCCTCGGCGACTACCCGAACATGACCGCGGTCTACGACACCGACTCGGTCGGCCTCATCAAGATCGTGCGCCGGTTGAACGAGGGCGCCGACCAGGCCGGCGCCTCGATCGGCGGGCGCACGGCGTTCGCGGTGGGCTGCGGCGTCAACCCCACCGCGGAGGACCTGTCGCAGGAGCTGGAGCGCTTCGAGCGCAAGCTGGAAGCCGGCGTGCAGTTCGTGATGACGCAGCCGGTCTACGAGCTGGACAGCTGGAAGCGCTTCCTCGACAAGCTGGGCGGCATGCCGAAGGTGCCGCTGCTGATCGGCATCCTGCCGCTGCAGTCGTTCCGCCATGCCGAGTTCCTGCACAACGAGGTCCCCGGCATCCAGGTGCCGGAGTGGATCCGCCGCCGGCTGCACGACGCCGGCAACGAGGGCCAGAAGGTGGGCGTGGAGCTCGCGCGCCAGTTGCTGGCCGAGGCTCGCGACCTCGCGAATGGCGTGTATCTCATGCCGTCGTTCGGTCGCTACGAGAACTGCCTCGACGTACTGGACGGCGTGCTGGACGGAGCTCGCGGGCGCCACTGACCGGCGCGCACCCAGCGCTCAGGGATCCACCGGACCGACATGTCCTGCGATTCCCGAATGGTGCCACACGATTCCATGGCAGAGGATTGACGAGAGCTGGAACTCCCCACGCCTCTTGTTCCCTCGACTCGAGTGGCCGCGCGTCCCTGGAGGTCCTGTGCGCACCGTCAGCGCACGTCTCGCGCTCGCCCTCGCCGCCACGCTCACCACCAGCGCGCGCGCGGCCCCCATCGATCCCGCGTTCCCCGGCCTCGGGGGACCCTCATCGAGCGACACGCCCATGTGCAGTGCGGCCGCGCTCTCGGGCGACACGCTGTTCCTGGCCGGCTCGCTGCGCTGGGCGGGGCCGCTCACCGGCGGCGGCGTGCCGGTTCGCGCCGCTGATCTCACGGCCATTGCCGGCTTCCCACACGTGAACGGCACCGTGCTCGCCGCCACCGCCGACGGCAATGGCGGCTGGTTCATCGGCGGCGCGTTCACGCACGTCGGCGGCGTGCCCCATGCGAACCTGGCGCACATCCGCGCCAACCTCACCGTGGACGGCTGGGCGCCGTCCACGAACAGCGACGTCATCACCGTGTTCGCGACGCCGAGCGAGGTGTGGTTCGGCGGCACGTTCACCTCGGTCGACGGTCAGCAGAGCAGCGGCCTGGCCGGCGTCTCGCGCGAGACCGGCAGCGTCGTCTCGACCCCGGCCGTGAACGGCCTGGTCGCGGCACTGGCGGGCGACGGCGCGCGGCTCTACCTGGGCGGAGAGTTCACCAGCGTCAACCGCGCGACGAGATCGCACCTCGCGGCGCTCCGGTGCTCGGACCACAAGCTCGGGTCCTGGGCTCCTGCCGCGAACGCGGGCGTGTACGCGCTCCGTTGCGCGAACGGCATCGTCTACGCGGGCGGCAACTTCAGCAGCATCGACGGCCTCGCGCGCGGCGGCGCCGCTGCGCTCGACCCCTCGACCGGCATCCCCCGCGCGTGGGACCCGCACATGGGCATCTTCAACGGCTACGGCGTTCGCGCGCTGCTCGCGGTCGACGACAAGGTCTACCTGGGCGGCGGCTTCCTGCAGATGGGGGGCGCGAGCCGGGTCGGGCTCGCCGCCGTGGACACGGCCACGGGCGCGGTCACCGCGTGGGACCCGCAGGTGCGCACGGTGACGCCGGGCCTGCCGCCGCCGATCGTCACCAGCCTGGAGATGGTCGGCGCCGACCTGCTCGTGGGCGGCGGCTTCGAGCAGGTGGGAGGCAGCTCGCGTGCGGACCTGGCGCGCCTCGACACCGCCACCGCGATCCCGGTGCTGCCCGCGCCCGAAGCCCCGGCCGAGGCGCGCGCGCTCGCGGCCTCCGGAGGCAACGTCTACGTCGGCGGCCGCTTCTCCACGTTCGCGCCCAGCCGCCGCCGGGACCTGCTCGCGGTGCGCGTGTCCACGGGAGAGCTGCTGCCGTGGTCCCCCGACGCCACGCGCGACGTGGTGGAGACCCAGTTCGGGAACCACGTCTTCCATCCCTCGACGCTGGCGGCGATGGCGGTCGACAGCGAACGCGTCTACACGGTGACCACGTTCCGCGACCTCAACACCGGTGCGGACCGGCAGGCGGTGAGCGCGTTCGCGCGCGCGAGCGGTGCCGCGCTCTGGAGCATCGAGGCCACGGGCACCGTGAAGACACTGGCCGTCCTCGACAGCGTGCTCGTCGTCGGCGGCGATTTCATGCCCGCGAACGGACTGCTCGCACTCGACGCGAGGACGGGGGGACCCGCGACCTGGGAGGGCTGGACGAGCGGCGGACCGGTGCTGGCGCTCTGTCCCACGCCCGCAGGCCTTGCGGTCGGCGGCACGTTCACGAGCGCGGGCGGACAACCGCGTTCGAACCTGGCGCTGCTCGATCGCTCGGGGGCGCTCGTCCCCGACTGGGATCCCGGCGCCAACGGCACGGTGACATCGCTCGCGCTCGCGGATTCGAAGCTCTACTGCGGCGGTGACTTCACGCGCATCGGCGGCGAGCCGCGCTCCCATCTCGCGGCGCTGTCGCTCGACTCGGGCGACATCGACGCCTGGGACCCGGGTGCCAACGCTCCGGTTCGTGCGCTCGCGGTCGATCGCAGCATCGTCTACGCGGGCGGCGGGTTCACCATCGTGGGCGGGCGGCCGCGCATCTGCCTCGCGGCGCTGGACGCGGAGACGGGCGAGGCGCTGCGCTGGGACGCCGCGATCGGGCTCGGCCACAGCGTGCTCGCGGTGGCGGCGGACGCCGGCCACGTGTTCGCGGCCGGCACGCAGGTGACCTCCGGCACGGAGCCTGCCCGCGGCTTCGCCGCGCTCCAGGGACCGGAGCCCGCGTCGGACGCAGCGGGCCCCCGCGCGCGGTCCGGCCGTGGAACGCTGCACGTCGAGCCACAGCCCGCGAAGTCGGTGGCGCAGGTCCGGCTCCGGCTGCCGCGGGAGACCGACGGCGAGATCGGCCTCTACGACCTCACCGGGCGCCGGCTTGCGGTGCTCGTCCCCTGGGGCCGTCACTCCGCCGGTGAGTACACGGTCGAGCTGGGACAGCGACAGCTCCAGCCCGGCATCTACCTCGTCCGCGCCACGACGCCGGAAGGCGATCTCGCCGGCAAGCTCGTGGTCGTACCTTAGGCGCCGAAGCGCCGCTTCCACTCCGCCAGAAGCTGCAGCGCTTCGAGCGGCGTCATGGAGTCGGGCGCGAGCGTGCGCAACTCCGCGGCGAGCGGGTGCTCGGCGGGCGGTGCGGCGTCGAACAGCGGCAGCGGCACGGGCGCCTCGCGGCGCGCGCGCTTCGGCGCGCGCTCCAGCTCCTCCACCGTGCGCTCGCTCTCCAGCTCCGCGAGCACCACCCTGGCGCGCTCGATGACGCTCGGTGGCAGGCCCGCGAGCCGCGCAACGTGGATGCCGTAGCTCCGGTCCGCGGGCCCCTCGGCGACACGGTGCAGGAACACCACGCCGTCCCCCCACTCTTTCACCGTGACGTGGGCGTTCACGAGCCGCGGCAGCTTCTCCGCGAGTTGGGTGAGCTCGTGGTAGTGGGTGGCGAAGATCGTGCGCGGTCGCGGCCCGCTCGCATCGTGCAGGTGCTCGGTCACCGCCCAGGCGAGCGCCAGGCCGTCGTACGTCGCCGTGCCCCTCCCGATCTCATCGAGAAGCACGAGCGATCTGGCGGTCGAGCTCATGAGGATGTCGGCGGTCTCGCGCATCTCCACCATGAACGTGCTCTGCCCCGCGCCGAGGCGGTCGGCGGCGCCGACGCGGGTGAACAGCCGGTCGACGAGACCGATCGTGGCCTTCGCCGCGGGCACCCACGAGCCGGCCTGCGCCAGCAGCACGAGCAGCGCCACCTGCCGCAGGTAGGTGCTCTTGCCGCCCATGTTGGGGCCGGTCAGGAGCACGATCTGGCGCTCGCGCGCGTCCAGCCGCACGTCGTTGGCCACGAACTCGCCGCGCGGCAGCAGTCGCTCCACGACCGGGTGCCGCACGCCCTCGGCGAGCAATCGGTCGGAGTCCTCGAGCACGGGGCGCGTCCACTCGTAGCGCGCCGCGGCCTCGGCGAGCGTGGCCTCGGCGTCGAGACGCGCGAGCGCGTCGGCCGCGGCCTGGAGCGCCGCCACGTGGCACCCGGCCTCCTCGCGCAGGCCCACGAACAGCTCGTGCTCGCGCGCGCGCAGCTTGTCCTCGGCGCCCAGCACCTCCGACTCGCGCGCCTTCAGCGCCGGCGTCACGTAGCGCTCGGCGTTCGTGAGCGTCTGGCGCCGCTCGTAGTCGGCCGGGACCTTGTCACGGTGCGCGTTCGTGATCTCGAGGTAGTAGCCGAACACCTTGTTGTAGCCGACCTTGAGGCTCGGGATCCCGGAGCGCTCGCGCTCGCTCGCCTCCAGCTCCGCGATCCAGCGCTTGCCCGAGTGCGCGAGCGCGTGCAGCGAGTCGCGTAGCTCGTCGAAGCCCTCGCGGATGACCTCGCCGTCCTTGGAGGAGACCGGTGGCTCGTCCACCAGCGCCGTGCGCAGGCGGATCGCCAGCGCGGGCGGCACGGCGAGCGCCTCTACGACCTCGGCGAACGCGTCGTTCTGGGACAGGCCCTCCGCGATCTCCGGCAGACGTGCCAGGCCATCGCGGAGCGCGCCCAGCTCGCGCGGCGTCGCCTTGGCGCAGGCGATCCGCGCCGAGAGCCGCTCCAGGTCCGGCATCCCGCGCAGCGCCTCTCGGAACGAGCCGCGCGCGGTGCCCGCGAGCCACGCCGCGACCGCCTGCTGACGCGCGAGCACGTCGGCGCGCGTCGCGAGCGGGCGCTCGAGCCAGGCACGCAGCCGGCGCGAGCCGCCCGCGGTGACCGCCAGGTTCAGGTGGTGCCAGAGCGTGTGCGCGGGCTCACCCCCCGGTTGTGGGGCGAACAGCTCCAGATGGCGTGCGGTGGCCGCGTCGTAGCGCAGGATCGCGTCCTCACTCCAGCGGTCCACGCGCGTCATCTGCAATGCGGGCGCACCCTGCGTTCGGCTCAAGTAGTCGAGCGCCGCAGCGGCCGCTGCGAGCGCCAGCGGCAGGTCCGCATTGCGGTCCGCCACCTGCTCGCTCCAGCGCGGCGGCGGCGTCGCCGCTCCCAGGTAGCGCGCCGCAGGCACGCGCGTGCGCGCGCCGGGCAGCCCTGCGAGCGCGGCTTCGAGCCTCGGCGCCACCGCGTCCTCCACCGGCTCGGGCACGACCCATTCCGCCACGCGCGTGCGCGACAGGAGTGCAGCGGCTTCCGGCCACGCGCACTCCGCGAGCTTCATCTCGCCCGTGGAAGCATCGGCCAGGCAGACACCGAGCCGGTCGGGACGCGGCCACAGCGCGGCGAGGTAGTTGTTCGCGGCGCCTTCGAGGAACGACTCGCCGGTGACCGACCCCGGGGTGAGCACCTCGGTGACGCCGCGCTGCACGAGCCCCTTCGCCTGCGCGGGGTCCTCGAGCTGGTCGCAGATCGCCACCTTGAATCCGAGCTTCAGGAGCCGCGCGGTGTAGGCGTCGCGCTGGTGCCAGGGGATCCCGCACATCGGCACCGGGTCGGGGTCCTGCTTGTTGCGCGAGGTGAGCGTCAGCCCCAGCAGCTGCGCGCCGCGCACGGCGTCGTCGAAGAACATCTCGTAGAAGTCGCCGAGCCGGAAGAACAGGAACGCGTCCGGATGCTCCTGCTTGGCGGCGACGTACTGCCGCATGAGCGGCGTGCGCGCATGGGCTCCATCCGCGACCAGCGTTCCGCGCTCGCCGGTCATGGCTGCGTTCCCGAACTCGAGACCAGCGCCGCTTCGAAGCTCCGCGGCCAGCGCTTCACGAGCCGCTCGCGCGCCGCGCGCACCTCGCTCGTGTGGTGCTGCCGGTCGCTGAGCGCGGCGTAGAGCGCCAGCGCCGCGGGCTCCGCCTCGCCCGCCGGCCGGTCCAGCATCTGCCGGAGCACGCTCAGCTCGTGGTCGGTGTCGCCGGCGAGCCCGTACGCACGTGCGAGCCCCAATTGCGCGAGCGTGCGGAACGGCTGCGACAGCATCGCCACCTCTTCGAACGCGGCGCGCGCCCGGCCGGGATCGCGCTCACCGAGCCAGGCGAGCCCCTGCCGATAGCGCGCCTCGGTGTGATCGAGGCCCTGGAGACGCGCGCCCGCACGCCCGAACGCGTCCGCCGCGAGCCGGTACTCGCCGCGCGCGTGGTGGAACTGGCCCTGGGCGAACGCCGCAGCGGCGGACGTGGAAGCTGGGCCCGCGGCCTCGAGCCGCCGGAGTACCGCGCCCAGGCTGTCCGCCGGGATCCCGGCAGGCACCCGCGACCAGATGTCCTCCAGGGCGTGCGCCGGCGTCGCAGCTGCGCAGAGCACCCACAGCGCCAGGATCCACCGCCGGAAACGACCAGGCGGCGGAGCGCAGGCCTTCCGGACCGTCTCCGCCGCCATGTGGCTGCTCCCTACTCCTCGTCGCCCACGTCCTCGCGCACCTTGGACGCGGTGGGGTCCTCGGCGGGCGGGTTCGCCGCGATGCGCGCGCGCACCTGGTTCCGCTTGGAGGTCCACTCGGCGAGCGCGATGTCGTCCTGGTCGACGAGCCATGCCTTGACGCTGAGGATGAGCCGGTGGTTCGGCACGTCCACGCGCGTCACCTTCATGGTCAGCGGCTCGCCCACCTCGAAGGCGTCGTTCGGGCGCTTCAAGTCGTCGATCCCGAGCTGCGAGAGCGGGATGAAGCCCTCGATGCCTTCGCCCAGGTCCACGATCCCACCCCGGTCGAACAGGCGGTTGACCGTGCCCGAGAGCACCATCCCCGACGGGAACTTCTCCGCCAGCGACGGCCACGGGTCCTCGCTCACCTGCTTGAGCCCCAAGCTGATGCGGCGGTGCTCCTTGTCGATCGACAGCACCACGACCTCGATCGTATCGCCTTTCTTCAACACCTCGCTCGGGTGGGCGACGCGCTTGGTCCACGACATGTCGGAGACGTGCACCAGCCCGTCGATGCCCTCCTCGAGCTCGACGAAGGCGCCGAAGTTCGTGAGGTTCCGCACCTTGCCCTTCACCTTCATGCCCGGCGGGTACTTGTGGTCGAGCGTGAGCCACGGATCCGGCTCCACCTGCTTGAGGCCTAACGAGATCTTCTCGTTCGCCTTGTCGACCTTGAGCACCACGGCCTCGATCGTGTCGCCGATGTTGACGATCTTGGAGGGGTGCCGCACGTGGCGTGTCCACGACATCTCGGAGACGTGGATCAGGCCCTCGATGCCCTTCTCCAGCTCGACGAATGCGCCGTAGTCGGTGATCGACACCACGCGGCCCTTGATGCGGTCGGCGACCTTGTACTTCTCCTCGACGCCTTCCCACGGGTAGGCATCGAGCTGCTTCAGGCCGAGCGAGATGCGCTCCTTCTCCGGGTCGAAGTTCAGCACCTTGACCCGCAGCTTGTCGCCGATCTTCACCATCTCGGATGGGTGCGCGACGCGGCCCCACGACATGTCGGTGATGTGCAGCAGGCCGTCGATGCCGCCGAGGTCCACGAACGCGCCGAAGTCGGTGATGTTCTTGACCACGCCCTCGCGGATCTGGTCCTTCGCCAGATCCTTGAGGATGGTGGCCTTCATCCGGTCGCGCTCCTCTTCGAGAACCGCCCTGCGGGAGACGACGATGTTCCGGCGGCGCTTGTTGAGCTTGATGATCTTGACCGAGACGCTCTGGCCGAGGAGCGCGTCCACGTTCTGCACCTGGCGCAGCGCGATCTGCGAGCCGGGCAGGAACGCCTCGACGCCGTAGAGGTCGACGACGACGCCGCCCTTGATCTTGCGGATCAGGCGGCCTTCCACGACCTGGCCCGAGTCGTGTGCCTCCTTGACGCGGTCCCACACGCGCACGAAGTCGGCACGCTGCTTGGACAGCACGACGAGGCCGTCCTGGTTCTCCATCTTCTCGAGGAAGACCTCGAGCACGTCCCCGACCTTGATGCTGGTGGGGTCGGAGAACTCGGCCAGCGAGATGATGCCTTCGCTCTTGAATCCCACGTCGACCAGCACGTCCTTGTCATCGATGGAAAGGACCGTGCCGCGCACGATCTCGCCTTCGCCGATCGAGCGCATGGACTCTTCGTAAGCACCGAACATCGCCTCGCGCTGTTCGGGGGTGAGATCCTCCTCCTCGTCGTAGTTGAGCGGGACGAGGGGCAGCGTGGGTGCCCGTTTGGTGCTCACGGGGTTGAGGGTGTGTTCCTGGACTTCCGGCATGAAACAGTTACCTCCTGGATATGGAATATGCGGTCACGTCGCCGTGCCGCGAGCAGCCTCGTTCAGCTGGCGGGTCTTGAGCGCCGCGATCTCGCGCATCGTGCCGGCGCCCACGCCCTCGTAGAGCGCGCGCCCCGGCTCGAGACCGGCCGCCTCTGTCGCCAGTTCCCGCCAGGTCCGCGGCGGGGCGAAATCGACCCGCAGCTTCGACTGGCGGAACAACCACTTCCCCGGGCGGTTGCTGCCCATGATGCAGGTGGGAACGACGAGCGCGTCGGATCCCACCGCGAGCATTCCGAGCCCTGGCCGGGCCGCTCGCAGTTCGCCGTCGCGCTGGCGTGTCCCCTCCGGGAACAGGATCAGCGATCGCCCGGCTCGGAGAACGTCCGTGGCCTTCGCGAGGCCGGACAGGTCCGCCCTGCCCCGCCGGATGGGAATGGCGTTGTAGGAGCGGATCAGCCAGCCGAGTGGCCCCCGGAACAGCTCCTCCTTGGCGAGGAAATGCTGTTCGCGCATGGCCGCGGTGCCGACGAGCAGCGGGTCCCAGTACGAGATATGGTTCGAGGCCACGATCACCGCGCCGGTCTTCGGCACGTTCTCGCGCCCGTGAACCTCCCAGCCGCTCAGGGCACCCACGAAACCCCCGAGCAGGAAGCGGGCGGCACTATAGTGCAGGCTCACGCCGGCTCCAAGTCGGCCCCTGCGGTCCCGTGACCCGCGTGGAGGCCGCGCGCCATCACTTCCGCCCCCGCTCGCCACGCCCCGCGGCCTTCGCCGGGAACGCGGGGTGCGCGCGCACGATGGCGAGTGCCGCCTCGACCTGGTGCTCGAGGTCCATGCCGCTCGTGTCCAGCACGGTGGCGTCGGTCGCCGCCCTGAGCGGGCTGTCGGCCCGCGAGCGGTCGCGCTCGTCGCGCACGCGCATGTCCTCGCGCACGTCGTCGAGCGCCGCGTCCACGCCCTGGAATCGCAGCTCGCGCAGCCGCCGCTCCGCGCGCGTGTCCAGGTCGGCGTCGAGATAGAGCTTCACCTCGGCGTCCGGGAAGACGACGGTGCCGAGGTCGCGGCCCTCGCCCACGAGCGGCTCGCGCGCCCGGAGGGCCCGCTGCCACTCGACCAGCTGGCGGCGGATGTCAGGCAGTGCGGCGGCCCGCGAGGCCGCGTCGCTCACCTCCGGCGTGCGGATGTCATCGGTCACGTCCACACCGTCCAGCTGCACGTGCGGGTTCAGCGGATCGCCGCTGAAGCCGATCGCGGTCCCCTGCGCGAAATCCCGGGCATTGGCGGCGGTGAGCGTCGTTCCCGTGCGCAGGGCCTTCAAGCCCAGCGCGCGATAAAACGCGCCGGTGTCGAGATAGCGCCAGCCCAGGCGCTGGGCGATCGCGCGCGCCGTGGTGCTCTTCCCCGCCGCCGCCGGTCCGTCGATCGTGACCACGAAGCTCATGCGGTCTCTCTCATGTGCACGACTTCCGCGCCCAGCGAAGCGAGCGTGTCGAAGAACGCCGGGTACGAGGTGGGCACGCTGGAGACGTCGTCGAATGCGAGAGGCTGCTCGAGGCGGGCCCCCAGCACCGCGAATGCCATCGCCACCCGGTGATCGTGCCGGGTCTCGATCGAGCCGCCGCCGCGCGCGCGTCCGCCCGTGATCGCGAGACCGTCGGCGTGCTCCTCCGTCTTCACCCCGACCGCCGCGAGCCCGGCCGCGAGCGTGGCGATGCGGTCGCTCTCCTTGACGCGCAGCTCGGAAGCGCCGGTGAGTCGCGACGTCCCGCGCGCCGCCGCCGCCACGATCGCCCACGCCGGTGCCTCGTCGATCATCCGCGGCAGCCACGCGGCCGGCACGTCGAACGCGCGCAGCGACTCTGGCCCGCTCACGGTGACGTCGCCCGCCGGCTCGCCGGTCTCCAGCCGCTCGTTCGCGACGCGCACTTCGGCGCCCATCTCCGCGAGCACCTCGAGGAACGCGGTGCGCGTCGGGTTCAGGTTCACGCCGCGCGCGGTCACCTGGGCACCCGGCTCGCACGCGGCTGCCGCGAGCAGGAACGCAGCGGCCGAAAAATCGCCGGGTACGCGCACGTCGGTGGCGACGAGCGCCTGCCCGCCGCCTACGCTCACGCGGCGACCACCGCCTGCGAGCGCATCGCACTCGAGAGCGATGCCGAACGCCGGGAGCATGCGTTCGGTGTGGTCGCGCGCCGGCCCCGGCAGCGTCACCCGCGTGACGCCATCGGCGGCGAGCCCCGCGAGCAGCGTGCACCCGGCCACCTGGGCGCTCGCCATCGGCAGCACGTAGTCGATCGCCCGGAGCCGCGCGCCGCGCACGCGCAGCGGCGGCGTGCATGCCTCGCCCTGGCCTTCGACCGTTGCGCCCATGGCCACGAGCGGCTCGGCGATCCGCCGCATCGGGCGCCTGGAGAGCGAGGCGTCACCGATGAAGCGCACGTCCAGTGCCCGGGCGGCCACGGTTCCGGCGGTGAGCCGCAGCGTCGTGCCCGAGTTCCCGCAGTCGATCGCGGATGCGGGCTGCGCGAACCGGCCGGCCGTGCCCTCGATCCGCCAGCCATCGCTGGTCGTCTCGACGGCGGCGCCGAGGGCCTTCGCGGCGGCGGCGGTACGCGCGCAATCCTCGCCGCGATTGGCACCGGTCACGCGCGTCATCCCGCCCGCCAGCGCGCCGAAGAGGAGCGCGCGGTGGGTGATCGACTTGTCACCCGGCGGCGCGAAGCTGCCGGACAGCGCACGTCCGCGTCGCACCCCGACGCGGGGCGTCGTGCCCGGCGGGGGGCTCAGCCGCGCGCCCGCCCGGCGGATCGCGCGCCGCCCCGTGCGGACGGCCGGGAGGTCTTGGCAGCAGCCGTCGCCGGCTTGCGTGCGGTCGCGGGCTTGAGCGCCGGCCGTGCCGCCCCGTTGCGCTCGCTCGTCGCCCTGCCGGGCGTCGCCGACAGTGCCGCGCGCAGCGCCTGCAGGTTCCGCCAGGTCACGAACTCCTCGAGTCGCCGCCGCGACGTGGGCTCGAGCGCGGTGAACATGCACGCCAGCTCGTAGGGCGTGCCGTTCCGGTCGCTCGCGCGCTGCTCGCAGCGCACCACGATGCCGTCGCACTTGAGCAGCTCCTGCACGTTCGCAGGCCCGCCGGGCACGCGCGGGAGGATGATCGTGAGCTGCACCTTGGAGAGCGGAGCCAGGTAATGCGAGGCGTGGCAATAGACCCCGCTCGCGGAGATGTTCTGGCTCTCGGTGACGATGCGGGCCGCGCCCGCGGTGGCGCCGGCTTCGACGCGCATGGAGAGCCGCGCGTCGGCGCGCTCGCTGCCGCGCCGCTCGCGCCCCTTCCTCTCGACCAACCGCTTCATAGCCATCCCTGCCTCCTTGCCTTTCGGCGCGTGCCCGGCTTTCCGTGCCGGCCACGCCGCGTGTCCTCCAGCTCGAGCGCCAGGTCGCACTCGCGCGCGGGAACATCGACGCGGGCGACCGTGACCTGGACGGTGTCGCCGAGCGTGAACCGGCGGCGCGTTCGCTGCCCCACCAGTCGCACGCCCGCGGCGTCCAGTTCGAAGCGGTCGTCCAGCTGGTCGCCCACCGCCATGAATCCATCGACCGGCGGGTCGTCCAGCTCCACGAAACATCCCCTGGGCACGAGCCCCGAGATAGTACCCGATAGGCGCTCCCCGAGTCTCCCCGCCAGTAACCGCAAGCCCTTGACCCGTGTCCCCTCCCGTTCGGCGTCGGTGGCGTCCTGCTCGCGGCCGCTGCACTCGACGGCGAGCGCCGCGGTCTCGTGCGGGTCCCACGCCTCGTCGCGCGCGCGCGCGATCCACTCGCGCACGCGACGGTGGTTGTGGAGATCGGGGTAGCGGCGGATCGGCGAGGTGAAGTGCAGGTACTCGCGGGTGGCGAGACCGAAGTGCCCGAGGTCGCGCTCGAGGTAGCGCGCACGCGCCAGCGAGCGCAGGACCAGGCGGTGGAGCAGACGCCGCTTGGGCGGATCGAGCGGGACTTCCAACAGGGCCTGGAGCGCGCGGTGCGCGTCGTCCGCTTGCCGCGGCGGTCGTGGCAGGCCGAGCACGCGCAGCGTCTCGTCCAGGTCGGCGAGCTTCCGGCCCGGCGGCGGCTCGTGCACGCGCCACAGCACACCAGACCCGCGCAACGCCGCCGCCTCGCCGACGCAGCGGTTCGCGAGCAGCATGAACTCCTCCACCAGCTCGTGGCTCTCCAAGTGCGGGCGGCGCTCCATCCGCAGCGTCTCACCCTGCTCGTCGACGATCGCCTTCACCTCGGGCGAGTCGAGCTGGAGCGCGCCCACCGCGAGCCTTCGGGCTCGCAGCGCGCGCGCGAGCTTCATCAGCATCTCGAGGTGTGGCTGCAATGCGCCGAGCGGCTCCACCTCATCCAACGCGCGTTGCACCCGTTCGTACGAGAGCCGAGCGCGGCTCCGGATCACGGTGGCGGCGAAGCGATAGCCGTGGAGCCGGCCGGTGTCATCCAGGGTCGCGAACACGGAGAGCGCGAGCCGGTCGACGCCCTCTCGAAGCGAGCACAGGTCGCTCGAGAGCCGCTCGGGCAGCATGGGCAGGGCGCCGCCGGGGAGGTAGCAGCTCGTGCCGCGGGCGCGCGCCTCGAGGTCGAGCGCGCCGCCCGGGTGCACGTACCAGCTCACGTCGGCGATGTGGACACCGACCTCGTGCTTCCCGCCGCCCAGCGCGCGCACGCCGAGCGCGTCGTCGTGGTCGCGGGCGTCGCTGGGGTCGATGGTGACGACCTCGTCGTCACGGTGGTCCTCGCGGGACTTGAGATCGCGAGGCGTCGGTTCATGGAGCGCCGCGGCCTCGGAGATCGCCGCGGCCGGGAACGTCACCCGCAGGCGGTACTGCGATGCCACCGCGGCATCGTCCCACTCCGGGCGGTCGTCGGCGCCCAGCACCTCGACCAGGTTCGCGGGCCCGTGCCACGGGATCTCGGCGACGATCCAGTCGCCGTCCTCCGGCGCGTGCGTACCCTTCCAGCGCAGCTCGCGCACGCCCGGACCGCGCTTGGCGGGATCGAATGTCCAACGGCCGCGCGCGAAGTGCGCGCGGCCGAGGACTCTCCGCAATGAATCCGGGTCCCGGGCGGGACGATCAGCGGATGCGCTTCTTATGACGGTTCTTCCGCAAGCGCTTCTTTCGCTTGTGGGTGGCGATCTTCTTGCGCTTCCGCTTCTTGCCCGAACCCATCCTGCCTCCTAGGGTGTTGCACGCCGCTCAGACGGTCGTGCTGGCCGGGGCCTCGAGGACCTGGGCCTTGAGTTCCTTGCTGGGCTTGAACACGGGCACCAGCTTCGCCGGGACCTGCACCTCGGTCCCGCTGCGTGGATTGCGAGCCCTGCGAGCGCGGCGCTCGCGCACTTTGAACGTCCCGAAGCCGCGGATCTCCAAATGCTTGCCCTCACTGAGGGCGCGACAGACGGCGTCCAGCATGCCATCGATGATCACGGCCGTGTGATTGCGCGAAACGCCTGTGGTGGCGGCGATCTCTTCCACCAGGTCCGCTTTCGTCATCGTGCGTCCTCCCCGTTGAGCGTCCCCCTGATCCATCAGACTGGCGGCCTCCGGCAGGCGCAGTCGTCCGAGCCACAGGGCCCGGGCTCCCGACGCGCGCTGGAAGCGGGCGTTGCGACGACGGCAAAAGTGCTGAGTCGGCGCTCCGAGCGTGCCGCACCACAGTGCGGACAGGCCGGAGTCGGCGAATCCCAGCGATCTTGAAGCGACTCCCACGCGTGGCTACAGGAGGGGCAGCGGTACTCGTAGAGCGGCAAGGGTCCTCCGGCTGGCGTGGGCATGAAGACCATAAGCGTCCGGCCCCCTTCGAGTAAACCCCCTATCCGGAGGCCTCGCCCTGCTCGCTCATGACCTCGTCGACGACGCCGACGATGATCGTGCGCACGGGGCCGCGCGGCATGCCCAGCACCTGGGCCGCGGTGTTGCCCTCGTCCGCCACCAGCACGCGGTCGCCGACCCCCGCGTCCACCGAGTCCACCGCGATCACCGAGGGCGGCTGCGGCCGGCCCGGCGTGGGCTCGGGTCGCACGAGCAGGAGCTTCCGGCTGTGGAGGTGCGGGTGCTTGATCGTGGCCACGATCGTGCCGGTGACGCGCGCGAGGAACATCAGGCCGGCGCTCCTTGCGTCTCCTCGTGGACCGAGTCGATGAGTCCCACGATCGCGGCGTCGGCGGGGTTCTCCGGGTTCGTGAGCGCCACCGCCGCTTCGCGCCCGCGGACCACGAACACGCGTTGCCCCGGCGCCGCCGACACCAGGTCGATGGCCGCGAACACGCGCGCGCCGGTCGAGGTCCCGGAGGGATCGGTGGTGTCCACGAGCAGCAGCCGCTGCCCGCGCCAGGACGGCACCTTCTCCGTGCACACGACCGTGCCCACCACACGTCCGAACAGCATCAGACGAGGTGCTCGCGGAGCGTCGGGTGCATGCGCGGGATGACGACGGCGCGCGCGAGGAGCCCGCGCTTCTGCGCGTCGGCGCGCCCCGCGGCCACCGCCGCCTGCACGTCGGGCAGGCTGCCCGTGAGCGTGACCACTCCCTTGCCGCCGATGCCGTTCGCGAGCCTCAAGTCGGCGAGCACGATCCCGGCCGCCTTGGCGGCCAGGTCCGCGGCCACGATCGCCGAGGCGGCGGTGAGCGTCTCCAGCACGCCGACGGCGTCGGCATCGGTCGCGGACACGACGCCGCGCAGCGCCGGCAGCACACCGTCGTGGAGCTGCGGGATGAAGAGCTGGTCGAGGAGCGCGTCGGCCGCCACCTCGACGCCGCGCCCGTGCGCGGAGCGCACGTCGGCGACGCGACCGCCGATCAGGATCCAGTAGCGTCCGGGCGACAGCACGCTCGCCTGCAGCAACTCGACCTCGGCGCGCTTCACCATGGCGTCCGCAGTGACGATGCCCTGGGCGATGCTGGAGCTCTCGATGGCTGCGATCGCGGTCTCGCTCATACGATGCGGAACCGGTCCACGAGCGTGCAGCGGCGGATGCGGGTGAAGCTCTTCGCCGTGGTCATGCCCTCGCCGGTGGGGCTCGCGATGGTGAAGCTCGTGGGGCCCTCCCCGTTCCAGCCCAGGCCGGCCGCGTTGGGGCCGTTCTTGACGAAGATCGAGCAGTCGCAGGCGCGCGCCATGTCGTGGAGCTTGTCGATGTTGCGCGAGTGCATGCTGGCGGTGTGGCGGAAGCCGTGCTCCACCTCGACCGCGAGCGCGATGGCTTCGTCCACGTGACGTACGCGAACGAGAGGAAGCACGGGCATCATGAGCTCGGTCCAGAAGAACGTGTGGTCAGCATCCACCTCGCACAGCGCCAGCCGCTTGTCCGGCGGACAGGCGATGCCGGCGTCGCGCAGGATCACGGACGCGTTCTTGCCCACGTACTTGCGGTTGATGACGCCGTGCTTCCGCGGGCCCCGGTCGGTGTCGATGATCAGCTTCTTCAGCTGCTCGACCTGGTGCGGCGCGAGCACGATGGCGCCGGAGCGGCTCATGTTCTCCTTCAACCGGTCGGCGACGATGGAGACGCAGACGATCTCCTTCTCGTCGGTGCAGATGATGTTGTTGTCGAGCGAGGCGCCCATCACCAGGTCGCGCGCGGCCCGCTCGAGATCCGCGGTCTCGTCCACGACCGCCGGCGGGTTGCCGGGGCCGGCGGTGATCGCCTTCTTGCCGGCGTCGAGTGCCTCCTTCACCGGGCCGGGGCCGCCGGTGACCACGTTCAGCCGGATGCCGGGATAGCGGAGCATCGCCTTCGCCACGTCGAGCGACGGCTCGGCCACCGAGTGGAGCAGCGGCTCCGGCGACCCGGCGCGGCGCGCGGCGCGGTTGATCAAGTCGATCGTGAGCGAGCTGACGCGCCTCGCGTTCGGGTGCGGGCAGAACACGCAGGTGTTGCCGCCCGCGATCATCGAGATACCGTTGTTGATGATGGTCTCGCTCGGGTTCGTGACCGGCGTGATCACGGCGATGACGCCATAGGGCGCGCGCTCGAGCAGCGTCAGCCCGTGGTCCCCGGTCCACGCCACCGGCTCCAGGTCCTCGATCCCCGGCGTGCGCTCGGCGACCAGGCGGTTCTTGAGCAGCTTGTCCTCGACGCGCCCGAGCCCGGTCTCCTCCACCGCGAGCTCGGACAGCACCTGCAGGCTGGCGAGGAGGGTTTCGCGGATCGAGGCGATGACGCGGTCGCGAACCTCGAGCGGCGTGTCGCGCCACGCCGCGAACGCCTTCCGCGCCCCGGCGACCGCGTCGTCGAGCGAGGCGTGGATGCCGAGCGGCTTCGCCGACGCGGGATCGGCCGGGTCGCGCTCGAGCTTGTCCAGCACCTCGGCGACGATGGCGCCGATGCGCGCGGGATCGAGGCTCACCGTTCCACGCCCACGCTCTTCAGGTAGACGTCGCGCCCGTCCTGCTCCACGGCGTCGACGATGCCGCAGATGACGTGGTCCACGGGGCGGTCCTTCGTCACCTCGGTCAGGCGGGCGGAGGAGCCGGCGGCGATCAGGACGATCTCGCCCTCACCGGCGCCCACGGCGTCCACGGCCACGACCTGGTTGCCCGCGGGCTGGAACTTGCCATCCACCTCGCGGGCGAGCAGCAGTTTCAACCCCGAGAGCCCGGCGTCCTTGCGCGTGCTCACCACGGTGCCAAGCACTTTCGCCAGGATCATTGGAAACGAACCGGCGTCAGCGCTTGTTGGCCGCGGGCTCGGGGCGCCGGATCGGCAGCGCGTCCTCGAGCTGGCCGTGCGGGCGCGGGATGACGTGCACCGAGACCACCTCGCCGACTTTTGCAGCCGCGGCGGCACCCGCCTCGGTTGCCGCGCGCACCGCGGCGACGTCGCCGCGCACCACGGTGGTCACGTAGCCGCCGCCGATCTTTTCATAGTGCACCAGCGTCACGCGTGCGGCCTTCACCATGGCATCCGAAGCCTCGACCATGGCGACGAACCCCCGCGTCTCGATCAAGCCCAGCGCTTCTTCCATCGCTTCCTCCTGAGACTTTAGGGCGCCGACGTGCGGCGCGTGAGGATCACCGACTCGAGTTCCAGCGCCGGCGCGGGGATGACGTGCCCATGCCGCAGGTCGCCGATCGCGGCGGCGGCGGCCGATCCCGCGGCCACCGCGGCCTCGACCTCGGCCAGTTCGCCGCGGACGAGGATCGTGACCAGCGCGCCTCGCGTGACCTCGTAGCGGGTGATGGTGACCCGGGCGGACTTGGTCATGGCGTCCGCGGCCTCGACCGCGGCGATGAATCCGTGCGTCTCGACCAGTCCCAGCGAGCGTCCCGTGGGGCGGGGGTCCATGCGCCTCCAATGCGTCCGGTGCCGGGGACGCGCGGGAATTGGCGCGTGCGGCTTGCGGAAGCTACCCCCGACCGTGGGTCCGGTCAACGCCGGCGCGGTGTTTCCTGCGCTTTCGTCGGCGGCCGAGCACGAGGCGCGAGCCGCAACAGCGACCGCCCCCGCGCCGAGGGCGCGGAGGCGGTGTCGGGTGCGGCCCCTTCATGGGCCCCGGTGTGCGGACGCGCGAGTCGAGCGCGGAGGCTATGGCGCCGCCAGTTCCAGGGCCCTACAGAACGCTCCCCATGCCAACCGTGTGCATGTCCACGTGGCTCCTTCGCTCGCGATAGGGGGATCAGCCCGCAGACCGCCAAGCACGGGGAGGACAGGGAGCACTACATCTCGAGTTGTCGCCCTCGCCGTCCGCTCGCTGGCGATCGGCATTCCAGGCTCGATCACGCAGTCACGCAATCGTGATGCCAAGACACGCAGGCCCGCATGTCGCTGCCATTGCGTGGCGCGACGGGCGTGGAATGCGCGACTCGAGTGCCGTTGCGTGCGTTCCGCGTTGCGTCCGGCACGCCGGCGTGTTGCGCGTGTGGGGAGATTCGCCCGTCGCGCGCCGCCGTTCGGGTCATTTCGCCGACGCGCGGATGCCGCGCGTGCGAAGCGGTTCTCAGGCGAAGTGGCAGGCCACCCAGTGGCCCGGGGCGATCTCCCGCAGCGGTGGGTCGTGCTGCGAACAACGCGCGAGCTCGCCGCGCTCGGCAGCGAGCGGGCAGCGCGGATGGAAGCGGCAGCCGGACGGCGGCCGCGCCGGGCTGGGGACATCGCCCGCGAGCACGATGCGCTTCGAGCGCCGGTCGGGGTCGGGGACCGGCACCGCGGAGAGCAGCGAGCGCGTGTACGGGTGCCTGGCGTCGCGATAGAGCGTGTCGCGGTCGGCCAGCTCCACGATCCGCCCCAGGTACATGACCGCGACGCGGGTGCTGATGTGCTCCACCACCGCCAGGTCGTGCGCCACGAACAGGTAGGTGAGCGAGAGCTCGCGCTGGAGGTCGGCGAGCAGGTTCACGATCTGGGCCTGGATGGAGACGTCCAGGGCCGAGACCGGCTCGTCCAGGACCAGGAGCCGGGGTTTGACCGCGAGTGCCCTGGCGATGCCGATCCGCTGGCGCTGGCCGCCCGAGAACTCGTGTGGATAGCGGCGCGCGTGGTCCGGCGCCAGCCCCACGAGCTCGAGCAGCTCGGCGACGCGGGCGCGCGCGGCGGCTCCCTTGGCGATACCGTGTATCTCCAGGGGCTCCGCGAGCATGCTGCCCACGGTCAGCCGCGGGTTCAGGCTCGAGTACGGGTCCTGGAAGACGATCTGCATCTCGCGCCGGAGCGAGCGCAGCTGCCGAGGCGACGCCCCGGTCACGGCGCGGCCGTCGAAGCGCACGTCGCCCGACGTGGGCTCGATCAGCCGCAGCAGGCAGCGTCCGGTCGTGGTCTTCCCGCAGCCGCTCTCCCCCACCAGGCCCAGCGTCTCGCCGGCGTGGAGGTCGAACGACACGCCGTCCACGGCGCGCACCTGGCCCGCGACCCGGCTGAAGAGTCCCTTCCGGATCGGAAAGTGCTTGTGGAGCTCGCGGACGCTCAGCAGGGCCTCAGCCATCCGCGGACTCCGTCTTCGCGGGCGTCGAGGCCGAGACCGGGTCCACGGCGCCCGACGCGATCTCCTCGGCGCGGTGGCAGCGCGCGAGGTGGCCGCCGCCCACGTCGCGCAGCGCTGGCATCTCGCTCCGGCAGCGCTCCACGGCGAGCGGGCAACGCGGGTGGAACCGGCAGCCGCCCGGAAACCGCGTCGGGTCCGGCACCTGCCCGGGGATCACCCGCAGCCGGCGTGGCGCATCCGCGGCGGGCGCCGCAGCGTCCGCGAGGCGCGGTAGCGAGGCGAGGAGCCCCGCCGTGTAGGGATGGCGCGTGGCCCGGAACGCCTCGCGCACGCCGCAGCTCTCCACCACCTGCCCGGCGTACATCACCGCCACCTGGTCCGCGGTCTCCGCGACCACGCCCAGGTCGTGCGTGATCAGCAGCACGCTCATCTCCAGCTCGCGTTGCAGGGCGCGGAGCAGCTCCAGGATCTGCGCTTGGATGGTGACGTCGAGCGCCGTCGTCGGCTCGTCGGCGATCAGCAGCGCCGGCCGGCACGCCAGCGCCATGGCGATCATCACCCGCTGGCGCATGCCGCCGCTCATCTGGTGCGGGTACTCGTCCACGCGCTGCTCGGGCGAGGGGATGCCGACGCGCTTCAGGAGCTCGATCGCCTGCTGCCGCGCCGCGGCGCGGTCGAGCTTCAAGTGCAGCTCCAGCACCTCCATGATCTGCGCGCCGCAGGTGTGGACCGGGTTCAGGCTCGTCATCGGCTCCTGGAAGATCATCGAGATCTCGCGGCCGCGGATGCCGCGCATCTCCGGCTCCGAGAGCGACAGCAGGTCGCGGCCGCGGAAGCGGATGCTGCCGCCGACGATGCGGCCCGGCGGGTTGGCCACCAGCCGCAGCACCGAGAGCGCGGTGACGCTCTTGCCGCTGCCCGATTCGCCGACCACGGCCAGCGTGCGGCCGGGCTCGATCGCGAGCGAGACGCCATCCACGGCGCGCACCACGCCGTCGTCGGTGAAGAAGTGCGTTTGCAGGTCGCGGATCTCGAGCAACGGTCCGTTCACGACTGCCCCCCGGCCGCCGCGGTGGGTGACTTGCGCGGGTCGAGCGCGTCGCGCAGCCCGTCGCCGAAGAAGTTGAACGCCATCACCGTGAGCAGGATCGCCACCCCCGGCGACAGCAGCATCCACGGGAACGAGGTGAGCACGCGCTCGCTGCGCGCCGCGATCAGCATGTTGCCCCAGCTCGCAGCCGGCGGCTGCACGCCCACGCCGAGGAAGCTCAGGAACACCTCGCCCAGGATGTAGCCCGGCACTGCCACCGTGGCGGCGACGATCGTGAACGACAGCGTGTTGGGCAGGATGTGGCGGACGATGACGCGCAGGCTCGACGCTCCCATCGCCTGCGCCGCGAGCACGTACTCGGCCTGGCGGAGCGAGAGCACCATGCCGCGGATCACGCGCGCCAGGCTCGCCCAGCCGATGAACGAGAGGATGGCGACGATCGCCAGGTACGTCTGCTGGCTCGGGAGCTCGAGCGGGAACACGCCGCGCAGGGCGACGATCAGGTAGAGCCCGGGGATCGAGAGCAGCAGCTCCGTCGAGCGCATGATCAGCGTGTCCACCCAGCCGCCGAAGTAGCCGGAGACACCGCCCAGGAGCAGCCCGAGCGAGAACGAGATGGCGATGCCCACGACGCCCACCGTGAGCGACACCTGCGATCCGTAGAGCAGCCGTGTCCACACGTCGCGCCCGGTGTCGTCGGCGCCGAGCAGGAAGATGCGGCCGGGGCGATCGACGCCGAACAGGTGGCGATCGGTCGGCACCAGGCCCAGGAGCCGGTAACGCGCGCCGCGCGGGAAGAGCCGCAGCGGGTAGCGCTGCGAGCGATCCACCTCGTAGCTCTGGTCCGCCCCCGCCCGGGTGCCGTAGACGAACGGGCCGCGCCACTGCCCATGCTCATCGACGAAGCGCAGCGGCGTGGGCGGGTGGTAGAACCGGTCGCGATCGATGTCGCTCTCCGCATAGGGGGCGAGGAACGGCGCGAACAGGGCCAGCGTGTAGAGCACGACGAGCAGAGCGCCGCCGGCCACCGCGAGCGGGCTGCGACGCAGGTGGCGCCAGAAGTCGCGCGCGGGCGACCACGCCTTGGGCTCGGGAACGGACGGGATCATCCGTGGCGGATCCTGGGATCGGCCAGCGCCAGCAGCACGTCGGCGACGAGGTTGCCGGCGATCAGCACCACCGACGCCATCAGCACCGAGCCCATCACCAGGTACTGGTCCTGCGTGTTCAGCGCCTCGAGCGTCAGGCTCCCGAGCCCCGGCCACGAAAAGATGGTCTCGGCAACGAACGAGCCCGAGACCAGCGAGCCGAGCGTGAACCCGAACAGCGTGATCATGGGGTTGAGCGCGTTCCTCAGCGCATGATTCAGGATGACCTGCGACTCCGGAAGGCCCTTCGCCCGAGCGGTGGTGATGTAATCCAGACGCAGCACATCCAGCAAACTCGAGCGCATCTGCCGCATGCGGCCGGCGAGCGGGATCAGGCCCACCGTGAGCGCCGGCAGCACCAGGTGGCGCAGCGTGTCCGCCACCCTGCCGGCCGGGCTGAACAGGTCGTGGTCCAAGTGACGCATACCCCCCACCGGGAACCAGCCGGTGCTGGCCGCCAGCCATAACAGCAGGAGCCCCGAGAGCACCTCGGGCACGGAGAGCGAGAGGAACGCGACGAACGACAGCGCGCGGTCCGGCCAGCCGTACTGGCGCACGGCGGCGACGACCCCGAGCGGGATCGCCAGCGTCCACGTCACCAGCGCCGCGGCGCTCGCCAGGAGCAGCGTGTTCGCGAGCCCGGTCTTCAACACGGTGAACACCGGCAGGTGGCGCGAGAACGACTCGCCGAAGTCGAGGTGGAGGAAGACGTTCTTGAGATACAGCAGGTACTGCGTCCACCACGGTTGGTCCAGGCCGAAACGATGTCGCATCGCCTCGAGCGCCGCGGGCGAGACCTGCGGGTTGTCCGCCATCGTGGCGAGGAAGTCGCCCGGCGCCAGCTGCAGCAGCAGGAACGTCAGCGCCGAGATCCCGAGCAGCAGCGGGATCGTCTGCAACAGCCGGCGGAGCAGATACGTTCTCAGTTCTTCGACCCCGGGCGCTTGTCGAAGAGGACGGCCGAGTTCCACAGGATGCGGTGCGGCATCGGGCTCGGGTGCACATTGCCGAAGCGGTTCCGCACCGGGATCCGGATGTCGATCGTCGGCAGCCAGATCACGAAGCACTCGTCGTTGAGGATCTGCGACATCTGGTGATAGGCGGCCTTGCGCGCGGCGAGGTCGGTGGTCGCGATGCTCGCCTGGAACAGCGAGTCGATGCGCGCCTCGGCACGCGTCTCGGGGTGGGGCTGGCCCGCGTTCCAGTAGTGCGTGAGCCCGCTCGACTTCCAGAAGTTCGGGCCCATCCCGGGATCGTTCGGCACCGACGAGCCCAAGCCCAGCAGGCAGGCGTCGTAGTCGTACTCGTGGCGCGTCCTGGTGACCAGCGTGTTGAAGTCGAGGCCGCTCGGCGTGAGCTTGATCCCGACCTTGGCGAGGTCGTCCTGCACCAGTGTCGCGATGGCCTGGCGGAGCTTGTTGTCGCCGTTGTAGACGAGCGAGAACGCCACCGGGTGACCCGCGGCGTCCTCGCGCACGCCGTCGCCGTTCCTATCCTTGAGTCCGAGCCCGTCCAGCAGCTTCTTCGCGCCCTCGGGGTCCAGGTCCGGCGCCGTGATCGTGGAGTCGTACCAGCGCGGGTTCCCGGAGGTGATGATCGTCCAACACTTGGTGGCGTAGCCGTAGAACGGCCCGCGGACGATGGCGTCGCGGTCCACCGCCATCGACACGGCGCGGCGGAAGTCGCGGTTCGAGAACCACGCGTACTTGTACGCTTCCACCTTGGGGTCGCCGACCTTCTTCCCCTTCTCCGGCTTGCGCACGAGGTTCAGATTGAACCAGAAGAAGTTGGTGTAGAACGACGGCCCGGTGTCGTGGAGCACGAAGCCCTTCGCCTGCTGCTCGGCGGTGTACTTCTTGTAGTCCTCGGCCTTGACGTTGTCCAGGCCGTCCAGCTCCCCGGCGTGGAACATCTGTGCCGCCACGTCCTGGTCCTTGGCGACGCGGAACACGACCTGGTCCAGGTAGGGCAACCGGCGCCCCTTCGCGTCGACGCCGAACCAGTACGGGTTGCGTTCGAGCACGGTCTGCTGGTTCTCGAGGTGCTCCTTCAACCGCCACGGTCCGCTCGTGACCAGGCTCTCGGGCGGCGTGGCGGTGTTGTAACTGGAGGCGAAGCGGCCGGCCTTCCACGCCGGCTCGAGGACGTGCTTCGGCATGATGCGGAGGTTGGCGACGTGCGGCAGGATGAGCGCATCCGTGGCCGGCGCCGTGACCACGAACGTGTAGGAGTCGGGGGCGCTGAACGTGAACGGCAGCTGCTTGCCGCCCACGTCCATGGTGAGCGCGTCGCGCATCGAGGAGTGGAACGAGGGGTCCGACGCGTCCATCACCACGTCGTAGCAGAACTTGACGTCCTCGCTCGTGATCGGGTGGCCGTCGGAGAACCGCGCGCCGCGGCGCAGGTGGTAGGTGACGGTGCGCCCGCCGTCCGAGAACTCCCACGACTTGGCGATGACCGGGATGTCCTCTTGCGTCATGTAGTCGATGTCGGTGAGCGACTGGAACATCAGCGAGATGACGTCGCTCGAACTGGTCTCGTTGGCCATGACCGGGTTGAACGTCTTCGGGCTGGCGGTGGTGCCGGCCACGAACCGCCCCCCGTAGCGGCCGAGCTCGTCCATGCTCGTCGTCATCGTGTCCGGCGGGAGCGGCTCGTGGTCCACGAACGCCGAGCCCCCGGTGCCGGCGCCGCCGCAGCCGGAGAGGAGCCACATCGCCACCAGCGCCACGCACGCTGCCGCTGCACGACCCCGCATCGATTCCCTCCGCTACCGGTGCGCTCGTCGCGGCCCGCGTCCGCGGCTGCGGCATCGCACGCGCGCGGCAGTATAGGGAGCGCGCGCCGCACGTGGAAATGCCCCGCGTTCCACCCCATGCCGCGCGCGGGTTCCGTTGGAACCGGCGCGGGACGGGCGGAGTACTCCCCCCTGGGCCGGTGCGGTCAGGCGTGCGCGCTCCAGCCGCTTCCCGGATTCGAGCGCGGTTCGAGGAGGTCTGAACGTGGATGGCATCCGGCTATGGTTGATCGCGTGCACGGCATGCGGCGCGGTCGTCACACACGCCGCGCGTGCGGGTGAGGCGTCGAACCCGGACGCCCCGACGCCGCGGCCGTGGCAGCTATGGACCGCCGCCCAGCTCCTGGTGTCTGCCCCTGTGGGCGCTTACCAGCCGGCCACCGACCCCTCCCCACCGGGGCTGGGACTCACGGCCCTGCTGCGTTCGCCGCGCGGCGGCTGGTCCGCCCGCGCGGGCGTGGATGTCTCCCGGTACCGGACCTCGGGCAACGTCACGCTCTCGACCCGGTTCGGAAGCTTCTCCGCGCCCAGCACTTCGGCGACCGACGTCATCTGGGCGTTGGCGGGGGCGCAATGGGAAGCGACTTCGATCACCGCTGCACCCCACGTCCACGTCGTGGCCGGCATTGCGAGCATGCGCACGAGGGTTGAAACCATCTCGGCCGTCCGCACCAATGACACGCCTTTCCTCCAAGACGACAGGACCCTGTTTGCCACGGGCGTCGGGGGCGGTATCCGATGGCCGATCGGCACTGGAGGGCGTTTCGGCCTCACCCTGGACGCCGACTACCGCTGGACCGCACCGGTCAGCTACCTCACGTCGCCCGTGATCGATTCCACCGGGATCCACTACGTGCCCAGGCGCAGCTCGATCGAAGCGGTCACGGGGCAGATCGGACTGGCCGCGCGCTGGGGCGGACCCTAGGCACGCTCCGGTCCCTCTCCGACCCCGCCGGCCGGCGCGCCGAGTCGTGCCCCGGGCAGCAGGCCCGCGAGCG
>Ga0209811_10000100_pt1 | contig 39004 bp, 36 predicted proteins | sample Coa_R1_6_FD_187161 | JGI IMG/M metagenome (GOLD analysis project Ga0209811, IMG submission 187161) | Surface soil microbial communities from Centralia Pennsylvania, which are recovering from an underground coalmine fire. - Coalmine... | ecosystem: Environmental > Terrestrial > Soil >... | reverse complement strand
TCTCGGCAGGCCATCCAGTCCCATGCGGCCCCAATCCCACATCTTGAACGTGAAAATGTAGGGCGTAGCGCTGATCTCGAGCACCATGCTGTTCTTCCCCGAGCAATGCGGCGTTCCAGCCGGGATCAGGAAGTGATCGTGCTTGCGCGCGGGAAATTTGTTCACATATTTGTCCGCATCAAACTCCAAATTTCCCCACTGCGCTTCCCGTAAATCAGAAATCATCTGCGCACGATCGACATTTTCCTTCAACCCCAAATACACGCACCCGTCTTCCTTCGCGTCCAGCATGTAGTAGCTTTCATCCTGCGTGTATGCCATCCCGAACTGTTCCTGGATGTACTCCGTCAGCGGATGCACCTGGAACGACAGGTTCCCGCCATCCATCGTGTCCAGAAAATCAAAGCGGATCGGAAACTCAGTTCCAAAACGTGCGTGAACGGCATCCCCCAAAAGCTCTCTCGGATGCCGGAACACCAGATCGATCGACGGAATCTCCACCGCCACGTCGCCGAATCCCAGAAACAGGCTGTTTTCCTCCGGAACGCAATCGAAGCACCAAGCATAGTTCTCCGCGTCCCGTGGCAAATCGCAGACTTCCTTCATCCACTGTCCGCCCCACGGTCCGGGATCGAAGAAGGGCACAACGCGGAACGGACGGTGGGCGGCTATCTGTAGCCCCCGGAGTAGGTCTCGACCGGAAATCATCTTCGGATTCTTGCGGTCGTTCGTGTCGAGCAGGAAATCGATCTGCGCCAGCAACGACTTCTTCAGCCGGTCGGCCGCGCGCCAGTCCACAAAGAAAGCGCGCTTGTATTTCAACGCCGGGCGCTCCGACATATTCGTCCATCCGAGATTCGCGATCTCTCCTGCCCGCTGCCTTCGCTGAATTTCCCAGCGAGCCATGTCGCAATAGACCAGCAAGTCCCAATGCTCGGCGATCACCGACGCACCTACGCCGATCACCAAGGTCAACCCAGTCGACTGGTTGAGACCTTCGCGTTGTTTGCCAACCTTCCGCTTGTCCAGGAAATCCGAAATCACGTAGTGATTCATGAACCCGAAAACCGGGTCGTCCCCCAGATCGTGCTCACACAGCGAAAGTATGTCGCTCTCTGCCCCCAGACATTCGTTCGCGCGAAATACGCTCGCCGGCTTGAATGCCGCAACCAGTTCCCGTTCGATGTCTGCCTCGAAACATCCCGGATAGCATTCCACACACACTACGAACTTCCCGCTGCGTGACTGAGGCATCAGCCGCTCGGCGATGGCTTTCCATCCCACATCGCAATCCGCGCGTGAACTCGATACTCTTACTACCGGATACTTGTCGTAGTTCGATTTCCGACGATCTGACATTTATCCTCTGCGTTGACTATGAGCGCGGAACTCGGTGAAGCGACGATGCAACCAGAAAAGTCGGGAATGGGCTCCAGGCGAGACGACGTCGATGAGTCCGGCGGTCTCCCGTGTGCTCGTGCTTCTCGGTGAGCGCATCCTTCTTATATAGAGAGGTTTGACAAACAGGACGGGAGAGGGTGAGTTCAATCATCCGTACGGAAGACTAGCAGCAGAATTTCAACTTTTCCAGTTAAAAGTTCATAAAAATGGTCGTTTCTAGCGTAATCGGTCATAAAATAGCCCGGGTCAGGATCGCGGCCTCTGTGTCACTCTCCCGCTCTCATGACGCTCTCTTCATTACGTCGCGAAGACACAAGGAACCGGGATCATGCGATAGACTCTCTAACCTGTTACCAGTGACATGTCCTCTTCCAGAAATACCGGAAACACCAATCCTCTAGTGACTGACGACAACGCCCAAGCTGCTCGCGGCAACAAGCAGGAGTCGCGGCTCACAGCCATCCTCGGAATGTTGCAACAGGCGGGCACTGTCTCCGTCGAAGACCTTCGCACCAGCCTCGACGTTTCTGTCGTCACGATTCGACGGGATCTCGGAATCCTCGAGGAGCGCGGCTTGCTGCGCCGCACGCATGGTGGCGCCGAGCCGATCGAGCCGCTCTTCTACGAACCATTCCGAAACGACCGCTCCTTCCAGGCGCAGGTGTCCCGCTGCGCGGCCGAAAAACGCCGTATCGGGCGGGCAGCCGCTGCATTGATCAAACCCGGCGAGACCATCGCGCTCACGCCAGGCACGACTACGACAGAAGTCATCCGCGGCATTCCTCACAACCACAACATCACCGTGGTGACCAATACGGTGAACATCGCCATGGAATTATCGAAGCGCAAGGACATCAGTGTGTTCGTAACAGGCGGCTACTTGCGCGGGGACTGGTTCTCGCTAATCGGCCCGACCGCCATGCACGCCCTCGATCAACTGGTGGTGAATGTGTTGTTCATTGGCGCCGACGGCATCGACGCCGCCTGGGGAGCCACCTGCTTCAACAACGACGAAGCCGCCCTGAACGGCACCATGGTCAAACACGCCCAGCGCAAAGTCGCCGTAGTAGATCACAGCAAGTTCGGCGTTGTCGCCGGCTGGCGCATCTGCCCGTCGAGCGATTTAAATGTACTGATCACCGACACCGCTGCGACTGATGAAGCCATCGCTCCATTTCAAAAACTGGGAATCGAAATTCTGAGAGTGTGAAACGTCCTGTCGTCTTTCAATCGCCCCCTCCAAAAAATGTCATCCTGAGCTGAGCGAAGCGAAGGACCTATGCACTTTTCGCGCGAAGCAACGCCGCTCCCACTTCGCAACTCAGCAAAACGCAAATGCCCCAGCTGGGTTTCGAACAAAGATCGTATCCACATCCTCGGCCGACAAGCCCGCCGCCCGCAGTCGCGGCACAAACTCCATCAACAAAAATCTCAGCCCAGGCCCGCCGCCATACGATCTCCAGTACTTCCGCCGGGCCGCATCCATGCCGAGCACAATCTGGCCGACGAATCCCGCCTCGACCATTGCGGTAACAATATCGAGCGTCGGATTTGTTTCGCCCGCAGGCCAGCGAAATGCCGAATCGTATTCCAGCAGAACGCCACTGGCAAGAATCTCCTTGTGATAACCCGGATCCGGCTTTCGATCCGTGTGCGACAAAACGACATGCCCCAGGTTCGCACCCAAATCGCGGAAGGCTTGCACCTGCTCGAGTGCTCCTTCTCCCTGTTCCGTGTGCGTGAGAATGGGAGCTCCGGTGCGCCGGTGTGCAACCACGGCCGCCTCGAGAATTTTCCGCTCGTGCGACGTCGGATCCTTCCCGCTAGTAGCCACTTTAATCAAACCGGCCCGATGTTCGGTCCGGCTCACAGAAGGCCCGTTGTAGTCGCGCGCATCAATCCCGTCTTCAAGCTCCGCAATAAAGAGATCGGCAATCTCCTCCGCGCTCAGGTGCTCGCCCCAATGGCCCGGCGGATAGTACTTCTGCAGATGCAATCCCGTGGGACACACGATTTGCGTACTCGTGCGATTCGCAATCTCGGCCAGCTTGATTGCATTTCGACCGCCGCCACACGGCATAGAGTCGATCAACGCTTTTCCTCCCGCAGCCCGAAACTCCAGCACGTCCGCACATGCCAGGTCCACTGAATCCAGCAGGAAATCCGGATAGCGAAAGGTTGTGAAGCTCGGATCAATCATGATGTGCTCATGCGCATAGCAGACACCAAGTTCTGCTGCATCCACATCGCCGGTCACTGTCCTCACGAACGCCATGCCCTACTCCACCACCAAAATAGCGCCCTGCTGCCGAAGCTTCTCCTGCAGTGCTCCAGCCTTCAGTTCGCGCGGCGGACGTCTCTCCGCGACACACAATGCCATGGCTGTTCCGGCCGCCTGCCCCATCGCCATGCACTGTGCCATCGAACGCACGCTGGCATGCGCATCATGCGTGGCCGAGAAACATCGTCCAGCCACCAGAACATTTTCGAGTTGCAGCGGAATCAGCGCCCGAAAAGGAATGCCCACGCAACTGCCGTCGGGCAGGTATACCCACTTCGTGTCGCTGCCCGAGTGATGCTCTTCAATAGGCGCTCCACACAATCCAATCTGATCATCAAACTGCCGCGCGTCGAGCACGTCCTCCCTCGTCATGCGATATTCGCCCTGCACGCGCCGGCTTTCGCGCACCCCGATCTGCGTACCGAAACTCACCAGCTCCGCCTTGGAGTAGCCAGCGATCTGCTCCGTCAGAAACCGCAAATATTCGAGAGCCTGTCTGCGACCCTCAATTTCCGCTCGAGTCAGAAACTCAGGGTCGCAAGCATTTTGAAATTCTCCGTTCACCTCCGAAAAAGACTGGACACGTGTCATGTTCGTTGCCATCACGCCCGGAATGGGCGTCCCGTGATCGCTGCCTTCGCGCCGCGGCAAGTCATAGCGCCCCGACCCCGCAGCTTCCGCCATCTTCTCGTGAAATTCCTTTTTTGAAATCGCGTTGCGCGCCGCAGTGTCCACGTTGGCCACTTTGAAAGTTGTCGTCAGCATCTGCGCCGGTTCGTGTTGGCCTGCGAGTTCACACGGCGCGCCGGCAAAATGGCAGAGATCCGCATCTCCCGTGGCGTCCACGAAGTAGTCCGCTTCGAGCGTTCGCAATCCCTGCTTGGTCGCGACCGTGATCGATCGGACCTTTCCTCCGAACACCGTAGCCTCCTGCATCCACGCATGCAGCAGAATCCGCGCACCCGATTGCTCCGCCAACCGTTCCCAGACAACCTTCAGGTGCTCGGAGTTGTACGTCACTCCCGTCCCCGCGCCATAAGTGTTGCGCCGCTCGAAGCAGGCTCCTATCTTCCGGAGTTCCGCCACTACGTCGTCGCCAATGCCGCCTACCACTTTCAGTGATCGCGTACCCGGCGTATAGAAACCGTAGAATGTGTCGAGCACGCCTGTGCTCGTCCCACCCAGAAATCCATAGCGTTCAATCAGCAGAGTCCGTGCTCCCGCCCGTGCAGCCGCAATCGCGGCCGTCGACCCGGCGGATCCTGATCCGGCCACAATCACGTCGAATTTCTGGATTGAGTTCCCGCGCAAGGTCAAAGAGTCCACCCACAAAACGGTCGATTATTGCAATTTAGTTCATTTTGATGAGCGTTATGACAGAGTAAGACCAAAAATGCTATGGATCCACCCCAATATCCGTGTATCCTAGCTCGTTCTCGATGAAAACGTCAGACCAGCCCCCCGTCGATGGCACCGCAGCCCTCCAGTATCACGACGCTGCGAGCGCTGCTCTCCAGAAACTGAAGGCCTCCGAGCTGACTCAGATCATCGCGGCTTCAATAATCTGCGCCGACTCCATTGCGCAAGGCGGCCTCGTATTCCTTTTCGGCAGCGGCCACTCCCGCATGATGGTCGACGAGATGACTCCACGCCAAGGCTGCTTCGTCGGATTCTATCCCCTCGTCGAACTCTCGGTCTCAAACTATTCCGCCATCATCGGACCGAACGGATTGCGGGCGCCGCTTCATCTCGAAAAATACGAAGGCTACGCCGAAGAGATCCTCAAAGGGTTTCGCTTCGGGCCGAAAGACGCATTCCTCGTCATCTCCACCAGCGGGATCCGTCCTCTCGTCGTCGAAACTGCCTTAGGCGCAAAACGTCGCCAGCTCCCTGTGATCGCGATCGTCTCGCGAACGCACTGCGCCGATGCCAAGCCGGCCCATTCTTCTGGCAAGAAACTCATCGACATCGCCGACGTCGTCATCGACAATCAGAGTCCCGTCGGAGACTGTGCCGTCGCCCTCGATGGCCTCGACTGGTATACCGGCCCGCTTTCAACCGTCACTGGCGCCGTCATCATCAATATGATCCGCTGCGAAACAGCCCGCATGCTCGTCTCTCGCGGTCACAAGCCCGTCATGCTTCCCAGCCATCAATTCGTCAGCAACGTCGCCGCGGAAGATCAGCTAGAAGATTTCTACGAATCCTATCGCCAATGCCTTCGTCATCTCTACGAGTGAGCGAGGATCATGCCTCGGGTTCAGCTGATTACCGGATCGTCGGGCATCGCGGCCGCCACCGCGAAAATTGCGACCGAAGCCGGCGACTCAGTCTTCCTGATAGGCAACGATCACGAACAGTGCCAAGCCCTGTCCTCGCAACTACCCCGCTCCGCGTACTTCGTCGCCGACGTGTCAGACGAGACTGCCGTAGGCAAGGCCGTTACCGACTGCGTGACCCGCATGGGCGCAATCGACGCCGCCTTCAACGTCGCCGGACTAAGCGCGCGCCGCATGGGCGACGGCCCGTTGCACGAGTGCTCCACGGCCGCCTGGAACAAGCTGATGGAAGTTCACGCCACCGGAACGTTCTTCGTGTGCCGCGAAATCGTCCGCTATTGGGTGTCGAAGAAACGCTCCGGAACAATTCTGAACATGAGCAGCGTCCTCGCTCGCTTTCCCGAGCGCGAGCACTTCGCGACAGTCGCTTACGCCGCCAGTAAAGGTTCGATCGAGTCGATGACGTTGTCCGCCGCGTCGTACTACGCTCCGCACAAGATTCGTCTGAACGTTCTTGCGCCCGGGCTCGTTCGAACCCCGATGAGCGCGCGCGCTCAATCGGACGGGGGCATCCTCGAATACATGAAGCACAAACAGCCGCTCAAGGAAGATCTGACCGATGCCGAGGAAGTCGCCCGCATCGCCCACTTCCTTCTGAGCGACCAGTCTTTCCCCATGACGGGCGAAATCATTCGGGCCGACGCTGGCTGGGCAGTTACAGGTTAGTCGAGGTGGACGTGAAACACGACATCGCCGAATCGCCATCAAGCATCGGACGTAACCCGTCTCGCCGGTCGTTCCTGAAAGCGACGCTAGCCACCACAGCGCTCTCCGCGGTCCCGGTTCCCTTTGAAGGCGTCCAACTGCGCAAGGGCTTACCGCCAATTCCAACCGTCGCCGATCTCGCAGGCGATCGGTTCACGCACCGCATGCGCGATCTCTATAGCAACCAGACCGCACAAAACGAATTGGGATACGCTCAGGCCGCAAAATCTGTCGCAGGGATCACGGCCATTGGGATCCCTCCATTCGGCTGTTGTGGCGTGCCCGAGACCCCATGGAGCCCGGGATTTCTGCTGACCTGCGAAATCTTTCTGAATGGTCGCATCCTCCGTGCCTATCCCGACGGCGACAAAGTCACGTACCAGTGGTTCCCGCATCGCGTTGTCCGAGAAACGGCCGCGGACGGTCTGCAGTTCACCACCGAGATGTTCATGCCGGCGAAACGCCGAGCCGTCGCCCAAATCATCCGCGTCGAGAATCTTAAGTCCGCGAGCCGTAAAATCACACTCGGCTTCGACATGCGCGCAGGTGTCGCGAAGAAACCTGGCCCCTGGTTCACGAACTCTCCGGGAGAGGCCGACAACCAGATCGAGTTCAACGCCAATAGCGGATGCCTGGTCTTCGAAGCTCGCCACTCGCAAGCAATATCGGTGCAAGGCATAAATCCCAAACCGGAGCGCGCTGCCGACTCACGCATGCTGACCTTCGAATTGACTCTCGGCCCCGGCGAGACGAAAGAACTCCACTACGTCAACGTCATCGATCAGGATCGTCAGAGCGCGCTGGCAACTTACGATGCTCTCCAGTCAGATCTTCGCCAAGTCGCGCGAGCGCACGAGCAATCCTTCAACAGCCTCATCCGGTCCGCTTTCACGCCGGGCAACTCGGAGTTTTCCGGCCACCTTCCCCAACTCGAAACCAACGACGAATCCCTCTGGAACCTCTACCACGCGGGAATAAAGAATCTTCTCTTTGCCCGCCGCGCATCACCCGACTCGGCCTACGGCAACACTTACCTGACGCTCGGCGGACGCGTCATTCAAACCCTGAGCTTTCCTTGGGACACGTCCCTCACGTCGCTCTCCATCGCGCTGCTAGATCCCGAAGCCCTCCGCCGTCTCGTCGAAGTCTGGTTCGTCAGTGACATGCATCAGCATCTCGCGACCGATTACCTGACCGGCCAGCCCATGGGCCCGTGGTATGCCGTGAACGATATGGCCATCACTCGCTGCGCGAAAAATTATCTGTGCGTCACCGGAGACTTCGCCTGGCTCGACAAGCGCATCGGCGACAAGACTGCGCTCGATCATCTGCTCTACCACGCAACTTACTGGAAGGAGCTCGACAAGAATTCCCACGGCCTCGGCGACTACGGCAAGCTCGAAAATAATCTGGAGGTTGTCAGCACTTACCTTCACGAGTCTGCTGGGATGAACGCGGGCAACGTCTCGTCGATGCGCTTCGTCGCCGGGTTGCTGGAACGCCGCGGCGACTCCTCGCGTGCAGCACAGTTGCGCTCCGAAGCGAAAGACCTCGCCCAGCGCATCAATCAAAAACTCTACGTCGCCGGCAAAGGCTACTGGCAGTGCGGATATCCCGACGGTTCCTTCGTGGTGGTCCGCCACTGCTACGACTTCCTCTCCGTTCTCGACAACATGCCCGGAGACCTGAGCGCCGTGCAAAAACAGGAGATGGACAACTTTTTTTGGCGTGAGTTGCACAGCGACTATTGGATGCGCGCACTTTCTCCCAACGACGCCGACGCCACCTGGAACATTCGTCCGGACCACAGTTGGCTGGGCGCGTACTGCGCATGGCCGCCCATGACGGCCAAGGGCTTGTATGAGACCGGGCCACCTTCGCGCGTTGCCGCATGGCTGAAGAACGTCGCAAAGGCCGGCAACCAGGGCCCGATCGGCCAGGCCCATTTCGTGGAGTCCTTTTTCCCACTCGAAGGTGGCGCCGCATACAAGTGTCCCTACGACCTCCCATACATGAATGACTGGTGCTGTATCGCTGGCGGAGCTTTCACGGATCTGGTAATCGACTCAATTTTCGGCGCGGATCTCAGCCTTACGAATGGTGTGCGCATCGCATCCCGCCTCGCGGACTTCGATCCAAATGCACAACTACGGAACCTGCGCCACCAGGGCAAGAACTACAGCGTGTCGGCGAAAGGCGCCACCATTTCTAGTTGACGATACAGCAGTTCACACGGAGAACTCCAAATGAAGGCACTGGCCATCGATTTCGGCGGCACCCACGCGACCCTCGGTGTGATTGAAGACCGTACCATCCTCGCCGCCGAAACCATCGACACCGATCGCGCCAAGAGCTTATCCGCAGTTCTTCCTCGCATCGCCGAAACGTTTCGATCCTTGCTGCAGCGTCTCTCTCTTCAAGTTAGCGACTGCGCAGGCGTTGCTGTGGGCTTCGCAGCGATCGTAGACTCCCGCACCGGTCGCATTCTGGCGACGAACGATAAGTATCCCGACTCAAAAGAAATCGACATTCCCGCATGGAGCAAGGAAGCCCTCGGCCTCCCTCTACGCATTGAAAACGACGCGCGCATGGCCCTGCTAGGAGAGTTCTACGCAGGCGCGGCCCGCGACTTTACGGAAGTAGTTATGATGACGCTCGGCACCGGGATCGGTGGCGTCGCGATGATTGAGGGAAAACTCTTGCGCGGCAAACATGCCCAGGCCGGATGCCTTGGCGGCCACATTCCGGTCCTGTTCACCGGACGTGCCTGCAACTGCGGTGCGATCGGATGCGCGGAGGCCGAAGCTGGAGGCTGGGCCCTCCCCAGCGTTGTGCGCGAGTGGCCGGGAATTTCTGCGAGCGCCTTAGCGAAACACAATAATGTCGGCTTCAAGGAGTTGTTCGAGGAAGCCGCGCGCGGTGACGCCGTCGCCAACGCCATTCGAGACCGTTGCCTGAACATCTGGGCGGTCGATGCCGTCGGCCTCGTTCACGCGTACGACCCGGAAATTATCGTCATCGGCGGAGGCGTCATGCAGAGTGCCGATGTCATCATCCCGTACGTAGAAGCGTACGTGCAAAAACATTCCTGGACGCCGTGGGGCAAAGTTCAGGTACGAGCGGCAAAACTCGGCAACAATGCTGCGCTGCTAGGCGCGGTTCCGTTGCTTTCAGAGAACTAGGAACTCGAATGGTTGATCCAAAACCTCTAGTTCCGATCGATCGCTTCGAAGTATATGCCGAAGGGCTCGATCACCCCGAAGGCCTCGCCTTCGACGCCGACGGCAATCTCTGGGCAGGTGGCGAACTCGGACAGATCTATCGCATCAATGCCAAAGGAAAAGTTCGCACGGTCACCACCGTTGGTGGCTTCAATCTCGGGCTTACATTCTCGGCACGCCAGCAACTCTACGTTTGCAACTTCAAGCTGGGAGCTTTACTGCAAATCGATCGCTCGGGAAAGATACAGTGCACTTGGGAACGCGCGGGCCGTTACCGCCTGCGGAATCCAAACTTCTCAGTCTTCGATCGCGAAGGCAACCTCTATTTCAGCGATTCAGGCGCATGGAGGAAGGAAGACGGCTTTCTCTTCGTCCTTCGCCCAAACGGAAAAATCGAAGAACTCCTGCGCGGTCTGTCTTTTCCGAACGGCCTTTCCCTCAGCGCTGACGAGCGAACTCTGTATGTCGTGCAGACCACCCACGACAACGTGCTGGCCGTTCCAATTGTTTCTCCAGCGACAATCGGAGAGCCCTATGTCTACGCGCATTCGCTGCACAGCATTCCTGATGGGGCGACCCTCGACGCGAACGGAAATCTCTACGTCACCTGTTACGCCTCACACAATGTCTATCGCGTCTCGCCCAATGGGTACGTGCGCCTATTCGCAGCTGACCGCGACGCGACGATGCTCGCCAGCCCCACCAATGCTGCCTTCGGAGGCAAGCACTTCGACCAGCTTTATTTCGCAAACCTCAGCCGATGGCATATCTGTCGCGTGTCCGCCGGCGTGAAGGGGCAACCGCTCGTCAATCAGCGCTGACTGCCTCGGAGACTCTATGAAGATCACCGACGTTCGCTGGACTCCCGCCTTCATCCCGATCGAAGCCCCGCTTCGTTACGCATTCGGTTCCCACCCCGGTTTCTCGCGCATCATTATTGAGGTCGACACCGATGAAGGCATCACCGGCCTGGGCGAGTGCTATGGCGGTGCCAGCCGTCATGGTCAACTCGCCGAAATGAAGCCGCTGCTCATCGGCGAAGACCCCATGAACATGGAGCGCATCCGCTGGAAGCTCGGCGCTCCAAGCGCTCTCAAGCTCTTCGGCCATGTGCTCGGATTCGCAGGCCTTGAGTTCGCCATCCTCGACATTCAAGGAAAAGCGCTCAACAAAAGCGTTTGCGCTCTACTCGGTGGTCAGGTTCGCAACGAAGTCCAGTTCTCCGCCTACCTCTTCTATCGTTACGCGAACGAGTCCGGAGCGGGTGAAGTCTCGAACGCCGAGCAAATGGTGAAATTAGCGAAAGATCTGGTGTCTCAGCAAGGATTTACCGCGCTGAAATACAAAAACGGTGTCCTTCCCCCTGACGAAGAAATCGACACGTTCATCGCGCTCCGCAAGGCCTTCCCGAAGCACCGTATCCGCCTCGACCCCAACGCTGCCTGGACGATCACCACCGCCATCCACGTCGCTCGCCGACTTCATGACTACGACATGGAATATCTGGAAGACCCGGTCTGGGGAATGCGCGCCATGCAACGCCTCAATCAGAAAGCTCCCTGGGTCACGCTTGCCTCCAATATGTCGGTGTTCGCCTTCGAGGATCTTGCCCCAGCGGTGATGGGCGATGTGCTGGACGTCATCCTGCTTGACCCGCACTGGTACGGCGGCATTCATCGCGCCAAGCTTGCCGGACAGATCTGCGATACGATGGGCGTCGATGCCGGCATGCACAGCGGCGCCGAGTTTGGGATCTCGCAGGCCGCTATGCTGCATTTGGCGGCGAGCCTGCCGAACCTTGTCCTTGCTCCCGACTCCCACTACCACCACCTCACCGACGACATCATCGAAGGTGGCAAAATGAAGTACAAGAACGGAGCGATGACGGTTCCTACGGGACCCGGCCTGGGAGTGTCGCTTGATCGCGACAAGCTCGCGCGATACCACGAACTCTCCAAGCGTCAGGAGATGGGGTCGTGGATTCAGGATCCCAGAAAGCCCGGCGCCATAACCATGCAGCCGAAATGGTGATTGGGCTGGAGAGATTCACGCGAAAGTCAATCTCATGAATCGTGAACTCAAAGATAAGATCGCCATCGTGACCGGCGGCGCGATGGGCATCGGCGAAGCTACCGCCCGCGAACTCGCCGCACAAGGCGCCACCGTCGCCATCCTTGACGTAAACGCCGAAGCCGCCACCCGCACCGCCGCCAGCATCGCCAAGAGCGGCGCACGCTGCCATTTCTTTTCATGCGACGTCAGCAAATCTGCAGACGCCGACTCCGCCATCCAGGCGGTGGTCTCCAAATACGGTGCGATCGACATTCTCATCAGCAACGCCGGCATTCAAGACTACGGCGACGTAGTCACCACCACCGAGGCGGCGTGGGACCGCCTGATGGGCATCAATCTGAAAGGGTGCTTCCTCGTCTCGAAATTCGCCGTGCCCCATATGCTCAAGCGCGACAACGCGGCCATCGTCGTTGTAGGTTCCGTGCAGAGCATGACGGCCATCGCCAACTCCGCAGCCTACGTCGCCGCCAAACACGGCCTCCTGGGCCTCGCTCGTGCCATGGCACTCGATTACGCGCAAAAAGGCATTCGCGTGAATTGCGTTTGTCCGGGCGCTGTCGACACCCCGATGCTGCGTTGGGCCGTCAGTCTCGACCCGAATCCCGAAAAAGTTTTGCAGGCCTGCGACCGCATTCACGCAATGGGCAGGATGGGGCAACCGCACGAGATCGCGAAGGCTATCGCCTTCCTGGCTTCGCCCAGCGCGTCCTTCATTACCGGTGCAGCGCTTCTCGTCGATGGCGGCATGCTCGTCCCTTCCGGCGGCATGGGATTTCAGGAAACAGGCACCGGCTCGGTGACGCACAAGTGAAGCTCGAAAACAAAGTAGCCATCATCACGGGTGCTGCCGCGGGCATCGGGGCAGCAACCGCGAAGCTCTTTTGCAAAGAAGGCGCGAAGGTCGTCGCCGTCGATATCGACCAGGCCACTCTCGCCAAAACCGTTGCCGCCATTACAGAAGAAGAGGGCATTTGTCTTGGCCTGCCAGCCGACGTCAGCAAGTCCGAAGACGTTCACAACGTCGTCCACTCCACTCTCGAAAAGCATCAGCGCATCGACATCCTCTTTAATAACGCAGGCATCGTTCCGGTCGGAACGATCGAAGCCACCACCGAAGAAGACTGGGATCGTGCCGTCGCCATCAATCTCCGAAGCATGTACCTCTTCGCACACGCCGTGATTCCCATTTTCAAAAAGCAGAAAGCCGGAGTGATCCTGAACACCGCCTCCGCGACTGCGCTCCGCGTTGTCCCCGACCGAGCCTGCTACACTGCGACCAAAGGGGCAGTCCTCGCCCTCACCCGTTCCATGGCGCTTGATCACGTGCGCGACAACATTCGCGTCAACTGCCTGTGCCCCGGTACCATCGACACGCCGTCCCTCGCCCAGCGCCTCGAGGCCCTTCCCGATCCCGACGCGGCGCGCAAGAATTTTCTCGCCCGTCAGCCCATGGGACGCTTCGGCACGCCCGAAGAAATCGCCGAAGCCGCCCTGTACCTGGTGTCGCCGCAAGCGGCTTTCGTGACCGGAGTTGCTTTTCCCATTGATGGAGGCTTCTCCCTCTAAATGCCGCCCTGCGAATGCCAGCCCGTTACCTGGAAGAATCGCAGAGGCTATCGCCTATCCAACGGCGTTATCGAACTCACCATCCTCCTCGGCGGAGGCCACATCGCGGACTTCCGCCTCAGCGGTTCGCCGATAAACATAATGTGGGAAGCTTCATGGCCGACCATCGATCCGCAAACGTTTGACGCCGGTGCGCATGCCTCGCTCTACGGAGATGCACCGGCCGGAAAATTCCTCTCCGGTTACACCGGGCACTCCGTCGTGGTCGGCAATTTCGGCATGCCTTCTGCCGACGAAGCATCCCACGGTGTCCCGCTTCACGGAGAAGCTTCTTCTTCAGAATGGAAGGTCTTGTCGGCCAAGCACGACGAACGCCACTGCGCGGTCCACCTCGAAGTCGCGCTTCCCTACTATCAGCTCGTCTTTCAGCGTGAGATTGCCATCGCCGCGGAGGCATTCACGGCTTCCCTCACCGAGACGGTCACCAACCTGGCGGCGTCTGAGAAGGAATTTCAGTGGGTGCAGCATGCCACATTCGGCGAACCGTTTCTCACCCGCGATGACAGCTCCGTTTTCGCAGACGTGTCGCGCGCCATCACCTGGCCTTTGGGATACGAGGGCCACGAGTTGCTGCGCGATGACGCCGAGTTCCTCTGGCCCAATGCCCCGGCATCCTCAGGTGGCTCGATCGACCTGGCAAATCCGTTCGCCCTCGACGGCACCGGATTCCTCGCGTCCCTTCTGACCAGCGCCGATCATCCGAAAGCCTCGATCGTAGTCCACAACCGTCGCCATGCTCTCGCGGCAGGTTATTGTTTCGATCGCTCGCAATTCCCGTGGATTACTCTCTGGGAAGAAAACCATGCCCGCCGCTACGCCCCCTGGAACGGAAATACGCGCGCCCGCGGAATCGAATTCGGAACCAGCCCGATGCCTCTTGGCATCGAGCAAGCGCACGAAACACAGACGTTGTTCGAAACGCCTGTGCTCGCCCGCATCGCCCCGCGGGCCGCTCTCACTACCACCTACGATCTGTTCGTTACGCACGTTCCTAAAGAATGGAAATCCCTCGCCGGACTGGAGCGGTCAAAGAACGGCTTGGCCGTGCGCAACGCCGCTGGCGACAAAGTGCGCTTCCTCTAGCATTCGCAGAAGTGCCTGGGCCCAATCGGTCCAGGCACGCAAGCGCCCTCGCCCGCGTTGTTTGATCTCTTTCTAGGAGTTCGCGTTCCACTCTACTGACAACTGCCGGGGTGCCCCAGGTTCGCGTCCGTTCTCTGGACGCTAACCTGGGTTCAGAACAGCTGTAATCTATCCCTTCACGCACACAACCTGGCGCAACGTGTGCACAATGTCCACCAGATCCTTCTGCGCTTCCATCACGGCATCGATCGACTTGTACGCCATCGGCGTTTCATCGATCACGTCAGCATCCTTGCGGCACTCGACGCCAGCCGTCGCCTTGGCGTGGTCTTCTAGCGTAAAGCGACGCTTCGCCTCCGTCCGCGACATGGCCCGTCCGGCTCCATGACTGCAGCTCATAAAGCTTTCCGGATTCCCCTTGCCGCGCACAATGTACGAGCGCGCTCCCATGCTGCCCGGGATGATCCCCATGTCCCCTTCGCGAGCCCGCACCGCCCCCTTACGGGTGATCAGCACGTTCTCGCCATAGTGATGCTCCCAGGTCACATAATTGTGATGGCAACTAACAACCGTGTGGGGCGGACACCCCGGTCCGCCCACACCCGATGGAGCGACGGGCGTCTCGCCTGTCGGCGCGGAGAAAGCCCCGCTCTTGTTACCACCAGTTGCGAAAGCCGGAACTAACCCCGACCCCCGCACAGCCGCGATCAGATTCCGCATCATCAGCTCGCGATTTGCCAGGGCATAGTTCTGCGCCCAGTGCACGGCGCGCACGTAGTCGTCGAAGTGCTCGGTTCCCTGCGGCAAGTACGCAAGATCCTTATCCGGCACATTGATCATCCACTGGCGCATATCATTCTTGGCCAGCTCGATGAAGAACGTGCCGAACCGGTTCCCCACACCACGCGAGCCCGAGTGCAGCAGAAACCACACCGTCTCGCTCTCGTCGAGACACACTTCAATAAAGTGATTCCCGGTCCCGAGGGTTCCGAGGTGATTGGTCTTCTGCGGGTGCGCCAGCTTCGGATATTTGCCGACAATCTGGTCGTAAGTAGCGTTCAGCTTCGCCCACACATCCAGGTGATGCACGGGCGCATCCTTCCACGCCCCGCGATCATTCTTCCCGCCATTGTCACTGCGGCCCACGGGCACGGCCCCCTCAATCGCCTCGCGAATACCGTGCAGGTTGTCGGGCAAATCGCGCGCATTGAGCGAGGTCTGCACAGCCATCATGCCGCACCCGATATCGACGCCCACCGCAGCAGGAATAATGGCACCGCGCGTAGGAATCACGCTGCCCACAGTCGCACCAATTCCCCAGTGCACATCAGGCATAGCAGCCACCCACTTGTAGATAAATGGCAACAGCGCCACATTGAGCAACTGCTCACGAGCAGCATCCTCCAATTGCACTCCCTTAGTCCACGCCTTGATGGGAACTCCAGCATCGGACTTGATTACGTTGTATGTTTGTTCAGTCATATATTTACACCTTGATTTGCCAGGGATGGGCGCCCCGAAATATCAATCGCGATTGCCGTGAAGCCTTTCCATTTCCTCGGCATATTCAGCGTCTCGGTTCATCTGGGCTTCTTCTAGACCCTTTAAAGCTCCCGACGAGTTGCTCAGAAGTGCATGCCCATGTTGGCGCAAGACGCTCGCAACGAAGCTGAACCAGCGATCGACCTTGCTTTCCGTCTCAAGATCCATCTGTTGCGGAATAGTTCGATATCGTTCGTCTCCAAATAGATAAAGTAGATCCTCAATCCAGAACGTCTTCTCGGTTCCGTCAGCACCGAATGAGAACGACATCGAGGAATTCGTAGCCCAGTTCAGATCTACGTATGTGAATCCTGAGGACAGTCTGCATTGCGTCGGTTCTTCGTCGACGATTCTGAAACCATAGTCAATGGTCAAGAAACGAAAGCGCTCGTGAATGATCCGTAAGAATCCGAGGTGTCCGTCCTTTGGCAACGGTACGTTCTCCACAATCCTGAGAATCTTGCCGGCAACCTCAAGCAGATGCGAATATCTGACCTTGTCCTCTCCACTTTTCGTCTCTATGGTCTCCCGTAGCTTTGCCAGAAGTTCTTTTTCTCCTCTCGCTCGGGCTGGGTAATTCACCTTTGTGTTGCCCTCAAAAGCCCATCGCCCGAGCTGGGACCAATAGACGGCCGCCTCAAAAATATCGTTTGCGATAGGTGCCGAATCGCGCCGATCCTCCAGCTCTGGCAATTGTGATTCGAGTTCGAAAAGTGGTTCTCTTAGTAATTGCATCAACATTTGACTTGGCATCTCACGACCTGCTTTGGATCTCCGCTCCCAAACACCTTCCGCTCGAAGGTCCCGAACTTCTCCACAATCTCAAACCCCTGCGACCGCACCAGCAGATCCAACTCCTGCGGGAAAAAGCTCCGCAAGTGCAACTCCTCCTCGCGCACTTCAACCTCTTCTCCGTTCGCGCCACGCCGCACGAAATAGCACTGAATGTGGCTTACCTGCAAAGCATCGTCGTAAGCCGCACTGTACTCGAACGCCATTGAGCCCCTGCCCTCGGGATCCTCGTATTCCCGCTCCAGCCGCCGGTCTCCCGAAGAGCGAGCCAGGATTTCGACCTTCGGATTGAACACGTCAAATACAAACCGACCGGCCCCGGCCAGATGCTTGCGCACATTCGCGAACAGCGCGGCCAACGATGCATGGTCGTGCAAATGCTGCATCGAATTAAACGCCATGAAGATCAACGCGAACTTCCGCCCCAGGTCGAACGTCCGGCAATCTCCCTCAACGAATTCGATCTCAACTCCGGCCGCTCTCGCTTTCGTGCGCGCATGCGCCAGCATCGCTGGGGACAAGTCGAGCCCCACGATCTCCACACCGCTCTGCGCGATCGGGATGGTCAGCCGGCCAGTCCCACAGGCCAGTTCCAACACCGGGCGCCCCGCGTTCCGGGCTTCCTCGAGATAGAACGGAATGTCGGCCACAAGAAAACTGTTCAATGCATCGTAATGTCGGCCGTCACGATAGAGTGGGATCGCCTGTTTCGCGGTCATCTTCGCTGCTCCTTCAGAAATACAACCCAATGCACTAAACCTTCCACGCCCTATGTGGAGGGCGGGAACAGTTTCGTGCTTTCAATCGCTCCTCTAAACTCAGGTTAATCATCGAGTCATCAGGCAAGCACCTGATTGACGACCCTAAATACTCGGTTTCATCATGCCCGCTGTCTTCGTCTGAGAAAACCCGGCCCCACAATCCCATAAAGCCGAGCACAAGCACGCACGCTTGTGCCTTCAAGGATGTCCGTCTTCCCCGACTGTCCGCGAAGGAGAATATATCTATGAAGAGAACGCTGATTGTCAGCGCCCTCGTGCTCGTCGTCGCCTTTCCCTTTGTACTCGCCAGCCCTCCGAGCAGTCCTGTCAGCACGGATCCGGAAATCAATGCGATCGTCGGCAACATCGACGCCAACCGAATCTTTAACACAGCCCAGACCCTGCAAAATTTTAGGACACGGCAAGCGTGCTCCGACCAACCCGAACCCGGCCATGGTGTCACTGCCGCGCGTGACTTCCTTTTCAACCAGTACAAATCGATTCCAGGACTCCAGGTAAGGCTCGATCCGTTCGTGCATGGCAGTTGCCCCACTGCGCCCACCTTCAATGTCATCGCCTGGCTGCCCGGCCGCCATCGCAATCGCCTCGTAATCATCGGCGGCCACTACGACTCCCGCACCACCAACGTCCTGGACAACACCTCCGACGCGCCCGGAGGAAACGACTCTGGGGCGCAGAGCGCTGTCGTCCTTGAAATCGCGCGTGTGCTTGCTGGCCATCAATACGACGCCACACTGGTGTTTATCGCCTTCTCCGGCGAAGAACAGGGATTGTTCGGCTCAGCTTCGATCGCTGCCAATCTCACCCGCTACTTCGACGAGCCGAACGTCATCGCGATGCTGAACACCGACATTCCCGGCGGTGACAACACCGCCAACACCGCTGCCGATCTGCAGAACTTCCGTCTCTACTCGCCCGGCATTCCGCGCGAGCGTCTGAGCACCGATCCGGACGGCACCACCGACAACGAATCGCCCTCTCGCGGCGTAATGCGTTATGTCGGCGTCTGGGGCAGCGCCTATGTGCCGACCATCACCATGCTGCCCAAGCTCCGCGAAGATCGGCCGGGCCGCGGCAGTGACCACACATCCTTCATCAGTCAGGCCCATCCTGCCGTTCGCTTCATGGAAACCCACGAGTGTTCGCCCTCTCCCGTCGATAACAGTTGCGGTGGGCCGTTCCCGTGTCCTCCGCCCGCGCAAATTCCTGATTTCTGTAAGGACACTACTTTCATCACCACGCACCAGCACTCGCCCAACGACCTGGTGCAGTACATCACCTCCACTTACGCCTCGCGCATCGCGCAAGTCATGGCTTCGGTAGCCGCCAGCCTTGCTCGTGCTCCGCTTGCCCCAACTGAATTCAACGCCAGCGGGAACACCACGCAGAGCGTGAGATTTCACTTCGAAGAACCGGAAGGCCGGGTCAGCCACTTCGTCTTAGCCGCGCGCTCCGTCAACGAAAACTTCTATCGCCAGCGCGTCGCAATTTCCGACGACGGCGGCCGCATCTCACCCCAAAAACTGGGCTTCAACCCAGGAGACAGCTTCTACATCTCCGTCGCCTCGGTCGACAGGCAGGGACACGAGTCGCTGTTCGCCTATCCCGAAGTGCGCTGCGACGCAACCACGTGCGCCATTCCCAGTTACGCGAATGACGTCACTGCGCCGTTGCCCATGCCACCACCACCCCCGCCCGATCACGACAACGACGACGACTAAAGGCACAGGCTCCCGATACAAGACCAGGAAGGGAGGGGCACCCCTCCCTTCCGTCATTTTCAGATTTCGGCCCTAAGACCTAACCCCTATGGCCCAAGACCTGAACTTTCCAGCGTGCGGACATACTCGACCACCGACTCGGACCAGCCGTCGATGTGCGTCCACTCGGCGTAGCCGACGCCGTTCTTGTAGCTCGCCACGTTGATCACGTAGCCCTTCCCTTGCGGATTTGGCACCGTGTCGTGCGCCTGCTCGTCGGTGATGACAATCAAGCGGTCGTAGCGCTCGTTCTGGTTCAGCTGCTCAACGGCCTTTCCGAGATACGTGCCGTTGTGGCGCTGCGAGGTATCAATCGCATCGCGCAGTGCAAAGCCGCGACGCGCCGGCACCTCGGCCAGGTTGTCCGAGAACGAGTACACCGCCACATGCTCACCGATCTCGCGCAGCAACACCGCGAGACCGTAAGCCGCGTCGGTACGCAGCATCTCAGAACGACCCGAAAGCCGCGCGGTCATCGATCCCGAGATGTCGATCAGCAAGGCGGTCTTCCCCGCCAGCTTCGGCTGAGAAGTCACCCACTTGAGCATGGCCGCCTCAAGCGCGGGCTCCCACTGCGGGGCATGACGCGCCGCCGCGAGAAAACGGAACGGCAGCACGCGCTGCGTGTTCATCGCCTCAAGCGCCGAGAGCACGAGCTCCTCGTCCACTCCGGCCTCGCGCAAATTGCGCAGGTTGCGGAGCAGCGCAAGCGCACCGAGCTTGTTCTCGGCGACCAGACGAGTCCACGCCTCGGTCTTCGAAGCGCCGTTGCCCGCGCCCGCAGCCGAGAGTGCAACCTCCCACGTGTCGGGCACAGCGAGCCGTCCCCAGATCAGCTTCTTCCACACGCCGGCCTGCGCATCATCACGCGGCTTGGCATGACAAAGAAACAGGACGTCGCGCAGCTTGATCGGTCCGCCGCGGTCGTACTTCGCGAGCTGGTACTCGTCGAACTTCGGGAACGCTGCAGCGAGCCCCTTCTTCACCTGGCCCGAGAGCGGCACGCGCCCGTCCTTCCAGTAGATGGCAACGAACTCGCACAGCTCGTCCGCACGCTGAATAACGCGCTCGAGCGTCTCGGCCACCAGACCGCGATGGGTCTTGTGACGAGCCATCTCGCGGACCAGGAGCAGCGGCGCATGACGAAGCTTCATCTGCTCGCGGGTCTCGACGGCAAGCGCAGCGACACGCTCTGCCTCGACCTTCGGCACCAGTTCCGCGATGCGGCCAGCGATCTCGACTCCGTCCTCATAGAACTGGTTCTCCCACAGGAGGCAAGCCAGCACCGAACGGCGCAGTTGCAACTCATTCGAGAGATGACGCGCGGGCGCGCCTTCATGCGTGCGCAGTCCACGAGCAAGATTGAGTAGATTGAGTCGAGCCATATTTAGTCTCCAGTCTTCAGTCGTCAGTCTTCAGCTGGCTGATAGCTGATAGTCGTTAGTCGATGGCAAAACATCGCCGGGGAATTGGCGGTGACAGCATTGGCAGTTTGACCTGCCCCCGACGTCCACGAAGTTCGCAGACATTTCGGCGTCCGAAGTAGCCGTCTCCTGCGCCACCGGCGAAATTGCTGTGCGCCTGGCCTTGCCGGTCCATCCCGAGTGAATGGACCGGCGGCGCTCGGAAGGACCACGACGCCGAGCAGTCGCGGCATAGTGTCGAGTCCCTCCGAACTTGGTTACAAACTCAGACGCTAGTCGGCAGACACAATTTCGACATCGCCTTCTTCAATTTCGTTCTCTTCCTTCTGAGCAAATCCCATTGGACGATTTACATCTTTGGTCCGAATGATCCAGGCAATGTCCTCCATGTCCCGCTTGCTGGGAATTCGTTTGTCGTTATAGTCGGTGCACTGACTAACCTTGAAAGGGATCAATCGCGCCTGCCGCAGGAACGCACACAGCACGACCTCCTCACTCTCGGCAAATCCGCGTTGGATGTGCGCCCAGTAGCAGGAATTGCAGAGCGATTCGCTGCCCTTTGGCGTTCCGGTTCTGATTCGAATCACTGTCATACATTTGCCTTCCGCAATCGTGTCCGCGAATTAAGCAACCACCGGTTCACGAGCCTCTGCATCAAACTCGAGGGCAGCCTGGACATCGCCCTTATTTTGAGTTTCCTCGAGTCCGAGCAGCAGACCTTGAAACTCCGCCATCGTTTCTGCGTGCGCGTGGCTCGCAACGAAGATCTGAGCCTCGGCCTGAGACGCGAGCGGAAAGAATCTACGGTAAAGCTCCGCCTTTTGCCCCTCTGTTGCTGTGCCCATAAACAATCGGTAATCGATTCGACCGGGGCGCAGCAGAGCCGGGTCGAGCGCCTCAATCTTGTTCGTCGTCATCAGAAAGAGCACATTCTCGGGAGCATGAAAGCCATCCAGCACATTCAGCAGGCCTGAAAGCGTTACTCCAAATCTGTCTCCCGACTCGCCCTTCGCGTCTTCGGTGATGCGCGACTTTTGACTCTCATCATCGATTCGAGATTTTCGGCCACCCACCTTCATGCAATCGATGTCCTCGAACAGAATCACGGAATTCTCGGGAATCGTACTCACTGCTCGTTTCAGTTTCTGATCGTTGAGTTCAGTCAAGTTGATTGCGTAAATTGACATTCCAAATTCAGCAGCCAGTCCTGACACCAACGACGTTTTTCCGGTACCCGGCGGTCCGTACAGCAGATAACCGCGGTGATAAGGAACCCCCAGCACCCCGTATCGTTCTCTCGACTCCCGGAATTGCCGGATGTCGTTCAGCAGATCTTCCTTTTCGTTCGGCTTCAGGATCACTGACCCAAGTCTCCTTGGGGCATACGCGTGCACATAACACCACCGTTCGTCGTACTGGTAGAGGTGGGATGCTTGCCGCTGCTTGCTTTTGTGACAAGCTACGACATCACTGACGAATCTCTCGAGGAGCCTTGTATCTCTTCCAATCGTTCGAAACGTTAGCGACTCCATGCGTCTCGGTGTCCATCCCACTGCTTCCTCCTTTCGCGTAAACCAAATCCAGAACGGGCGACCGCTGTACCAGAACCTATGCCGTCCTGGCGCTGGAATCAGCGATGCCTCATCTCCTCGAAGCGAGGTGTCCACATCAAGCCAGCGAACCTTCTTCAGAAATGGTTGTTCGAGAAACCACTCCTTCATCCACTCGAATGCAGTGTCGTCATCATTGATCGTCAGTAGCATCGTGCCTTGATAGGTAAGCCAGGACCACAGGCGTAGTGGCAGCGATCGTAGATAGACGCCGACCGCACCCACAATCATCAGCAGCAATCCGCCCGAGGCGAACTGGTTCTGCCCGCTGAGCATTTGCCGAATTAGTTTCACAACGACTGCTAGTTTCATTTGCCTTCACGGTCTGCAGACCGGTTTACTCGGTTGTTCATCGGTCAGGTGAGTAGTCAGCCGGGGAACCAACGACAAAGGACATAGGTGCTCTATCCACTGAGCTACACGGGCGTAATTCCCGTGGCAGGATTCGAACCTGCGTCCACCCGCGTTCGAGGCGAAGTACCCCTTGCCTTCACCACCGGCCGAAGATACTACTTGTTTAATTAACTCTGCTCTTCCACCACCGCGAAGCTTCTTGTGCGGACACACGTCCGCGCCCGCGGCGGATTGGCCATCGCCGCACCGTCGATACACAGCTCGCGGACAAGAGTGTCCGCGCCACATAATTTTTTTGGCCAGGGAACAGAAGGTCACGGAAGGGCTTGCGCCCTGAGGCTTCGAACCTCACAGTTCGTTCGTTAGAACGAGCTGTCTGCCAGAGAAGTATCCGTGGCCAATCACCACTGGCCCTGAGTAGTTAGGGCTGGGGGAATATGCGGCAGCGGTGTTAGTCGAGGTTCAGTCGAAGGAACCGCGGCCTACGCCACCCAGCATGTTTTGTTTTACTTGGATTGCTTGCGAGTGAAGTTAGTAACTGACGTTACGAAACGACGCCCACATGCAACCCAAGCCGTCTAGCGGCCGGCATTGCTTAATTGCGAGTTGTGTTTTAGATCGCAGCAATGAGCGTCCTTTCTTGAAAAGATGTTCTAAGATGCCATGACTTTGAAATGTTCGCAAGAGAAAAGATGACGGTTCTTGTAAGAATCTCGATTTACTTTTGCGATCTTCTTTCGCCACAAGAGTTTTCGCGTCACGCTTTTTCTCATACCGTGATGCGCTTATGAGTTTCCGGATTGCATCAGTAGCCTGAACCGCAAAGCACGTAAAGCTAACGCAAAGATCGCAAAGAAAAACACTGACGCCCGGATGTACTCAGCGAGCCTGAGGCGAGGATGCGCTTTTGCGTTCTCTAAAGGCTTTTCTCTGCGCCCTCTGCGTTTTAAGATTTTCTCCATCGAGGTGGACGGACGCACCCCGCATCCACCTAAATAGCCTATTTTCAATTGATAATAAGAACTTCGCTTTCCTTGTCGATTTCACCGTCCTCCATTCGATGTACCAGTAGAGGGCGCAAAGATGAAAACCCCGAATCTCCCATGCGAAATCTTCCGGTCCTTTGCCGGACTGGCCATCGGCGGAACCGGACTCTTCCACCTGTTTACGCGTGTGATGGGCGCCACCGACCAATTGACCCGCACGCTGGACCAGACTTCACCTGCGCGGATGCAGCTCTTCTCGTGGATTATGCTAGCTTCTTCTCTCAACACGCACAGTCTCGAACACGATTTGTTGCGCGCCCTTTGGCCTTTATTGCCGAGCCTGGTGGGAAGCGTGCTGTTGTGGAGCGCCGCGACGCGACAGAGTAAGCGGAATAGCCGGCCATGCAGCCGCTGGGCCTAATTTCGTGAGGAAATCTACGCGACCTGTTTATTCGGCCCGCTGCGCGACTCGGCTGCGTGCGCACTTCTCAGACGGGTCTGCACGAGGAAGGCGTAATGCACCCACGAGATCGCTGTGAAAATAAAAGTTGCCCACAGCAAAACACTACGCGCGATCCACACCGAGCGGAAATGGGTTATCTCGAACAGCATCACGAAGAAGACGGCGGCAATCTGCGCGCAGGTGTTGGCCTTGCCGAAAATGCTGGGACTGAAATTGCGCAGGCCCGCAATGGTATAGAGCACCGCGCTGGTCACCAGGATCGCAATATCACGCCCGAACACCAGCACCGTGTACTTCCATGGAATCTTGTGGAGGATCGATAGCACCAGGAAGAGGGTGCTGAGCAAAAGCTTGTCGGCGATCGGATCGAGATACTGCCCCAACAGAGTCTGTTGATGAAGTCGCCGAGCCAGCAACCCGTCGAGCCCATCGCTGATCCCCGCCAGCACAAACAGAATCAGCGCAATCGTATAGCGCTCGTCAACCAGGCTGATGACGATAAACGGCAGAAACAACATGCGCAGCAGCGTCAGTTGATTCGGCGCTGTCCAGAGCTGCGAAAGTTTCATTCGCGCTCCTTGGCGACAACGCGAGACTCGGACCGCAGCAGCGTCGCGGGGTCTAATCCCGTCTTGCCAGTAAATCGCTGCGAAAGGGACGGTATATTCCCGTCCGGCAGATCGAGTTCCATCCGCTCCACCCGGTGCATGGGAAAGAACACCACTCCCAGCGAGAACGGTTCGCCGTCTTTCACCATGGCCACCAGATCTTCAAAGGACGCCAACTCAATGCCGCGCAGGCTGAGTCCCTCGGCGCTGAGCGAAAGAATCGCCCCCCAGAATTTTTCCCGCGGATTGGCCAGCGTGGTCACGACCATGGTGCCGGGCTGGAATGGGTTGCCGGACTGCGCCTTGTCCATGAGGGAATTGTCGCCGTGCTTCCGATGGAATGCAACTAACCGGCTCTTGCCGGGGATTGAGAGCGGGTGGTTCGCACTCTCTCCATCAGCCGCTCACCGCAGCGAAGATCGACGTTTGTTGAATACGGACGTGGTAGTAGGAATGTGCTTTTGTTAGTTTGGCGGGCGTTCCACAAGTGTCTTACAGGCCTGCCGGACTGGGTCCCGGAAGGCCTTTTTTGTTAGCCAAAGCCCGCCTCTGGCGCGCTTTTGACTCGAATCGGCCATTTGCTTTGTGTCCTCCCTGGAGTAGAATCCACGGGATCATTTTGGGGGAGTCAGTGAATCGCTTTTTTCGACCTAATCAACCTTCTTTGAATCAACTTGGCCCGCTCGAGCAGCGCTTGCTCGGAGAAATCTGGTCGCGCAACAACGCGACGGTACGTGAACTGATAGATCACGTTCGCCTTGACATGGCCTACACGACGGTCATGACTACACTCGACCGCCTCTATAAGAAAGGTCTGCTGGGGCGGACCGAGGAAGGCCGCGCCTTCCGTTATTTTCCGCGCGTAACAAAGGAAGAACTGCAACGCGAAGCTGCCGGCCAAGCCATTCAGCAACTACTCGGTAGCGGACCGGCAGCGATGCCCCTGTCTTACCTGGTGGAAGCTGTCACTGAGCATGACACCCAGTTGCTGGACGAACTGCAACAACTGGTGGAGAACAAGCGGCGCGAGCTTCGCGACCGGGAGAAAGATTGATGTTTCTGCTGCGCTGTCTGGGCGTATCGCTCTCCTTCTTTCTTCTTTTATATGGCGCGTTCTCGCTGCTCGTCATGCGCGGGTGGCGCCTCGCGCACCGTGCTGGTCGAAAGATGTCCGCACAGCGTCTAGCAAACCTTTTGTTTGCCTTGCGCACGTTGCCCTTCGCAGCTGCCTTCATCGTTACTGCCATATTCGTCGTACCCTCATTTTTGCTGCTCGAACCCAGGGTAGTCGCCGAGCCAATTGGAGAAATTCCGCTGACCTTGGGATCTGCTTGCCTGCTGCTGCTGGGTGCTGGCGTCTGGAATGCCGTCAACGCGCAGCGCAAGACCTCGCATGCCGTGAGCGGCTGGCTTCGTGATTCGACCACCGATTCGCATTGCTACCCGGTTCCTCTATTTCGCATTCGTCCGTCAGCCCCAGCCCTGGCCGTCGCGGGGGGCTTGTCTCCCCGAGTTTTGTTGTCGGACGCGGCGGCAGCGTCGTTGAGCGCTCACGAACTCGACGCCGCGCTCAAACATGAAATCGCGCACGTCGAGCGACGTGACAATCTAAAAAAACTGCTGTTTCGCTTTTTCGCGCTCTCCGGACTCGCGGCGCTTGAATCGGCATGGTCCGAAGCCGCCGAGATGGCCGCCGACGACGCGGCCGTATCCAATTCGCGTCAAGCCCTCGACCTCGCCTCGGCGCTTATCAAGTTGTCACGCTTCGCAACTCCGCGAACCTCGGTCCTCGCGACCGGGCTCGCTCATACTTCGGGCTCCGCATTGAACGCACGCATCGCCCGCCTGGTCTCCTGGGATGAGTCTCACCGCAGCAACCCCTCCGGATCGTTCCTCAAGTTTGGCGTACCAGCTTTGCTGGGCGCCGCCCTGTGTGTGACTGCCAACTATGGCGTTGCGCTCGTAGATACGCATAAAATGACGGAGTGGCTGGTTCGTTAGACGGATTTACTCCGGCGCCCTTGAATCCCCGATCGGCTCCCGCGAGTTTCCTCCCCTCTTTGGCGTCCACCCGGCCAAAAGGCACCCAAGTCGATGAAATAGCGCAAGTTAACTGAAATCATAAGCCCCTACCCAAAACACCTGATGCCTAAAGGCCGAGTCCCAAAATGTCACCCTTCCGTTACCTTGTTCCAACCCGGGAGGAGGCTGCAAACTCTAACAAAAAGCAGGGACTTGTAGCGAACATCACTGCTTTTGCGAATTCACTAGGCGAAACTTTCGGGTGAGGAGTGCGTTTTAAGTCGCATGGGTGTCCGTCGATGGATTGCTGTGGTTTTTCTGCTGTGCGCCATGGGCGGTGTGTATGCCCATGCCAGCGCGACTCTTCTTTTGGAGGAGCCGTACAGCTATGACGGGACTTTCGCCGGCACCGGACACGTCGCCCTTTACCTGGATCGCGTTTGTGCCGACTCTCCTTTTGTTCTGCGCCGCTGCAAGACTGGTGAGCAGGGCGTCGTCTTAAGCCGGTATCACGGAGTCGCGGGACACGACTGGTATGCCATCCCGCTCATGCCGTATCTCTACGCGGTGGAGCTACCTGAGCAGGTTCCGCTGTTCGCCGACCCAAAGCTGGTTTCGTTTTTGCGCGATCAGTATCGGCGCAAGCATTTTTCAGGCTTCATTCCCGACGCGCCCGACGGAGAGGTGCCTGAGGGTCCGTGGGTACAGCTCGTGGGCTCGTCTTACGACCGCACTAGCTATGCATTTCAGATAGAGACGACTGAGGAGAAGGATGACGAGCTGATTCGACGCTTTAATGCCGATCCGAATCAGGGGATCTATCGTTTGTTATCGCGCAATTGCGCCGACTTCGTTCGTGAAATCGTCAACTTCTACTACCCGGGCGCGCTGCACCGCGGAATTATTGGCGACTTGGGCGTTACGACGCCGAAGCAGATTGCCAAGTGCCTGGTGAAGTTCAGCAAGCATCATCCGGAATTACAATCGGCGAGTTTCGTGATTCCACAGGTCCCGGGTACGGTGAAGCGCAGCAAGCCCGTGCGTGGCGTGGTGGAATCCGCGTTCAAGGCGAAGAAGTATATGGCGCCTTTGCTGCTGTGGCACCCGGCGATCGTAGGATGTTTCGCTGCCGCGTACTTCACGGGCAGCCGCGGATTCGATCCTGAGCGTCATGCGCTGGTCTTCGATCCGCGCCGCGACCTCGAACCACCTATGAGCGCGCAACAGCGCCGCGAATATCTCAATCGTCTGGAACTGGTCGCACGCAGCATTACCGAGTCCTCGGGGCAGGAAGTGAAGTGGCCGCAGTTGCGAGCCAACGCGCAGCCGGAACTCGATGAAGCCGGGCGCCCGGTCTTGAACGTACGCTTGGGCGACGGCACAGTGAAGGTCGGACTCACCAGCGAAAATATCGTGAGCTCCTCGGAGTCGACCGAGATCGCCCAGCATTTTCTGCTGATTCGCCTACGAGAGGAATTGCGGCGCAACGGACCGAAAGCCGCGCCGAGTGATGTGCATCGCGACCTCAGCCTGCTGGAGGAGTTGCAACGCGGCCGGGCGGAGATGGCGTCGCCGGTCGCGGGAACCTTCTAGCAGGTGTAGCGCGGGCGCCCTCGCTCGCGTTCTTGACGAACAAAAAACCATTCCTAGATTTCTTGCACACTGCCGAGGAATCGCGCCGCGACGCAAATTTCATCGTGCGCCGCATAACGGCGGTAGCTGATTAAGTCTCGGAGCGTCGGGCCGAAAATAGCCCGGCGCTTCAGCGCCTGGGAATGCCCACAGAAAAGATCGCGTCCCGCCAGGGACGCTTGAAAAGGTCTGCAGGTATTTTCAGTCGTGCCTACGGCACGAGGACTAAGCTCGAGTCGGCGACCCGCCACTGAAGTGGCGGGCTATTTTCAAGTCGGATCTAGAACAAATTCCACAGGAACTGATTGTAAACCTCGTGGTGATACTGCACCTCGGGCGCTTTGACGAAAGTTCCCAGCGCGCGTGGACAGCGGTCCGCCGCCGCCTGCTTCAAGTCGGCGTATCTGGCTTTCACGTCTTCGCCCAGGAGTTGAGTCGTCCACTTCGCTTTGCGGAAATTATCCAGCGCGTCGTAGATATTGTCGGGCAGGTAGCGCTCGGCCTGGCGGAGGTTCTTGATCTTCGCAGTGTCGCCCTCGATGCCGGTTTTAAATACGGCGAACATAACCATGTAGGGACTTGCATCCGGGCTGACGGAGCGCACCTCGACGCGCATGCTCTTATCGTTGCCGATTGGGATCCGGACCATGGATCCTCGGTCGGTGGGCGAGGCTTTGATCTGGTTGGGGGCTTCGAAGTGCGGATCGAGCCGGCGAAAGGCGTTCACGCTGGCATTCAGCATCAGACAGATATCGTTGCCGTGGGTCAGGATGCGATCTGTGAAGGCCCAGCCCAGCTTGCTCAGTTTCTCTTCCCCCTTGGCATCCCAGAACAAGTTCTTGCCATTCTTGCTAATAGAAACGTTGGTGTGCATGCCACTACCGTTAACGCCGACGACGGGCTTGGGGAGGAAGGACGCGGTGAGGCCCATGCGGGTGGCAACTTCGCGGCACACCAGCTTGTACAACTGGATCTGATCGGCAGCCTGCACCACTTCGCCGTATCCGTAGTTGATTTCGAACTGCGAAGGCGCGACTTCGGGATGGTCCTTTTCGTTCTGGAATCCCATGGCGCGCTGTACTTCGGCAGTTGTGTCGATGAACGTGCGCAGCAGGTCGCCGGGCAGCGAGTGGTAGTAGCCGCCCGTGTTCACGTACTCAAACTTGCCGGTCTCGTGGTAGTGGCGCTCGGCGTCGGCGCTCTTGAAGAGGAAACCCTCAATCTCGTTCGCCGCGTTGAGGGTGTAGCCGTCGTCTTTGTACATTTTGTTAGCGAAGGTTTTGAGCATGCCGCGGATGTCGCCGGTATAGGGTGTGCCGTTCTTGTCGATGACTTCGCCGAACACCAGCACCTTGCCGCCGCCGAAGAAATCCGCCGGAGCCCAGTAGAACGAGGCCCAGTCAATGCCCAGGCGCAGATCGCTTTCGCGTTGCGCCGTGAAGCCGCGAATCGAGGAACCGTCGAAAGTCAGGTTGTCCCAGCTCTTGATCAGGAACTTCTTGTCGTAGTCGAGCATGTGCAGCCGGCCTTCGAGATCGCTGAAGAGCACGGTCACAGCCTTGATGCGCTTCTCGTCGGTCAAATACTTCAGGCGCTCTTCCTGCACCTTATGCATGGCCGTACGGTTCTTGCGCTGTTCTTTCGCTTTCAAATTCAGCTCTTCGAGCTGGTCATACGAGAGCGCCAAGAAATTACGAAGTTCGATCGACATGAGTCTCCTTGAAATGAGTGGTCGTCACAGTACATCCAGAGCTTACGGGGGCCAGATGCGGACAAATGAGGGTACCGTGCTCCCTCGCAGGTGGGCCAATAAAAAGAGGTTATCGGCCACATCAAAGAGATTTATTGAACAGAAACTAGTGCAGTTTGTGCGCATCGCCAATAACCCCAACGCCATCGATGGAGCGACGGGCGTCACGCCCGTCGGCTTTTGACGAACGCCGAATCTGCCCTCAAACCCCACCTCCCCAGTCCCACACGGAACTTCTTTCCACCCTTCCCCGTATCTCTAACCAGAGCGGTCCGAAAGACGGCCGCCGGCGAAATCGAAGGAGCAAATTATGGGCGACATTACTGGACTGGCGGCCGTGGTCATGCTGTTCTCCATTCCGATCGTGGGCATCGCGGTTTACGGCTATTACCGCGTTTCAAAACTGCGTACCGAAGAGCGCCTCGCAGCGTTGGCCCGCGGCGTCAACGTCCCCATGGAACCGGAACTATCGCAAGCAGCGCGTTCGCGGCGCGCCGGCATCCTGCTCGTGTCAGCGGCCATCGGATACGTCGTGACCTTCGCCCTGATCGCGCGCGTCGAGCCCGACGCATGGGTCGCTGCATCGTTCGGCGCGATCCCCTTCACGCTCGGACTGGGATTCTTTCTCGACTCCAGCCTGGTGCGCAGAGATCTGAAAGCAGCGGCCTAAGCGGCTCCTCCGTTGTTGAGTTCGGACGGTGCCCAGGTTCGCGCCCGATCTCGGCGCGCTAACCTGGGTTTGCACGCAGGTCTGCGATCTGCGATTTCGAGGCTGCTGCGGAGGCCCACGTTCGCGCAAAGAGCGCGCGAACGTGGGGCACCGTCGGTTCAAGGAAATACCGGCAGTCTCTCCTAGTGCTGACCCGCAGCATATCCGGAGTGCGACCGCATCTCCGCGACCTGATCCAGCCTTCGAATGTCACCCTTGCTGTAAACGAGTTGATAGCCGCTGGGATCGCCCGGACCGTACCAAGCCTGTAGAACCCGTACGCCAGCGGCATCGGGGGCAGTGACTTCTACCTCGGTATCGGTACGACCGGCACGCTCCGTTGGAATGACTTCTACAAACTCGATCACGCGTCCGTCGTCTCCCATAATTTTGTAGACGCTCGGGTCGTCGGCCATCGCCCGTCGGAACCAGTAGGTCCCCGGCTCCAACAGATGTCCCGGAACGGCCACTTCGGTGGCGGTCGTGATCTTTATGTCTCCCGGAGATTGCGCAAACACCGGCAACGCTATGAAAGAAACGACTGCCACTGCTGCTGAGAAAACGAAGTACTTTGCAAGCTGCGTCATAAAAATAATTCTCCTCGTTCGCGCGCGAAGCGCAAAAGTGAACCGTGTATGAGATTGAATTTGGGAATGTCGCGCGGAGCGACAGATCAGGACAACGCGGGAGGAGCACGCCCGCGCAGACGCCGTAACAAGGGCCGATTGCTGGACGGTAGAAACCTCTGTTGGGCGACAATCGGTCCGCGAATCTCTAGCGAAGGCAGAACGGATGCCCGCACTGCCGTGGCATGCAGCCAATGATCGGAAAGAGTCGATGAAACCTCAGAGACGGCCTTACCGTGTTTATGAGAAGAGGAAACGCTGATAAGAAGCAGCTTGGCCGTCCCTGCCGCAAGCAGGACCGCAATGCAACACATTGCGGCAATCTTCCTACATCCATGAAATCGTGTCCGCATGTCGTGGGTCCTGCTTCACACTAGGAACCTGCTTTACAGAGATTGGTTGCGGCGGGTCACATAAAGAATTGTAAAGATGGCGTCTGAATTTTTTCACCCACCGAACGTGTCGCATTTTCGTCAAATGAGATCGCCGAGAATATACAAACTATTCTTGCTTGTGGTGGCTCCCGGGAAACCCGCCCTCGAAGGAATTTCACGAGCCGCGGTGTAGCGGTCGTGAAAGAAGCCGCCGTCGGCAGCAACGTCAAAGAACAAATTCTAAGCAAAGCAAAGCCCCAGATTTCTCTGGGGCTTCTCATTCCATGGTGAATATCTGGCTTACCCGCGAAGCTTTTTGCGCGCGAGTCCAGCCAAGCCGACCAGTCCTGTACCCAGCAGCGACAATGTGCCAGGTTCAGGAACAGGACTCGGCGTGCCGTTGGAGGCAAATCCCGTCTGCGGTCCGCAACCTCCACCCGACGCAGTGCAGAAGTGAACAGCCACTCCGGTGAACTGGTCAGCTTTCAGTCCGGAGGCGGAAAGCACGAACGTAAACGTATCAGCACTAACCACGCCCTTGGGGGCGCCCTTCACGTTGGCAAAGTCGAACGAAAAGTTGCCAAACTGGCTGATGTTCTTGTCAGTGAAAAATTGCTGAAAGCTCATCCCGGTGAACCCGATCATGCCAGCCGTGCCCTGGACCCCACTCACGCTTCCCGCAGTCAATCCTGACGGACCGTTGAAGGCAATGTCGCCACCCGGAAGCTTCAACGAGTAGCCGGCATTCATCGTGATTGTGACGGTGACCTGATCGGTCGCCGTGTCGGTGATGAGCACGGTACCTGCAGATCCGCTCAACCCGAGATTGTTCGATGTCAGATTGAAACTCATCGAATCGGCGTGCGCGGCCGGCACGGACATCAACGATAGCGCCACAACAGCCAACGCCGCGATTACTGTCTTCCCTGTAAGTACCCGCATGAAGCCCCCACCTTGCCCCAACAAGATTTGTAAAGATCGCCAGGTGAGTGCAAGCACGAGAACGGCCATCGACCTTTGGAAAACGACGACGATAATCATTGCGGATCACAACACTTAGAAGAGCCGAATTCAGTGTGTGCCCTACCGATCACAGGGAAGAGCCAACGTACTGCACCACAAGTGCAGATCGTTGCACACGCAGGCTGGATTGTAAAAATTCCAAGTGAATTTGAGCATAGGCCGGCTAAGTCAATTCACCTAAAGACAATGTTGTACGGCTCACCTGGCGCTTTCCACACCGAGATTGCCCGTGCAAGACGAAACGCGTGCAGAACGCACTTATTGCCACCATCGTTCTCCCGCGCGGTGTCACTCCGATTCCGCTAGGCACCTTCGTCGATCCTTCTCGCCTAGCTTGTTACCGACTGGGCGCGTTGAAGCTCTCCCGCCGGCTTCGCTCCGAACAACACGCGAGTCCCCAAGCGGAGCAGTTTCCAGCCCAGCGCAGCACCCAGAAGAATCGTCGCGAGCCACAGCAGAATGGCCGGCAAATAGAACACAAGCCCCAACATGGCAGTCGCGTAGTTGGCCAGTCCTTCGAGTCCCGTCGCGATCGCGAGTTTGAATTCGTACGCAGGCCGCCAAGGCACTCCAAAAAACTGCGCCTGTGCTTCGGAGTGCAATGACACGCTGACCGCAACCGTCTCCACTTGCCGGGAGAGCGTTTCGAATTCCGCCTGCTGCCGCTCGATCTCTCCCCGCACTCCATTCAACTTTTCGCTGACTTCGAGTGTGTCCTTTACAGTTCTCGATTGCTTCAGAATGCTCAGGTATTGCGCTTCCTGCGCGCGCAGATTCCCCAAGTGGGCCTGCTGATCGACGTACTGCCGAGTCATATCCTCCGATTGCATTTCTTCGTTCTCAACCCGCACGCCGAGTTTCCGGACTTCGGCGGCGACTTCTGCAAAGCGGGCAGCGGGCACGCGGACGACAATCGATGCGCTGGTCGCGTCTTGCGCGCCGTTCGTCTGCGACTTTACAAGAAACCCTCCCACCCGTTCAGTCAGGGAACGAATTCTCTCGGCGGCTTCGGCAGGATGCTTCACCAGCAAATCGAACGATGAGGTGCTGACCAGCTTGCGGTCGTCGGGCGAGCCAGACACGCCTTTTTGATACGTAGCTACAGCCATTGGCGCCGTGCCTCCGCCAGGAACGCCCCCAACGATGCCCGCGGTCAAGGTCGCAGTGTCCACCGAGTCGGCGACTGGTATCAGCCAGTGGCGATTGTTTTCGATGGCCGCCAGCCCCGTGGCCTTTTCTTGTGAGATACCTCGAAAAGCCTGCATCGGCCGAATGGCTCCGCTATGAACAGCAAACAAGACGGCAAGAATCAGCCACCCGGTTCTTAGCCACTTTTTGGAGTTCCCCCAAAACTTCGGCAAGTCGATTCGCATTGTGCCGCTCCTATTTAGAGTTAGAGTGGAGGTCTGGGCATTTTTGTTCCCGGTGGGTTGCTGTTTGGAGGGAAAGGGGTGTTCTTGGTGAAACCCGAACCGCCAAGTGAGCGCCGGGGGCGGGTAGGATAACCTCTAAAGTATGAACAGTGTTAGAAGGCTCTTGTGCTGGCTCTTTGCGATCTCATCCTTGCTCTGCCTCCGCATAGCGCTTTCGAGCATTCTGCACATCATTCATGAACCCCACCGCAGTCTGTCTTTTCGGATTCTGCTTGTCACGGAGGTGTTCTCAGTTCTGGCAACGGTGTTCGGAATTGCATGGTTCACCATCTGGACGGGAAAGGCTTCTGGGAAATGGTGGGGAATTGCCGCAAGTATGACAAATGTTCTGTTCCCGCTGTCTTTGAACATATACTTACGATCTCCCCTGTTGAAGCACGACTTGGTCCTGCTAGCTATCGGAGTTGCCGGACTGGTTGCGTTTTCGTGGCCCTCTGGACAAATCGATTCCACAGCAAGAGTCCATGAAAACTTGCGGATTCCGGCTGATGGGACCACCGACCTGGTCAACAGGGTGGGCGAATTCTTAATCTTTGCCTCGGGTCTCGGAGCTTTTTTCTGGTGGATCGGATGGCTCAGAACCAAAGGTATTTCCAGAACTCATGGTGACTTGTACCAATTTGCGTTGATCACGGCGGCCGCGCTCGTGGTCACGACCTTGCATGAAGTTGGTCATACGGCGACGGGCCTCGCACTGGGAATGAAATTGCGCGCCTTCGTCGCGGGGCCGTTTCAGTGGCGTATCCGCGAAGGCAAATGGCAGTTTAATTTCAAGCTCAGCGCGATTCTGTCAGCAGAGGGTGCAACGGGTGTCGTCGCGGCTTCTGCCGATTTCCCTCGATGGAGCTACATATGCATGACCGCGGCCGGTCCTCTTTTCAACCTATTAACTGGCATGCTCGCGCTTTGGATCGCGTTCACGGCGAAAGCCGATTCACCCCTACAAGCCAGCGGGATTGTTGCCCTGTGCGGGGCATGGAGCTTGGCTGCAGGCGCGAGTAATTTGGTTCCGTTCCGCACGGGTGACGACTATTCCGATGGCGCGCAGATTTATCAGTTTTTCTCGGACGGGCCATGGGCGGATTACCACCGGGCGATCTCGGTGGTTGTATCGAGCCTGGTTACTCCCCTTCGGCCGAAGGACTACGACATCGAAGCAATCCAGCGGATAGCCCGCAGCTTCATCCAGGGAAGACGGGCCCTCCTTTTGCGCTTGTTTGCCTGTAACCATTTTTTCGATCGGGGCCTGCTTCACGAAGCGGAGAAAGCGCTGGCAGAAGCCGAATCAATCTATCACCAGTCCGCCACTGATATTCCCGCTGAACTGCATACGCTGTTTGTCTTCGCCAACGCTTACCTGCGGCGCGATGCCGCCGCCGCTCGCGAGTGGTGGGCGAGGATGGAGGCCAAGAAGCCGACTCACTTCAATGTGGACTACTGGCGGGCTTACAGTGCCCTTCAGTGGAGCGAAGGCGACATCAAAGAGGCAAATGAAGCCTGGGAGAAGAGTAACGAGCTAGCGCGACAGCTTCCCAAGGCCGGGGCGTATGAGTTCGACCGCTATTGTTGCTCCAAGCTGCGCCAAGCTCTTGATGAGGTCGTCGCAAATCGTCGTAACGACTAATTTGACCCATTGTGCCATTTCAGCAAATACAACAAATGGCGTCGCTTCGCGTTTCGCTCCACACCGAAACCTGGGAGCCACCGCGAGAGTCACTTGGAGAGAAGAGCGGGAAATCGCGGGACTGCGGACAGAACGAAAATCGCCGAAATTCTTAAGTGCACTGGCGACCCCGGAGGGAGTCGAACCCCCAACCCTCAGATCCGAAGTCTGATGCTCTATCCAGTTGAGCTACGGGGCCGCGCCAAGAAACTCTATCACTTTTACACGTGATGTGAACCGCGGACGTCCGCCACAATATCCATGAAGCGCGCGTCACGCGCCTCGTCACGCACCGAACTCAGCGCGACATTTACTTCGCTCAGGTAATAACAGGCACCGGCGAACAGGCTTATCATCGCAATCACGAACACGATCACCGCCATCAACGCGGCCTGCGGCCAGTAGAGGCCCAAGCCCAGCAGCAGGCATGAGGCGATCGTCCCCGCCAGCGAAATCAGCGCCAGCAGAAAGCATCGGCGGATAAGTTCGGCGCGCTGCTCGATCGACTCGATCTGGCTCGTGTAGGCATCGGCTTCGGCAGTGCGGCCGTTCCTGGAGGCGTCGTGCTTGGCGTGTACGTACTGCCGCAGCCGGCTGACAATCCCCATCAGCCGCACGTTAATCGACAAGATGAGCAGCGCCGTCGCCGACACAAAAAGAGCGGGAGCAAGAAATGCCTGGAAGAGGCGGCTGATATCATTCACGTCGTTCAGTCTTTCAACAAATTCCGGCTTATGGAACCAAGCCGCACCTTGGAACGTAACAATTTTCAACGGCCAGCGATGTGACCTGAGACACATTGGGCCGTCCAAAGCGTCGTGCGCGAAAGCAATTCTGGCCTCGAGTCACAGAGATGCTACCGAGGCTCGCGAAACATAACAAGATTCGACAACGGAGTCCCGTGCTCGCGAATGAATTTGATGTCCTGCGGATGCAATCCGCGGTTTTTCAGGTATGCTGGCGAGCACTCCGCGTTGAGCCCCAAAAGAAAGTTGAACGATTAGCAAGCGGGAATCCCCGTTTGGTGTGTCTCTGCCGATTGAAGTTCCCGTATCTCGAAGTGATCAACTATCTCTCCAACGGATACGAATCGAAATACCACGGCCTGCAGACCACGCTGACCCAGCGCGCTTGGGGCGGTTTCTCGTTCGTTGCCGGATAAAGCTGGGCGCACACGATCGACCAGGCCTCATTCAACCGCGGGCAGAATCCGCAAAACAGCTACGACCCGGCGGGCGAGTATGGCAGCAGCGACAACGACATCCGCCACCGCTTTACCTTCTCGATGACGTACTACATCCCGGGCCGCGACGGTTTCGGACAAATGCTGAAAGGCTGGCAGCTTACGTCGATTGTCACATTGCAAACCAGGCTGCCCTGGAACGTGGTCGACGGCTACCAGAGCGGCAACGACGTCAGCGGAAGTGGCGAGTTCAGCGATCGCTGGAATTTCTTCGGAAATCCACAGGACTTCCAGCCATCGCCCACCGGAATTCCGTTCTTCCTGACTGGAACGCCCACGGTGCCCAATGATCCTGCGTATGCCATCAACAACCCGGCCTGCACGGCCCACGCGTCTACTGACGTTTTGCAATACGCCGGCTGCTACCAGGACGGCAATCCGGTAATGACGCCGCCCGAATTCGGCTTCTTCGGCACCATGCGCCGCAACATCTTCCGCGGACCCGGCTACCACAACTGGGACTTCTCGGTCACCAAGATGTGGACCTTCCACGAACGCTTCTCGGTTCAACTACTGGGAGAGTTCTTCAACATTCTCAATCACCCGAATTCACCAACCCGAATGGCGTGGGCGGACAGCTAGGCAACGTGGATCCCTCGGTGCCCGGCGGCTTCGGCGGCGACGGCCTCACCCCGGACGTGGCAGCAGCCAACCCGGTCATTGGCAGCGGAGGACCCCGCGCGATTCAATCGGGATTGAAGTTGAAGTTCTGAGAGTGTGGGGCGGACACTCCAGTCCGCCAGATCTGGCCATCTGCGGCCCGCTGACGCTTAGATTGAGCGGCGGGCGTCTCACCCGCTGGATGGGCGAGGCGCCCGTCTCTCCATTCGAACCCAAGCGCGATCCCTATCGCACGCCAGTTCCCGATAGCTGAACTCTGAAATGTCCCAGCGCCGTCCCATCGGTGATATTGGTCGCCCCAGTCGCCAGGCCGGAAGCCACCGGCGCAAAGGTCACATTGATAGCGCAACTCTTGTGACCGGCTAGCAGGCCGCCGCAACCAGTGCTCTGGAAAGGCCCCGTTGTGGTCACCGAAACCTTCACCGGGCTGGCCAACCCGTTCTTGACGGTTATGATCTTCGGAGCGCTTCGCGTTCCAATTCTTTGCGAACTAAACACCAGACTGCTCGGGCTAACCGAGACCGCCGGCCCGCAGCGCGTGCATTGCGAAAAGACTGGGACGCTCAAAGCCAACGTCAATACTGCGACGGAGCTTGTTGCTCGCATGATGAAGCTCATAGCTCTCACCCCCTCGATCGTCAGAGTCGCTCACTGTCACGTCTAATCCCCAGGGTAATCCAAGCTTCGGATGTATTTGATATGGTAGGCCCGAATGGACTCGAACCATCGACCTCTTCCGTGTCAAGGTACACTTAACCCACACATACAACAACTTCCATGTTCGCCGGGAAACTGCTAAGCCCGTCTAAATACGCTTAACACGTGCGAATCACGGGCTGGAATCACGGGCTGAAGATT